>ERZ1370068.1948-contig-11906_pt1 | contig 77156 bp, 97 predicted proteins | sample MGYA00561227_ERZ1370068 | MGnify/ENA primary metagenome ERZ1370068 (study PRJEB38410, sample SAMEA6850437) | metagenome | study: Metagenomic assessment of the ecological functions of the soil: analysis of the soil microbiota associated with the... | reverse complement strand
AGCTTCGGCGGCCACGGCTACGGCCATATCTTCCGCAACGTCGTGCCGATGATGAAGGAGCGCGGCTACAGCGAAGACGAGATCGACGCCATCCTGGTGCGCAATCCGCGGCGGATGCTGACGTTCGTGTAAGGTCCGACGCAGCGGCCGAAGGACAGGCTTGCAGCCCGCGTCGTTGGCGGCGGTCGCTGGACCGCTCGGTTGCGCACTTTAGCACCGGTTACGATGGGCTGGCGCATGCCGTTCACCGTGCCGACGGTTGCTGAGCGGTCGGAAACATTGTGCGTCGTCAGCAAAAGACCCACAAAGGTAAGATGAAGAGTGAGCTTACCGAATGATTGCGGGCCGACGTGCATTCCTGGCTGGAGCCAGTGTAGCATTAGCGATGCCTGCGGTGGCGCGCATGGCGTTCAAGACGGAGATCATTGTCCGCACCGTCGTCAACTTGCGCAGCCGCGCTGACGTCGCGGCCCTCGTTGCCATGGCCGCGCAACACGGCGTAAGTACGATCAATCTTGCCGCCAAACAGGATGAAGACGACGAGATCCCGTCCGGATCTCGTCTTTACGCCAGTCGGATCGCGCCGCGCGCGCCGGGATACGGCACGTTCGATGCGCTTGGCGAGACCATCCGGGAGGGCACCGGCAGGGCCTGAGAGTTCGCGCCTGGATGCCCCAATTCCACGACCAGCTGGCAGCGAGTGTCCATCCGGACTGGCGGATGCATGCCCTCAAGGACGGGCAGGTTCTTCCCTACGCTGGCCGGAACCGCAAGGAATTCTTCCTCAATCCCCTCAATCCTGCTGCGCGGGACTATCAACGCCTTCTCATCGAAGAGATTGCACGCGACTACGATGTCGACGGCATCGTCATCGATTGGGTGCGCTTCGACGACTACAACATGGACTTGGGAGACGAGACGCGCGCCAGATCCGAGGCGAGTTTCGGCTTCGACCCTATCGATATTGATTTTTCAAGGACAACCCTCAACGCACGCAGTGGAATGCCTGGCGTGCAATGCAGATTGCCGACCACGTCAGGCAACTGCGTGCCGCGCTCGACGCGATCAAGCCCGGTCTCGAGTTGGGCGCCTACATCCTGCCACCGGAATTCGGCGAGGTCGCCCAGGACGCCGCGCAGTTCTCGCGTGTCTTGGAATTTCTGTCACCCATGGCTTACTACAAGGACTGGGGACTCCCGCCACAATGGATCGTTCGCACGCTGCTGCCGCAGACTGCCAACAAGGCGGATCGCGCAGCGATTATCCCCGTATTCGACGAAGACTTGACCGACGCGGCTGGCCGAGAAATCTTGCCCGAAATCAGCAGGACGTGGCCGGATATTACGACACTTTCCTGGTTTTTGTACGGCAAGTGGACAAACGCTGCGTTGCAGCGGATAGATCGGCTGTTGCAGGGCTGAGATCTTTGCTCTGGTGCAGCTTCTGGTGACGCAGTCCAACATTCCAGGGACACATACTCCGCGAGATTTGTGCACATGGCGAGATGCCACGGTGCCGCACGCAACCTGTGCGCCGTCGGCCTAGTCGCTAGTCACCGATGATCAGTGGTGCCGCCTGCCGCGGCTCGATCCGGTGCTTGCCGTCGGGTTCGATATGAACCACGACGATGCGCGAGCTGCGCGCGCGGCGATGCAGGTCCGCCTCGTCCATCGCCGACGCGCCTTGCCTGCATCCGGCGGCCGGCGGCGCTGGCTGGCGGCAGCCGTCGCACGCGCGCCACGCGGCGCATGGATGAGCAGGCTACGGCGACCGCCAGCAGCGACGACCAGCAGGGCGATGATGCGACCTGCACGAACGGCCGCAGCGCGCTGGAAGAACTCGCGCCCAGTTGCCGTTCGGTGTCGAAGTCGCCCAGTCCCGAGCCGCTCGAGATAGTGGCCGAAGAACAGCTCGAACTCGGTCTCCAGCATGATGCGCGAACAGCAGCCACATGGCGAGCGTCAGCGCAACGTCGCGCCACCATCACCCATGGTCGGCTTCGTCGCTGGCGACGATCAGCGGCGGCCAGACGTCTCGGCGGGCGCGGTCGGTCGTCATCGCAATCCCCGGTCCGGGACTATCCCAGGTCGCGCTCTGGCGCGGCCGCAGCAAGCGCGCGCGGCAGGGCGGCCACGGTGGTGAGCGGTGCTGATCAGCCAGAAGGCCAGCGGATACCAGATGATCCAGAACAGCGAGCGCAGCATGTCCGGCTCGTAGCGCCGTTCGACGCAGGTGGCTGACCAGCGCCTGCGCCAGATAGGTGAGGGCCAGCGTAAGCCCCCACCATTCCGGCACGAGCTGGAAGCCCGGCAGGATCGCCGGCGGCGCGATGCCCACGGTCCACAGCAGGCCGACGATCGAGCGAGAAGAGCATGACAGTAGGCCCAGAGCAGGCTCAGCACGGTAGTTGATGTAGGTCGGCAGCAAGGCTCGGCGCGCGGCCGCGCGATCATCGGGCGGAAGAAGTCGACCATCATCTGCGCGCCGCCCTCGGCCCAGCGCAGGCGCTGCTTCCACAAGCCCGCGCAGCGTCTCGGGCATCAGGATCCAGACGATGGCGTTCGGCTCGTAGACGACCCGCCAGCCGGCGCACCTGTACGCGCCAGGTGACGTCGATGTCGTCGGTGATGGTGCGCGGCGACCACCAGCCCGGCTTCTTCGAGCGCGCGCTTGCGGAAGGCGCAGATCACGCCCGGACACGGTGAACAGCCGGCCGTAGGTCGTCTGGGCGCGGCGGATCAGGCCGATGATCGAGGAGAATTCGCCGACCTGCAGGCGGCCGAGCAGCGAGGTGCGGTTGCGGATGCGCGGATTGCCGGCCAGGCCGCCGACATCGCCGCGGCGGAAGGCGCGGGCGATCCAGTGCAGGGCCTGCGGATCGAGCAGCGCGTCGCCGTCGATGCAGACCAGCAGCTCGTGCTTGCGCCAGCAGCGCGCCGGTGTTCAGCGCCGTCGCCTTGCCCTGGTTGGCGGCGAGATGGACGACTCTGAGGCTTCGGGATGCGCTCGACCAGCCGATCGAGCACCTCGGCCGTGTTGTCGCGGCTGCCGTCGTTGATGGCGATGATCTCGAACTCGGGGTAGTCGACCGCGGCCGCGGTGCGCAGTGTCTCCTCGGCGTTGTCGCCCTCGTTGTAGCAGGGCACGAGGATCGAGATCGGCGGCCAGCGCTCGCCATCGGTCTGCGGATGCGTCCTGCGGCGGCAGCTGACACTCGCGGGTGACGTAGAAGAGTGCAGCCGCCGGCCATCCAGTACCAGGCCATGACGAAGGGATAGCCGAAGCAGAACATGCGGGATGGCGACGATGCAGGAAGTCTGAAGCTGTCGAACATGCGCCGTCGCCTCAGGGCCGGTAGGGATAGGTGGCGGCCGAGAAGGCGGCCGACAGCGCGGGCGCGGGAGGCAGCGCCGGCTGGTCGGGACAGAGCGCGAAGGCCGATGCGCCGTGGCGCTGGGCCTGGCGCAGCGCCTCGACCTGGAGCCGCGGCTCGGCCGGCAGGGCGAAGGCGACGCGGCCCGCCGCATCCGGGCGCAGCCAGCCCTCGGCGCGCAGGCGCCTGGCAAGCGTCCGCCGTCTCCGCGACATCGCGGCTCGGCGGCAGCAGGCCGACATCGGCCCACTCCGGCGGCGGCCCTGGCGCGTTGAGGTTCACCATCAGGCGCTGGCGCGGATCGATTTCCGCCGTGGCGCGATAGGCTTCCAGCAGCAAGCCGGTCACGACCGGTGAAAGCCGACAGGTTGAGCGCCGCGCGGCGCGCCCTGATTTCGCCCGGCAGGCTGGGTACGACCGCGGGCCGAGCCGGCATCGACTCCAGGTCGAAGGTGATGCCGTCGGTCACGGTGTACTTCGGCCATGTCGGCATAGAGGGCAGCGACGTGTGTGCGCGCCGACCGCCGCCGTGGCGGGGTCGACGGGCAGGTGCGTGTAGACTTCGACTCCCGCTCGGCCGCGCAGCTGCCAGCTCACGCGCGACAGCAGGTCGGCCCTGAGCGGCCTGAGCGAGGTCGGAAGAAGACGTCGCCCAGCGGCGCGCCGGGCGACGAGAGCGCGGCATAGGCATGGATCATCACGGTATTGGCGCCGAGCTTGCGCACGTCCTCGATGAGACGGCCAAGTGCTTCATCCTGCGCTCCAGCGCCCATCGCGGCCATGGCATCGAGCCTGAGGCAGGCGATGCGCCGGGTTCTGGGCTGCGGGGCATCGAAGCGCAGGTTGTCCGCGATCTCGCCAAGGCTGGGATTGCGCGTCGGAAAATAGCGGTGAATGGCGAACAGGTCGGACGTATAGGCGGCCTCGGCCTCGAGCGTGAGCGAGAAGCTGAAACCGAGCTGCTTGGCGACCTCGAGGCTGGGTCCCGTATAGCGGCCATAGGGCCACACCATCGCCCGCGGCGCGCGGCCAAGATTGGCGGCGAGCTGGCTGCGCGAGCGGGCAAGGTCGGCGCGGATGCGCGCGGCTGTACTGGCGGTCGTCCTCGTAGTGCCGCGTCGCCGGATCGTAGCGCCACGTGACGGCCGTCGGCGTCATGCTGCCCTGCGGGTTGGCCTGCACGCCGCGATGCAGGGCATAGCTGTGCGAGGCGAACTCGACCAGCCCCGACGCCTGCATCTCGCGCGCCTCAGCCCAGGAGATGAAGTTACTGCGCGGCACCCTCCTGTCGCCGCCGTAGGATACCGTGCCGCCGGCCTCACCCTCCATCCAGATGCCGACCAGCGCCGACACGATCGGGAATCGGTAGACCTTCAACAACGGAAAGACGCGCGTGTAGAGGCTCTTGTAGCCGTCATCGAAGGTGATGAGGATCGCCTTGTCGGGCAGCGGTCGCGTGCCGCGCGCCGCAGCGGCCAGATCGTCGAGCGACACGGCCGTCCAGCCGCTGCCTTTCAGCCAGTCGAAGAACTGCACCAGCGTCGTGCTGGTGACGGCATCGGTTTCGAGATCCTCGACCGCGGTCGACGACGTCGTGGAAGGCGATCGACACGAAGCGCTGGCCGGCCGGCTGGCTGCGTCGGCAGACCGGCACGGCAGCGAGCGAGGAACACGAGCAGGACGAGCAGCCAGGCGCATCGTCCTCAGATCCTCTGGCGCAGGCCGACGACGAAGCGTCAGCGTGTTCTCGACCGAGCCATCGTAGACGCGGCGGCTCAGCAGGACGCCATAGCGGAACTCGGTCAGCGGATCGAAGCGCCAGCGGTGCTCGTAGTTGATCGTGCCGATCCAGTTGTCTGGGAAGCCCTGCTCCGGAGTAGAGGCCGCCATCGACTGTCAGCGCCTGCACCAGGCTGTTGTCGTAGCGCCGCCACAGCACGTGCTCGGCCAGCAGGCCGCCGGTCAGCGACAGGTCGTGGCTGGGATTGTAGTAGGGCGCATTGCGGCCGGCTGTTGCTCGAGGCGTAGGCCTCGGCGTGCCCGGTGAGGTCGAAGCCCGGCATGATTGATCAGCCGCTCCTTGTAGGTGACGCCGCCGGCGAACCGCTGGTTGCCGTCGCGTGAATGGCATGATAGGCGAAGCTCGCCGCGACGCTGCGCGATCTCGTGCCAGCGATAGGTCGCCTTGGTCGGCGTATTCGTCGGCCGTGATGCCGAACAGCAGCGGCGCGCAGCGGCGTGTCCCACGAGTAAAGCTCGCCGGCGAGGGCGAGCTCGGATCTGGTCGGTCGACCCACCAGTCGACCGTGGCGCCGCCGCCGGCCTGCGACAGCGTGCCCCAAGACTGCGTCGGATAGAGGGTGGCCGTGAGGTTCGGGATGCGCCATTCGGACCGCCGGCGCTGACGCGCGCGCCGCTCGACGAAGCCCTCGGGCGGGTGGGCGTTGGCATAGTCGCCGGTCGCGAACAGCCGCCAGTTGTCGGCGATCGGCGGCGTAGTCAGCCTGCGCCTGCGAGTGATCAGCGACTGGCCCGAGGCGTTGGCGCCGCCGCCGTCGGAGTTGCTGGGCTGCGACCTCGAGCTCGAGCAGCCAGCGGCGCTTGGCGTCGAGGTCGCGCGCCAGCCGTCGCACGGCCTGGTTCTCGGGATAGAGCGCCAGCAGCTCGTCCATCATGCGCTGCGCGTCGGCGAAGCGGTAGTTGGCGATCGCCACCTCGATCAGCGCGATCTTCGACCCGACGTCGCGCGGCGCCAGGCTGGCGGCGATCTCGGCCTCTGCCTGGGCGCGCCGCGGCCAGCCGCGGGCGTTGGCCATCTGGTAGAGCGCGAGCCGCGTGTTGCTGTTGGCTGGCGCGGCGTCGGACAGTGCGCACGCAGTGCGGTCCCAGGCCTCGCCGAGCTGGTTGCCGTAGAAGCGCGCCTGCGCCGCCGTCGTCTTCGGCGTAGCCGCGCTCGGGATTGGGGTAGCGGCGTGGGATCGTCGCTGATAGTAGCGCCAGACCGGCTCGTCGGCCGACGAGCGACGTCGATCGTGGCGTAGGCGGTGGTGAAATCGTCGAGCTCGACGTAGGCGAAGAAGACGCCATAGCGCGCCTCGACGTCCTTGGGCGTCTGCGCCAGGACGCGGTCGTAGGCGTCGCGCGCCGCCTCGGGCCGGCGCATGTAGAGCAGTGCGTCGGCGTAGGCCTCCTCGGCATAGGCGGGCAGCGGCCGTCGGCGCTGAGCGCCTCGCCCTCCTCCACCGCCTCCTTCATGCGCACGCGATCGCGCAGTGCCACCAGGCGGTCGAGCCGCAGGCGCCGGCGCAGCGACCTTGTCGTCCGGTGGCGGCAGCGAGCGCCAGCAGCGCATCGAGTCGCGCGAGCGCGGCATCGGTGCCGTCGAAGCGGCGCGCCGGGTCGGGCGGCCGGACCTGCGCGCCCCAGCGCACCATGGCGCCCGCCTCGTTGCGCCTCGATCGGCCGCGTCGGTGCCGGCGATCACCGCGGCGCCGAAGGGCGCGCCCATGTCGAGCAGGACGCCGGCCGCCTCGTTGCCGCACGCCTTGATTGCCGCGCGACAGCCGCACCGCCTCGCCATAGGCGCATGAGCGCGGCAGCGGGTTGCCGGCGCGCCGCCAGGCGTAGCCCTCGGCCATCAGCCGCTCGACCGGCGGGCGCGCGCTGGGCGGCGGGCGTGCGCAGCACCGCCAGCGCTCCGGCGGTGCGTCCGGCGTCGCTCAGCACCAGCGACAGCAGGAGCGGCCACACGCTTCGCCGGCGGAAGCGACGCGCGCCCTCGCGCGCCAGCCGCGCCGCATCGTCGTAGCGGCCGCAGGTCGCGGTAGGCCCGCGTGGCCGCGAGCAAGCGGCATAGTCGGGCGGATCGGGTTTGCGCGGCCTTTTCGAAGACGGCGACAGCCTCGGCGGACTTGCCGTCCTGCTGCAGGAAGCGTCGCGAGGTCCATCGCCGACCAGGCCGTCGTCGATGCCCGGCGGCCAGCATGGCGCGCAACGCCGCCTGGGCCTCGGCCATGCTGGCCGGCGCGGGCCTGCAACACCGCTGCTTCTCTTTGCTGGGTAGCCGTCTGCGCGCGCGCGTCTGCGGAACTCCGGCAAGCGCCAGCACTGCCAGGAGCAACCGCCAGCTCCTCCGCAGCGAGCGTACCATCGATAAAGACTCAGGTGGCTGACAATACTGCCGTCAAGGTTACAGCTCATGTCGCCCGGTCGTTGATGGACGCGAATCTCGGCGGCTGAGTGCGCGGTCGCCGGCGCATGGCGAGATCATCGAACTGAACCCATCAAGCTGGCGACCGCCGGTCGTCGACGTCGGACTCTTTCTGCTCAGCTGTTGCGAAGCTGGTAGCGCAGCCACACCGCGCCGCCGTCCAGCACCTGGCTGCTTTGCAAGGTCATGGATCTGATCGGGCAGGCACGCCCGCGTCTTTGTCGCTCGAGTCGAAGACGCTCGGCGCGCCCTTCGCGCCATCGACGGCCGGGAGGATGGCCAGGCTAGATCTCTGCCGACGAGGCCGGCGCGCAGGAAAGCGCCGTTCGAGCCGCCGCCGCCCTCCAGCAACAGGCGCTTGATCCTGAGCTCCCGGTTCAGGATCTCCAGCGCCAGCCCGAGATCGATCTCCGTGCTTGCCGTGCGAAGATGTAGGACACCTGCTCGGAGCGCAGACCCGCGAGATGGGCGTCCGGAGACCTGCTCCGACAGCACCACGACGATCGGATCGCCGCCGATGTCGGAGCGGCCCCAGGCGATCTTGCCGTGCCGATCGAGAGCGATCCCCAGGCGGCCGCGTCGCGCCGCGCGAACCAGTGTTCGCGCGGAAACGCCTGGCCAGCCTGCGCCGGATAGGACCCCGCTTGGCGAATTCGCGGCCGGTCACGCGGCCGATCAGCCAGGCATCGCCCTTGAGCTCTGTCGTGCAGGCGCTCGAACAGGCCACTCCGAGTTGGCGCCCTTCGGCCGCATGCGGCTCGACAGGATGCGGCCGTCGACGCTCGAGACCATGTGGCAGATCACGTGAGGTTTCATCGATGTCCTCCGCGAATAGTGTTTGCCGGCAACCCGGGGAGATTAGTGACGTTCCAGTAAAGTTGTCATCCATAGCGATGGAGCACGCCGTGATCCGCAAGCTGTCGTCGGGCGAGTACCGTCTCTACTCGCGCAAGACCAATCCCAAGACCGGCAAGCGCCGCAACCTCGGCACCTTCAGAGTCGCGCGCCGCCGCCGAGAAGCACGAGCGCGCGGTGCAGTACTTCAAGCGCCACTGATTAGAACGTCAGCCCGTACGCCGCTTCTTCGGTATAGATCCGACCCGCCGCGGCCGCGCGGCTGGAATAGAGCGCGAAATGCTCGGCGATCCACGGGCCGGCGCGGAAGGTCGAGTGGCTGGCCATGAACTGCGCGATGTGATGGCCGGTCTCCGCGCCGTTGCCGAAGCGGGCCAGCGTGACGTGCGGGCGGAACTTGCGGCGCTCGACCTCGATGCCGCAGTTGCGCGCCACGGTCGACACCTTCTGCTGCAGCCAGTCGAGCCGGTCGCTCTTCTCGACCAGCGGCGACCAGCGCGCGCGGCTGCTTGCCGCTGCGAGAACTGCTCGACGCCGGCCATCGCGACGGGAAAGCGCGGACCGGCGATGTCGGACAGCTCCTCCTCGAGGTCGCGCATGACGCCGCCCTGCACCTCGCCCGCGAAGCAGAGCGTGACGTGGAAATTCTCCGGCGGCACCCAGCGCGCGTCGGGCACGCCCGACTGCAGCGCCGACGAGCTCGTCGGCGATCTCCTCAGGGACGGGCAGGGCGACGAACAGACGCGGCATAGTCGTCGAGGTTCTTGGTCACGAAGGGCAGCAGGCGGTCGACGACGATCGTCGACGCCCTTGGGATTGGGATGGATGCCGTCGGCCTGGTTGAGCGCGGCATCCTGCGCCACGCCGTCGAGGATGAAGGGATAGAGCGGCACGCTGTACTTGTCGGCGAGCCGCTTGTAGAGCCCGTCGAACTGCCGCGGCGTAGTCCGGCGCCGAAATTGCGCGGCGCCAGCATGCCGGCCAGCCACACCGTGACGCCGGCCGCCTTCAGCTTGTCGATGATGGCGTCGAGGTTGCGCTCGGTCACGGCCGGATCGGTGCCGCGCAGCGCGTCGTTGGCGCCCAGCTCCGACCAGCACGATGTCGGGCTTGTCGGCCAGCATCCAGTCGACCCGGTCGAGGCCGCCCGCCGTGGTGTCGCCCGACACGCCGTGATTGATGACGGTGACGTTGCGGCCCTGCGCCTTCAGCGCCGCCTCGAGGCGGGCCGGGAAGCGCCTGGTCGGGCTTGACGCCGAAGCCCGCCGCCAGGCTGTCGCCCAGGACGGCGAGCTTGACCGGCGCGCGTTTTGTGCATGGGCTGTGGCCGCCAGAGCAGCAACAGAATCAGACCAGCAGCGAATTGACCGCCGCCGCAAAACGACCATATGCAATGCTGAGAATCATGGCCTCTTTCCGGAGCCGCTTGACCGTCCACTCGCCACGGCCGCATCGTCCGTCTCTCCGACGTCCATCTCGACATGGCAAGCGATGCCGGCACGGTCAATATCCTGCGCGGCATCACGCTCGACATCGCCGCCGGCGAGATCGCCGCCGTGGTCGGCCCCTCGGGCGCCGGCAAGTCGAGCCTGATGATGGTGGCGGGCGGCCTGGAGCGCGCCACCTCGGGACGGGTCGAGGTGGCCGGCCGCGATCTCGGGCCGCTCGACGACGATGCCCGCGCGCGCCTGCGGCGCGACCATATCGGCATCGTCTTCCAGGGCTTCCATCTCATTCCGACCATGACGGCGCACGAGAACGTGGCCCTGCCGCTGGAGTTCGCCGGCCGCGGCGATGCCTTCGAGCTGGCCGAAGCGGCGCTCGAGCGGGTCGGCCTCGGCCATCGCATCGGCCACTATCCGGCGCAGCTCTCGGGCGGCGAGCAGCAGCGCGTCGCCGTGGCGCGCGCCTTCGTCGGCCGGCCCAAGCTCCTGCTGGCCGACGAGCCGACCGGCAATCTCGACGGCGCGACCGGCAAGCAGGTGATGGACCTGCTGTTCGAGCTGGCGCGCGCCGACGGCGCGACGCTGATCCTGATCACCCACGACATGGCGCTGGCCGAGCGCTGCGATCGCATCCTGCGCATCGCCGACGGCCTGGTGGTCGGCGACGAGCGCACGCCGCGCGCCCTGGCGGCGCAATGAACGTCGCAGCGATGCACCTGGCCTTCCGCCTGGCGCGGCGCGAGATGCGCAGCGGCTCGGCGGCTTCCGCCTGTTCATCGCCTGCCTGGCGCTGGGCGTGGCGGCGATCGCCGCGCATCCTGTCGTTCAGCCGCGCCGTCGAGGAAGGCCTGCGCGCCGACGCCCGCGAGATCCTGGGCGGCGACGTGGCGGTCTCGCTGCTCTATCGCGAGGCGACGCCCGAGCAGGTCGACGTTCCTCGAAGAGCAGCGGCGAGCTCGTGCGCTGGATCGACAGCCGCGCCATGGCGCGGCCGGTCAAGCCGGACGGCCGGCCGACCCTGGTGCAGCTCAAGGCGGTCGAGCCGGCCTATCCGCTCTACGGCACGCGTCGAGCTGCAAGGCGGCGGCTCGCTTGCCGACGCGCTGGCCAGGCGCGACGGCGTCTGGGGCGCGGTGGTCGAGGAAGCGGCGCTGCAGGCGCATGAACCTGGCGCTGGGCGATCGCGTGCGGGTGGGCGACGTCGACGGTCGAGGTGCGCGGCATCATCGCCCGCGAGCCCGACCGCGGCGTGAACGCCTTCGCGAGCCTCGGCCCGCGTCTGATGATCCCGTTCGAGGCGATGACCGGGTCGGGCCTCGTCCAGCCGGGCAGCCTGCTCAACTGGGAATATCGCCTGCGCCTGCCGCCGGGCGTCTCCGACCGCGCCGCCATCGACGCGCTCAAGAGCCGCTTTCCCGACGCCGGCTGGCGGGTGAGGGGCTCGCCGAGGCGGGCGGCGGCATCCGCTTCTGGCTCGACCGGCTGACCCAGTTCATCGGCCTGATCGGCCTCGGCCTCGCTGCTGGTCGGCGGCGTCGGCGTGGGCAACGCCATCTCGAGCTTCCTGGCGGCGCGCCTGCGCACCATCGCCATCCTGAAGTGCCTCGGCGCGCCGGAGCGGCTGGTCTTCGTCGACCTATTTCATCCAGCTCGCGGCGCTGGCCCTGCTCGGCGTCGCTGATCGGCCTGGCGATCGGCGCGCCGCTGCCCTTCCTCGCCCAGTCGGCTGATCGCCGAGGTGCTGCCGGTGCGGGCGCGGGTGGCGCTCTATGCCGAGCCGCTGGCCATTGCCGCGACCTTCGGCCTGCTGGTCTCGCTGCTGTTCGCCCTGATGCCGCTGATGCGCGCGCGCCGCGTGCCGGCGGCCACCCTGATGCGCGGCGCCGTGGTCGCGAGCCGGGCGGCTGCCGCTGGCGCGACTGCGCTGCTGATCGCGCGCCGTCGCGGTGGCGCTGGCCGGCCTTCACCATCTTCACCGCCGACAGCCGCCGCATCGCCGGCTGGTTCGTGCTGGGCGCGGTCGGCGGCCTTCATCGCCTTTCCCCTGCTGGCGCGCGGCTCCTGATGCTGGCGGCCGCGCGTGCCGGCAAGCCCAAGCTCGCCGGCCTGCGGCTGGCGCTCGCCAACCTGCACCGGCCGGGCGCGCCGACGCCCATCGTCATGCTGTCGCTGGGGCTCGGCCTCACCGTGCTGGTGGCGACGGCGCTGATCGAGGGCAATCTGCGCGAGCAGCTCACGCGGCGCATCCCGAGGCGACGCGCCGGCCTTCTTCTTCGTCGACATCCAGTCGACCCAGATGCCGGACTTCGAGAAGGCGATCGCCGCCGTCCCGGGCGCCGGCGCGCTCGACAAGGTGCCGTCGCTGCGCGGCCGCATCGTCAAGCATCGGCGGCAAGCCGGTGAGCCGAGGTCGCCAGGTGCCGTCGGACGCGCGCTGGGCGGTCGACGGCGATCGCGGCGTCACCTATTCGGCGACGCCGCCGGAGGGCTCGCGCATCGTGGCCGGGCAATGGTGGCCGCCCGACTATCGCGGGCCGCAGCTCATCTCCTTCGACGAGGCGCTGGCGCAGGCGTTCGGCCTGCGGCATCGGCGACACCATCACGGTGAACGTGCTGGGCCGCGACATCGAGGCCAGCATCGCCTCGCTGCGGCGCATCGAATGGCACGACGCTCGCCATCAATTTCGTGTTCGTCTATCTCGCCCGGCATCGCTCGACAAGGCGCCGCACACCTTCCTCGCCACGGTCGAAGGCCACGCCCGAGGCCGAGGACGCGATCTTCAAGACCGTCACCGACCAGTTCCCCAACGTCACGGTGGTGCGCATCCGCGACGCCATCGAGACGGCGGCCGACGTGCTGGGCAATATCGGCCTGGCCAGCCGGCGTCATCGGCTTCCTGAGCATCCTGGCGGGCGTGCTGGTGCTGGCCGGCGCCATGCTCGCGACCCAGCAGCGCCGCGTGCACGAGGCCGTGGTGATGAAGGTGCTGGGCGCCACGCGGGCGCGCATCGCCGGCATCTTCGCCTGGGAGTTCGCCGCCCTGGGCCTCGCCACGGCGCTGGCCGCCCTGGGCGTCGGCACGCTCGGCGCCTATCTGGTGGTGCACCGCCTGATGGGGCTCGACTGGACCTTCCTGCCCACGGTCGCGGTCGGCGGTGGCGCTGGGCGCCATGGCGCTCACCCTGGCCTTCGGCCTGGCCGGCACCCTGGCGGCGCTGCGCCAGCGCCCGCTGGCCCTGCTGCGCAACGAATGAGGCGGAAAATTCCCTGTCCGTGAAAGTAAATCGCAACATTACAACGCGTTAAACCTATTGATTCACTCGCGCTGAGTGCCCAGATTGGTGGCCGAAGGGGCTCGGCAATGAGGCCCCTCTGGAGGCTAGAGCCAAATGGCGAATCCGAACTTCGGCACCTTCAACCGCGCTGGCACGCGTTGCCGACCAGGCATCGTTCGATGTCGGCCTGCGCGCCCACATGGTGCGCGTCTACAACTACATGGCTTCGGGGCTCGCGCTGTCGGGCATCGTGGCCTTCGGCCTGTTCAGCTCGGCCGAGCTGGCCGAGCCTGTTCTTCCAGATGGGCAGGACGCGGCGGCGCGATCGTCGTCGGCCTGAACGTGCTGGGCTGGATCGCGATCTTCGCGCCGCTCGGCCTGCTGCTGCTGACCTCGTTCCGCGCCGCGCAGATGAGCGTCGGCGCGGTGCAGGCGGTCTACTGGGCGGTCACGGCACTGATGGGCGTCAGCCTGTCGCTGCTGCTGTTCCGCTACACCGGCGCCTCGGTCGCCCGCACCTTCTTCGTCACGGCCGCCGCCTTCGGCGCGCTGAGCCTCTACGGCTACACGACCAAGCGCGACCTGACGGCGATGGGCAAGTTCCTGTTCATGGGCGTGATCGGCCTGATCCTGGCCGGCCTCGTCAACATGATCTGGCCGTCGGGCACGATGAGCTTCATCATCTCGGCCGCCGGCGTGCTGATCTTCTCGGGCCTGATCGCCTACGACACCCAGAAGATCAAGGAGCAGTATGCCGAGGCCTGGGGCACCGACGACGGCCGAGAAGGTCGCCATCTTCGGCGCGCTCAGCCTCTACCTCGACTTCGTGAACCTGTTCCAGTTCCTCATGAGCTTCATGGGACAGGAGCCGCGACTAGCCGAGATGCCGATAATTTCAACGAAGACGCCCGGGTCGCAAGGCCCGGGCGTTTTGCTGTCAGGAGCGATGGCGGGCCAGGAACCGGCTGAAGGAGTTCATCGACAGCGAGGCGGCGTCGGCGCTGCCGCTGCTGGCGGCGGCGCTGCTGGCGCTGGTGCTGGCCAACTCGCCGCTCGCCGGCGCGGTCGAGAGCCTGCTCGACACCAGGCTCGGCGTCTCCTGGAGGTTCGTCGATCTCAGCAAGCCGCTGGTGCTGTGGATCAACGACGGGCTGATGGCGGTGTTCTTCCTGCTGGTCGGGCTGGAGATCAAGCGCGAGGTCGTCGAGGGCGAGCTGTCGCGGCCGTCGCAGGTGGCGCTGCCGGATCGCCGGCGCGCTGGGCGGCATGGTCGTGCCGGCGCTGATCTACGTCGCCATCAACTGGCAGCGATCCCGCGGCGCTGCGCGGCTGGGCGATCCCGACCGCCACCGACATCGCCTTTCGCTGGGCGTGCTGGCCGCTGCTCGGCAGCCGCGTGCCGCTCGCGCTGAAGGTCTTCCTGACCGACGCTCGCCATCGTCGACGATCTCGGCGCCATCGTCATCATCGCGATCTTCTACACCGGCCATCTCTCGCCCGCTGGCCCTGGCGCTTCGCCGCGCTCTTCATCGCCGGCCTCGCGATCCTCGAATCGCGACCGGCGTGCGCCGCGCTGGCGCCCTACCTGCTGCTGGGCGCGCTGCTCTGGCTGTCGGTGCTGAAGTCGGGCGTGCACGCCACGCTGGCCGGCGTGGTGCTCGCCATCGTTCATCCCGCTCAGAGCCGCCGGCGAGGCCGACGCGGCGCGGCCGGCGATCCGGCTCGAGCATGTGATCAAGCCGTGGTCGGCCTGGCTCATCATGCCGGTCTTCGCCTTCGCCAATGCCGGGCTGCCGCTGGCCGGCCTGTCGCTGGCGAGCCTCGCCGCGCCGGTGCCGCTCGGCATCGTGGCCGGGCCTGTTCGTCGGCAAGCAGATCGGCATCCTGCTGGGCGCCGGCCTGCTGATCGTGCTCGGCATCGCCGCCATGCCGGCAGGCGGCTCGTGGCGCAGCCTGCTACGGCGTGGCGATCCTGGGCGGCATCGGCTTCACCATGAGCCTGTTCATCGGCACGCTCGCCTTCGACGATGCGCGCGCACGAGCGCGCAGGTGCGGCTGGGCGTGCTCGCAGGCTCGCTGCTCTCGGCCGTGGTCGGCTACCTGCGTGCTGCGCGCTGGCGCCGCGCCGATAGATCGGCGCATATTGGCTCCGTGCAGCGCAACAATCGCGCTGGTCCGCGAGATTGCGCCGCGCTCCGGCGCGCCTATACTTTCCGCCATGCGGCGCACCTCCTACGAGCAGATGAATTGTTCGATCGCCTCGGCGCTCGACGTCGTGGGCGAGCCGTGGACGCTGCTGATCGTGCGCGACGCCTTCTACGGCGTGCGCCGCTTCGACGACTTCCAGGAGAATCTCGGCATCGCGCGCAATGTGCTGACGGCGCGGCTGAAGAAGCTGGTCGAGGCCGGCGTCTTCCGCAAGACCGCCTATCGCCAGCGCCCGCTGCGCCACGAGTATCGCCTGACCGACAAGGGCGCGGCGCTGTTCACCGTGATCGTCGGGCTGAAGCAGTGGGGCGACCGCTTCGGCGCGGCCGCGCGCAGCGGCAAGCCGATGGATCTCGTCGATCGCGGCGACGGCCGGCCGCTCGAGCCGGTGCTGATCGACGCCGACGACCGGCCAGCGGCTCGAACTCACCAACGTGCGCGCCGTGGCCGGGCCCGGCGCCGACCAGGGCACGCGCGACTTCTTCGAGCGGCTGACGCTCAACCGCCCGCCGCGCTAGCGCTAGCTTAGGTTCTGCGCCGGTATCTTCCGGTTCGCAATTGTCGTCGACGTCGCGACGGACGCGCGCCTCGGCGTCCTGTCGCGGCTTTCTGCGGCCTTGGTGCGGCCGAAGCGGCTCGGTCGCCGCTTCGCGCCTGGTGCGGCCGTAGCGCGATTGCTCGGCTTCGCTTCGCGTTCGGTCGCGCCTTGTCCTTGCGGGCGCGTCTCAGGTTGACGATCTCGGCCATGTATTTTCGTCGCTGTGATCATCCCCAAATGTCTATGCCGCGCCGTCGGCCGATGCGCTAGTGTCTTGGCGTCTGGCAACGGGGGCGTTCCATGACACCTGACCCTGCGCAAGAGACTGCTGATCGGCGCCGGCGGCGTCATCGGCCTGTTGATCGTGGCGCTGCTCGCGGCGCCCGGCCTGCATCGATCTCGATGCCCGCAAGGCCGAGGTCATCGCCGCAGGTCAAGAAGGCGACCGGCCGCGACCTGGTGCTCGACGGCCCGGTTTCCTGTCAGCCTGCTGCCGGTGCCCACGGCCACCGTCACGGGCGTCAAATTCTTCAACGTCGCCGGGGCCAAGAACCCGAACATGGTGGAGGTGAAGTCGGTCACCGTGAGGCTTCGCGCTGCTCGCCCTGCTGACGCGGCGGCATCGACGTCAGCGAGGTGACGCTGGTCGAGCCCAAGATCGTTCTCGAGATCAACGCCGAGGGCAAACCGAACTGGGAATTCACGCCTCCGGTCGCCGAGGCCAAGCCCGCGGCGCCACAAGCCGGCACGCCCCGCCGGTGTCGCTCGGCCGGCTCACCATCGAGAACGGCACGCTGATCTTCAGCGATTCCAAGGCCGGTCTCTCCGTCGTCGCCGAGAAGGCAAACTTCAGCGCCTCGGTCGGCTCGATCGACGGGCCTTATTCGTTGGCGGGCAACGCCACCATCAACGGCACGCCGCTCAGGCTCGACCTCGCGGTCGGCGCCAAGGCGGCGTCAGGCCACGCCGCCGAGCCGTCGCGCTGGAGGCGGGCGGCGGCAAGCTCGCCTTCAAGGGCACGCTTGAGCGAACTCGGACCGAACGCGCGGGCTCGTCGGCCTGGCCTCGAGCTCGGCCGACAACCTGATCGCCTTCGCCGAGACCCTGGTCAGGATCGCCGGCCAGCCGGAGCCGACGCTGCCGCCGCTGCTCGCCGGCAAGTTCAGCTTCGACGGCGGCATCGACGTCTCGCAGACCGCGATCGCGGCCAAGGACTTCAAGCTGGCGCTGGGCCAGGACAGCGGCTCGGGCTCGCTGGCCGTGACGCTCGAAGCCCGCGCTCGCGGTCGAGGGCAAGCTCGCCGCCGCCCAAGCTCGATCTCGACCGCTGGCTGGCCGCGATCGCGCCGCCCGCCGGCGCCGGCCGCCGGGACAGCCGCCGGCCGCCCGCCGGCCGACGCCGGCGCCGGCCGCCGCGCGGCCCAGCCTGCTCGCGCGGCCATCACCGCCAAGCTCGCGCTCGACGTCGGCCGAGGTGATCTACAACAAGCAGCCGGTCCGCAACGTGGCGATCGAGCTCGAGGCGCGAGGGCGGCGCCGTCGCCGTGCCGAAGCTCAGCGCGACCCTGCCGGGCGACATGGTGCTGCAGGCCAGCTCGACCATGTCCGGGCGATCCGGCGCGGCCCGACGTGTCACGGCGAGTTCAGCCTGGTCGGGCCGAAGCTGCGCGAGACGCTGGCGTGGCTCGACGATCGATGTCTCGTCGCTGCCGGCCGAACAAGCTCACGCGGCTCAGCCTGAAGGGCAGGATGGCGTCGAGCGGCGGCAACGTGCAGGTGAGCGACGCCGTCTTCGAGCTCGACGACCTCAAGGGCAGCGGCGGCATCGTCGTGACCTTCAGCGTGCCGCTGTCGGTCGTGACGCATGTCGAGCTCGACACGCTCGACCTCGATTCCTTCCTGATGCCGGCGCGCCGGCAGCCAAGCCAGCGGCCGCGCCGCCGCGTCGCCGGCTGCGCCGACCCGGCCGCCGTCGTCGGTCCGTCGGTCGGGCTGAAGGCCAAGGTGGCCAAGCTGATCTACCGCAAGGAGACGATCGGCGGCGTCGACGTCGACGTCGCGCTGCAGGGCAGCACGCTCGCGGCTGAACGACATCAAGGTCTCGAACCTCGCCGGCGCGCGGCTCGCCGTGCGCGGCACGGTCGCCGACTATTCGGCGCGCCGCAGCCGCGGCCCGACATCGCCTTCAACTTCGAGGCGCCCGACATGGATCGCGTGCTGAAGCTCGCTCGGCGCACGACGCCGGCCGGTCTGGGCGCGGTGACGGCCAGCGGCGGCGTCGCGGGCAGCCTCGAGCAGCTCAGCCTGCGCGAGCTCACCGTGAACGCGCATGGGCCAGAGCCTGCAGGCGACCGGCACGCTGGCACTGCCCGGCGCGGCCCAGGGCGCGCCCAAGTCGGCCGCCTACAAGGGCAGCGTCGTGCTGAACGGCCAGACGCATCGAGGGCTCGGTCGACGCCACGCTGGCCGGCCGGACCGAACATCACCGCCGATCTCAAGGCGAGCGCTGCTCGACCTCGACAAGCTCGGCGGCAGCGCCGGCGCCGCGCCGCGCACGCCGGCGCGCGGCCAGCCGGCCGCGGCGCGGCCAGCCGATCGACACCGGCGCCGCTGCGCGGCGTCGACGGCACGCTTCAAGCTCGCGGCCGGGACCCTGATCAGCCCGCCGCTGCGCATCGGCAATGCCGACATCGCGGCGACCCTGAAGGACGGCGTGCTCACCATCTCGCATTTCAAGGGCGCGCTCTATGGCGGCTCGCTCAACCTCTCGGGCGTGGTCAATGCCAGCCAGCCCGCGCTCGCCTTCGACTTCAAGGGCGATGCGAGCGGCCTCTATCTCGGCGAGATGCTGCGCAGCATCGCGGGCACCAACCAGTTCGGCGGCACCATCAAGGTCACGATCGACGGCCGGCTGAACGCCAGCGGCACTCACGCTGCGCGGGCGGCGGCGCGACGTCCAGCCAGCTCAAGAGCTCGATGGCGGGCGGCGCGCAGCTCGAGCGGCCACATCTTTGCCGGGGCCGACCGGGCGCTGCAGCTGCTGGGCTGCGGCCGCGACCGGCGCGGTGGGCGGCGTGATCGACAACACGCTGGGCAACGTGCTGGGCATCGTCGGCCAGGGCGGCGGCGATCGGCGTCGGCAATATGCTGAACGCGGTCTCGCTGGTGCTGAACCGCTTCGTCAATCGCGACAACCCGATCTCGGGCCGGGTCGACATCGCGGGCGGCGTGCTGATCGACAAGGGCCTGGTCGTGCAGGGCGACCGCGCCACGGCCAACGTCGCCACCCGCACCAACCTGGTCAGCGCCACGACCGACACCACGGTCAACTTCGTGATCGGCGAGGACTCCTCGGCGCCCTACATCATCGCGACCGCGCGCGGCCCGCTTGCCTCGCCGTCAGCTGAACGTGGCGCGCGGCACGGCCAGGATCCGCCGGGCATGGTCGAGCACCCTGCCGGTCATCGGCAACGCTGGCTGCCCGGGCAGGGCGGCGGTCGCCAGTCGCGCTCGCCGCTCCCGACATCCCATTCCCATTCCCAACATTCCAGGCCTCTTCGGCCGCTGGAGGAGTTCTCTTGCTCGATCGTCTGTTGGCCGTGCTCAAGGCACGGTTCGGTTCCGCGCCCGCGCTTCACGGAAGCGCCGCGAGGGCGTCGATGTCCTGGCCGACATGGCCGACCGCCGCGTCATGCGGCGCTACCTCGACAAGCCGGTCGATCCGGCGCTGCTCGAAACGCTCTGCGCGGTGGCGCTGTCGGCGCCGTCCAAGAGCGACCTGCAGCAGGCCGACATCGTGATCGTGTCCGACAAGGGCCAGCGCGCGAAGCTCGAGGCCCTGCTGCCGGACAATCCCTGGGTCAAGGCGGCGCCGGTGTTCCTGGTGTTCTGCGGCAACAATCGCCGCCACCGGCTGCTGTTCGAATGGCGCGGCCGGCCGTTCGTGAACGACTATCTCGACCCGTTCTTCAACGCCGCGGTCGATGCCGGCATCGTGCTCGCGACCTTCGTCGCCGCGGCCGACCGGGTCGGGCCTGGGCAGCTGCCCGATCAGCGCCATCCGCAACCACGCCGCCGCAGGTCTCCGACATTCTCGGCCTGCCCGACCATGTCTTTCCGGTGGCGGCGCTGGGCGTCGGCTGGCCGTCCTTCGAGGGCGTGATGAGCCCGCGGCTCGGGCTCGACGTCACGATCCACCGCGACCGCTACGACGAGGCGCGGGCTCAAGGACAAGATCGCGGCCTACGACAAGCGGCGCGAGGCGGTGCAGCCCTACAAGACCCAGCGCTACGCCGACAAATTCGGCCAGAGCGCCGACTACGGCTGGTCGGAGGACAAGGCCCGGCAATATTCGGTGCCGGAGCGGGCCGATTTCGGCGCATTCGTGCGCCGCAAGGGCTTCAAACTCGACTGATCGTGCGCTTCTCGAGCTCGTCCGAGCACGTAGAGGCGCGAGCGTGCTGGAAAGATTGCCCGGCCGCTGCGCCGCGCATGGTCGATCTCGGCCACCAGGGCGTTCAGCGACAGGCCGCGCGCCTCGGCGATCGCCGAAAGCTCGGTCCAGAACGCGTCCTCCAGCGAGACGCGAGGTGCGATGGCCGTCGATGGTGACCGAGCGTTTGCGCATGGCGTGGACTGTGACAGCGGCAGGACGCCCGCCTCAACCCGCCTTGCCGCCGTCATGGAGCGTGCGTATATACCGCGCCCAACAACCCCTCGGACAAGCATTATGGACATCCGCAACGTCGCGATCATCGCGCACGTCGACCACGGCAAGACCACGCTGGTCGACTGCCTGCTGCAGCAGAGCGGCACCTTCCGCGACAACCAGCAGGTCGCCGAGCGCGCCATGGACTCGAACGACCTCGAGCGCGAGCGCGGCATCACCATCCTCGCCAAGGCGACCTCGGTCGTCTGGAAGGGCACGCGCATCAACATCGTCGACACGCCGGGCCACGCCGATTTCGGCGGCGAGGTCGAGCGCATCCTCTCGCATGGTCGACGGCGTGGTGCTGCTGGTCGACGCCGCCGAAGGGCCGCTGCCGCAGACCAAGTTCGTGCTCGGCAAGGCGCTGCGCGCTGGGCCTGCAGCCGATCGTGCGTGATCAACAAGGTCGACCGCTCCGACGCGCGCCCGCACGAGGTGCACGACGAGGTGTTCGACCTGTTCTCCGCGCTCGAGGCCAACGACGAGCAGCTCGATTTCCCCGACCCTGTTCGCCTCGGCCCGCCAGGGCTGGGCCGCGACCTCGCTCGAGGCCGAGCACAAGGACATGGAGCCGCTGTTCGACCTCATCCTGCGCCATGTGCCGGCGCCGCAGGTCGAGGCCGACAAGCCGTTCCGCATGCTGGTGACGACGCTCGAGTCCGATCCGTTCCTCGGCCGCATCCTGACCGGCCGCATCCACTCCGGCGCGATCAAGCCCAACACGCATCCGTGAAGTCGCTGAGCCGCGACGGCAGCGAGATCGAGCAGACCCGCATCACCAAGGTGCTGGCCTTCCGCGGGCTGGAGCGCGTGGCGCTCGAGCATCGCCGAGGCCGGCGACATCGTCGCCGTCGCCGGGCTTCAAGACCGCGACCGTGGCCGACACGATCTGCGACCAGTCCGTCGAGTGGGCCGCTCGCCGGCCAGCCGGTCGATCCGCCGACGCTCGCCATGACCTTCTCGGTCAACGACTCGCCGCTTGCCGGCACGGAAGGCGACAAGGTCACGACCCGCATGATCCGCGCGCGCCTGATGCGCGAGGGCGAGGGCAATGTCGCCATCCGCGTGCGCCGACACCGAGAACGCCGATTCCTACGAGGTCGCCGGCCGCGGCGAGCTGCAGCTGGGCGTGCTGATCGAGACCATGCGCCGCGAGGGCTTCGAGCTCGCCGTCGGCCGCCCGCGCGTGCTCTTCCAGACACGATCCGGTCACCGGCCAGCGCCTGGAGCCGATCGAGGAAGTGGTGATCGACGTCGACGACGCCTACACCGGCGTCGTGGTCGAGCAGATCTCGCGTGCGCAAGGGCGAGCTGCAGGACATGCGCCCGTCGGGCGCCGGCAAGACCCGCCTGGTGTTCTACGCCCCGTCGCGCGGCCTGATCGGCTATCACGGCGAGTTCCTGACCGACACGCGCGGCACCGGCGTCATGAACCGCATCTTCCACGAATACGGCCCTATCGCGGCACGATCGCCGGCCGCGCGCAACGGCGCGCTGATCGCCAACGCCGAGGGCACCGCGGTCGCCTATGCGCTGTGGAACCTCGAGGAGCGCGGGCCGATGTTCATCGATCCCGGCGCGCACGGTCTACGAGGGCATGATCATCGGCGAGCACAGCCGCGGCAACGACCTCGAGGTCAACGTGCTGAAGGGCAAGCAGCTCACCAACATCCGCGCCGCCGGCAAGGACGAGGCGGTGCGGCTGACCCCGCCGCGCCGGATGACGCTCGAGCAGGCGATCGCCTATATCGAGGACGACGAGCTGGTCGAGGTGACGCCGAAGTCGATCCGGCTGCGCAAGCGCTTCCTCAATCCCGAGGATCGCAAGCGCGCCAAGAAACAGCCGCCGCCGCGGCGGCGGAATAGGGACGATCCATTGAAAAGCCGGAGACGCAACTTTCACCGACCGCCTGGAGACAGCCGCCAAGGCCAAGCAGGCGCAGCTTGCCAGAGGCGCGGGCGAAGGACCCCACCAAGGATCCCGAATTCGCCGCCCGCCAGGAGGCGCGCGCCGCCGCCGCCTATGCGCGCGAGGGCGCGAGATCCGATCGCCAGATCGCCAAGCTCGCCGAAGCGCGAGAAGGCAGAGCGGCCGAACGCGATGCCGCAGCAAGGCCGAGCAGAGTCGGCCCTCGAAGCCGAACGCGCCGGCCGCGGTCACGCGCCAGCAGAGCGGCGAGCGCTGACCGAGCAGAAGGCCGCGCGCGACGCCCGCTACGCCGCCCGCAAGGCGCGCAAGTAGATCCCGTCGTCGGCGACGGCTACAGCTTCCGCCGTCAGCGAGGCGCGCTGGCTGATCTCGATGTGATTGCCGTCGGGATCGCAGACGAAGGCATAGCGCACCGTGTCGCCCAGGATGCCGCGGCTCGCCGCCCGAGGTGCCGCCGCGCGCCAGGATGCCGTCGTATTCGGCGATGCAATCCCACACCTGCACCGTCGTGTAGCGATAGCCCGGCCCGCGCCACTGCGTGCTGCGGCTCGACCTTGCCCGTCTCGGCGATCACGATCAGCGAATCGCCGCAGCGGTAGCGGCCTTCGCCGCGCGCGCTCGAACTGCATGGCCTGCGGTCCAGAAGCGGTCGTGCGCGGCCGGGATCGTTGACCCGGAGCAGGATGGCGATGCCCTCGACGCCGTCCTGGCCCTTGGGGACCAGCGTCACCTTGTTGCCGTCGGGATCGGCCAGCGCCTGCGGCTCGACGCAGTCCCTCGCGCGCGATCTCGCAGGCCGACGATGCCCGAGGGCGGCGAGCGCCGGCAGGGCGGTCGCGCGAATGGTTCATCTTCAGGATCGAGCCGTTCATGTGATGGCGGTGCTGCTGCACGCCGCCGCCCACCTTGCCCATGTGGTCGTAGGGCAGGCCGACCGTCTGCTGCCAGAAGGCGAGCTGCTCGTCGCGCTTGGTTGGAGAACAGGCCGATGTCGAGATGCTGCTTGGCGAGCTTCATGGGCCGATCTTAGCACAGATACAAAACATACAAACGCTGCCACGACTCCGCTCCAGCGCGGTTGCTAGAAGGGCCGCGGGTGAAGGGGTCGGCCGCTGGGGATGCGCCGACCAACAATGTGGGAAGGAATTACGATGATTCGCGCCATCATCGGCACGGTCGCCGTGCTCGCGGGCTTTGCCGTCCTCGAGCGCTCGGTCGATGCCAGCACCGGCCACGCCGGTTCATGCACAGCGACGCAGGCCTACGCGCTGCTGCATGCGCGGCGAGGCGGTGCCCGTTCGCAGCGCCAGCCGACGCCGCAGGCGGCGGTGATCGGCACGCTGTCGGGCCGCCGCAGCGGCAACGGCGACCTGCGCGCGCGCGGCGGTGACCATCATCGGCAGCCAGAGCGGCTGGGCGCGCATCGCGCTCGACACGGCGCAGGACTACAGCGCCGACGGCGGCACGCGCGCAGCCCGTTCGGCTGGATCCCGGCCGACCTGCTGACGGTCGACGCCCGCGTCGACGGCGCGATCACCGATCTACGACCGGCCCGGCCTGATGGGCAGCGCGCTCGCCACCATCGAAGGCGACGACATGAAGTTCCGCGTGCTCGGCTGCCGCGGCGACTGGCTGCAGGTGATCAACGCGCGCCACGGCAATGTCTGGATCGACCAGCTGGTGCGCCGCGCGAGGAGGGCTGCCGCGGGTAGCTGCAACGACAGTTTGAGAGGGCGGCGTGTCGCTCTTCTGGGAATTTGGATCGATGCGTCGCGGGACAGCAACTGAACCCGGCAGGGCAACCTGCCGGGGTCTTTCTCTGCGCTAGATCTTCAGTTCGCTGAAGAAGTCGTTGCCCTTGTCGTCGGTGACGATGAAGGCCGGGAAGTTCTCGACCTGGATGCGCCAGATCGCCTCCATGCCGAGCTCGGGATATTCCAGCACCTCGACCTTGCGTGATGCAGTTCTCTGGCCAGGATCGCGGCCGGGCCGCCGATCGAGCCGAGATAGAAGCCGCCTGTGCTTCTTGCAGGCATCGACGACCTGCTTGCTGCGGTTGCCCTTGGCCAGCATCACCATCGAGCCGCCGTTGGCCTGGAAGAGATCGACGTAGGAATCCATGCGGCCGGCCGTGGTCGGGCCGAACGAGCCCGACGGCATGCCTGCCGGCGTCTTGGCCGGGCCGGCGTAGTAGACCGGGAACTGCTTGAAGTAGTCGGGCAGGCCCTCGCCGCGATCGAGCCGCTCCTTGAGCTTGGCGTGCGCGAGATCGCGCGCGACGATCAGCGTGCCCGGTGAGGTTCACGCGCGTCTTCACCGGATGCTTGCGTCAGCATCGACAGCGTGTGCGCCATGCCCTTGTCGAGGTCGACCGAGACCACGTCGCCCGAGAGCTGCTGCGGCTCGACCTCGGGCAGGTAGTGCGCCGGGTTGGTCTCGAGCTGCTCGAGGAAGATGCCGTCGCTGGTGATCTTGCCCAGGGCCTGGCGGTCGGCCGAGCAGCGACACGCCGATGCCGATCGGCACCGAGGCGCCGTGGCGCGGCGATGCGGATCACGCGCACGTCGTGGCAGAAATACTTGCCGCCGAACTGCGCGCCGATGCCCATCTGGCGCGTGAGCTCCAGCACCTTCTTCTCCATCTCGCGGTCGCGGATGGCGACGCCCGTGTCGTTGCCCTCGCTCGGCAGGTCGTCGAGATAGCGCGTCGAGGCGAGCTTCACCGTCTTGAGGTTCATCTCGGCCGAGGTGCCGCCGATCACGATGGCGAGGTGATAGGGCGGGCAGGCCGCGGTGCCGAGGCGTGCGGATCTGGGTGTCGAGGAACTTCAGCAGCGCCGCCTCGTTCAGCACCGCCGGCGTCTGCTGGTAGAGGTAGCTCTTGTTGGCCGAGCCGCCGCCCTTGGCGACGAACAGGAACTTGTAGGCGTCGCCGTCGGTCGCATAGATGTCGATCTGCGCCGGCAGGTTGGTGCCGGTGCTGCACTTCCTTGAACATCGAGATCGGCGAGACCTGGCGAGTAGCGCAGGTTGGTCTCGGTGTAGGTCTTGTAGACGCCGCTGGGCGATCGCCGCCTCGTCGCCGCCGCCGGTCCACACCGCCTGGCCCTTCTTGCCCATGACGATGGCGGTGCCGGTGTCCTGGCACATCGGCAGCACGCCGCCGGCCGAGATGTTGGCGTTCTTCAGGAGCTCGAGCGCCACGTACTTGTCGTTGGCCGAGGCCTCGCCGTCGTCGAGGATCGTGCGCAGCTGGGCGAGATGGCCCGGGCCGCAGCAGGTGGGAGATGTCGCTGGAAGGCCTGGGCGGTCAGCAGGGTCAGCGCCTCGGGCTCGACCGTCAGCACGTCGCTGGCCGTTGAACTTGGTCGGTGCCGACGAAGGTCGGAGGAAAGCTTGCGGTAGGGCGTCGCTGTCCTTGACCGCTGCGGGAACATCTCCTGGAACTGGAACTCGGGCATGGCTTCTCCTGGCGCGGGCAGCGCGCTCCTGCCGCAAACGAGCGCGTCGGCGTCTACTTCTTTCGGAAGCTGTCGAGCTTGACGATCTTGGAGGCGGCGTCCTCGGGCTTGGCCTCGGCTCGGCCGGCTGGCGCGCCGCCTCGGGCTTGGCCTCGGCCGCCGGCCGGTGCGCCGAGCGACGGGCGCTTGTCCGGCGCCGGCAGGCGGCGTCGGCGCGGCGCGGCGGCGCGTCTCGGCCTTGTCGCCGCGCGCCGGCCTTGTCCTTGCGGTCGAATTGCAGGCCGAAGCGCACCGACGGATCGACGAAGGCCGACAGCGCGGCGAACGGCACCTTTATGCGCTCCTGCTGCTTGTTGAAGCTCACCGTCACCTCGAAGGACTCGTCGTTGATGATGAGGTCCCAGTATTGGTGCTGCAGGACGATCGTCATCTCTTCCGGATACTTGGCGCGCAGATAGTCGGGCAGCTGCACGCCGGGATCGGTGCTGCGGAAGGAGATGTAGAAATGGTGCGAGCCGGGCAGGCCCTTGTCGGCGACCTGGCGTCAGCACGCGACGCACGACGCTGCGCAGCGCATCGTCGACGAGAGCGTCGTAGTGAAAGCGATCGTTCATGGCCTGTCGGAACTTTCGCGGAAGCATCGGCCCGCATGGCGGGAGAGTCAACGCTGCGCAACAGCCGGCAAATCAAGCTGCGACAGAAGAAAGTGGAGGGCTTCTGTTGCCCGGTGCCCTCCCGAACCGCGCTTACGTCCGCTGTTTAGGCGGCAGCAGCAAGTGTAACGGTGTTATCGTTAGCACTTGTGTGTGGCCCGTCACGGCGGAACCATACCGGGCAAAAACCGCGCCTTTACCACGCCCGTCGATCCTGGTTCGCCCCCATGACTCCGCCCCGAAAGATGCGGGGAGAATGGTGGAGGCGCCGGGTACTGCCCCCGGGTCCGAAACGCTTATGTCACGCGGCGTTTATCGCCATAGTCGGTTTCCCGACATCACCAATATAGGCGCTCGCGCCGGCGTTTTGAAGGCAGGTCTGGCATGCCTGCGATTTTCCCCATGGAAGGGGCCGCCCGCCGCCCATAGAGTCCGCGGCCAACCAAGGACAACGAACGATGCCCCTCTCCACCGACCAGCAGGCCGAAATCGACCAGGCGCGCGGCGGTGCGCAGGCGACGCTGCGGCCGATCGCGCCGGCGCTGGAGGAAATCCTGTTCCAGGCGCTGCCGGTGCTCGATCACGGCTTCGTCCGCGTCGTCGACTACATGGGCGACGACGCCGCCGTCGTGCAGGCGGCGCGCGTCTCCTACGGCCGCGGCACCAAGAAGGTCAGCGAGGATCGCGGGCTGATCAACTATCTGATGCGGCACCGCCACACGACGCCGTTCGAGATGTGCGAGATCAAGTACCACGTGAAGCTGCCGATCTTCGTGGCGCGCCAGTGGATCCGCCACCGCACCGCCAACGTCAACGAATACTCGGCGCGCTACTCGATCCTCGACAACGAGTTCTACGTCCCCAAGCCCGAGCATCTGGCGGCCCAGAGCAACGGCCAACCGCCAGGGCCGCGACGCGGTGCTGGCCGGCAAGGAGGCCGAGCGCGTCTTCGATCTGCTGCAAGAAGGACGCCGAGCTGGTCTACGAGCACTACATGGAGATGCTGAACGAGGGCGAGGCGGGCGAGCCGCTCGATCCGGAGCGCTCCGGGCCTGGCGCGCGAGCTGGCGCGCATGAACCTGTCGCTCGACTTCTATACGCAGTGGTACTGGAAGACCAACCTGCACAATCTCATGCATTTCCTGTCGCTGCGCGCCGACGCCCACGCCCAGTACGAGATCCGCGTCTATGCCGACGTCGATGATCGACACGCTGCAGCGCTGGTGCCCGATCTGCCACGACGCCTTCATGGAATACCGCATGGGCGGCGCGCATCTCTCAAGACCGGGCTGGCCGCGGTCAAGCGCATGATCGCCGGCGAGAAGGTCGACCAGAAATCGAGCGGCCTCAATCCGCGCGAATGGCGCGAGCTGATGGCGGCGCTGGGCCTTGGCTAGAGGCCGCCAGCCTCCGCGATCCCGGACGCCTGCGCCTGTTGCGCGAGCGGCCGCGCGACGATGCCGCCATCGAGGCGATGAACGAGGCGGCGTTCGGTCCCGACCGCCTGCACAAGACCGTCTATCGCCTGCGCGAGGACGTCAAGCCGATCAAGGAGCTGTGCTTCGTCGCCATCGACCAGAAGGGCCGCATGGTGGCGTCGATCCGCAACTGGCCGATCCTGATCAACGAGCGCTGGCCGGCCATCCTGCTGGGGCCGCTCGCCATCGCGCCCGGAGCTGCGCGGGCTGGGCTACGGCAAGGCGCTGATGTGGCACTCGATGGCGCAGTCGCGCATGCTGGGCCACAGCCGCATCATCCTGGTCGGCGATCCCGAGTACTACAACCAGTTCGGCTTCCGCCGCGATCTGGCGCTCAACATCCAGCTTCCCGGCTGGGTCGAGGAGCGCCGCTTCCTGGCGCTCGAGCTGGTCGCCGGCGCGATGATCGGCGTGCACGGCATGATCGGAAAGTGGCAGCGCGACAAGAGCCGGCACGACGGCGCTAGAAGCGGGCATGCAAGTCTCACATGCGGGAATCGGCGCCCGCCGACGGCGTCTGGCGCTTCTTCCGGACCGCGGGCTCCCGCAGCCAACGTCGTGAGCGGGCGGAGACGCTCGCGGTCCAAGATAGACGCTTGCACGTATCGTGAACGCAGCTCCCACCGCAGGCGTCAGCGCACCACGATGCGCGGCGCGGCGCGCGGCGCCGCGCTGGTTGACCGAGAGCTGCTTCCACACCCGGCCGGCGATGTTCTTGTAGATCTGGGCGTGCGGGCTGTCGGGCTGGGACACGACGATGGGATGGCCCTGATCCGACGTGGTGCGGATGTCGAGATGCAGCGGCACCTCGCCCAGGAACGGCACGCCGAGCTTCTCGGCCTCCTCGCGCGCGCCGCCATGGCCGAAGATCTCGGCGCGCTCGCCGCAATGCGGGCAGAGGAAGAAGCTCATGTTCTCGACGATGCCGAGCACCGGCACCGCGACCTTGCGGAACATGTTGAGCCCCTTGCGCGCGTCGATCAGCGCGATGTCCTGCGGCGTCGAGACGATCACCGCGCCCGGCAGCGCCACCCGCTGGGCCAGCGTGAGCTGCGCGTCGCCGGTGCCCGGCGGCATGTCGACCACCAGCACGTCGAGCTCGCCCCACTCGACGTCGCGCAGCATCTGCTCGAGCGCGCTCGACACCATCGGGCCGCGCCAGATCATCGGCGTGTCCTCGTCGACGATGTAGCCGATCGACATGGTCTTCAGCCCGTAGCGCTCGATCGGCTTCAGCCTCTTGCCGTCGATCGATTCGGGCTTCTCCTTGACGTCGAGCATGCGCGGCATCGAGGGGCCGTAGATGTCGGCATCGAGCAGGCCGGTGCTGACGCCGATGGCGGCAAGCCCGAGCGCCAGGTTCACCGCGGTGGTCGACTTGCCGACGCCGCCCTTGCCCGAGGCGACGGCGATGATGTGCTTGACGCCCGGGCACGTCGATGCGGCCGCCGCCGCCGGTGGTCTTGGCGCCGGGCGCGCCGTGACCGTGGCTGTGGCTGCCTGCGCGGGCGCGCCGGCGGCGCAGGCGGCGGTGGCGCGGGCGTTCGGAGGTCATCACGGCGGTCGCCGACAGCACGCCCGGCATGGCGCGCACCGCCTGCTCGCAGGCCTGGCGCAGCGGCTCCAGGGCGGTGCCGCGGGCCGGATCGACATCGAGGGTGACGGCAACATGGCCGCCGCGGGTGGCGACGCCGCCCACCATGCCCAGCGCCACGACGCTCTTGCCGGTCGCCGGGTCGATGACGGTTTCGAGAACGCTTGCGGACGGCCGATTCGGTGATTTCCGCCATGATTGCTTGCTTCCGCGCGCCCGGCAATATTGTGTCGCCGCTTGATTGCGGGTGGTGCTGCCGTCACATATATGCAGCGCGACGTGAAATCAAAAGCGACAATGCGCCGAGGCGACGCTGCCGGCGGCCCTGAGGTGAACGATGGCGTGGAATAACAACAGCGGCGGCGGCCCGTGGGGCGGCGGTGGCGGCGGCAACAGCGGCGGCCCGTGGGGCGGCGGCGGCGGCAATCGCGGCGGTGGCGGCGGTCCGTTCGGCTCGCGCCGGCCGCCCGACATGGAAGACGTCATCCGCCGCGGCCAGGAGCGGCTCAAGAACCTCATTCCCGGCGGCTTCGGCTCGTACAAGGGCATCGTGCTGGTCGTGCTGGCCGCCGTGGTGATCTGGCTGGTCACCGGCTTCTTCCGCGTGCAGCCCAACCAGCAGGCGATCCAGCTCGTGTTCGGCAAGCCCTACGGCAAGCCGGTCGAGCCCGGCCTGCACTACAACCTGCCCGGCCCGATCGGCAACGTCGTCGTGGTCAACGTGCAGGACCAGCGCCGCACCGTGATCGGCTCGCGCGGCGGCCAGGACCGCGCGACGACGCCTACAGCACGCGGCCCGCGCCCGACCTCGAGCGAGAACCTGATGCTGACCGGCGACGAGAACATCGTCGACATCGAGTTCGCCGTGCTGTGGCAGATCAAGGACGTCTTCAAGTACGCCTTCGACGTGCGCAATCCCGAAGAGAACGTGCGCTCCGGCGCCGAGGCCGCCATGCGCGAGGTCATCGGCAAGTCGAACCTGCAATATGCCCAGACCGAGGGCCGCAGCCGCATCGAGCAGGACACCAAGGACCTGCTGCAGCGCATCCTCGACGAATACGGGCTGGGCGTCGCGCATCTCGCAGGTCCAGCTGCTGCGCGTCGACCCGCCGCAGGAGGTGATCGCCGCCTTCCGCGACGTGCAGGCCGCGCGCGCCGACAAGGAGAAGAGCATCAACGAGGCCAACACCTACCGCAACCAGGTGCTGCCGCGCGCCAAGGGCGAGGCCGAATCGATCATCCAGCGGGGCGAGGCCTACAAGGCCCAGATCGTCGCCCGCGCCAGCGGCGACGCCCAGCGCTTCGACCAGGTCTACGAGCCAGTGGGCCAAGGCCAAGGACATCACGACCGAGCGCCTCTACCTCGACACCATGGAGGAGGTGCTGCGCAACGTGAACAAGGTGCTGGTCGACAAGAACGCCGCCGGGCCAGCGGCGTGCTGCCCTACCTGCCGCTGCCCGAGCTGAAGCCGAACCAGCCGCCGGGACGCCGCCGCCGCCGCGCCAGCCATCGCCCGGCACGCCGCCGACGCGCAGGGAGCCACGCGATGACCAACCGTATCGATCATCGCGCTGGTCGCGCTCGGCCGTCGCGGCCTTCCTGGTGACCCAGACCTTCTACACCGTCGATCCGACCACGCAGGTGCTGGTCCGCCAGTTCGGCGCCATCGTCGGCGAGCCCAAGACCGAGCCCGGCCTCTACGCCAAGATCCCGCTGGTCCAGGACATCCAGCGCATCGACCGCCGGCTGCTCGACTACGAAGCCGAGGAGTTCGAGATCATCGCCGGCGACCAGAAGCGCCTGGTGGTCGACGCCTATGCCCGCTACAAGATCGTCGCCGCCAGGCTGTTCGCCCAGACCGTGCCGGGCGGCGAGCCGCGCTGCGCGGGCTGCTCGATCCGCTGATCAACTCCGGAGATCCGCGGCGTGCTGAGCTCGGTGCCGCTGCATGCGGTGCTGACCGACCAGCGCGCCAGCCTGATGGACGAGATCACCCGGCGGGTGAACGCCAAGACCAAGGAACTCGGCGTCGAGGTCGGTCGACGTGCGCATCAAGCGTGCCGATCTGCCGCAGGCCAACTCGCAATCGGTTTTCAACCGCATGAAGACCGACCGCGAGCGCGAGGCCGGCCAGCTGCGCGCCGAGGGCGACGAGGAAAAGGCCAGCGCATCACCGCCACGGCCGACCGCGAGGTCGCCGTCATCAAGGCCGATGCCGGCCTGAAGGCCCAGGTCACCATGGGCGAGGCCGACGCCGAGGCGACCAAGATCTATGCCGACGCTTTCAACCGGGACAAGGATTTCTACGCCTTCTAGCGGCGCATGGAGGCCTACAAGCAGGCTTTCGGCGCCGGCGGTTCGACCATGATCCTGAGCCCCGACAGCGACTTCTTCCGCTACTTCAACGATCCGTCCGGGCTGCCGGCGCCCAAGAAATAGCGCCGCGACAACAGCGGCAGAATTGTCCGGCGGCGTCTGTGGCAGTCCTGCAACGCCGCCGGTTCATTTTCGGTCAAGTCCGTAAAAAGCTGAAATAATCAGCAACATAACGGCCTCTTTATTTGCGCCACAATCGGCCATACATGTAGACAGTGAACTCGAACGCGCGGCGCCGGCCGTTCCGACCATTTTGGCCTGAGCGCCGTTGGAGGTCGGACGTGATTCTCATTGATTTTCAAGGTGTTTCGAAGGGTGCCGCGCGTTGCGGCCGTTGCGTCTCTTGGCTCTGGCGCTGGCGCACGCCGGCCGTCGGCGCGCGAGGCGCCGCGACAGCTTCGCCGATCTGGTCGACAAGCTGATGCCGACCGTCGTCAACATCACCACCACCCAGAACGTGCCCCAGCAGGGGCCGCGGCTGCGCGACATGCCGCAGCTGCCGCCCGGCTCGCCGTTCGAGGAGCTGTTCAAGGAGTTCTTCGACAAGCGCGGCGGCGAGGAGCAGAAGCGCCGCGGCACCTCGCTCGGCTCGGGCTTCGTGGTCGACGGCGAGGGCTACATCGTCACCAACAACCACGTCATCCAGGGCGCCGAGGACATCACGGTCATCTTCGCGCGACGACACCCAGCTCAAGGCCAAGCTGATCGGCTCGGACAGCCGCATCGACGTGGCGCTGCTCAAGGTCGAGCCGCCCAACAAGAAGCCGCTGCCCGCCATCAAGTGGGGCGATTCCGACAAGGAGCGCGTCGGCGACTGGGTGATCGCCATCGGCAATCCGTTCGGCCTCGGCCATTCGGTGACCGCCGGCATCATCTCGGCGCGCGGCCGCTCGCTCAACGATCTCGCTCGACGACTACCTGCAGACCGACGCCGCCATCAACAAGGGCAACTCGGGCGGTCCGCTGTTCAACGCCGACGGCGAGGTGATCGGCGTCAACACCGCGATCTATTCGCCGTCCGGCACCAATGCGGGCCTCGCCTTCTCGATCCCGTCCAACCTCGTCAAGCAGGTCGCCGACCAGCTGCGCGAGTTCGGCCGGGTCAAGCGCGGCTGGGTCGGCGTCAGCTACCAGAGCGTCACCGACGACATCGCCGACAGCTTCGGGCTCGACCGCGCGCGCGGCGTGCTGGTGGCCAACGTCGTGGCCGACGGCCCGGCGGCCAAGGCGGGTCTCAAGCGCAACGACATCATCGTGAGCTTCGCCGGCCAGGACGTGCTCGACCTGCGCCGCTTCCCGCGGCTGGTCGCCAACGCCCGGGTCGGCAGCACGGTCGACCTCGTGGTCTGGCGCGGCGGCAAGGAAGTGCCGCTGAAGCTCCGGATCGGCGAGCAGGAGGAGGCCGAGAAGCAGAACGCGGCGGCCCAGGGCGGCGCCAAGAAGCCGGCCGAGCCCGACCAGCCGATCGTCTCGACCGTCGAGCAGCTCGGCCTCACCCTGCAGAAGGTCACCGACCAGCTGCGCGAGAAGTACGGCCTGTCCGATCAGGCCAAGGGCGTCGTCATCACCAAGGTGGCGCGCCAACAGCCCGGCCGCCGAGAAGCAGCTGCAGGCGGGCGACGTCATCCTCGAGGTCGACCAGAAGCCGGTCACCACGCCGCAGGAGGTCACCGACATCGTGACCAAGCTGCAGCAGGCCGAAGAAGCGCTCGGTCCTGCTGTTCGTCGAACGCCAGGGCGACCCGCGCTTCGCGGCGCTGCGGCTGACGAAGTAGTCACCGCTGGGCGTCGCGTCCACGGAGTGCCCGAGGCCGTAGCCACTCGACCTTCACCACCAGCTTGCCGAAATTCTCGCCCTTGAGCAGGCCCATGAAAGCCTCGCGGGGCCTGGGCCAGGCCGTCGATCACGGTCTCGCGGCTCTTGAGCTTGCCGTCCTTCACCAGGCCGCCCACCTCGCTCACGAACTCGCCCATCAGGGCGACGTGGTCGGAGACGATGAAGCCCTGGATCGTGAGCCGGCGCTGCACGATGGTGAACATCTTGGGCGGGCCCGGCCATCGGCGCGGTGTCCTGGTACTCCGAGATGGCGCCGCAGAAGGCGACCCGGCCGAAATTGTTCAGCCGCTCGAACACGGCGTGGAAGATCCTGCCGCCGACATTCTCGAAATCGGCATCGATGCCCTGCGGGCAGAGCTTGTCGAGCACGGCGCCGGTGTCGCGCTCGGTCTTGTGGTTGAAGCAGGCGTCGTAGCCCGCCTCGCGCACCGCCCAGCGGCATTTGTCCTCGTCGCCGGCGCAGCCCACCACGCGGGCGCCGGCAAGCCTGGCGAGCTGGCCCGCCACCTGGCCGACCGCGCCGGTGGCGGCCGAGACGAACGCCGTCTCGCCCGCCTTGGGCTTGCAGATGTGCCGGATGCCGTACCAGGCGGTGAAGCTCGGCATGCCGAGCACGCCGAGATGGGCGGACGAGCGGCGCCATCGCCGGATCGATCTTGCGCAGGCCCTTGCCGTCATGGAGCGTGTGGGTCGCCCAGTTCAGCATGCCGATCACGGTGTCGCCCTTGGCGAAGCGCGGGTTCGTCGACTCGACCACCTCGCCGACCGAGCCGCCGGTCAGCGGCTTGTCGAGCTCGAAGGGCGGCGTGTAGGAGCGCAGCTCGGTCATGCGCGGGCGCATGTAGGGATCGAGCGACAGGAAGCGCTGAGCGCACCAGCACCTGGCCGTCGCCCGGCGCCGGCAGGCTGACGCTTTCCTGGCGGAAGCAATCGGCCGTCACGTCGCCCGCCGGACGCTTGGCGAGCACGATCTGGATGGCGTCGGTCATGGGTCTTTCCTTTCGACGAAGTCGGCGCGGCGATAGCCCTGCAGGTAGAGCAGCGCCGTGAGATCGCCGTGATCGATGCGCGCCGGCACCTGCCGCCGCGACCGGCGGGCTTGGCGTGGAAGGCCACGCCCAGGCCGGCCGCCTTCAGCATCGGCAGGTCGTTGGCGCCGTCGCCCACGCTCACCGCGTCGGCGGTCGAAAGCCGCATGCTCGGCGGCAAGACGCTGAAGCGTCGCGAGCTTGGCCTCCTTGCCCAGGATCGGCGGCTCGACCGTGCCGGCAAGCGTGCGGCCGTCATGCTTCAGGACGTTGGCGGCATCGGAATCGAAACCCAGGGCCTCGCTGCACCATGCGCGGTGAAATGGGTGAAGCCGCCCGACACCAGCGCGCAATAGCGCGCCGTGCTTCTTCATGGTGGCGACCAGGGTGGCGCCGCCCGGCATGTAGCGGATGCGCTCGGCCGCCTCGTCGAGCCTGGCCACGGGCAGGCCCTTCAGCAGGCCGACCCTCTCGGCCAGCGCGCCGGCGAAGTCGATCTCGCCGTTCATGGCGCGCGCCGTGATGCCGGCGATTTTCTCGCGCAGGCCGAGGAAGTCGGCCAGCTCGTCCAGCATCTCGTTCTCGATCATCGTCGATTCCATGTCGGCCACGAGGAGCTTCTTGCGCCGGCCCTCGGCAGGCAGCGACGACCGCATCGAGGCGCGGTCATGGCAACGCCTGTCGGCAGGCCCATCGAACGGGATGTCGCAGGCGATATCGGGCGCCAGCCAGTCGGGCGCGCCCACCGTGGCGCCCTGGGCGCGCAGCACATCGACGGCGCATCTGGATCGCGCCGTCGTTCAGCGCCGGATGGGCGGCGCTCGAGATCAGGACAAGGACGTTTTTCACGCTCCGCCTCTAGCGGCGGGACGGTGGATTTGCAAACAATCCGCCCGCCATGGCCCAGCAGCGCGTCATCGTCATCACCGGCCCGACAGCCAGCGGCAAGTCGGCGGCTGGCGCTTGCGCTCGCCCAGCGCGCGGCAGGCACGGTGATCAATGCCGACGCCATGCAGACCTACGACGCCTTTCCGATCCTGACCGCCCAGCCCACGGCCGAGGAACGCGCCGGCGTGCCGCATCGGCTCTACGGCGTGCTGCCGCTGTCAGCGAGACGCTGTCGGCCGCGCGCTGGCGGACGCTGGCGGCGGCCGAGATCGAGCGCTGCCTGGCCGAGGCCGCACGCCCATCCTGTGCGGCGGCTCGGGCCTTTATCTCCGGACGTTGATGCAGGGCATCGCCGCCATTCCCGATGTGCCCGCCGGCGCTGCGCGACCAGGCCAATGCCGAATGGCAGGCGATGGGCGCCGAGGCCTTCCGCGCCCGGCTGGCCGAGCAGCGATCCGGCGATCGTGGCGCGGCTGAAGCCCGGCGACCGCCAGCGCCATGTCCGCGCCTGGGAAGTCTTTCAGGCGACCGGCCGGCCGCTCAGCGCCTGGCAGAGCAGGCGAGGCGAAGCCGCGCGCCTGGCGCTTCGCCACGGTGCTGCTGGCGCCCGAGCGCGGCTGGCTGCGCGACCGCATCGAGACGCCGCTTCGATGCCATGCTGAAAGCCGGCGTGCTGGCCGAGGTGCGCGCCGTGTTCGACCGCGACCCCGATCCGCGCTGGCCCGGCCTCAAGGCGCATGGCGCGCCCGAGCTGTTCGGCCACTTCCGGGGCGAGCTGTCGCTCGACGAGGCGCGCCGGATCGCCATCGATCACACCCGCCAATATGCCAAACGCCAGATGACGTGGTTTCGGCATCAGATGACACCAGATCTGGTAGTTGGACCCCCAGTCAAATCCAGACTCTGGAGCAGCCTGAGAAATTATTGACCAAAATCAGGGGTCTGAAACTTTACGTTTCGTGCTGATTTCGGTTGACCCTCCAGAACCCGGCCTATACCTTCCGCGCCGCCGCAAACCCCGTTTTGCGGCACATTTGTCTAGAGAGGAGACCGTGTCATGAAGCCCGAGGAGTCCGCCACGACCGGCGCCGATCTGTTGGTGAAAGCCCTGATCGACGAGGAAGTCGAGGTCGTCTTCGGCTATCCGGGCGGCGCGGTCCTGCCGATCTACGACTCGCTGTTCAAGCAGAACCGGCTGCGCCACATCCTGGTGCGCCACGAGCAGGCGCGCCGTGCATGCCGCCGAGGGCTATGCCCGCTCGACCGGCAAGGTCGGCGTGGTGCTGGTGACCTCGGGTCCCGGCGCCACCAACGCCGTGACCGGCCTCACCGACGCGCTGATGGATTCCGATCCCGATCGTCTGCCTGACCGGCCAGGTGCCGACCCATCTGATCGGCAACGACGCCTTCCAGGAGGCCGACACCACCGGCATCACGCGGCCCTGCACCAAGCACAATTACCTCGTGAAGGCGGTCGACGATCTGGCGCGCACCGTCCACGAGGCCTTCTACGTCGCGCGCTCCGGCCGTCCCGGGCCGGTCGTGATCGACCTGCCCAAGGACGTGCTGATGAACAAGCACGACTACGTGGCGCCCGACAGAAGCCGGTCGCAGCACAAGAGCTACCGCCCGCAGGTCAAGCCCGACGCCGCGAAGATCGAGCAGGCGATCGAGCTGATCGCCAAGGCCAAGCGGCCGGTCTTCTACACCGGCGGCGGCGTGATCAATTCCGGGCCCAAGGCGTCGAAGCTGCTGCGCGCAGTTCGTGCGCATGACCGGCTATCCCATCACCAACACGCTGATGGGGCTCGGCGCCTTTCCGGCGTCGGACAAGCAGTTCCTCGGCATGCTCGGCATGCACGGCACCTACGAAGCCAACCTCGCGATGCACGACTGCGACGTGATGATCAACATCGGCGCGCGCTTCGACGACCGCATCACCGGCAAGCTCACCGAGTTCTCGCCGGGCTCGAAGAAGATCCACGTCGACATCGATCCGAGCTCGATCAACAAGAACGTGCGCGTCGACCTGCCGATCGTGGGCGACGCCGGCCACGCGCTCGAGGAGCTGATCCGGGTGTGGAAGGCCAAGCAGCCGCAAGCACCGACCACAAGGCGCTGAAGGCGTGGTGGGCCGCAGATCGACAAGTGGCGGGCGCGCAACTGCCTCGCCTACAAGCAGGACAAGCGAGACGATCAAGCCGCAATACGCGCTCGAGCGGCTCTATCACCACATCAAGGACCGCGACCACTACATCACCACCGAAGTGGGCCAGCACCAGATGTGGGCGGCGCAGTTCCTGAAGTTCGAGCAGCCCAACCGCTGGATGACCTCGGGCGGGCTCGGCACCATGGGCTACGGCCTGCCGGCCGCCATGGGCGTGCAGATCGCCCATCCCGAGGCGCTGGTCATCGACGTGGCCGGCGAAGCCTCGATCATGATGAACATCCAGGAGCTCTCGACGGTGGCGCAGTACCGCCTGCCGGTGAAGATCTTCATCCTCAACAACCAGTACATGGGCATGGTGCGCCAGTGGCAGGAGCTGCTGCATGGCGGGCGCTATTCCGAGAGCTACATGGAATCGCTGCCCGACTTCGTGAAGCTCGCCGAGGCGTTCGGCGCCGTCGGCCTGCGCTGCCAGGACCCGGCCAAGCTCGACGACACGATCAAGGAGATGATCGACGTCAAGCAGCCGGTCATCGTCGACGTGCTGGTCGACAAGACCGAGAACTGCTTCCCGATGATCCCGTCGGGCGCGGCGCACAACGACATGCTGCTGGGCCCCGACGACCGAGGCGCAGAAGCCGATGTCGGAAGAAGGCATGGTGCTGGTGTGAGCACGCCCGGATGTGGCGTCGAGCCACACCATCTCCGTGCTGGTCGACAACGAGCCCGGCATCCTGGCGCGCGTGGTCGGCCTGTTCTCCGGCCGCGGCTACAACATCGAGAGCCTGACCGTCGCCGAGACCGACGCCAAGGAGAACCTCTCGCGCATCACCATCGTGACCACCGGCACGCCGATGATGATCGAGCAGATCAAGGCGCAGCTCGACCGGCTGGTGCCGGTGCATCGCGTGCGCGACCTCACGGTCGAGGGCCCGCACATCGAGCGCGAGCTGGCGCTGGTCAAGGTCAAGGGCACCGGCGACAAGCGCGTCGAGGCGCTGCGCCTGGCCGACGTGTTCCGCGCCAAGGTGATCGACGCCAAGACCGATTCGTTCGTCTTCGAGGTCACCGGCACGTCCGACAAGGTGCAGACCTTCGTCGGCCTGATGGAAGGCGCTCGGCCTGGTCGATGTCGGCCGCACCGGCATCGTCGCCATGTCGCGCGGCGGCGAGGCGCTCTGATCGTGGACTATGTCGTCGCCCTGCTGGGCCTGGCGGTCGTCCATCTGCTGGCGGTGGCGAGCCCCGGCCCGTCGACCGTGCTGGTCGATCCAGACCGCCGCCGTCGCCGGCCGGCGCGGCGGACTTCTGGCCGCCTTCGCCATGATGCTGGGCGCGCTGGTCTGGGCGGCCGCGGCGCTCTACGGCCTGCAGGCGCTGTTCGCGCGCTTCGACTGGCTCTACCTCGCCTTCCGCATCGGCGGCGCGCTCTATCTGCTCTATCTGGCGGTCATGCTGTGGCGCCACGCCGGCGATCCGCTGCCGGAGATGCCGGCGGCGCGCTCGGCGCGCCGACGCGGCTGGCAGGGCTTTCTGCGCGCGCTGCTGCTGCAGCTCGAGCAATCCCAAGATCATGGTGTTCTTCGGCAGCATCTTCCTGTCGTTGCTGCCGGCAGCAGCCGCCGGCCTGGATGGACGGCGCGGTGCTGGCCATCGTGGCGCGTGAACGAGTTCACCTGGTTCGCGCTGCTGGCGCTGCTGTTCTCGGGCGAGCGGCGCGCGCCTTCTATCGTCGCGCCAAGGTCTGGCTCGATCGCCTCATGGGCGGCGTGCTGGCGCTGCTGGGCCTGGAAGCTCGCCTTCGACAGCTGACGCTCACAGCTTGATGATGTAGTTCACGACGATGGTCGGCGGCGTGTTGTTGTGCGCTTCACTGCCGCCGCTGTTGTCGATCGTGATGCCCGTGGTGGCCGATTGCGTCGTCTGGCCAGGGCACTGGGGCCGCGCGCATGCGCGCCCGCCCGGCCGGTATTCGCCAGGTCGGCCCGTGTCAGCACCGCGTGAACATGTCCGGGGTCGGTGATGTGGTGGCTGTGCCGCGGCATCTGCCCACCGGTCAGCCTGTGCGTTTCCGCGCCGCCGGCAGCGCCCAGCGTCGTGCCGGCAACCCCCGATCCCGCTGCCGTCAGCCGGCCTCTGCCGCAGTGCCGCCCATGTCGTCCCTGCCGGCCGGCGACCCGGCCGCGAAGGTCGGGAAGCCGGATTGTCTTCGTGGGCGTTGAAATCGGCCACGGCGTTGATGATATCGGCGCGCACTAGCCCTAGCGACCACCCGAGACCGGCGCCTGTGCATCGGGCCAGGAGGTGTAGAGCAGGATCCAGAGGGCAAGCCGTATCGGCGTTGGCGCGGGTCGTGGCGCCTGACGATGCGTCCCCGATCGTGCCGCCGGCGGCCAGCACCCAGCCCGACGGCACATTTCCGTCGGCGCCAATGAAAGGCATCAGCGCACCGGTTGGCACCAACGACACCGGCTGCGCCCATTGCGGATCGGCCGCTGGCCCTGCGTCTGCAGGAATGAGCCCGGCGCTCCCGGCGGCAATGTCGTCCATGAGTGTCGAAACCGCGGAACATGATGGCACCGTGCGCATGACCCGCGGGACCCATGGAGTCGAACATCGTGACTCAGCGGCCCCCAGCCGGCTACGTAACCGTCTGAATCTGCAGGACCTGGTCGAGTGATCCCGGCGCCAACGTTGTCCACGTATTGGCGATGTTCGCGATCTATGCGCGCCCCGCTGCGGTTCCCAGGATGGCGCCGAGCAGCTGCTGTGAGAGTGTTCGCGGCGGGTGCCGCGGTTTGCCCGCTGATGCCTGGGCCGACCTGCGAGTTACTCTACTGACCGATGGCGACGCGCGTCGGCGGCTTCTCGACTCCGGCGAGACTCGCCGGCGGCCGACTCGAGCGCGGACATGGCCTGCGCGCGCCTGCTGAGCGCAGCGGGTCGCCGGCTCGCGCTCCGCCATTTCGAAACATCGTGCCGGCGGGCGGCAGCTCCAGCCGTCGCTGAGGTCCCGCCACGCCGGACGCCGGGATAGCGCAGGCAGATCTGGACGATCGTCTGGCCGCGCGCGTCGCTGGCCGGTGTCGACCCGCCATTCGCCGGCGAAGATCCGGCGTTCGCCGACCAGCCAGGCGAAGTCCCGGCCGTCCGCCGTCGAGTAGTGGATCTGCGCCGGGCCCGCCGCCGCGCGTCCACAGCCAGGTCTTGTTGCTCATCCCGCGTTGCGCCGCGTCGGGCGTGGAGTTGTCGATGGCGGCCTGATCTGCGGCATCGGCACCGCCGGGCCCGGTCGGCGCCGTCAGAATCGGGGTGGTTGGCGCAGCCAGCTCAGGCGCTGAGCGGCGACCAAAAGCAGGAGCGAAAGCGGCGTATCGTGCGACATGGAATTGAAGCTGGCCTTTGCCGGTCGGGTTGTCTAGTAAGCCCCCGTTTGCAAGAACGGCACACTGCCAGGAGAGGAATGGCCTCAATGCGTGTCTACTACGATCGCGACGCCGACGTGAACCTGATCAAGGGCAAGAAGGTCCTGGTCGTGGGTTACGGCAGCCAGGGCCATGCCCACGCCATGAACCTGCGCGATCTCGGGCGTGAAGGACGTGCGCATTGCGCTCAAGCCCGGCTCGGCCACGATCAAGAAGGCCGAGGACGCGGGCTTCACGGTGATGAGCCCGGCCGACGGGCGCCAAGTGGGCCGACATCGTCATGGTGCTGACGCCCGACGAGCTGCAGGCGGACATCTACAACGCCGACCTCGCGCCCAACATGCAGCCGGGCTCGGCGCTCGCCTTCGCGCACGGGCTCAACGTCCACTTCAACCTGATCGAGCCGCGCGCCGACATCGACGTGTTCATGATCGCGCCCAAGGGCCCGGCCACACCGTGCGCTCCGAATACCTGCGCGGCGGCGGCGTGCCCTGCCTGGTGGCGGTGGCGCAGAACTCGTCGGGCAACGCGCTCGAGATCGGCGCTCAGCTATGCCTCGGCGATCGGCGGCGGCCGCGCCGGCATCATCGAGACCACCTTCAAGGAGGAGTGCGAGACCGACCTGTTCGGCGAGCAGGTCGTGCTGTGCGGCGGCCTGGTCGAGCTGATCAAGGCCGGCTACGAGACGCTGGTCGAGGCCGGCTACGCGCCGGAGATGGCCTATTTCGAGTGCCTGCACGAGGTGAAGCTGATCGTCGACCTGATCTACGAGGGCGGCATCGCCAACATGAACTACTCGATCTCCAACACCGCCGAGTACGGCGAATACGTCTCCGGCCCGCGCATCGTCACCGACGAGACCAAGGCCGAGATGAAGCGCGTGCTGGCCGACATCCAGTCCGGCACGCTTCGCGCGCGACTGGATGCTGGAGAACAAGGTCAACCAGGCCTCGTTCAAGGCCATGCGCGCGAAGATGTCGCGAGCACCCGATCGAGGAGATCGGCGCCAAGCTGCGCGCCATGATGCCGTGGATCAAGGAGAAGGCGCTGGTCGACAAGACGCAGGAACTGACGGCGCGAACGCCAGTCGCGCCGTCACGGAGCGCTGAGCGAGGCCAGCCGCTAAACGGCGCTGAGTCTCATGACTGCGCTGCAGTACAATGCTCCCAGACGCGATGCCGCCGCCCGCCGCGTCGAGCATGGCGCCGGTGATGAAGGAAGCCTCGTCGGACAGCAGCCACAGGATCGTCGTCGGCGATCTCGTGGCCTCGCCGACGCGGTGCATCGGGATCGACGCCTCGATGCGGGCGCGGAAGGCCGGCTCCGCGAGCGCGCTTCTCGGTCATCTCGGTCAGCACCATGCCCGGCCGGATCGAATTCGACCCGGATGCCCTCGGCCGCCGACCTCGCGGGCGAAGCCCTTGGTGAAGGCATCGACCGCGCCCTTGGTCGCGGCATAGGCCGACTGAGCCCAGGCCGGCCGCCGATCGTCGATGCCATCGACGAGACGTTGACGATGGCGCCGCCCTTGCCGCCGTGCCTGGTCGACATGCGCTTGGCGGCCTCGCGGCAGCACAGCATCAGGCCGATCGGCGTTGATCGGCGAAGAGCTTCGCGAGCAGCGCGCGCGTCGTATCTCGTCGACGCCGCGTGCGCCGGCCGATGCCGGCGCTGTTGACCAGGTGGGTGATCGGGCCGAGCGCCCGCTCGGTCTCCTCGAACAGCCGCACGATATCGGCCTCGCGCGCCATGTCGGCCGGGCAGGGCGATCGGCTGTGCCGCCCTGGCGCCGCGATGTCGGCCACGACCTGCTTGGCCTGCGCATCGCGCGAGCGGTAGTTGATCGGCGACCTTGTAGCCGCGCTTGCGCGGCGCGGCGCGCGGTCTCGGCGCCGATGCCGCAGGCACCGCCGGTGATCAGATACGCGTCATCCTTTCAACGCGCCTCCGGTCAGACCGTGCACGAGATATCGCCGGACCACGAAGGAGAACACCAGCACCGGCAGCATGATCATGGTGCCGCCGGCGGCGATGCGGCCCCATTCCCAGCCCTCGTAGTTCATGAAATTCACCACCGCGACCGGCGCCGTCATGGCCTCGGTGCGGGTCAGGATCAGGGCGAAGAAGAAGTCGTTCCAGGCGAACAGGAAGCAGAGGATCGCGGTGGCCGCGAGGCCGGGCGCCGGAGAGCGGCAGGATGATGCGATAGAAGCCCTGCCACATCGTGGCGCCGTCGATCCAGGCGGCCTCCTCGAGCGAGCGCGGCAGCTGGTCGTAGAACGGCCGCATCATCCAGATCACCAGCGACAGGTTGAAGGTGAGGTAGATGATGATCAGGCCGGTCAGCGTGTCGAGCAGCTCGAGATGCCGATAGGCCAGGAAGTAGGGGATGGTGAAGGCGATCGGCGGCGCCATGCGGCTGGCCAGGATCCACAGCGTGATCGTGCCGCCGGCCGCGCGCCGTCCAGCGCGACAGCGCGTAGGCCGCCGGCACGCCGATCAGCAGCGACAGCACGGTCGAGGCGACGCTCACCACCAGGCTGTTGACGAAGGAGCTGCGGAACTCCGACGGTCCACAGGCGCCGCGTAGTTGGCCAGGGTCGGCGTCGAAGAGCAGCCGCGGCGGAAAGCGGAAGATCTCGGCGTTGGTCTTGAACGACATCAGCACGCAGCCACAGGAACGGCGACCAGCGCCAGCAGCCGCCAGCACGACGGCCAGCGCCTGCATCAGCGACAGTCGGTCGCGCGCCTGTGCGGACCGCCTAGTCGACACGGCGCCCCATCCGACCATGCGCGACGATCAGCCAGCTCAGCGCGATGGTGCGCGGCCAGCAGCAGCCGACGGTGATGGCGCTGGAGAAGCCCAGGTAGGAGAAGTTGAAGGCCTGCAGGAACGAATAGTAGTTGGTGACCTCGGTGACGTTGCCCGGGCCGCCGTCGGTCAGGATGAAGATCAGCGGAAAGGCCTTGATGCAGATCGATCAGGCGGAACAGGCCGGCCACCAGCAGCACGCCCTGGATGAAGGGCAGGGTGACGTGGCGCGTGAGCTGCCAGGGCGAGGCGCCGTCGACCTTGGCGGCGTCGAGCAGCTCCTGCGGCATCATCTGCAGCGCCGCCAGCACCATCAGCATGGTGAAGGGGAACCATTCCCAGGTGTCGGCGATGATGATCGCGGTCAGCGCCCAGTTGGGATCGGTGATCAGCGCCGGCACGTTCCAGCCCAGCGCGCGGAAGATGCCGTGCATCGGGCTGATGTCGGGCGTGTAGATCACCTTCCAGATGATGGCGACGACGATCGGCGGCAGCACCATCGGGATCAGGAACACCGTGCGCAGCGCCTCGCAGCAGGCGCGATCGGCACGTTGAGCAGCAGCGCCAGGCCGAGCCCGATCAGGAGCTGCAGCAGCACCGTCCAGAACGAGAGCTTGATCTGCACCCAGACCGAGTTGTGCAGAAGCGCGAGTCCGACCAGCAGCTGGCGATAGCTGTCGAGCGGCTGCGAGAAATCCCACTGCGTCTCGGGCCGCGTCAGGTTGAGCGGCGTGAAGCTGGTCGCCAGCAGATAGAGCGACGGCAGCAGCGTGATCAGCGCCAGCACCGCCAGCGACGGCGCCACGCAGAAGGCGAAGAAGCGGTGCTGCTGGCTGTCAGTGACGCAGCTCGCGGACGCGAGACGCTCAGCGTATCAACCTTGATCCCGGCCTTCTGCAGATCCTGGATGGCCTCGGCCTGCGCCTGCTTCATCGCCGTCGGCGCGCGCCTGCTGCTTGGTGGCGATGCGCTCGATCGCCTTGTTGATCTTGTCGCCGACCTGCGGATAGACCGGCACGGTGCGGTACTTCATGTAGCCGGTCTTGCCGCCGAGCTGCAGCACCTCGAGGAACAGCGCCGGCCACGTCCTGGCCGTTCAGCGTCAGCACCTGCTTGAACTCGGGACTCTTGATGATCGACATGCGGCAGACGCTGGGATAGCCGTGGTTCTTGCACCACCATGGCGATGGTCTCCTTGGACAGCGCCCACTTGATGAACTCCCACGCCGCTTCCTTCTTCTTCGAGCCGGCCGGGAATGCCGAGCCCGTGGCTGTTGGAGCCGGGAAGTTGCCCTTCGGGCCCTCCGGCATCAGGCCGTAGCGCACGGTCTTCTGCGACCTTGCTCTCGGCGTGCTTGGCCAGCGGCACCATCCAGGTGATGGCCTGCGGTGCGCATGTTGGCGCGGCCCGAGCATCTGCGAGCGCATCGACCTGGTCGTCGGAGTAGGACAGGATGCCGTCCGGCCCGTACTTCATCAGCAGGTTGGCGTACCACTCGCGCCGACGCCGCGGCCTGCGGCGTGTCGAGCGTCGGCGTCAGGTTGTCCGGCGGCGCCTTGAACACGTTGCCGCCCGAGCCCATCAGGTAGGGAATCCAGTTCCAGTGATGCAGCTTGTCGGCGGTGAAGGCCGGCGACGCCGTCCTTGTTGTGCACGGCGTCGCAGCACCTTGATCAGGTCGTCGAAGGTCTCGGGCAGGCCGAGCCCCGCGCTCTCGATCAGGTCGTAGCGCGCGCGCGCCCAGGATCATGGCGCCGGCTTCCCAGGTGTAGCCGAAGGTCTCGCCCTTGGCGTTCTTCATCGCCGATTGCGGGCCGCCGGCAGAAATCCTCCGAGTCCCAGTCGGCCGGCGTGCATCTTGGCGTCCTTGGTGAAGGTGTCGAGGTTGGTCACCCAGCCGGCGCCGATCCAGCGGCCGGAGTAGATGAAGGTGACGTTGATGCACGTCGAGCGCCGAGCCCTTGGTCGACAGTTCGAGGTCGGTCGCGCTGGTTGTAGACCGGGAAGGCCTGCATGGTGAAGTTCACCTTGATGCCGGTCTTCTCCTCGAACTGCGGGAAGTAGTTCTTGCAGGTACTCGAAGTAGGTCGTCTGGAAGCACGAGCGCGTTGATGCGTCGTGCCGGCGTAGCGGCTTGCCACCTTGGGCGATGGCGTGGGGCGGCAGCACGCCGGATGCAAGGGCCGACAGACCGACGCCGCCACGCAGAACGCACGCCGATTGGGTCCGTCATGTGCTGTTATCCCCGCCAGGCTGTTCATTTGAGTTGAACGCGCTTCCGCGGTCCAGCGCAGGCCAAGGCGATGCTATAGTGCCGCGCAAGAGCGAGAGCAAAGCGATGAAAGCCGCCGTTCTGTTCAAGCCCAACGAGCCTCTGCAGGTCGTCGACTGCGAGCTCGATCCGCCCAAGGCGGGCGAGGTGCGGGTCAAGATGAAGGCCTCGGGCGTCTGCCAGAGCGACTGGCACGTCATGAACGGCGACTGGCCCTCGCCGATGCCGATCGTGCCGGGCCACGAGGCGGCCGGCGAGATCGCCGAATGCGGCCCGGCGTCACCACGGTGAAGCCGGGCGACCACGTGATCTTCTCCTTCCGCCCGCATTGCGGGCGCTGCCGCTACTGCAGCCAGGGCCGCACCGTGCTCTGCATCGGCCGCGCCAGCGTGCCGCCGGGCTCGCTCTACGACGGCACCCTGCGCATCAAGCACAAGGGCCAGGGCATCAACCAGATGGCGCGCATCGGCACCTTCGCCGAGGAGGTCGTCGTGCCGGAGGAGATGGTGGTGCCGATCCGCAAGGACATGCCGTGGCCGCAGGCCGCCCTGGTCGGCTGCTGCGTGGCGACCGGCGTCGGCGCCGTGACGCGCCACGCCAAGATCGAGGCGGGCTCGACGGTGCTGGTGATCGGCTGCGGCGGCGTCGGGCTGAACGCCGTCCAGGGCGCCATGCTGTCGGGCGCCAGCAAGATCATCGCCGCCGACATCCTCGACAACAAGCTCGAGATGGCCAAGACCTTCGGCGCCACCCACACGATCAACACCAGCGACCAACGAAGACGCGGCGAAGAAGGTGAAGGAGATCACCGGCGGGCTGGGCGTCGACTATTCCTTCGACGCCGTGTCGATCGACAAGACCCAGGCGCTGGCCTTCGATGCGCTGGCGCCGGGCGGCCATGCCGTCGCGGTCGGCATCTCGGCGACGACGGTGCGCGCCTCCTACTCGCCCTTCATGATGGTGTTCACCGAGAAGACGGTGAGCGGCACCTTCTACGGCTCGGTGCGGCCCGACCTCGATTTCCCGGTGCTGGTCGACCACTACATGAACAAGCGGCTGAACATCGACGGCCTGATCAGCCGCACCTACAAGCTCGCCGACATCAACGAGGGCTTCAAGAAGCATGATGGCGGGCGAGGTCGCGCGCGGCGTCGTGGTGTTCGACTAGGGTCCGTCGTGAAGCGCTTTGTCTGCTGCGTGCTGCTGCGGTCCTGCTGGCTCGCGTCTTCGCGGCCGCGCAGGGACCGTCGGAGCAACGCATCACCTGCGAGCGCGGGCCGTTCGCCACCAGGACCTATGGCGGCACGGCGTGGGACATCTACGGCTGCAACGACAACCGCTCGGTGGCCGTCGTGACGGCGCGCGGCAATCCCGGCCTGCCGTTCTACTTCCTGTTCGCCGAACGCAACGGCCAGTATCGGCTGAGCGGCGAAGGCACGGGCAAGCCCGAGTTCACGCGCAAGGCCTACGACGATCTGATGCGCGCTCACGCAGCAGGACATCCAGGCGCTGGTCAAGGAGACGCAGAAGCCGCCAGCCCAGCAGTGGGGCGCGACGCCAGTGGCCTTCTGATATCTCGCGCGAGCCTCGCGCTTGGGCGAGCCGGGCTCGGATCATCGGAGATCATTCGCACATCAGCGTTGGCGCGCCGCCAGCGGATCCTTCAGCCTGCCTGATGATTTGTGCGAGACATGCGTTGCCCGATCGTTCGCTTGAATCGCCTTGCGGCTCTGCGCCTGCCGGTCTAAACCCGACCGCACCTTGGTGTCGGGCTCACCATGCACTGCCCGTTCAAATTTCACTAGCAATAACAGAGACTTAACTAAATGCTCTCGCGCGTCATCGGGCTCTTTTCGGCGGACATGGGCATCGACCTCGGCACGGCCAACACGCTGGTCTATGTCAAGGGTCGCGGCATCGTTCTCAACGAACCGTCGGTCGTGGCGCTCGACCACGCAAAGCGGCAAGCGCCAGGTGCTGGCCGTCGGCGAAGAGGCCAAGATGATGCTGGGCCGCACGCCGGGCAACATCCAGGCGATCCGCCCGCTGCGCGACGGCGTCATCGCCGACTTCGAAGTCGCCGAGGCGATGATCAAGCACTTCATCTCGCAAGGTTCATAACCGCCGCAGCTTCGCCCATCCCGCAGATCGTGGTCTGCGTGCCGTCCGGCTCGACCGCCGTCGAGCGCCGCGCCATCCAGGAATCGGCCGAGAGCGCCGGCGCCCGCAAGGTCTGGCTGATCGAGGAGCCGATGGCGGCGGCGATCGGCGCCGGCCTGCCGGTCACCGAGCCGACCGGCTCGATGGTGGTCGATATCGGCGGCGGCACGACCGAGGTGGCCATCCTGTCGCTGGGCGGCATCGTCTATCCGCGCTCGGTCCGGGTCGGCGGCGACAAGATGGACGAGGCGATCATCGGCTATATCCGCCGCAACCATAACCTGCTGGTCGGCGAGAGCTCGGCCGAGCGCATCAAGAAGACCATCGCCTCGGCCTGCCCGCCCGAGGACGGCGAGGGCCGCACCATGGAGATCAAGGGCCGCGACCTGATGAACGGCGTGCCCGAAGGAGCTGGTCATCACCGAGCGGCAGATCGCCGAGAGCCTGCAGGAGCCGGTCAGCGCCATCGTCGAGGCCGTCAAGGTGGCGCTCGAGAACACCGCGCCCGAACTGGCCGCCGACATCGTCGACAAGGGCATCGTGCTGACCGGCGGCGGCGCCCTGCTGGCCAACATGGACACCGTGCTGCGCCAGGCCACCGGCCTGCCGGTCTCGGTGGCCGAGGACCCGCTGCTCTGCGTGGCGCTCGGGCACCGGCCATGCGGTGGAGAACATCGACCGTCTGCGCGGCGTTCTGTCGTCGATGTACTAAATCCGCCGCGACGCCTACGCCGCCGCTTGGGGTAGAATGGGCCGGACATGGCGATCCGGGACGATTTCGAGGTAGTCGCTGGCCAGGTGCGCGCGGCCGTGCAGCGCTTCGCGCTCGGCCTGCTCGGTGATCGCCGCGTTCGGCGCCATGCTGGTCGGCAAGGCCGACACCGTCCTGGTCGAGCATGCCCGCGTGCTGGCGCTCGATCTGGCCAGCCCCGTGCTCGAGGCGATCGCCCGCCCGGTGGCCGCCGCCAACCGCGCCATCGCCGACCTCAAGGAGTTCGCCTCGCTGCGCGAGGAGAACGCCCGCCTGCGCGAGGAGAATGCCCGGCTGCTCGCCTGGCAGACGGCGGCGCGCCGGCTGGAGAACGAGAACGACGGCCTGCGCGGGCTCGCCAACTTCCGCGAGGGGCCGGAAGCCTCGTTCATCACCGCCCGCATCGTCGGCGACAGCGTCAGCGCCTATGTGCGCGGCGCGCTGCTCAATGTCGGCGCGCAAGGCCGGCGTGGCGTCGGGCCAGGCGGTGGTGACCGGCGAGGGCCTGGCCGGCCGCATCGCCGAGGTCGGCGACAACAGCGCGCGCGTGCTGTTCGTCACCGACGTCAACTCGCGCCTGCCGGTGCTGGTCGAGCGCACGCGCGAGCGCGCCATCCTGGCCGGCGACAATTCCGCCAGCTTCGCCTCACACTGCTGCAGAGCGTGGCCGGCGTGCAGCGCGGCGATCGCATCATCACCTCGGGCCACGGCGGCAGCTTCCCGGTCGGCATCCCGGTCGGCGAGGTCGTGCGAGACCGGCGAGGGCAGCGTGCGCGTGCGGCCGTTCGCCGACTTCTCGCGCCTCGAGTTCGTGCGCGTCGTCGACTACGGCGTGACCGGCCTGGTGGGCGGCGGTCTCGACCGCGCCGCCGCGACGCCGGCCGGCGCGGCCGGCCGAGCAGAGATCCGCTGACGATGAGGGCCGACGGCCTGCTCGCCATGCTCGACCGCTGGGGCCGTGCGGCGCTGCCCGGCGCGGTCCTGCTGTTCTTCGTGCTGCTGACCCTGGCGCCGCTGCGCGCGCCTTATCTTTCCGACGCCCTGCCGCTCTTGCCGGCGCTGGTCGTCTTCCAGTTCAGCCTGGCCACGCCCGAGCGGCTGCCCGGGCCGCCTGCTGCTGGCGATGGGCGTGCTGCTCGACCTGCTGCTGGGCGGCCCGGGCGCGCCGGTCGGCGTGAGCGCGCTCGGCTTCGTGCTGATCCGCGCCGCCGTGGTCGCCAACCGGCGCTATCTCGGTGGGCGTGCCGTTCCTGTTCCAGTGGTTCGGCTTCTGCCTGCTGGCCTGGGCTTCGTGGTGCTGGTCTGGGTCTTCACGGCGCTGTGGACCTGGACGGCCATCGATCCGCTGCCGGCGATGATCCAGTATGTCGTCGTGGTCGTGATCTACCCGCTGCTCGCTCCGCTGCTCGCCCGCGTGCGCGCGCGCGATCCGCTGAACGTGCCCGAGCCGTCGCGCGGCACGGCGCGGCCGGGCGAGACCACGCCATGATGCGCTATCGCAAGGGCGACGGCGAGCGCTCGGGCCTGTTCACGCGCCGCACCCTGCTGCTGGGCGGCGCGCAGGCCGTGCTGCTGTCGGCGCTGGCCGGCCGGCTCTACCAGCTCCAGGTCATCGAGACGCAGCGCTTCGCCACGCTCGCCGAGGAAAACCGCATCAACCTCCGCCTGCTGCGCGCCGTCGCGCGGGCTGATCTTCGATCGCACCGGCCAGCCGCTCGCCGTCAACCGCAACAATTTCCGCGCCATGGCGACGTCCGACCGCGGCCGCGGCGTCGAGCGTGCTGGTCGAGCGCCTCGACCAGATCTTCAGCCTCGGGCGAGACCGAGAAGAACCGCCTGCTGCGCGAGCTGCGGCGCAGCCGCAACGCCCAGCCGGTCGTGGTGCGCGAGAATCTCGGCTGGGAGGAGGTGGCGCGGCTGGAGTTCAACGCGCCCGACCTGCCCGGCGTGTTCATCGATCTCGGCCAGACGCGCGACTATCCCGAGGGCGAGCTGATGAGCCACATCATCGGCTACACCGGCCGCGTCGCCGACGAGGACCTCGCCGGCCGCGACGATCCCGTCGCTGCAGCTCGCCACCATGCGCTTCGGCAAGAAGGGCGTGGAGCGCTCGCTCGAGGACGACCTGCGCGGCCGCGCCGGCGCCGTCCAGGTCGAGGTCAACGCGGTCGGCCGCGTGGTGCGCGAGCTCGACCGCACCGAGGGCCAGCCCGGCTCGAACGCGCTGCTGACCATCGACCTCGACCTGCAGCGCTTCGTCGCCGAGACGCATGAAGGAGCACCAGAGCGGGCTCGGTCGTGGTGCTCGACGTCGTCACCGGCGACGTCATGGCGATGGTCTCGACGCCCGGCTTCGATCCCAACACCTTCGCCCGCGGCATCACCCAGAGCGAATGGCGCGAGCTGCTCGAGAGCCCGGAGCGGCCGCTGCACAACAAGGCGATCGCCGGCGTCTATCCGCCGGGCTCGACCTACAAGATGGTGACGGCGCTGGCGGCGCTCGAATCCAAGGCGATCGATCCGTGGACGCGGCTGCCCTGCGTCGGCTATCCTCGAGCTCGGCAACATCAAGTTCCACTGCTGGCTGAAGGGCGGCCACGGCTCGACCAACGTCGTCGAGGCGATCGCCCAGTCCTGCGACTGCTTCTTCTACGAGGCCGCGCGCCGCGCCGGCATCGACCGCATCGCCGATGTCGGCGCGCCGGCTGGGCTTCGGCCGGCATGAGCGAGCTCGGCCTGCCCGGCGAATCGGCCGGCATCCAGCCGCAGCCGCGCCTGGAAGCAGGAGAAGCTCGGCAAGCCCTGGCAGCACGGCGACACGTTCAACCTCGGCATCGGCCAGGGCTACATGAACTGCCACGCCGCTGCAGCTCGCCATCATGACGGCCCGCATCGCCAACGGCGGCTACGAGGTGCAGCCCAACCTCCTGCTCGCCGCGGCGACGCCGCGCGAGGAGCTGGCGCCGCCGCCGCCGCGCGACAAGTCCGGCGGCGCCGTCGCTGCGCTTCAACCCGCAGCACATGGCCCTGATCCGCGAGGGCATGATCCAGGTGGTGGCGTCGGGCACCGCCAACCAGCTGCGCATCGACGGCCAGGGCAAGTTGCTCGATCCGGCGCTGCGCTTCGCCGGCAAGACCGGCACCGCCCAGGTCAAGCGCATCACCGAGCGCGAGCGCGACATGGGCATCACCCAGGCGCAGCTGCCCTGGCACCTGCGCCATCACGCGCTGTTCGTCTGCTTCGGGCCGGTCGACAATCCGCGCTATGCCTGCGCCGTCATCGTCGAGCACGGCATGGCGGGCGGCGCCACCGCGGGCCCGATCGGCCGCGACGTGCTGGTCGAGACCATGAAGCGCGATCCGTCGCGCCGCACCGACCGCTTCCGCAAGATGGCGTCGCGATGAGGCCGCGGCGTGAGCTCACTGCCTGATGCGCCGCCCTCGACGCCCCGCGCCGGTCGGCTTCGCCGAGAAGATCTGGCGCATCAACTGGGGCCTGGCGCTGGTCCTGACGGCGATCGCCGGCATCGGCGTGCGTGGCGCTCTATCTCGGCGGCCGGCGGCCGCTTCGATCCGTGGGCGGCGCGGCACGCCGTGCGCTACGGCGCGGCGTTCGGCCTGATGCTGGTGGTGGCGCTGATCCATCCCAAGGTGTGGCTGGCGCTCGCCTGGCCGATCTACATCGTCTCGCTGCTGCTGCTGGTCGCCGTCGACGTGGCCGGCAAGATCGGCATGGGCGCGCAGCGCTGGCTGGTGATCGGGCCGATGCAGATCCAGCCCTCGGAGATCGCCAAGGTGGCGGTGATCCTGGTGCTGGCGCGCTACTACCACGGCCTCAGCAAGGAGCAGGCCGCGCGCTTGCTCTACGCCCTGCCGCCGCTCGCCGTGATCCTGGCGCCGGTCGCGCTGGTCATGGTGCAGCCCGACCTCGGCACGGCGATGATGGTGCTGCTGGGCGGCGGCGCGATCCTGTTCGTGGCCGGCGTGCGGCTCTGGATGTTCCTGGCCGCCGCGGTCGGCCGCCGTCGGCTGCCTGCCGATCGCCTGGTCGTTCATGCACGAATACCAGCGCAAGCGCGTGCTGACCTTCCTCGATCCCGACCGCGATCCGCTGGGCGCGGGCTATCACATCACCCAGTCCAAGATCGCCATCGGCTCGGGCGGCCTGTTCGGCAAGGGCTTCCGCAAGGGCACCCAGTCGTCGCTCAACTTCCTGCCCGAGAAGCAGACCGACTTCATCTTCACGACCTTCGTCGAGGAATGGGGCATGGCCGGCGCCTGCGTGCTGCTCGCCCTGTTCGCGCTGGTGCTGGTCTGGGGCTTCTCGATCGCCCTGCGCAGCCAGCACCATTTCGGCCGCCTGGTGGCGCTCGGCGTCACCGCCATGATGTTCCTCTACGTCTTCATCAACACCGCCATGGTGATGGGCCTGCTGCCGGTGGTCGGCGTGCCGCTGCCGCTGGTCAGCAACGGCGGCACCGCCATGGTCTCGGTGATGTTCGCCTGCGGCCTGCTGATCGGCGTCAACGTCTACCGCGACGCGCAGTTGCCGCGGACGCGCTGAACCGGCGCGACGAAATTCCGGATTCGCGGCCGGCCTATCGACAAGGGATAGCCTGCCTTGGTATAGCCGCGCCGCTTCCGGCCATGCCCCGAGCATTGGGGCGCATAGCTCAGTTGGTAGAGCAGCTGACTCTTAATCAGCGGGTCCCAGGTTCGAGCCCTGGTGCGCCCACCATTGCCACGGCTCCACGACAAAGTGACAATACTCGAGCGGGCAATGTAGGCTCACGCCGACCGGCAAAAGCCGGCGATGGGAGGAACCTGGTGAGACTTCGCCGCAGGCAGTTCCAGCAACTGGCCGCCAGCGCGCTCGCGCTGCCCGCTGTCTCGAGGGTCGCTGCGGCGCAGACATATCCGGCACAGCCGGTGCGCATGGTGGTCGGTTTTGCGGCCGGCCAGGCGATCGACATCCTGGCGCGCCTGATCGCGCAATCGCTGGCCGAGCAGTTCTCCCAGCAGTTCATCGTCGAGAACAAGCCGGGCGCCGGCGGCAACATCGCGGCCGAGTCGGTCGCGCGCGCGCCGGCCGACGGCTACACGCTGCTGGTGATCGGCGCCAACAACCCGATCAACACGACGCTCTACGACAAGCTCGGTTTCGATCTTCTGCGCGACTTCGCGCCGGTCGCCGGCATCTACCGCGTCTACCAGGTCATGGAGGTCAATCCCGCCTTTCCGGCGCGAGACCGTCCCCGAGTTCATCGCCTACGCCAAGGCCAATCCGGGAAAGATCAACTTCGGCTCGGCCGGCACCGGTTCGGTGGCGCACGTCACGGGCGAGTGGTTCAAGATGATGGCCGGCGTCGACATGCAGCACGTGCCCTATCGCGGCGCGCCGCTCGCGCTGGCCGACCTGCTGAGCGGCCAGGTGCAGGTCATGTTCGACAACCTGCCGTCGTCGATCGATCACATCAGGGCGGGCCGCCTGCGCGCGCTCGCGGTATCGACCCCGACGTCGCTGGAGCTGCTGCCCGGCGTCCCGCCGATCGGCGAGTTCCTGCCGGGCTTCGAGACCAGCGCTTTCGCCGGCCTCGGCGCGCCGGCGGGCACGCCGCGCGAGATCGTCGACAAGCTCAACACGGGCGTCAACGCCGCCCTCGCCGATCCGAAGCTCAAGGCACGCATCCTCGATCTCGGCGGCGTGCCGATGCCGATGACGCCCGCCGAGTTCGGCCATTTCCTCGCCGCGGAGACCGAGAAATGGGCCAAGGTGATCCGGGCCGCCAATATCAAGCCCGGCTGACGCCCGGCGGCTCTAAGCGCACCTTTCCCGCTTCCACCAGTCTCTGGAAATACAGGTCGAGTTCGGGCGCCGTTTTGAGCTGGTCAGGATGTGTGCGCCTGGCCGCGGTGATGGGTCTGGTGATTGAGCCAGTGGTCGAGCGGCATCAGCGGCTGCACGAACTCCTCCGGTGTCGAGACGCGACGGTAGCGGATGACGCCCACGAGCGCATATCGTCGAGGCCCTCGACGTAGGCACCACCTCGCGCAAGTCCTCGGTTGTCCGCGCCGCGTCGAGATCGGCCAGCTTGTCATGCAGGATCGCATCCAGCCGCTCGGGCGCCTCGCCCGCGCCGGTAAAACGCTTCATCAGATGCGGTCGGTCGCCAGAAGATGATTGAGCGTGCCGTGCATCGACGAAGAACGCGCCACGATCCGGCGCGGTAGTCGGCATCGGACAGCAAGGCCGCCGCATCATAGAGCCGGCGGTGGCAGGCGTTTGTAGCCCGCGAACATGGTGTAGTGTGATTTCGCGCTGACATCCATCCTGCCGCGGCGGCAGCCGACTGGGATTGATTGACTCATTCAACCCAGAGAGAACGACCGGGAGGCCGGCATGACCAAGACAGATCGGCATCCTGACCAGCGGCGGCGACTGCGCCGGGCCTCAACGCCACCATCCGCGCGCGTGGCGCTGCGCGCCCATCACGGCTACGGCTGGACGACGATCGGCATCAGCCACGGCACGCTCGGGCCTGCTGCGATCGCCCGGTCGACGCCGAGCCGCTCGATCCCGGCCGGCTCGATGCGGCGCTGGCGCGCCAGGGCGGCACGTTCCTCGGCAGCACCAACCGCGGCGATCCCTTCGCCTTTCCGATGCCCGACGGCAGCGCTGAAGGACCGCTCGGCCGAGATGGTCGAGGGCCTGCGCGAGCTGCATCTCGACGGGCTGATCGGCGTCGGCGGCGACGGCAGCCTCGACATCCTGCGCCGGCTGCTGGCGCCGACCAGGCGGCCTTCATCGGCGTGCCGAAGACCATCGACAACGACGTCGGCCACACCGAGCGCGCCATCGGCTATTCGACGGCCGTCGCCATCGCCACCGAGGCGCTCGACCGCCTGCAGCCGACCGGCGCCAGCCACGACGCGCGTCATGGTGCTGGAGGTGATGGGCCGCGACGCGCGGCCACATCGCCATCGCCGCGGCCATCGCCGGCGGCGCCGACGTCGTGCTGATTCCCGAAGTGCGCTGGCAGCTCGCGCAGCGTCGTCGAGCCACATCGCCGCGCTTGCGCGCGCGCCGGCCGCACCTCGGCGCTGGTCGTGGTGGCGGAGGCGGCCGGGCAATCCGACGAGGCGCCCGACGATGCCGCCGGCCGATGGCGCCGACAGCACTGGCGTCGGCGAGTGGCTGGCGCATCGGCTGACGCAGGCGACCGGCGCGGAAGCGCGCGCCACCGTGCTGGGCCATGTCCAGCGCGGCGCCATGCCGACGGCCGAGGACCGGCTGCTCGCGTCGGCGCTGGGCGTGCGCGCGGTCGACCTGCTGGCCAGCCGGCAAGGCCGACCGCATGGTGGCGTGGTGGAACCGCACGCGTGATCGACGTGCCGCTCGAGAAGGTCGTCGGCCGCTCGCGTACCGTCGATCCCGGACGGCGCACTGATCCGCACCGCCCGGCGCGCTCGGGCGATCTGCTTCGGCGGGATACCGTCTCTGACGCTGTGAAGCCGGATGCGAGTTCCGCGGTTTTCAGCGTGGTCCGTCCGCGCTCAATCCAGAACGACCTCGCCCTGGCTCTGCTCGGTGTCGAGCCAGAGGAAGGGCAGGCGCGGGATAGGCGCGTTCGAGCGGCGCGCCGGCCGCGGCCGATCTCGCACAACAGGCCGCCGTCCTTGCGTGAGATGCCGCGGCGCCTCGGTCGAGGATGCGGCGCACCAGGTCGAGGCCGTCCTCGCCGGCGGCCAGCGCCAGCCGCGGCTCATGGCGGTATTCCGGCGGCAGCTTCGCCATGCCGCCGCGCATCGACATAGGGCGGATTGCTGATGATCAGGTCGTAGCGCTGCCTGGCCGAGCGGCTGGAAGAGATCGCCGCGATGGAGCGCGATGCGATCGCCCAGCCGATGCGTCGCCACGTTGCGCCGCGCCAGCGCCAGCGCGCCGGCCGACAGATCGACCGCGTCGATCGTGCGCGCGCGGGAAGGCAAGCGCGGCCAGGATCGCGAGGCAGCCCGAGCCGGTGCAGAGGTCGAGCACGCGGCGCGACGCGTGCGCGGATCGCCGATCGGCAGGGCGCCGTCCGCCAGCATGTCGCCGATGAAGGAGCGCGGGATCAGCGCGCGCCGGTCGACGTGGAAGCGCACGCCGTGCATATAGGCCGCGCCCAGCAGATAGGGCGCGGGCATGCGCAGGCTGACCCGCGCGTCGATCAGGGTGAGCAGGCCGCGCGCGCTCGGCCGGCGTCGGCCTGAGGTCGAGCCAGGGATCGATGCTGTGGATCGGCAGCCGCGAGCGCCTCCAGCACCAGGAACGCCGCCTCGTCGACGGCGTTGGTGGTGCCGTGACCGTAGGCGAGCCGCGCCGCCCGGAAGCGCCGCACCGCGAGCCGGAAGAAATCACCCAGGGTGACCAGAGAGGGTTTGTTGGCGGCCGGCATGCCGGCCTAGATTACCCGACATGAATCGCCGCGCCTTCCTTTTCGCGGCCTTGCGCCGTCGACCGCTGCAGACCCGGCGCAGGCGGCGCCCGACGCTGCAGGTGATCTATGTCGGCGGCTGGGATTGCCCCTACTGCACGATGTGGCAGAACAAGTACGAAGGCCGGCAGTGGCTGGCCTCGCCGGAGTTCAAGCAGGTCGCGTGGATCGAGGTCGATCCGCCGCAAGCTGCGCGAGGCCTATCGAGGAACGCTACTGGCCGGGCGAGCTCAAGGCGCGTTCTCGAGCAGATCCCGCGCAAGAGCGGCACGCCGCGCTTCCTGATCGTCAGGAACGGCAAGATCGTGTCCAACGAGTTCGGCGGTCGGCAAGTGGGCGCACGACGATGGCGCACCTCAAGAAGCTGCTGGGCGAGTGATCGCATGGCGGGCGCATCTCGACGGGCTGGTGGTTCTCGACCTGACGACGCATCTGTCGGGTCCGTTCTGCGGCATGCAGCTCGCCGATCTCGGCGCCGACGTGATCAAGATCGAAAGCCCGCAGGGCGATTCCATGCGCGGCGCGCCGCCGCTTCGTCGAGGGCGAGTCGGCGCCCTTCATGCTGTGGAACCGCAACAAGCGCGGCATCGCGCTCGACCTCAAGGACGCCGACCGACCTCGAGATCTTCTGGGACCTGGTCGACGGCGCCGACGTGGTGCTGGAGAATTTCCGGCCCGGCGTGATGGACAGGCTGGGCATCGGCTGGGACGGCGCTGCAGCAAGCGCAACCCGCGGCTGGTGCTGGGCTCGATCTCGGGCTTCGGCCAGACCGGGCCCTACGCCAAGCCGCGGCGGCTTCGACCTCGTGATCCAGGCGATGTCGGGCCTGATGTCGGTGACCGGGCCCGAAGGACGGCCCGCCCTACCGCATTCCGCTCGCCATCTCCGATGTCGGCGCCGGCCTCTATCTCACCATCGGCGTGCTGGTCGGCCGCTGCAGGCGCGGCAGCAAGACCGGCGAGGGCCAGTGGGTCGAGACCTCGCTGCTCGAGGCCACGGTGTCGCTCGGCGTCTACGAGGCCGCCAACTATTTCGCCAACGGCATGCGGCCGGAGAAGCTGCGGCCAGGGCCATCGCGGCTCCTCGCCCTACCAGGTGTTCCAGACCGCCGACGGCTGGCTGACCATCGGCGCGGCGCAGCAGAATTTCTTCCGCAAGCTCTGCGCGATGATCGGCAAGCCCGAGCTGGCCGACGATCCGCGCTTCAAGACCAACGCCGCAGCGCGTGAAGAACAACGAGCTGATCGTCGGCGATCCTGCAGGCGGAGGTCGCCAAGCGCACCACCGCCGACTGGATGACGGCGCTCGAGGCCGAGGGCATTCCGGCCGGCCCGGTGCTGCATCACGACGAGGTCTTCGCCGATCCGCAGATCCTGGCGCGCGGCATGGTGGCCGAGGTCGAGCATGCCAAGGCCGGCAGGCAGAAGACGCTGGGCGTGCCGATCAAGATGTCGGCGACGCCGGGCGGCGTGCGCCGCGCCGCGCCGACGCTCGGCCAGCACGACGAACCTCAAGCAGCGAAGGCAGCCGTTAGAGCCGCAGACTGAAGCGCTTTCCTCCCTTGCTTTCGCAAGGGGAGGCGCTGCTCGACTGTTTAGCCCCGACGATCCAGCTGTGCCGGTCGCCGTCGCGATCGCGCCAGTTGCCGCTCACCGCGATCGTTGCTGTTTCCGGCATTGTGGCGTCGGACGACGGCTGGTGGTTGCTCGCCTGCGGGTGCCGGCGCCGGCGTCGACGGGCGCGGCCGGTCGACGACGCTGGGGCTGCGGCGACTGCTGACGGCCGCTCCAATGATGGTCGTTCGAGCGGTCGCTCGCGGTGTCGCCACGGGCACCGGGACGGGCACGTAGCGGGTCTGGGTCACCACCTGCGGTGCCGGCTGGTAGTCACGGCTCGGTGCCGGCCTGATAGTAGCTCGGTTGGGCGTAGGCTCGGCTGAGCGTAGTAGCCGGTATCGCCATAGCCGGAACGAGCCATAACTCGTACGACGCCGGCGCGTAGCCGCGTAGTCCATCGTTTCCACGCAGCCCGCACGTCGATACCACCGGGCGTCGCTGCGACGAAGCCATTTGACGTTGCGCATCTTTTGCCTCCACGGGGAGGTCTGCTCTGGGGCCTTCCCTATGCAGGGGTTACGTCGACGAAGTCCGCGCGACGGCGCAATTGCGAATTGTTGAAGGCAAAGAACGCCGCGCCGGCGACCCGAATGGCGGCCCAGCGCGGCGTTTTCCGACGGAACGCAGCGAGTGCCATTTGGCGGCCCCGGTAGCGGTCGGGCGCACCGAGTGCGCACGTTGGCGTCCTACAGCGCACCGGCGCCGGCCCCCGCGTCGGCTTGGCATCGAGCTTGGGCGGATGGGTCACGATCGACTTCAGCGCCGGCGTCGGCTTGCTCGAGCTTCCTGAGATTGGGCAGCGGCCGCTTGAGCTCGGGAATGGCGTTGAACGCCTGCTCCATGGCGTGCGCCGCGCCCAGCACCTCGCCGTCGCCGCGGAAGCGGCCGATCACCTGCAGGCCGAACGGCATCTTCTTGTGGTCGACGCCGCAGGGCAGCGAGACCGCCGGATTGGTGGCGAGCGTGATCCAGTAGGTCGGCGCCAGCCAGTGGTAGTAGTTGCGCAGCTTCTTGCCTTCCATCTCCTCGACATAGAGCTGCTTCCACGGGAAGGGCGTGACGCCGATGGTCGGGCCCGAGCACCAGGTCGTAGTCCTTGTAGAGCTCCTGGAACTTGCGGAAGATCCGCGTCTGCTCGCCGTGCGCCCAGGCGAAGTCGGCGAGCGTCATCTTGGCGCCGATCTCGTAGTTGGCGCGGATGTTGGGGCCGAGCAGCTCGCTGTTCTTCGGTCGTAGGCGTCGTGATAGCGCGCCACGAAGCTCACGGCGCGGATCACGTCGAAGCAGCGGTCGGCCTCGCCGAAATCCATCTCGACCTGGTCGAGCCGGCGGAACAGGTGCTTCATCGCCTTGATCTTGCTCGCGCATCGTGGCGCGGATGCCCTTCTCGACCGGCGTGCCGCCGAAGTCCTCCGGTCCAGGCGACGCGCAGGCTGCCGAGATCGACCGGCCAGGGCTCGGCGAAGGCCTGCGCCGTCGATCGGGAAGGACAGCGGATCGGTGTCGTGCTGGCCGATCTGCGTGGCGTAGAGCAGGCAGGTGTCGGCAACGGTGCGGCCCATCGGGCCCAGCACCGAGATCGGCGTCCAGCCCATGCCGCGGCGCTCGACCGCGACCATGCCGGGCGACGGACGGAAGCCGACCACGCCGCACAGCGCGGCCGGGATGCGCAGCGAGCCGCCGGTGTCGGAGCCGGTGCAGACCGGCAGCATGTCGGTCGCCAGCGCCACCGCCGAGCCGCCCGACGAGCCGCCGGGATTGAGCGTGGGGTTGAACGGATTGCCGGTGGCGCCCCACACCGGATTGCGGCTGTTGGCGCCGGCGCCGAACTCCGGAACGTTGGTCTTGCCGACCACGACCGCGCCGGCGGCGCGCACGCGGCCGACCATGACGTTGTCCCAGCTCGGCACGAAGTCGCGATAGAGCGGCGAGCCGTAGGTGGTCGAGCAGGTCCTTGGTCTCCTCGAGATCCTTGATGCCGGTCGGCAGGCCGTGCAGCAGCGGCAGGTCCTCGCCGCGGCGCACCGCCGTCTCGGCGGCCTTCGCCTCCCTGCGCGCGCGGTCGACGCACATCGCCGGTCACGGCGTTGACCGCGGGATTGATCGCGCTCGATGCGCTGCAGGCTCGCCTCGAGCAGTTCGACCGGCGAGATTTCCTTGGTGCCGATGCGGCGGCGCAGCTCGACGGACGACGAGCGCGAGCAGTTCTTCGTTGGACATCGTTTCCCCTCGTTCGATCGATCAGGGCCTGTGCAGGCTTGCACCGGCTCGCGGGTCACGGTCCGCCGGCCGCGCTTGAAGGCGGCCAGCACCGGCGCCACCGTCCGCAGCGCCGTGACCGCGATCGGGCGCATCGAGCACCACCAGGTCGGCGGGCGCGCCGACGGCGATGCCGTAGTCGTCTTGCGCATCAGGCGTCGCCGCCGGCGTCGTGGTCATGTCCCAGAGCGCGCGCACCTCGTCGTCGTTGCCGCGCTGGGTGACGATCGCGTGCATGTTGACCTGGCGCAGCAGCTGGCCGTCGCCGAACGGCGTGAACGGATTGAGGATGTTGTTGGAGGCGACGGAGCAGGTGACGCCCGTGCTCGGCGAGGCGGTTGAGGTCGACCACGTTGCGCGGCACGTTGTGGTCGGTGTGGCGGCCGCCGAGATAGAGGTCGGTCGCGGTCAGCACCGTGGCGGCCACGCCTGCGTCGGCCATGCCGCCTGGCGACCTTGTCCAGGTCCGGCTGGCGGCATCGTGGCGAGCTTGCCGACATGGCCGACGGCGACGCGGCCGCCCCAGCCGTATTTCTCGGTGAGATCGCAGACCAGCAGCGTGTCGAGCTCCTCGGCCGAGGCGCCGCTGTCGAGATGCATGTCGATGTCGACGTCGAACTCGCGCGCCATCTCGAAGACGCGACGGATCTGCGCCGGCCGGTCGGTGTCGTAGTTCGGCGCCGCGCCGACGACGGTGGCGCCGTTCTTCAGCGCGGCGACCATCAGCTCGTCGGTGCCGGGATTGTTGGTCAGGCCCTCCTGCGGCATGACGCAGATCTCGAGGTCGATCGCCCAGCGGTACGCGTCGATCAGCGCCTTGCACGCCTTCGAAGCCGCGCAGCCCGACCTTGGGATCGACCTCGACATGGGTGCGCATGCGGGTGGCGCCGTGGCTGATGCACTTCTCGATGGTGCCCGCGGCGCGCTCGGTCACGTCCTCGACGGTGAAGGTGTGCTTGACGGCCGACACACGCTCCATCGCGAGGTGCGGGATGCGCTTGGTCTCGTGCTCGCAGCGCGCCAGGATGCACGACTTGTCGAGATGGATGTGGGTCTCGACGAAGCCGGAGCAGACCAGCCGGCCGCCGCCCTGCATCTCGTCCTTGGCGCTGCCGCCGAGCTGCGGCGCGATCGCGGCGATGCGGCCGTCCTTCACGCCGATGTCGGTGGTCGGCTGATCCGGCTTGCTGTCGGGAAGCCGCACATCGCGCAAGACGAGATCGAAATCCATCGCAAATCCCTGTCGTATTGGCGGGCCGGCACGCATGTTGCACCATGCCGTCCAGCTTTTATAGTCGAGTGCACTGGAGGCTCGGCGAATTCCATGCTCTCGCGACGGCAACTCCTGACCCGCTGCCGCCTTGGCGGCGCCGAGCGTCGCGCTGCGCGCAGACGGCCGTGGCCGACCGAGCCGATCCGTTGGATCGTCAACTTTCCGCCAGCGGGCGCGGCCGACATCATGTCGCGTGCGCTGGCCGAGTGGTTCGGCACCAAGCTTGGACAGCCGATCGTCGTGGAGAACAAGCCCGGCGCCGGCGGCATGCTGGGCGCCGATATCGTCGCCAAGGCGCGCGGCGACACGCATCTGGTGATGATTTCGAGCGCCGCCTCGCATGGCATCGGGCCTGTCCTCTACAAGGACGTGCCTTACGATCCGCTGGCGGATTTCATGCACATCCATCTGGTGGGGACGTTCCCAAGCGTGCTGGCGGTCAACGCGGCCTCGCCGATCATCCAGCGTGGCGCAGCTGATCGACCTCGGCGCGCGCCAAGCCCGGCGAGGTCACCTACGGCTCAGGCGGCAACGGCACCATGAACCATCTCGTCGGCCAGCTGCTGGCGCGCGCGGCAGGCGTGCCGTCCGACCCACATTCCATATCGCGGCTCGGCGCCGGCGATGAACGACCTGCTGGGCGGGCAGATCGCCGCGCTGATGGAAAGCCTGCCGACGGCGATCGGCTATTTCACCGCCAGGGCGCATGCGGCCCCTGGCGGTGAGCGAGGACGAAGCGAGCGCCGACCCTGCCCGGATGACGCCGACCTTCCGCGAGGCGGGATTTCCAGGCGTCGTGGCGACCAACTGGTTCGGTTTCTCGACACCGGCCGGCATTCCCGCCGAGATCGCGAGGCGCTGGGAAATCGAAATCGCCGCGGCCTTGCAAAGCGCCGAGGTCAAGGGGCATTTCGACCGTATCGGCATCAGGCCCGGCACGCTCGGGTGCGGAAGGCCTATACGGCGCTGATCCGCAGCGAGCTCGCGCGCTGGCGCGAGGTCATCCGCGCGGAATATCCGAGCGGACTGATTGCCCGGTGCCGGGCTTTCGGCACAATGGGCGCGGGAGGAAGCAACATGGCGCATGCGCTTCGCGACAAGGCAGCGATCAGCGGCATCGGCGAGACCGCCTATACGCGCGGCACGGCCAAGAGCGGGCTGGCGCTGCAGCTCGAGGCGAGCCTGAAGGCGATCGAGGATGCCGGCCTCAGCCCGCGCGACATCGACGGCGTCATTCCCTACTTTCCGGGCGGCGGCATCGCCGAGGATTTCATCGCCAATCTCGGCCTGCCCGATCTCACGCTGTCGCTGTTCGTGCCGATGGGCGGCGCCACCTGCGTCGCGGCGATCCAGAGTGCGGCGATGGCGGTGGCCACGGGCGTCTGCAAGCACGTGCTGATCTCGGTCGGCCGCACCGGCTATTCCGGCGCGCGCGTATCGACGCGCCTGCAGCAGTTCCCGCAATTCGCGCTGGCCGCCGAGTTCGAGGCGCCGATCGGCATGTTCGCGCCGGCCCAGCTCTATGCCCAGGGCGCGCGCCGCCACATGGAGCTCTACGGCACCACGTCGCGCCACTTCGCCGAGGTCGCGGTGGTGACGCGCCAGCACGCCATCCTCAACGGCAACGTCGTGATGAACAAGCCGCTCACCGTCGAGGAGCACCACGCCTCGCGCATGATCTCCGATCCGTTCCGGCCTGTTCGACTGCAGCCTCGAGAGCGACGGCGGCGCGGCGATCATCGTCAGCGCCGCCGACCGCGCGCGCGACCTCGGCAAGCCGCTGGTCACCGTCATGGGCGTGGCCGAGGGCCATCCCGAATCGCCCGCCTCGATCGCCCAGCGCCCGGACCTGCTGGAGTTCGGCCTGGTCAAGGCGGCGCGCGCGCGCCTACGCGATGGCCGGCGTCGGGCCGAAGGACATCGACGTCGCCGAGATCTACGACTGCTTCACCTTCACGGTGATCCGCCAGCTCGAGATCTCTGGGCTTCTGCAAGAAGGGCGAGGGCGGGCCGTTCGTCATGGATGGCCGCATCGCGCTGGGCGGCGAGCTGCCGGTCAACACCCATGGCGGCCTGTTGAGCCAGGGCCATGTCGTCGGCCTCAACCACGTGATCGAGCTGACCCGCCAGCTGCGCCGCGAGGCGGCAAGGCGCAGGTCAAGGATGCCGAGGTGGGCCTGGTCACCGGCTACGGCGACATGGGCGACGGCTCGCTCGCCATCCTGCGGAGGGCGGCATGAGCGCCGCCCGCGACCCGCGCCAGCGCCCTGAGCGGCCGCTGCCGACGCCGACGCGCGACAGCCAGCCCTACTGGGACGGCATGCGCGAGCACAGGTTCATGCTCCAGCACTGCGCGCGATTGCGGCAAGGTGCGGCACTATCCGCGGCCGGTCTGCCCGCACTGCTTGTCGATGGAGAGCGACTGCGAGGAGGCGCCGCTCGGCGGCACGGTCCATACCTGGACGGTCTGCCATCATCCCGTTCAACTTCTTCTTCAAGCAGGCCGCGCCCTACATCGTGGCGCTGGTCGACATGGATGCGGGCGTGCGGGTCAATGCGCCGCTGCGCGGCGTCGCCGAAGCCGGATGTCGAAGATCGGCCAGCGCGTGAAGCTCGGCTTCGAACCCGTCAGCAAGGACATCACGCTGCCGTTCTTCGTCGGCCGACTAGAAGATCAGGGAGGAAAAAGATGAATCGTTCGAAGTTGCTCGCGGCGCGCCGTCGCGGCCGCTCTGTTGCCGCTGTCGCTGCATGGCTCAAACCGACTGGCCGACCAAGCCGGTCACCATGGTCGGTGCCCTACCCGCCGGGCGGCCTGAACGACGCGGTGGCGCGCGTCTACGCCGACAAGCTCACGGCTGACCTCGGCAAGACGGTGCTGGTCGACAACCGCGCCGGAGCGGCCACCACCGTCGCCTCCAACTTCGTCGCCAAGGCGGCGCCCGACGGCTACACGATCTATGCCGGCGGCACGTCGCTGATCATCAATCCGACTCTCACCGGGCAACGTGCAGTACGACCCGCACAAGAGCTTCGAGCTCGTGTCGCTGATGTCGTTCACGCCGTTCATCCTGCAGGTGAATGCCGACTTCCCGGTCAAGAACATGGCCGAGCTGATCGCCTACGTGAAAGCCAATCCCGGGCAAGTTCAACATGGCGAGCTCGGGCATCGGCGCCACCAACCACATGGCGGCCGAGCTGTTCAAGGCGCGACCGGGCTCGAAGATCACCATCGTGCCCTATCGCGGCGGCGCGCAGGCCGGCCAGGACGTGGCGGCGGGCAATGCGCAGATGATGTTCTGCGGCCTCGCTCGAGGCCGATGCCGTTCCTGCGAGTCGGGCAAGACGCGCGCCATCGCCATCTCGAGCCTCAAGCGCTCGCCCAGCCTTCCCCGACATTCCGACGGTCGCCGAGTCCGCCAACCTGCCGGATTTCGAGGCGATCTTCTGGCAGGGCATGGTGGTGCCGGCCGGCACGCCCAAGCCGATCATCGACAAGCTGCAGACGGCCATCGCCAAGATCGCCGCCGAGCCCGACATGATCGAGCGCTTCAAGATCCAGGGCGTCGAGATCAGCAGCTCCACGCCCGACGGAATTCAAGGCGTTGTATCTCAAGGAGGAGAAGGTCTGGACGACGCTGATCAGGAGCAGGACCATCAAGGTCGGAAGTAGACCTCACAGCGCCTTCACCTCAGCGTCAGATTGAGAGCGGCGGCGGCCCGGTCACGTGGATGCTCGCCGTCCTTCAGCTGCCAGCACGCCGTGACAGACAGGCGCGCCGCGCCGCCCACACCACGACGTCGCCGTGTCGACAGCGCCATGCGCGTCGGGGGCCGGTCGCTGCGCTTCAGGCCGCCGAACTGGAAGGTGGCCGGCAGGCCGAGCGACACCGACACGACGGGATGGCCATGATGCGGCCGCTCGTCCTTGATCCTGGTGCAGCGACAGCCGCGCGCCGGGCTCGTCAGCAGTTGATCAGGCAGGCGTCGGGCGTGAACCCGCGAAACCCGCATGCGGCAGCGGCCTCGCGTGCCAAGCTCGCGAAATCGTCCGGCGTCGCCCGGCCCACGGCACGCCGCGCGCCGGGGATCGCGCGGTCGTGGCGGTAGCCCGTGCACGGTCGGTGACCCATCACAGCCCGCGTGGCCGCAATTCGCGTCATCGCCACCCGACGTCTCGAAGCCGCCCAGGTCACCGTGCGCCAGGAACGGCACCTGGCGCTGCGCCGCGATCGCCTCGATCGCCGCGAGCAACGTCAGAGCCGACGGGCAACAGCTGGGCCGCTGCCGCGCACACGGCGCCCTGCGCACAGCGCCGCCGCAGGTCTCGCCAGGTCGAACAGGTCCTGCCCGCCGCTGCGGATCAATGGGACTTTGTACACGATCAGCCAGGCCGCTGGCGGAGCGCCGGCACGGCGCGGAGATGGCACCTATCGTCACGCCATCGATAGTTCCACGCGCTCGGAGAAGACCGTGGCCGAAAGGCACCATTCGCTATGCCGCGCGGACAGAGCTCGCTGCGGCCCTTCGTCCGCCGCGGTCGTCCGACCGCGGCTTGGCGATAGCTGGCGTTCGCGCGGCATGAACGAGATGCCGATGCAAAGGCGCTGCGGGTGCGGTTTCCCGACGCCGGCCGTACCTGGCTCTGGGGACACGCGGCGCTGCGGCAGACGTCTCCGCCAGCTCGCCCGCGCTGATCGACCCATCCCCGGAGAGCCGGCGCCGACGTCGCCCTCGATCCGCAGAGGCTCCGCCGTTCGAGCTGCGCGTGTGGGCAGGCGCTGCGCGAGATCCCTGCCGGCACGACCGTCGACCTACGGTGAGATCGCAGCCCGTCATCGGCGTGCCGCGCGAGGCCGCGACGTCGGCGAAGCCTGCGCCGCCAAAAACAAGCTCGCCGATCGTCGGTGCCCTGTCACCGCAGTGGTCAAGAAAGGACGGCGCGATCTCCGGCTACCGCTGGGGGGCGTCGCGCGCAAGCCAGGGCCCTGCTCGCCCGTGAGGGCAGGGCTGGCGCCTCTTGCAGCGCGTCGGCTGACGGTCCCACATGGGAAGCTCGCGTCGGACCTGACGCCGAGCACGGCAGCGTGGATGAAGTGTTGGATCCGGTCCGGCAAGCGTGCTGGTTGCTCGCGATACCTGTAGCGGCCGGCGGGCCTTCGGCGCAGTCGGGCGATGCTGGCACGCGGCCAGCGCGCTGTTCAACCTAGCGCAGTGCCGAACGACCTGTCGCCTACGCTCGAGCAAGGCGGCGCCAGCGTGGCCTGGCCCCAACCTGCACGGCCTGTTCGGCCGCAAGGCCCGGCACTCGCTGGCGGGCTTCGATGGATTCTCTCCAGGTGCAATGACGAAGTCGGGTATCGTCTGGGACGACGCCACGCTCGCCGACCTGTACAACCGCGACCCCGACGCCAAGGTGCCCGGCACCAAGATGGTCTTCAACGGCGTGAAGAACGCTGGCCAGCTCGCCGATCTGGTCGCTTATCTCAGGAGGCGACCGAAGTGAAGAGCGACCAAGCGAGAGCTGGATCGGCGTGGCGGGCGTGCTCATGCGTGGGGCTGTCGGCGTCCGCGGCGTCCGCGCAGGATGCGGCCAAGGGCGAGCACGTGTTCGCCACGCAGTGCAAAGGCCTGCCATCATCGCTTTGTGAAGGGCGGGTCGACCAACGCCGGGCCCAACCTCTACCAGCATCTCTTTGGCCGCGGCGTCGGGCACCGGCCAGGACTACCTGGCTATCTCCGAGGTGATGCGCCAGCCTGCGCCATCGAGTGGGATGACAAGACGCTGGCCAGCTATCTGCGCGATCCCAGGGGCCGACATGCCCGGCACGAAGATGGTCTTCGCCGGCATGAAGCAGCCCGGCCAGATCGCCGACCTGATCGCCTACCTCAAAGGAAGCGACGAAGTAGTCAGCGCGCACGATCGTGCCGACCAGCGTCTGCATGAATTGGTCGACGACGACCTGGCTGATGTCCCTTTCCTGCCAATCGAGCCGCAACGAGGAAGTGATTGCGATAGCCCGTGACCATGAGCGCCGTGAAGATCGGACGGCCGTTCTGCATCGCCGACAGCGTGATACAGCGGAAGGTGAGGCGGCCCATGGCGCAGTCGGCCGGTCCCTTGGCGATCTTGAGCTGGTCATGGTACTTGGATGGCGCTGCCTGGCAATTTCCCAAGTGCTGCTTGAAACTGGTCGCTGACCGGCGCGCTCGACGGACCGTCGGCGATGGCCTGGCCTGCGGCGTTGTAGACATAGACGTCACCACCATCGACTGGCGTTCCTGATAACCGAGGCGCCGGAATCCGGGTCGGTTCAGGGACTTGGCATAGTCAGACGACCGCGATTTCGCGGCGTTGGCGATTTGCGGCGGAAGGTGGCCCGCTCGCCGGGTGCCGGTCATCCGGCACCGGCACCGGCACCGATTGGGCTGCTGTTGTTGCGGTTGGCCGGCCGACTGGGCATACGCCAGGGCCGGATAACGCGAAGGGTAGAGCCGCGGCCATCCGCGCGAGAAATCGAAGCATTGGTCTCCCCAGTAACGGGGCGAGCCTATCGGTCCTGTCGCGCTGTCGCGCGCGCGGACGTAGGCGATCGAGCCCAGCGCCAGGCCCGGCCGCCAGCGTGCGCGAACACCCAGCGATAGGCGAGGTCGCCCGCGCCGAAGCGCCTTCGACGATGTAGCCGGTGCCGGCCGGCAGCACGGTGAGCCCCAGGCACTGCGCCATGTTGACCGTGGTGACGCCGCGGCCGGCCAGGCGGTCGGGGAAGAGCGTGCGGCCCTGCGCCACGATCACCGTGCCGAAGGCGCAGAAGAAGCAGACAGGCGACCAGCAGCGCGACCGCGAGCCAGAGCGGCGGCCGGGCGAGCAGCGGCCATGACGCCAGCAGCACGCATCCGAGATCGCGGCGCCGGCGAACACCACCTTCTTGCGCGAGCGCAGCACGCGGTCCATCGGGCCGTAGGCCAGGATGCCCAGGATCTGCGCCACGCCCATGGCGCAGCAGCACGTTGCCGCGCTGCGACGCCGTCGAGCTTGTGCACGTCGTAGAGGTAAGGTCCGCCCACACGCCGAGCACCGGTCAGCATCGTGGCGTAGGCGAAGAAGTGCATGGAGAGCACGGCGGCCAGGCCCGGCGTGCGCCACACCTCCCACAGGCCGCGGAAGACCTCGCTGCAGCGTTTCCTGTGGGTGTCGCGCGTCAGGCTCGATGTCGGGCGGCCGGTCGCGCACGACGGCGATAGAAGCCGAACGCCGACCAGCAGCGTGACGACCGCGAGGCCCAGAAAGCCGTTGCGCCAGCCGACGCTCGCGGCGATCCAGGCGAGCGGCGTGGCGGCGGCCAAGGTGCCGATGTTGGAGGCGGCGAACACCCAGGAGAGCGCGGTCGACGAGCCTCGCGCTGCTCGAACCAGCGCGAGCACAGGAAGACCACCGACATGAAGGAGGCGGCGCAGCCGACGCCGACACGATCGCGGCCGGCGATCAGGTCGGCGGCGTCGGTCGCGCTGGGCGATCCAGACCGAGCCCACCGCATGGCGAGCAGCGAGCACCGCCGCAACCGTGCGCGCGCGCGCCGAAGCGGTCGAACCACAGGCCGACCGGCAATCTGCACCGGCGAAGCAGGGCGAAGAAGAAGGCGCTGCCCGCCCAGCCGAGCTGGCGCGCCGACAGGCTGAAGGTCGCGCCGTCAGCTCCGGCGCGATCACGCTGTTGGAGACGCGGTAAGAACTGGCTGAGGCAGGTCACCGCGATCAGCAGCGACAGCGGCGGCAGTTTCGATGCCATGGGCGGCTCGCACTAGCACGGCGCTTGGCCGCTGTCCTTCGGCGTGGACCGAAGCATGCCGGTCGGCCACGATGGCGACCGCACCCAGGAGGCTGGAATGACGGCCCTGCAATGCGCATCGTGGGCGGCGGGCTCGCCGGCATGATGCTGGGCTTCCTGCTGGCGCGCGCCGGCGTCGAGGTCGTGGTGCTGGAGAAGCACGGCGACTTCCTGCGCGACTTCCGCGGCGACACCGTCCATCCCTCGACGCTCGAACGTGATGGACGAGCTCGGCCTGCTCGACGAGTTCCTCAAGCTGCCGCACCAGCAAGATCGCGCGCTTCGCGCGCGCAGTTCGGCGATCGAGCGGTCAGGATCGCCGACTTCTCCGCATCTGCCGGCGCGCTGCGCGCTTCATCGCCATGATGCCGCAATGGGACTTCCTCGATTTCCTGGCGCGAGCACGGCGAGCGCTATCCCGGCCTTCACGCTGCTGATGCGACGCCGAGGCGCACCGGCCTGATCGAGGAGGGCGGCAGGGTGGTCGGCGTGCGCGCCACGGTCGACGGCACGCCGCAGGAGATCCGCGCCGATCTCGTGGTCGGCGCCGACGGCCGCCATTCGACGGTGCGCGACGGCGCCGGGCTTCAAGGTCACAGGACTCGGCGCGCCGATGGACGTGCTGTGGTTCCGCCTCACGCCACAAGCCGAGCGATCCGGCGCAGACGATGGGCCGGTTCGATGCCGGGCAGCATCCTGGTGATGCTCGACCGCGGCGACTACTGGCAGTGCGCCTTCGTGCATCCCCAGAGGGCGGCTCGACGCGGTAAGCGCGCGCGGCATCGAAGCGTTCCGCGCGACGCATCGCGCGCTCGATGCCGTTCCTCGCCGACCGCGTCGCACGAGCTGGCATCGGTCGACGACCTCAAGCTGCTGACCGTCGGCGTCGACCGGCTGGACAGATGGTGGCGGCCCGGCGTGCTCTGCATCGGCGACGCCGCCCACCATGTCGCCGATCGGCGGCGTCGGCATCAACATCGCCGTCCAGGACGCGGTCGCCGCCGCGAACATCCTGGCGCGCGCCGCTGCAGGGGCGGCTCGCAGGACTCCGACCTCGCTGCCGTGCAGAGGCCGCCGCATGTGGCCCGGTGCGCGACCACGAGGCCATCGCAGGTCTTCCTGCAGAACCGCATGATCGCGCCGACGCTTGCCGGCACGCGGCCGCTGCGTCCGCCGTGGCCGGTCGTCGTGCTGCTGATACAGCGCGTTCCCGTGCCTGCGCCGGCTTCCCGCCCGCGTGCTGGCGCGCTCGGCGTGCAGCCCGAGCACGTGCAGATCAGAGCCCGCCTGGCGGCGCGCGCTCACCAGCAGAAAGCGGTGGGCGCTGGCGGTCGATCTTTCGCCATTCCGGATGCGCCGCGATCTCGGCGCGGGTCGGACCCCATTCCTCGACGCGCCGCACGGTGAAGCCCGGCGTCCGAGCAGGCGATTGAGGTAGGTCGCCGAGCGTGCGGTGCTGCTTGACCACGCCTTTGGCCAGCCAGTCGGTCGTGCGCGGGCCTTCGTCGAGATAGTCGGCGGCCGGGCCTTCGGTGTAGAGCGGGTGCTCGGCAGAGCAGGTAGGACCGCCGCCGGCACGAAGCGCGCGATGACCGTCTCGGCGAACAGCGGCCGCCGAGGTTCTCGAGGTAGTGCAGGGTGAGGGGGCTGTAGGCAGGATCGAACGACGCCTGCGGGCAGCGCGAGGCGTTCGAGATCAGCCTGGCGATAGGTGATCGCCGGATCCGGCGTGGCGTCGCGCGCGCGCGCCCCAGCATGTTAGCGGAGACGTCGAGTCCCAGCACCGCGGCCGCGCCGGCCTCGCGCGCCCAGCGGCAGAACCAGCCGAAGCCGCAGCCGAGATCAACCACCCGCCGGCCGGCGAGCCGGCGGCAGCATCACCGCAGGGTCGGCCATTCCGGCGCGTCCGTCGAGGGGCCGGCGCGCGGACGGCTAGGCTGTAGCCGGCGAAGAAGCCGGCATCGTCGTAGATGTTCTGCGTCACTTCCGACTGTGACTGTGCGGCCTTGGCGCTGGCGGACCGCGAGCGCCAGGCGAGCGCCAGATCGGCCAGCAGCTTGGCGCCGACCTCGTCGGTGAACTTGCCGTCAGTGAACTTGCTCGGCGCAGCGCCGATCATGACCTCGGGCTTGTTCACGAACCGGCCGTCGAGGAAAATCATCATCTGGCGCAGATGATACTGCGCGCGGCCGTGCCGAGCGGGCCGCCCGGGCGCCGAGCATACCGCCATCGGCTTGCCGGCGAAGGGCTGCGGCGTCACGCGCGACAGCCAGTCGATGGCGTTCTTCAGCACGCGAGACCGAAGTGGTTGTATTCGGGCGAGGCGAACACGATGCCGTCGGCAGCCAGTATCTTCTGCTGCGCGGCCTGGACCGGGGCGGAAGCCCCTGCGCCTGGACGTCGGCGTTGTAGAGCGGCCAATCGATCTCGATGGTCTCGACCGACGTGCGCCTGCGGCAGGCGCTCGATGAAAGCCTGCGAGCGCCAGTGCGGTTGAACGAGCTTTGCGCAGGCTGCCGCAGAAGGCGACGAGTTTGATTGGCTCGGACATTGCTCGGTTTCCTTTTGGTGCTTGTCGGTGGGAGGCGGCTACATAGCCGCGGGAGACTTGGCAAACCCGGGCCTTCGCCACCTTGATGTGTTCGCGGAGACGACGATGGAACCTTCGAAGCTAAAGGCGGCCGTTACCTACAACGCGGCCGCGGATCATTTCGACGACAGCCTTGGCTGGGACCGTTACGGCGAACGCACCGTCGAAAGGCTCAAGCTCGCTCCGGGAGCAACCGTGCTCGGCGTCGGCTGCGGAAGCGGTAAAGTCGTACCGGCCGCCAGGAAGGTCGACCCAAAGGAAGTCCAGGTCATTGGCGTCGATCTGGCGGACCGATTAGCGGATTGGCGCGCGCGAAAGCTGCCGCGCAGAAGCTGCAGAACATCGAGTTCCGCCGTGGCGATATGGAGGAACTCGATTTTCGACCTACCTTGGCGACTTCGATGCCGTGGTCTGTGTCTCGCGATATTCTTCGTTCCCGACATGAAAACGGGTCCGGAAGCTTTGGCAAATGGTGCCGCCCGGGCGGCGAAAGCTCGCCAATACCACCTGTTTACATGTTCGAGCGGATCGGCTGCATGGTGGGCGGCCATGAAAACGGTCCGCCCCGACCTTCAGCCGACCGTCAGCCCGGTGGGAGCGGATCACGACGCCGGCGCTGCCGTTCGACAGCTTCCTGATGGACGCCGACATTCGAGACGGCAAGGTTGTTGTTGCCGAGGCAGCCAGCAGCCGCTGCGGTCCCTCGACGACTGGTGGACCATCGTGCTCGGGTCGGGCTATCGCTGGACAAATCGAGCAATGGACAGCGAACGGCGGCGCGTGTCAGGCAGCCAACACGGAGCGCTTCCGGGAGACTGGGGGCCAAAGTCCGTCGAGCTAAACGTCATCTACGCCTTGGCTAAAAGACATAGACCGTCGGGTGCCCGTGCTAAGGAGTGCCGGAAGGCAAGGAGTGAACAGCCGATGATGCGATCTCTGAATCGTGGCGCCCGGCGCTACTCGCGCCCGGCGTCGCCCGCAGTGGCCCAGGGCACGGGCCCGGCGATGGGCCAGGAACCAGCCGCCCGACCAGTGGGTGATGAGCTGCAGCACCGAGCGCGGGCCCGATTGCACCGTCTCCAACGCTGATCGACGGCGGGCCCAATAACCTGCAAGCGCGCTTCCTGATCGCGTGAGCTATTCCGGTGGCCGCCTCGACGCTCTCGATCGTGGGCGACGGCACCGGTGCACAGCGCCAGCCTGCAGGTCTCGACAGCAACCCGTTCTACTCGACCACCAACTGCGGCGGCACCGGCATTTGCTCCTATGAGCCGATGAAATCCGCCGAGATGCTTCCAGCTGATGCTGTCCGGGGTCGCAGATCACCGTGCAGATCCAGCCTGCAAGAATCGACGGCATGGCCGGAGCCAGATTCCGCCAGAGCCTCGCAGGCTTCGCCGCGCAGTACCGCAACGCGGTTGGCCGCGATGCACCGCGCGAGGCGTTGACGACTCGCGCCGCGTCCTGCGCGCATGCCACTGTCCTGCCGCCGTCCCGGTTCGGGAGGCTGTGAACCACGATCGCTGAGGGCAAAGCCGCCGCCATGCCGGCGCGCCGCTACGATCGCCGTCCGGCGCGCTGGCCGAACAGGCCGGCGTCGACATCGCCACCGTTCACTGTTGTCGAACGCCTGGAGCCTGATCCACGACAAGCCGCGCCGAACCGTCGAGGGGGCTGAAGCTCTACACAGGACCGACGGACGTCCGGCCTACGCTCTCACCTGCTCATCCGCCGGACGGGGAGCTGGGCTTCTCGACCGACGCCACCCGCGAGGCTGCTGGGGATGACCGGCGAGCAGGACCTCACACCTGCAGCGACGTCCATGACGTGGCCGCAGCGCCATCTCCGCGACATCCGTCGCCGGCTGGCCGAGCCTCAGCCCGCCTGGAAGGCGTGCTGGCGCCCCTGGTGTCGGCCTGCCCGCAGACCGGCAGTGCCGAGCACTGCCCCATCGTGAACGCCCTCTCCCATCCGGCGTGATCCCTCAACTCACGCGGATGTGCCCAGCGGCAACTTTCTGACCCGGCAGGATTCCGTTGTCGTGCTGAGCGGTCCCACGACGCCGCCGGCCGTCCGATGGGCAGCTACCAAAATGCCGGACCTCAATTCGGAGGGCACCCAGCGATGAATACGACCCTGTTCCGCGCCGGTCTCGCCAGTTTTGCAGCGGCTGCGCTGTTGATCGCGGCGCCGGCCTTCGCCGAAATGCAGACCTGTAAGGCCACGCTCACGTCTGCGGCCGAAGTGCCGCCCAACGCAAGCAAGGGCACGGGCACGCTCGCCAGCACCCACGACACGGCCACCAAGAAGCTCACCCGGACCGTCACCTTCTCCGGCCTGAGTGGCCCGGCGACGGCGGCCCACTTCCATGGCCCGGCGGCGGCCGGCGCCAATGCCGGCGTCGTCGTGCCCCAGGAAGGACGGATTGACGAGCCCGATGAAGGGCGAGGCTACCCTGACCGACGCGCAGGCCGCCGACCTGCAGGCCGGCAAGTGGTATTTCAGCTATCCACACCGAGGCCAACAAGGGCGGCCCCGAGATCCACTGCGGCTCCGGCGATGAAGTAGATGTAGCGGAGGCCGAGCGGCGCGCAGAAGACGGGCGACCTTCCTGCGACGGAGCGGCCGCTGGCTCTGCGCCGCTGGGGCCTCGCGCGGCAGCATCCGGTCCGCCGCCATGAAGAAGCGAGAGCGGGCGTGGGCGCGCAGCGACTCGCCGATCCGGTCCGGGTGGATCCATTCGGCTCGACGCCGATCGCCTCGGCTTTGCAGCCGCGGTGCGTGCTTCTCCCAGAGTAACTCGTCGGCTGGCGTTCTTGGCGGCCCACAGGTCCGGTGATCCCGGCCATTCGGTGGCGCCCTGGGCGCCTCGACGATGCCGTCGAAATAGGCCGTGTCGTCATGGGCGTGGCCGGAGCCGATGACGCCCGCACTTGTGGTGCACCTTGCGGAAGGGGCTGTGCGCCGCGATGCGCTGGCGCTCGACGTCCTCGGCGTTGAACTGGAGAAGACGTGGGCTTCCTTGCTTGGTATCGAGACCAGACCACGGCGTGCGTATGCAGGCATGAGCCTCCCAGGGCGGAACTTTCCCCCGGCGATGGAACGCCTCCCCCGGGCCTCCCTGGGCTCAGCTCCTCTTGCTTCAATAGGAGGAAGGCTCTTGGCAAGGATCGTAAATGTAATCCCTATATACCCTCCCTATCGAAGGAGGAGCCGATGCCCTACAGCGATCCGCCCGCCGCCGGGGGCTATCCCGACGTCCAGTGGCACGTTGCCGCCCAAGCAGGCGAGCCTCGCCAGGCGCAAGCGCGACTTCCTGCGCCACCTCCTGCGCTGGGGCGTGATGAGCGAGGGGCGGCGGCGCGCGCCGGCGATCGACCGTCGCACCGCCCATCGCTGGCGCGCCGAGGGACGAGGTCGTTCGACCAGGCGTGCCGCGAGCAAGCGCTGAACTACCGGCGGCAGAAGATCCTGCTGGCCGCCATGGACATGGAAGAGTCGGAGTCCGAAGACGCGGCCGGTGCTCTATCGCGGCCGCCAGATCGGCCATATCGGGCGGGCCAGCGATGCGTATCGTGGCCGCGCTGATGGTCGGCGGGGGACGTGGGGCGCGAGAAGTCTTTTCAAAATGTCTCACGTCGGGAGACACCGCGGCAATACGTAACC
>ERZ1370068.5406-contig-4429_pt1 | contig 77190 bp, 92 predicted proteins | sample MGYA00561227_ERZ1370068 | MGnify/ENA primary metagenome ERZ1370068 (study PRJEB38410, sample SAMEA6850437) | metagenome | study: Metagenomic assessment of the ecological functions of the soil: analysis of the soil microbiota associated with the... | reverse complement strand
TTGTACTTCGTTCAGTTACGTATTGCTCGGTCCGCTGCCTGATCGATCAGCACCGCATGCGGGTCGACTACCAGGGGCTGCTCGGCGAGGGAAGGTCCACGACTTCGATCCGTACACGCTCGTGCACTACCGCGGCGGCCTCTACCTGATCGGCTACAGCCACCGCTTCCGGAAGACGATCTGGCTCGCGATCGAGCGCATCCGGACCGTCACCAAGCTGCCGAACCGCTTCGACTACCCGGCGGGGTACAGCCCCGAAAAATACACCGAGGGGATGTTCGGCATCATCGAAGGCCCCGAGACGGCCGTCGAGCTCCTGCTGCGCGGCAAGGAGACGACGGCGTTCCTGGCCTCGCGCCGCCTGCATCCGACCCAGCGGTTCAGCGAGCGCCCCGACGGCACGACGCTCCTCACCATGACCGTGCGCGCGGCACCGCCGAGCTCGAGACCTGATCGTGAGTCAGGCCCCATGGGTCGAGGTGCCGCGCCCGGCGGCGCCCGGGACAGGTCGCGGAGCGGCTCCGGGCCGGGGCCGAGCTGTACACCCCGCCGACCGCGCGTCCTGGGCCGCCGGGCTCGGGGTGAAGCGGCGCCCGAGCAATTCGTCGATAACCGGACTAGCGGGCCGCGTTCGACAGTGCTACAGCACCTCAGCGCGCGAACGGTGTCGTGCTGGAGCGCCTTCGGGCGCCCGATGTGGAGCCCGCCGCCCCGGTAGTAGTCGTAGGGCGGCAGCTCCACCCATCACCGGTGAGAACGACCCTCTGGAAGGCAGCCTGGCCGCAGGCGTGTAGAGCGCCGCCGGTCATGCGCGGCCGACCTCGAATGACGGAGGGAGACGCGATGCTCGGGAAGATTCAGGAGCTGCTCGGGCCAGAACGGCGATTCCCTGCTGCGCCACACCTGCACGACCATCCCGCGAGAACATGCTGCACGCTCCCGGTCCCGATTTCCTCGACCGCGTCTGGATCGACTCCGACCGCAAGGCTCCCGTGCTGCGGAATCTGCGGTGCGCTCTTCGGACACGGTCGGCCTCGCCGACACCGGCTACGTCTCGATCCTGCCGGTCGACCAGGGCATCGAGCACTCGGCCGGCGCGAGCTTCGCGCCGAACCCGATCTACTTCGACCCCGAGAACATCGTCGAGCTCGCGATCGAGGGCGGCTGCAACGGCGTCGCCGCGCACCCTCGGCGTGCTCGGCGCGGTCGCGCAAGCGCTACGCCCACCGGATCCCCTTCATCCTCAAGTTCAACCACAGCGAGCTCATCACCTACCCGAACAAGTTCGACCAGATCGTGTTCGCGAGCATGAAGCAGGCGTTCGACATGGGCTGCGGTCGGCGTCGGCGCGACCATCTACTTCGGCTCCGACGAGTCGGCAGCCGCCAGCTCGCAGGAGGTCGCGCGAGCGTTCGAGCAGGCGCACGAGCTCGGCATGTTCACCGTGCTCTGGTGCTACCTCCGCAACAACGCCTTCAAGACCGAGAAGGCGCGACTACCACGAGTCCGCCGATCTCACGGGTCAGGCGAACCACATCGGCGTCGACGATCCAGGCCGACATCATCAAGCAGAAGCTGCCGACCAACAACGGCGGCTACACCGCGCTCAAGCTTCGGCAAGACCCACGACAAGGTCTACACCGAGCTCACGACCGATCACCCGATCGATCCTCTGCCGCTACCAGGTGGCGAACTGCTACATGGGCCGCAGCGGCCTCATCAACTCGGGCGGCGCGTCCGGGCAAGAACGACCTCGCCGACGCCGTGCAGACCGCCGTCGATCAACAAGCGCGCCGGCGGCACCGGGCTCATCTCGGGCCGCAAGGCCTTCCAGAAGCCCATGAAGCAGGGCGTGGAGATCCTGAACACGATTCAGGACGTCTACCTCTGCAGGGAGATCGGCCCGCGCCTAGACATCGCGCGACGACGAGGGCGACGGCCGGTCGGTCCCGACGGGACCCCGCTGGCCGGAGCGCCCGACGGCGGCACGGAAGCGAGCGTCGACGCAGGGCGCCGTGCGCCGACGTGCCACCGTCCGACGGAGCACCGTCGTCCGCCGAGGCGGCGGCACGCCCGGAAGGCGGTCGCGCCGCGACCACCTGGGTTCCGCCGCGCCGCGCGTGACGCGGCGGCCGTCGCCACGACGGTCCGCGTCCCGAAGGGCCGCGTGCGAGCGGCGCCGGCGGCGACGACCGCGACGACGCTCGTGACGGACGGGTCGTCGACCGAGAACGGCGCCATCGACGGCGACGAGCCTGACAGCCGCATGCGCCACGAGGGCGGCGCGGCGCAGCAACGGCCAGCAACCCGGGCAGCGGACGCCGGCGTCGGCGGTCGCCGCAAAGCGCCGCGGGCAAGGGCCGGCGAGTCGCCCATGACGCCGCGCCGAGCGGTGCCGTGGAAGTCGCGGCACGCCGTCTCGGCCTGAACCGCCTCTATCCCGAGCAGCAGCGCATCGTCGCCGAAGCCTCCGCCGGGCGCGACGTGCTGGTCGTGCTGCCGACCGGCTACGGCAAATCCGCCTGCTACCAGATCCCGTCGATGATGCTGCCGAAGCCGGTCGTGCTGATGCTCGCCGCTGCTGGCGCTGCTCGAGGATCAGCACGAGAAGCTGCAGAAGCGTCGACGTCCCGGTGCGTCCGTCTCGACGGCACGGTGCGCGGCAAGGCGCGGCGCGAGGCGCCTTCGAGCGATCTGAACGCGCGGCGGCTCGCTGCTTGGTGATGACGACGCCCGAGACGCTCGGCTCCGCCCGAGGCTCCGGAGTCGCTCTCGCAAGACCGGCATCAGTCTCGCCGCGGTCGACGAGGCGCACTGCATCTCGGAGTGGGGTCACGATTTCCGTCCCGGCGTATCTCCAGCATCGGCGAGCGTCTGCGCGCGCTCGGCGCGCCGCCGATCATGGCGCTCACGGCGACCGCCACCGAGAACGTCCGCGAGGACATCAGTCCGCTTCCTCGGGCTCGCGATCCGGTCGTCGTGTCGGAGCTCGCCGCACCGCGCGAACCTGGCGTTCCAGGTGCTCGAGTAGTCGCGGCGACATGCGCTGCGCGCGCGCTCATCCGCTTCGTCGCGCCGCCTGCACCGGCCGGGCATCGTCTACTGCACGACCACGCGCGAGGTCGACAGCGTCTACACTCGCGCTGCAGCCATGCTCGACATCCCGGCGCACCGCTACCACGGCAAGATGACCGGCGCCGGAGCGCAACCACGAGCAGGAGATGTACATGAAGTCGGGCCGCCGCACGGTCATGGTGGCGACCAGCGCCTTCGGCCTCGGCATCGACAAGCCCGACATCCGCTACATCGTCCACTACCAGGCGCCCGCCTCGCTCGAGCAGTACGTGCAGGAGGCCGGGCGCGCCGGCCGCGACGGGCAGCAAGGCCGACTGCATCCTGCTCTACGACCCGGACGACCGCGCCATCCACGAGCTCGCTGCTCGGCAAGAGCCGCGTCCGTCCCGGATCAGCTCTACAAGATCGGCGAGGCGCTCGCGGCCCGGGGCGGCGAGAACCGCACCCCGACGCTCGAGGCGCTTGCGATGTCCGCCGGCCTCGGTCCGCGCATCGCGGCAGCTGCTCGCGATTCTCGAAGAGGCCGGAATTGGTGCGCATGACCGACGGCACGATCGAGGCGCATTCGCCCCGAGACGATCGAGGAGGAATCGCGCAGCCTCTCCGGGCAGTTCGCGACCCTACGCACGCAGGATGGTCGGCGTCTCGATTCCGTCGCCGAGTACGTCCACTCGGCCGGGCTGCCGCGCCGTCACGCTGCGGCGCTACTTCGGCGAGTCGAACGAGCGCCCGTGCGGGCTCTGCGACGCCTGCCGCGGCGTCGCCAAGCGCCCGGCGAGCTTCTACGAGCCGGTCAGTGCGCCGCCCGCGGAAGCGCCGCCGCGACCGCGAGCGTCAGGCGCGCCGCGAGCGCGGCGGCAACCGTCGGAGCCGCACGCCGAAGGTCGCCGCACCAGCCGTCGCTCCGCCCGCCGCGCCGCCGCGACCGCAAGCGCCCGCGCCGGTCTACGCCGATGCTGCCGCCGCCCCTACCCACGCCGTCGACTTCTAGTCGCAGGTTGCTGAAAAGGGCCATCTGCGTCGTTGCTCCGTCACTCGCTTGTGCGGCGTAGCTCCGCTACGCCTCCGCGTTCGTTCGGTCGCGCCTCGCATCTGACCCTTTTGAGCAACCTGCTGGGGCTGCCGGTTGCGCGTGGTAGGGCGTCGCTGCGCTCCGCCCTCAATTTCAAAGCGACGGATCAGCGCTGATGAAGAAATTGTAGAGCGGGAGCGAAGCGACCGCTCCTACGCGCATCGAGGCACCCCGGCAGGTTGCTCAAAGAAGGTCAGATGCGAGGCGTGAAGGAGAGAGCGCGGAGGCATAGCGGAGCTATGCCGCATCAAGCGAATCGACTCGAGCAACGAGCAGATCGGCCCTTTTCAGCAAACCAGTGCGCAGAGGCTACACGAACGCGGTAGCGCGCTCGTGGAGTGGCGCGCGGGACGAGACCGTGCCGCCGGCATCGCCGATGAGCCTCGACGGCCGACGATCAGATCGGGATCGCCGAAGGTCACGCGCGGCGTCGCGCCGCGCGCCCTAAGCCGTCGACGAGCGCGGTGCCGAGCACGCGCTCGGAGGTGATCGGATTGCACGAGCTGTTTATGGCCGCGGCGCTCGACCGGACGTGGAAAGCTCCGGTCGACGAGCGCGCGTCCACGAGCGCACCGATCTCGTCGACGAGCTGCGCCTCGATCTCGGCACCGAGCGCGAACGTGCGCGTCACCGGCACGACGCGCGCCAGCACTTCCGCCGCGAAGACGGGATCCGCGGCGCGCGCGGCGATGCCGTCGAGGCACGCGTCGAGGTCCGGCGGCACGTCCGACCATGACCTCCGCGAACCCGGCGCGGCGGAGCCTCACGATCGGTCGGAGCGCGTGGACGAGATCGTGACGGCGGCCGCCGTGCGCGGTCACGACCAGGTTCCAATCGAGCGTCGCGAGCATGCCGCCTCATAACCGAACGGCGGCTGTAATGCTCATAGCGGACGCGCACGGGGCCGAACTCAGCGGAGACCGCGGATTCACTCCGCGGTCCGAGGGCCATCAGGATCGCGCGCAGCGCGCGACCGCGCACGGGGCCGAACTCAGCTTGACGACGAACCGACGAGCGCCGCCATGCCACCAGCGTGGCTTCTCCCGAGGTCGACGCCTCCGCGCCGCCCGCTGCGCGCGGCCGTGCCCTCGCCTGGATCGAGCTGCTCCGGCCGTGGCTCGGCGCGATCTTCGGCGATCGCGCTCTTCAGCGGCGGCGCTCTGGGTGCTGCACCACGAGCTCCGCGCCTACTCCTACAAGGAGGTCATGGCCGCGCTGCGCGGGATCCCGCGCTGGCGCCTGCGCGCTCGGCGTCGCGCTCACCGCCGCGAGCTATCTGCTGCTCACCGGCTACGACGCGCTCGCCTGCCGCTATCTCTCGCACGCGCTGCGCTACCGGCAGATCGCGCTCGCGTCCGTTCGTCGGCTACGCCTTCAGTCACAACGTCGGGGCGTCGTTCCTCGGCGGCGGCGCGATCCGCTACCGCGCTCTATCTCGAGCTGGGGCCTCTCGGCGAGCGAGATCGCGACCATCGTCGCGTTCAACGGCATCACGTTCTGGCTCGGCTTCCTGCTGCTGACGGGTCTCGCGCTCGTGCTCGAGCCGGCGGCGGCGCTCCCGGCGCGGCGCGCTCGCCGCGCGGGGCCGAGTCGGCGATCGGCGTCGCCTGCGTCGCGGTCGTCGTCGCGCTACGTCGGCTGGAGCGCGTTTCGCCGGACGCCGCTCCGCTGGGGCACGCTTCGAGCTCCGCATCCCGCCGCTCGAGCTGACGGTCGTGCAGCTCGCGCTCTCGACGTTCGACTGGCGCGCTCGCGGCGAGCGTGCTCTACGTGCTGCTGCCCGCCGTCGCCGACCTCGGCTTCGCCGGCTTTCTCGCGCGCGTTTCTGCTCGCGCAGATGGCCGGGCTCGCGAGCCATCTGCCCGGCGGCCTCGGCGTCTTCGAGACCGTCGATCCTGCTGAGCTTGCTCCGCACCTTCCCGGCTCGGCGGTGCTCGGATCGCTGCGTCGCCTATCGCGTCATCTACTACCTGCTGCCGCTGATCGCGGCCGGCACGCTGCTCGGCGTGCACGAGCTGCTGCGCCGCACCGTCGTCCGCGCGCGTCGGCGGGCTCTTCCGGACGCATCGTGCCCGAGATCGTGCCGCAGGCGCTCGCGATCGACGACCTTTCTCGGCGGCGTCGTGCTGCTCGCGTCGGGCGCCACGCCGGCGATCCACGCGCCGGCTCGCGCTGGCTGCAGCCCTTCCTGCCGCTGCCGCTGCTCGAGGCCTCGCACTTCTTCGGCAGCTTGACCGGCGTCGGGCTGCTCTTGCTGGCGCGCGGGCTGCAGAACCGGCTCGACGCCGCCTACCTCGGCACGGTCGCGCTGCTCGCGGCCGGCATCGTGTTCTCGCTCCTGAAGGGCCTCGACTACGAGGAGGCGATCGTCCTGTCGTTGATGCTGCGCGGCGCTGCTGCCGTGCCGCGCGCACTTCTACCGGCGCGCCTCGCTGCTCGACGAGTCGTTCACGGCCGGCTGGAGCGTCGCCATCGCGCTCGTCGTGCTGGGCTCGTTCTGGCTGCATCCTGCTCTCGCACCGCCACCTCGAGTACTCGCACCAGCTCTGGTGGCAGTTCGAGTTCACGAGCAACGCGCCGCGCGCGCTGCGCGCGACGACCGCCGCGCTCGGTCTCCTGGTCTGCGATCGGGCTCGCGCGCCTGCTCCGGCCCGCGGCACCGCGCGCCGCCGGCGCCGACGCCCGACGATCTGACGCGCGTGCAGGCGGTGGTCGCGACCTCGCCGCGCACCTACGCGCACCTGGCGCTGCTCGGCGACAAGGCGCTGCTCGTGCGCGGCGACGCGAGCGCGCGCCGCGCGGCGTTTCTGATGTACGGCGTCGAGGGCCGCAGCTGGGTCGCGCTCGGCGACCCGGTCGGCCGCCCCGAGGACGCGCGCGAGCTCGCCTGGCGTTTCCGCGAGCTCAGCGATCGTCACGCCGGCTGGACGGTCTTCTACGAGGTCGGCGCCGAGCAACCTGCCGCTCTACCTCGACCTCGGCTTGAGCCTCCTGAAGCTCGGCGAGGAGGCGCGCGTGCCGCTCGCCGACGTTCACGCTCGAGGGCGGCGCGCGGAAGGGCTCCGCCAGACGCACCGCCGGGTCGAGCAGCGAGGGCTGCACGCTTCGACGCTCGTCCCGGCGCGACGAGGTGCCGCGCGCTGCTGCCGACGCTGGCCGCGGTGTCCGACGCGTGGCTCGCGGAGAAGAACACCCGCGAGAAGGGCTTCTCGCTCGGCTTCTTCGATCGCGACTATCTCGCCCGCAGCGCCGCTCGCGGTCGTGCGCCGCGACGGATCGCATCGTCGCCTTCGCCAACGTCCTCTGCGGCGGCGGACGCGAGGAGCTCTCGATCGACCTCATGCGCTACGCGCCCGGCGAGCGCGCCGCCGGGCGTGATGGACTACCTCTTCCTCGAGCTCATGCTGTGGGGCCGGAACGAGGGCTATCGCTGGTTCAGCCTCGGCATGGCGCCGTTCTCGGGCTTCGAGCGCGGACGCTCGCCCCGCTCTGGAATCGCGCCGGCGCGTTCCTCTTCCGGCAGGGCGAGCACTTCTACAACTTCCAGGGCGTGCGCCAGTACAAGGACAAGTTCGATCCGGTGTGGGAGCCGCGCTACCTGGCGTCGCCCGGGCGGTCTCGCGTTGCCGCGCATCCTCGCCAACGTCGCGGCGCTCGTGTCGGGCGGACCTCACGGGGTGGTCCGCAAGTGACTCGACGTGGCGCGCGACGGGCCGCCGTCGTGGTCGTCGTGGTGCTCGTCTCCGTGCTGCGTCAGGTGCCGGCAGCCGCGGTCACCGAGGAGTCGGCGGCGACGCTCGATCCGTTCGGCAAGGTCGAGCTCTACCGGGCCGACGACGATCCGACGCGCGTCGTCCTCCTGCTCTCCGACGCCGACGGGTGGAATCGTCCCGACGTCGAGAGTGCCCGCGCGCTGGCGTCGCTCGACGCGCTCGTCATCGGCGTCGACGTGCCGCGCTACCTCGCGACGATGGCCGAGCGCGGCGGCGACGCGCTCTACCCGTTCGCCGACCTCGAGGTGTTGAGCCAGTTCGTGCAGAAGAAGCTCCGCCTCGCGCGCTACGTGATGCCGATCGTGATCGGTCGCGGCGCCGGCGCGACGCTCGCCTACGCCGTCGCGGCGTCGGCGCGGCCCAACGGCTTCGCCGCCGCGGTGAGCCTCGGCTTCTGCCCGACGATCGCGCTGCCGAAGCCGCTCGGCGCCGAGCGGCGGGCTCGCGCTCGAGCCCGGCGCCGCCGCCGGCACGCTATCGGCTCCGCCCGTCACGAACGCTCGTGGTGCCGTGGGACGGTGTTGCAGGGGCAGGCGGGCGACGGCTGCGACGTCGATGACGCCCGACGCTTCGCCGACGCCGCGCCAGGCGCCGCGCGCATGACGCTCGCGACCCGGGAGCGGCTCGACGATCCCGAGGACTGGCTGCCGCACCTCCGGCACGTGCTCGAGCGCGTGAGCGGTCCGGCCCCGGTCGCGGCGACGGCGAACGGCGACGTCGGCAGATCTCCCGCTCGTCGAGGTGCCGGCGCACGGCCCGCCGCGCGCGCTCGCCGTCATCCTCTCGGGGGACGGCGGATGGGCGAGCCTGGATCGCGAGGTCGGCGACGTGCTCGCCGCGGCCGGCGTCGGTGTGGTCGGTCTCAACTCGCTCTCCTATTTCTGGACCAAGCGCACGCCCGACGGTGCCGCGCGCCGACCTGACGCGGGTGCTCCGCGCCTACCGCGAACGCTGGCGGACGACGCGCATCCTCCTCATCGGCTACTCGCGCGGCGCCGACATCGTGCCGTTCCTCGCACACCGGCTTCCGGAAGATCTGCGCGGCAGCGTCGCGTTGGTCGCTCTCCTCGGACCGGCGCGCACCACCGACTTCGAGTTCCACCTGACCGACTGGCTCGGCGGCGACGACCCGTCGGCGCTGCCGGTCGCCCCCGAGGTCGCGAGCGCTCCGCGGCCTCCGCGTTGCTCTGCGTGCAGGGCGCGGACGAGGACGAGAGTCTCTGCTCGACGCTCGACGCCGAGCCTCGCCGAGCGCATGGTGCTCCCGGGCGGCCACCACTTCGGCGGCGACTACGGCGGTGATCGCGCGCCGCATCCTCACCGCCGCCGCGCGTCGAGCCTCAGCCGTCGCCGGTGTCGACGTCGAGCTTCGCCAGCGCCGGAAACGGCGTCCGATTGCCGGGAAACGGCGCCCAGATAGCGCTCCGCGAAGAGGCACGTGTCGACCGACCGCCGCACCGGTCGCCCATGGCGTCCGACGCGGCCAGCCGATCGGCAACAGCGCGCACGTCGGCGCGTTCTCGGGAAGACCGAGCCAGTCGTCGATCTCCCGCCCGTACGCGCGATGCACCGTCGTGAGCGAGGCGCCGAGCCCGACGGCGCGGCACGCGAGCAGCACGTTCTGGATGGCGGGAAAGAGCGCCTGCAGCTGCGGCGCGCCGCGCCGGGTCCAGCCCGCGACGAAGAGCAGCACCGGCACCTCGTGCAGATGCTCGGCGAGGTGCATCGCCGCCCGCAGGTTGCGGCGCTTCGCCTCGGGATAGCTCGGGTCCTCGGCCGCCGCGACGCGCCGGCTGGATGTAGTGCGAAACGCCGTCCGGTAGCGCTCGGCGACGAAGGCGCGGCGCTCGGGATCGGTCACCGCGATGAAGAACCACGGCTGGCGATTGCCGCCGCTCGGCGCGAACGTGCCCGCCTCGCAGACCTTCCGAATGAGCGCCGGCGGCACCGGATCAGGCCGGAGACGGCGGATCGCGCGCGTGTCGGATGCCCCGAGGAGCGGTAGCTCGCTGACCGCCGAGCGGTAGCTCCTCGCCGATACGCCCGGCGATCGTCCGCGCCGCGATCCGCTCGAGCTCGTCACGCCGCGCTCACCGTCCGCCGGAGCGTCGCCGGACAGCGCAGCCGCACGAGCGTCCCTCGCCCGGCGCCGAGTGCAGCTCGAGGTGGCCGCCGAGCGCCAACGCGCGCTCTTCCATGCCGATCAGTCCGAGGGCCTCGCTGCCACGCCGTCCGTCGGGAGCGAAGCCGCGGCCGTCGTCGGCGATCTCGAGCTCGAGCTCGGAACCGGTGACCGTGAGCGTGATGCGGATCGCCCGCGCCGCCGCATGGCGGGCCGCATTGGCGAGCGCTTCCTGCGCGATCCGGTAGACGCCGATCTCGGTCTCCTCGTCGAGCCGCGGGATCGCCGTCCGGACGAGCGTCGTCACCGGCGTGCCGGCCGCGGTCAGGCCCTCCGCCAGCGAATGCAGGCTCTCCTCGAGACCGAGGTCGCGGAGCAACATCGGCCGGAGATCGCGCGCCAGCTGCCGGAGGTGCTCGCCGACCTCGCCGACGTAGCGTCCGATGCGCCCGAGATCGGGGCCAGACTCGGCGTCTCCTCCTCGAGGCGGCGGCGCAGCGACTCGACCAGGATGCCGATGCCGACGAGCTCCTGGCAGACGTCGTCGTGCAGGTCGAAGCCGAGCCGTTTGCGCTCGTCCTCGCGGATGCTCGCTTGGTGGCGGGCGAGTCGGCGGAGACGCTCCTCGCTGCGGCGGAGCTCCTCGAGCGAGGTCCGGAGCGCCTCTCGGCGGCGTGCCGCTCGGTCACGTCGCGGGCGATGCCGCGCGCGCCGACCACGCGCCCGTCGGCATCGCGGATCGCCGACGAGACGCATTCGAGCCAACGCCGCCCGCTCGGCGCCTTCACCCAGTACAGCTGCGGTGACACGTCCTCGCCGGCGGCGAGACGCGCCCGGAGCGTCGCCGGGTCGGGATTGGCAGGATCGCGCGGCACGAGGTCGGCGGCATCGCGACCGATCAGCTCCTGCACGGTGAGCCCGTGCGAGCGCGCGAAGCGCCTCGTTCACGTAGCGTGATCCGGCCGGCGAGGTCGTGGGTGTAGATCAGGTCGCGGGCGTTCTCGGCGAGGTCGCGGTACGCCTGGTAGGCCTCGGCGAGCCGCCGTCCGGCTTCACGCTCGCGCGTGCAAGCGGCGAAAGCTGGTCGCGAAGCTGCGCGCGAACCCTTCCGCGACGATCAGCGAGGTCACCCCACCGAGGACGCGTCTCGATCAGGACCTCGGTCGGATCGACAGAAGCGGCGGAGCGACGGCGCCGTCAGCACGACCGGCACGGTGATCGCGGCGCTGACGGCGAGGAACGCCGCGGCCGGCTGCCAGCCCCACGCGAAGGCCCACGACGATCCCATGCAGATCATCAGCACGGCGAACACGAAGACCTCGACCGAGCCGCCGAGCGAGAAGAAGAACCCCGCCGCCAAGCCGACCAGCAGCGTACATGCCGCGAATGCGATCCGGGGAACGCGCGCTGCGGTCGGGGCCGCGCGACACCACAGGATCGCCGCCGCGAGCACCGCCGTCTGGAGCCCGATCGACACGAACGCGAGCGAGATCGGCAACGCCTCGCGCAAGATCAGCCCGGCGCGGAGCGCCATCCCGAGGCTCAGCCAACCCGCCGCGAAGTACGGCAGCCGCTCGCGTGATCTGCGCCTGCCGCGCGTCGACGAGCGCGGTCTCCTCGCTCACGGCGTCGGCCGCGGCGGTCTCGGGCTCGCTCGAGGGGATCGTCATCGCGCACGCGCGGAAGCTCGCGCCGCCCCTACAGATGCGAGAGGACGGAATCCGCGCTCGACGCGTTCAAGCCCGGCCCCGGCTCGACGAGCAGCTTCTTCGACGCTGACCGTCGCGCAGGATCATCGCGTAGCGCTGCGAGCGTTGTCCCATCCCGAAGCCCGACGCGTCGAGCGCCAAGCCGACGGCGCGCGTGAAGTCACCGTTTCCGTCGGCGAGCATGCGGACCTTGCCGCCCGCGCTGCTGCTCTTGCCCCACGCGTCCATGACGAAGGCGTCGTTCACGGAGACGCAGACGATCTCGTCGGCGCCCTTGGCCCGCAGCGCCTTCTCCTGGTCGACGAAGCCGGGGAGGTGCTTCATCGAGCACGTCGGGGTGAACGCGCCCGGCACGGCGAACACCACCACGCGCTTGCCGCGCGACAGCTCGGCCAGCGACACCTGCGACGGCTTGCCGTCGGTCATCTCGGTGAGCTTCACGTCGGGAACCGCATCTCCTTCTTTGATCGCCATGGGAGCCCTCGCTTGCTTTCTCTCGATGTTAGGGCACCGAACGAACGTCCGACGCTGGATTTTCTCCATGCCACCCTGCCCGTGCGGCTGCAACCACGAACGCCGTCTCGAACGGTCGCGACGACCGCCGGCAGTTGACGGTAGCCGGGCAACCCACTTAGCAAGCCCCGTCGCCGGCAACGACCGGCGATCGCGGTGCCGGCGGAGCACCTCGTGACGAAGAAGGAGCCCCGACCCCCATGTCGTTGCTGAAGCTCCTCGGATGGGCGGATGCACAACCGGCGCCCGAGCGCCTCGCCGCCACCATCCAGGCATCGCCTGATCGACCTGTCGCCGGCGCGCGCGGAGTTCGTCGCCGCGTTCGCCGGGCTCCTGGTGCGGGTGGCGCTACGTCGACCGCAGCATCTCCGAGGCCGAGCGCGCCGTGCTGCGCGCCGTTGCTCGCCGCCAACGCCGGGCTGCCCCCGGCGGAGGCCGAGACGGTGATCGAGATCGTCACCCATCAGGCGTCGACCCTCGAGGGCATCAGCTACGCGTCACTGACGCGCGCCTTCAACGCCATCGCGACCGCCGAGGAGAAGGAGCGCCTGATCGACTGTCTCTTCGCCGTGGCGACCGCGGAAGGGTCGATCTCGCTCGTCGAGGACGAGGAGTGCGCGCGGTCGCGCGTGCCCTGCTGCTCTCCCACCAGCAGCTGATCGCGGTCCGCAGCCGGTAGCAAGGAAAGCAGCTCGAGGTGATTCACGCCGCCCGGCAAGCGCGCGGGGGTCTGACGGTCATGGCGAATAAGGTCGTGAAATCCGAGGACGAGTGGAAGCGCGCGCTCACGCCCGCGCAGTACGCCGTCTGCCGCCAGAAAGGCACCGAGCGCGCCTTCACCGGACCGTACTGGGACCATCACGCGGACGGCACCTATCGCTGCGTCGCGTGCAGCGAGCCGCTCTTCAGCTCGGACGCCAAGTTCGACTCCGGGACCGGCTGGCCGAGCTTCACGGCACCGCTGGCTCCGTCGAGCGTTGCCACCGTCGAGGACGTGAGCCACGGCATGCGGCGCGTGGAAGTCGTGCTGCGGTGCCTGCGGCTCGCACTTGGGACACGTCTTTCCCGACGGGCCGCGCCCAACCGGCGAGCGCTACTGCATGACGGACTCGGTGAGCCTCGACTTCGGACCCAAGAAGTGACCCTCCTGGAGGAACGCCCATGACGTCCGACGAGCTCCGGGACCTTCGATCAGGCCATCGCCGACGCGATGGTGCGGGCGCACGACGCGCCGGGCGGGCTGCCGGGCTACCTCGGCATTCGCTTCGAGTCGTTGACCGCCGGACGCCTGGTCGCGACGATGCCGGTGCGCGACGAGCTCGTGACGCCGATGGGCGCGGTGCACGGCGGCGTCATGGCCGGGTTCGTCGATCACACCCTCGGGTGCGTGCTGCTATCCCCTCATGAAGCGCGGCCAATGGGCGGCGACGACCGAGTTCAAGCTGAACTACCTCCGGGCGGTGAAGAGCGGCACGCTCACCGCCGAGGCGACCGTGCTCACGATGGGACGGCGCTCGGCGGTCGTGCGGGTCGACGTCAGCAACGACGGCAAGCTCGCCTGCGTCGCGCAGGGCACGCTCCTCGATCTCCGACCCGCCGACGTCGAAGTAGGCACCGCTGCCGCGCGGGCGGGCGACGCTCGAAAGACGGGCAGCAACGCCGCCGGCGGGCGCGCCGCGGTGCGGCGCCTGCGAGCGTCCGACGTGCCGCGGTCGTGGCACCCCGCTTGCTCGACGACAAGCCGTGGCGCGTGACTCCGCATGATCGGCCTCGTCCTCACCGCTGGCGGCGCCCGTGGGGCCTATCAGGCCGGGGTGCTGAAACGTCTCGGCGAGGTCCCCGCGTTCGCCGACCGCCCGTCGCCGTTCCCGATCGTCGCCGGCGCCTCCGCCGGCGCCATCAACGGCACGCTGATCGCGGCCGGCAGCGGCGATTTCTCGGCCGCCACCCGCCGCCTCGCCGATCTCTGGGCGAACCTGCAGGTGCACGACGTCTTTCGCACCGACCTCCTGGCCCTCGGCATGGGCGCGGCGCGCTGGCTCCGCGACCTCTCGCTCGGCGGCATGCTCGGCGGCGGCGGGGCCTCCGCCCTCCTCGACGCGACCCCGCTCGAAGCGCTCCTGAACGCATCACCTCCGCCTCGACGGCATCCGCGACGCGATCGCACGACGGGCCATCTGTTCGCGGTCGCGATCGCCGCGACCAGCTACCACTCCGGACGGTCCTTCATCTTCGTGCGAGGGACGGCCGGGGCACCCGGTGTGGATGAAGAGCCGGCGCGTGGTGCGGCCGGTCAGAGCTCACCGTCGACCACGTGCGCGCGTCGGCGGCGATCCCGATCGTCTTTCCGCCGGTCGCCATCCGCTCGGCCGGCACCGAGGTCTACTTCGGCGACGGCGGGCTCCGCCAGGTGACGCCGCTCAGCCCCGCCATCCGACTCGGGGCCGACCGCGTGCTTCGCGATCGGCGTCCGCTCGCCGAGCGGCCGGCGGCGCGGCTCTCGAGCGCCGAGCTCAGCGCCGGTCGCGGTCGACGACGGTGCGCCGCATCCCGCCCCGCCGCTCGCCCAGATCTGCGGCGTCTTCCTGAACGCCATCTTCCTCGATCACCTCGACACCGACATCGACCACTTGCAGCGCATGAACGAGCTGATCGTGTCCTATCAGAGGCGCGAGCGAGCACGCGCCCGGGCGAGCCGCCGATGGCACTCCGTGAGCCGATGCGCCTGGTCGACGCCGTTCACGATCGGCCCGTCGGAGGATCTGGCGCTGGTCGCGGAGCGCTGCGCCCACCGCATGCCGCGCATCCTCCGCCACGTGATGGACGGCCTCGGAACGCCCGACGCCCAGAGCGCCGACCTCATGAGCTACCTGCTCTTCGACGGCTCCTACACGCGGACGCTCATCGACATCGGCTATCGGGACGCCAGCGCGCGCGATCGACGAGCTCGAGCACTTCCTCCGCACCGAAGCCGCGACCGTCGCGGCCTGACCATCACCGGAAGCTCGCCGGATCAATACCGCTGTGACCTGCCCAGTGCGTTCGTGCGCTTTTTCTTGTACGGCCGTACGCATCAGTGCTACTGCCGGCTCAGTGCCGTGCACCCGTCGGCGGACGACGGTGATCCCCGCCGACTCACAGTCCTCAGGAGAATGCCATGCGTGCCCCCTTCCAGCTGACGCTCGTCGCGATGCTGTTCCTCGCCGCCGCGGCCGGAACCGCGACCGCCGCCTCGTCGTTCACCGCAGTTCGAGACCGGGCAGGTCCGACCGCTCGCCGCAATCGCCGGACGGGTCGCGCCTCTTCGCGATCAACACGCCCGACAACCGGCTCGAGATCTTCGACGTCGGCGCCGGCGACGCTGACGCAAGGTCGGCTCGGTGCCGGTCGGCCTCGAGCCGGTCGCCGTCGCGGCGCGCGACCAACAGCGAGGTCTGGGTGGTGAACCACCTCTCGGACAGCATCAGCATCGTCGACGTCACGACGCCCGGCGAGCGCGCGCGTCGTCCGCACGCTGCTCGTCGGCGACGAGCCGCGCGACCTCGTGCTTCGCCGGACCGGGCGGCAACGCGCGCGTTCGTCACGACCGCGCACCGCGGTCAGAACACGCCGCTCCACGCGACGATCGCGACCGTGCTCAGCACGCCGGGCATCGGCCGCGCCGACGTCTGGGTCTTCGACGCGACCAACCTCGGCGCCACGCTCGGCGGCACGCCGGAGACGATCGTCACGCTCTTCGGCGATACGCCCCGGCGCGCTCGCGGTCAGCCCCGACGGCACCCGCGTCTACGCCGCCGTCTTCCACTCCGGCAACCAGACGACCGACGATCGCCGAGGGCTTCGTGCCGAACGGCGGCGCGCGGCGCCCGGGCCGCTCGATTGCAGCGCCGCTCCCGGCGGCCTGCCCGCGCCGAACACGAACTTCGAGAACATCCCGGGACCCGAGGTCGGCCTGATCGTCAAGTACGACGGCACGCACTGGCGCGACGAGCTCGGGCGCTGCTGGGACGCGGCGGTCAAGCTTCTCGCTCCCCGACGAGGACGTGTTCGCGATCGACGCGACGACGCCAATCCGCCGGTGCCGGTCGCCGGCCCGAGCGGGTTCGTCAGCGGCGTCGGCACGATCCTCTTCAACATGGCCGTGAACCCGGTGAGCGGCAAAGATCTACGTCTCGAACCTCGACTCGTTCAATCGACGTCCGCTTCGAGGGCGCCGGGAGCGTTCGCGGCGGGCTTCAAGCCGCTCGGGTGAGCCGGCGCTCGGTGCGCGGCCACTTCGCCGAGAGCCGCATCACGGTGCTCGACGGCGGCGCGCCGCAAGCCGCACCATCTGAACAAGCACGTCGACTACTCGACCTGCTGCGCGCCGATCCCGAACGCCGAGAACGACACCAGCATCGGCGTTCCCGCTCGGCATGGCGGTCTCGAGCGACGGCGCGCACGCTCTACGTCGCGGGTTTCGGCTCGAGCGAGGTCGGCGTCTACGGCACGACGCCAGCTCGAGAACGACACGTTCGTGCCGAGCGCGCACGATCAGCTCGCCGGTGAGCGGCGGCGGCCCGACCGGGTCTCGTGCTCGACGAGGCCGCGCTCGCAGCTCTACGTGCTGACGCGCTTCGACAACGCGATCTCGGTCCTCAGCACCGGTACCGGCGCGGAGCTCGCTGCACACCGCCGCTCTACAACCCCGAGCCGGCGAGCGTCGTCGATCGGGCGCCAGTTCCTCTACGACACCACGCTGAGCTCGAGTCACGGCGACTCGGCGTGCGCGAGCTGCCACATCTTCGGCGACTTCGACAGCCTGGCCTGGGACCTCGGCGATCCCGACGGCACCGTCGTCAACAACCCGGGACCGTTCGTCGCTCGGCCCGTTCATCGATCCCGACTTCCATCCGATGAAGGGCCCGATGACGACGCAGAGCCTGCGCGGCATGGCGAACCACGGCCCGATGCACTGGCGCGGCGACCGCACCGGCGGCAACGACGTCGCCGAGCGCGCAGCCCGACACCGGCACGTTCGACGAGGACGCGGCGTTCAAGAAGTTCAACCCGGCGTTCGCGGGCCTGATCGGCCGCGAGCGCCAGCTGACCGCCGCCGAGATGCAGGCAGTTCACCGACTTCATCCTGCAGGTGACCTACCCGCCGAACCCGATCCGCAACCTCGACAACTCGCTCACGACCGAGCAGCAGGCGGGCCACGACCATGTACTTCGGCGCGATCTCCGACACGGTCTTCAACTGCAACGGCTGCCACCAGCACTCGACCGCGGGCGCAATGCCCGAGCGTCGCCGCGCGCCGGGCTTCTTCGGCGGCGACGGGCAGTCGAGCTTCGAGGGCGAGACGCAGATCTTCAAGGTCCCGCACCTCCGGAACGTGTACCAGAAGGTCGGCATGTTCGGGCTTCGGCGATCCGCCGGCGGCGGCGCCGGCTTCACGGGCGATCAGGTCCGCGGCTTCGGCTTCCTGCACGACGGCGCCGTCGACACGCTCTTCCGCTTCCACAACGCCGCGCGTCTTCACCCAGACCATGACCAATCCCGGCGGCTTCGCGAACGACGCACCCAGCGCGCCGCAACATGGACGCGTTCATGATGGCGTTCGACTCCAACCTGGCGCCGATCGTCGGCCAGCAGATCACGCGGCATGGCCGGCAACGCGCGCGACCGTGGACCGCGTATCACGCTCCTCGAGGCGCGCGCCGATGCCGGCGAGTGCGATCTCGTCGCCAAAGGCAACGTCGCCGGTGAGATGCGCGGCAGCTTCTACGCTCGGGCTCGGGATCGTTCCGCGACCGATCGCGGCGCCGATCACCACGCTCACCGACGCCGCGCTCCGCGCCCGCGCCGCGCGACGGCCGGGCAAGAGGTCACGTTCACCTGCGTCGCCGCTCGGCTCCGGCGTCGCGGATCGCGCATCGACCAGCGACGGCGACGGCGCCGGCGACGCGCGACGAGCGCGATGCCGGCACCGATCCGACCAATGCCGCGAGCACGCCCGTCCGATGCTCCGCGATCTGCTGCACCACCATCACGCCCGTCGTCTTCAAGCGCGCCACATTGACCGACAAGCGCGCGGGTCCTCTCGCTTCACGGGCGACATCGACCTCGGCCGAAGTACACGCTCGACAACCTGAACCTCGTCGCCCGGCGACCCCGACGGTCTCATCACGAGCAAGAGCGTCCCCGGCGCGGCGTCGACCTGAAGGGCGCGACCCTCTACCGCTACCGCGGCACCCACGGGGGCGACCGGCATCAAGTCAGCTCACGCTGCGCGAGAAGCAGACGCCGCTCGGGATGTGCAAAGTGACGGCTCCGGACCACGAACGCCTGGGCTCCGGGTGCGGCGAACCAGCTCGCCTCGGTCACCCAGGTCACCTTCAACGTCGGCGGCCACTGCTTCCGCGGCCTGCGACGCACGTGCGCTGAGCGCGATCTCCCGCGGGCCCGGACGTCGATCGGGCCCGCGGGACGTCTCACGGAATCAGCAAGACCTTCCCGACGTTCGCGCGCGCGATGAACGCGTGGGCGGCGGCGGCTTCCGCGAGCGGGAACGTCTTGGCGACCGTCGGACGGACGTGGCCGGCGCGGGCGTAGTCGAGGACCTTGATGCAGGTAGGCGCGCAGGCGGTCGATCTCGTCCCAGAGATGGCCGAGGTTGAAGCCGAGCACGCCGTGGTTCATCGTTCATCAGGCGGACGAAGCCGAAGCGCGGCATGCGGGCGAGCTGCCAGAGCGCGCGGGAGGATGCGGCGCGAGGTCCCGGGCGCCATCGACGACACGCCGAAGGCGACCAGGCGTCCGAGCGGCGCCGAGGGCGCGATAGCTCCGCCGCAGGTTCTCGCCGCCGATCGAGTCGATGGATCACGTCGGCGCCCTTACCGCCCGTCGCGCGCTTGGTCTCGGCGACGAAGTCCTGGGTGCGGTAGTCGATCGTGTGCGCCACCCCGGCGGCACGAAGCGCCGCGTGCTTCGAGGTCGAGGCGGTGCCGATGATCTCGGCGCCGTAGATGCGGCAGAGCTGGACCGCCGCGAGCCCGACGCCCCCGCCGGCGCCGTGGATCAGCACGCGGTCGCCGCTGGCGCACGTTGCCGAGCACCTCCAGCATGAGGATCGCCGTCGAGATAGTTGACCGGGATCGCGGCGCCCGCCTCGAAGCCCATGTCGGCCGGGCGACGACACGCCGTAGGCCGCCGGCACGACCACGAGCTCGGCGTAGCCCTTGAACCGGGTCGGCGCGAGCACGCGTGTCGCCGACGGCGATCCCGCTGACGCCGGCGCCGACCTCGTCGATCGTGCCCGACACCTCGTAGCCGACGACGCAGGGAAGCTTCGGCGCGTCGGATAGAGGCCCATGCGCGCCATGACGTCGGCGAAGTTCACGCCCGAGGCCGCCACCCGGATGCGCACCTCGCCCGATCCGGCGTGCGGGTCCGGCACGTCGCGTAGCTCCAGACCTCGGGCGGCCCGATCTTGGGAATCCAGACGGATCGCATGCTCAGCTCGCGACCGCCGGCGGCAGGCGCAGGATCGACGCCGCCTCGCGGCGCGTGGCGACGCGCCGGCCGGCCCGCTCGGCCATGGCGACGATCGCCCGCACGAGCTCGGCGTTTCGCGGCTGTCCGTCGCCGACGTAGTCCTCGAGCCCGACGCGCACGTGACCGCCGCGCTCGATGGCGAGCGCCGCCAGCGTCGTGCGCGACGTCGCCGCCGATCACGCCGACCATCCACGGGAGCTCCGTTCCCGCGAGCATCGCCGAGGTAGGCCTCGAGGCTCGCCGCCGTCGGCGGCAGACCGAACGGCAGCGCGTCGCCCGCCGAAGTAGAGCTGGATCTTCGCGGGCGGCAGGCGCCAGGCGGGCATGATACGCGAGCGCGATCGCGCAAGAAGCCGGGCTCGAAGATCGAGACGTGGGCGGCGAGACCGCGGGCGACGCACAGGCATCGAACATGTAGCGAGCGTCGGCGAAGCGTGTTCTGGTAGACGAGGTCGATCGCCATCGGGAGACCGTCGGCGTCGAGCGGACCGAGGCTCACCGAGCCCGGATCGACGAGGGCCAGGCGCAGCGAGACCGAGATCGGCGAGCTCCTCGACGTGGGCGTAGCGTTCGCCCGATCGTCGTGTGGGCCCCGCCGCCGCCCATCGTCGGATAGAGGATCGCGTCGGGGACCTCGGCGAGGATGGCCGTCCAGCGCGTCACGGTACGGCTCGGTCGCATGCCGCCCGACGAGAAGCGGGTCGTCGGTATGGTGATGGATGATCGACGCGCCGGCCTCGAGGCACACGCAGCGCATCGGCGACGATCTCCGCGACCGTTCGCGGCACGTGCGGCTGCGTGTCCTGCATCGTGGCGCCGTTGATGGCGGCCTCGATGATGAGCGGCGCGACACGACGGCATGGGGGCTTCCTACGCGACCGATCTCGCCGATGAAAAAGACCGCGGACGGGCGGCGGCGCGGGCGAATGCTCCGTCTTGACTACTGGACCAGCAGTGGGGATCTTCGCCGGATATGTATCTTGCTACCCATCGGCTCGTCGACGACGTTCCGGCTGATAGCCGCAGGGCTCCTCGCCATCACGATCGGCTGGTTCCCCGCCCGCGCCGGGGCGCAGATCTTCAAGGTCTGCGGCGACGTCGACGACAACGACGTGGTCTCGGTCACCGACGGCGTTCAGGTCCTGCGCGCCGCCGCGGAGCTCTCGAGCGACTGCACCGCCGGCGATCTGCGACGTCGACGTGAGCGGCACGATCACCGTGACCGACGGCGTCACGACGCTCCGCAAGGCCGCCGGGCTCTCGATCAACGGACAACTGCATCCCCGACGACGGCAGACATCGACCAGCAGATCGCCTACCTCCTGCAGTTCAGCGAACCGCTGGTCTCGGCGGTCCTCCCGACGATCAGTGCTGCATCGCAACGAAAGCATCGACAATTCCTTCGAGTGCGACAACGGCGAGAACGGCACCTACGCCGTCACGTATTCCGGACGGGCAGCAGGACGGCTCGTTCACGGACTGTCTTCGTCGACAACGCCGATCGTCGACGGCGACGCCGGAAAACGCGCAACGACGACCCGTTCGCTGTCGATCGATCTCGGCGACGCACGCAACGATGACACGATCACGCTGCGAGGGCACAAGACGGTACGTCGGCGCTCCTCAGCATCAACATCGAGGGCGGGGTCAAGTACAGCGGCCTCCTCGACGGCCTGCCCGTCGTTCGGGCGCTTCGACCAGACCAGCGACTTCCTCCTGGTGGTGCAAGAATCTCAGGTCGCCGATCAACGGCTTCCCGCTCGGCGGCTTTCTCTCCTACGAGCTCACCGAGGACTCCGGACCTGCCGACGTCCGCCGCATCCGCGTCTTCTACGACGGCTCGAACCTCGCCCGCGTCGAGGTGCACGTTCATCAACGGCGACTTCAAGTATTATCAAGCTTCGAGCTCCAGTTCCTGAACTTCATCTCTAGACCGCGGACGCGCGCCGCGGGCCCATCTGCTTCGTTGCTCGCTTGCTCGGGCGTTCGCTTGCCGTGCCCTCGGAGGGTGCGGCATAGCTCCGCTACGCCTCCGCGCTCGCTCCCTCGCGCCTCGCATCTGGACCCACGGCACGCGTCCGGCTCCGGCGCGACCAGTCAAACAGTCAGCCGGTGCTGTTGCGCCAGGCTTGGAGCATGGCGTCGTCGCCGACCGAGGAGTCCTCGGCGATCCTGTCGAGGAATTGGTGGAAGGCGTCGGAGCCGGCAGCGGTCGGCTTCGCCTTCGGGATCGCGGCGCGTCCGCGTTCGAAATCAAGACGCGAGGCTCCGGTTCGCGGTCATGAGACGCTCGAGCTCGCGCTGGAACGCGGGACGCCCGAGCAGTCGGCCGTACCAGGCCTGCAGGCCGGGGTGCGCCGCGCCGAGACCTTGCCCCAGGCTGGTCGCGAACGTGATCGTCATGAAGTAGCCGATGTCGGCGACGCTCGGCTCGCCGCAGAGAAAGGCCTGCTCGCCGAGCTGACGCTCGAGCCGGTCGTAGTGCGCCGCGATCGACCGCTTTGGCGTTCGCGACCACCGCTTCGTCGCGCCCGTTGCCGTCGGACTTGTAGAAGACCTCGCGGATCAGGTCCCAGACCGGCGGGAACAGGATCTCGTCGGCGGCGGCCTCCAGCACGCGGCAGCGCCCGCGCGGCCGGATCTCGCGGATAGAGCGGCGGCGCGGGGTGGCGGTCCTCGAGGTACTCGAAGATGATGGTCGAGTCGTAGATCGCGAGGTCGCCGTCGACGAGCACCGGGACCTGGCGCTTGGGATTCAGCTCGACGACCTTCGGATGCTTCGGCTCGTATCCGGCCCGCGAGAACGGCACCGCTCACGAGCTCGTAGGCGAGCCCTTTCTCGTCGAGCGCGATGCGGACCTTGCCGGTGAAGAGGCTCATCGGACCGGAGTAGAGGATCATCACTTTCCTCCCGAGAGCTTGTAGGTGACGATCGCGCGCGCGACCGACGTTGCGTCGGCGGCCCGCACGGTGGCCTCGCAGATCACGATCGACTTGCCGCGCTGGATCACCTCGGCGGTCGCGATCAGATCCTGACCGCGGCCGGCGTTCAGGTAGTTGATCGTGAATCCGATGGTCGTGCCGCGCGCCGACGGATCCACGGTCGGGCTCGCCCAACACGCCGCCGTCGCCGCGACGTCGACCAAGCGACGCGATCGCGCCGCCGTGCACCATGTCCGCGATGGTCGTGAGCGTCTCGCGGTACGGCAACCGGAAGCGCACGCGGTCGACCTCGATCGCCTCCGTCACGACGCCGAGGTGGCGTCCGTACGGCGACCCGACGATGAATCCCTCGACGAGACTCGGAACCTGCTCCATGCGTCCTCCTCTGAGCAGTGACCGCCGCATTGGTGCTTCTAGTAGTCCACTTTTTGCGGTGTCGCTAAGACCACTCGGGAGGAAACGCGGCGTGTGGATTCGGCTCGACGGAGACGGCCCGCTCTTTCGCCAGCTCTACCGCGCGCTCCGCGCCGGGATCATCGACGGCGTGGCGCCGCCGGGCACGCGCCTCCCGGCGACGCGCGCGCTCGCGACCGAGCTCGGGTCTCGCGGACGACGGTGCTGCTCGCCTACGAGCAGCTCGCCGCCGAAGGCTACCTCGACGGCCGGCACGGCTCGGGAAGCTTCGTGCAAGCCGTCGCGCGCGGCCGCCCCGAGCCGGCGCGCCGACGACGCCTCGCCCACCGGCACCGGCAGGCCCCGCGGCTCTCGCCCTTCGGCAGCGTTCCTCACCGATCGACGCTCGCGTCCCGATCTTCAGCTCGTACGTGAGCGGGCGTCCCCGCCTGCCCTACGACTTCCGCTACGGCGCGCCGTCGCTCCACGACTTCCCGGTGCAGATCTGGCAGCGCTGTCTCCGGACGGCGGGCGCGTCGCGCCTCGGCGGCCTACTACGACTACGGCCATCCGCAGGGCTCGCCGGCGCTCCGCGCCGCCCTCGCGGGCTATCTTGCTGCGCGGACGCGGGCGTCCGCTGCGATCCCGAGCAGCTGCTGATCGTGAGCGGCTCGCAGCAGGGGCTCGACCTCGCCGCCCGCCTGCTGCTCACCCCCGGCGACACCGCGGTCGTGGAGGAGCCGGGCTACGAAGGGCGCGCGCGCGCGCTGCTCGCCGCGGGCGCCAGGTTGGCGCTCATTCCGACCGACGCCGACGGGCCTCGACGTCGAGGCGCTCGCCCGCGACGGCCGACGCGCCCGGCTCGCGCACGTGACGCCCTCGCATCAGTATCCGCTCGGCGGCGTCATGCCGTATCCCGCGGCGGGTCGCCCTGCTCGCGTGGGCGGCGCGCACCGGCGCCTACGTGCTCGAGGACGACTACGACGGCGAGTACCGGTTCGGCGGACGACCGCTCGACGCGCTGAAGGCCCTCGACGACGGCGAGCGCGTCATCTACGTCGGGACGCTCTCAAGGTCATGTTTCCCGCGCTCCGCATCGGGTACCTGGTGCTGCCGCGCGCGCTCGTGGAGCCGTTCGCGCGCGCGAAGCTCCTCGCCGACGGCGGCAGCCCCTTCCTCGAGCAGGAGGCCCTCGCCGACTTCATCGCGCAGCGGCGCCTTCGAGCGCCACATCCGCCGCTCGCGGAGCTGGAACGGCGAGCGGCGCGCCGCCGCTCCTCCGCGCGCTCGCGCAGCATTTCGACGACACCGTGTCGGTCGTGGGCGCGAACGCCGGTTTGCACGTGGTGGCGTGGCTCCGTGGCCTTCCCACCAGCGCGCGGGCGCGAGCTCGTCGCCCACGCCGCCGCGCTCGGGGTCGGCGTCTACCCGGTGACGCCCTACTACGAGACCCCGCCCGCCGACGCTCGGTCTGCTGCTCGGATACGGCGTCCTGCAGGCGCGCTCGATCGCGACCGGCATCGCCCGGCTCGCCGAAGCCGTCCGGCAGACGCGCCGCTGAGCGGCCTCTCCCCCACGCCACGGTCTCTGCCACATCTTGCTCTGCCACGTCTTGGCGGAAGGAGATCCCGCATGCCCGAGACCATGAACATCGAAACCGTGCGCGCGCTCGCCAAGAAGCTCCGCAACTGGGGACGCTGGGGCGCGACCGACGAGCTCGGCACCGTCAACTTCATCACGCCGGCGAAGATCAAGGCCGCGGCGAGCCTCGTCCGCCAGGGCAAGGTGCTCTCGCTCGCGATCCCGTTCGACGCGAACGGGCCGCAGACCGGCTTCGGCGGCCGCATCAACCCGCTGCACTACATGCTGCAGGACGGCGGCGACATCGCGAGCGGCGCGCAGGACTTCCTGCCCGCGCTCTGCGCTACTGCGACGACGCGATCAGCATGCCGCTCCAGTGCGCGACCCAGTGGGACGCGCTCTCGCACATCTACTTCGACGGCAAGATGTACAACGACCGCGGCCCCGAGCAGGTGACGTCGAGCGGCGCGCGCGCGAACGCCATCACCGCGCTGAAGGACAAGATCGTGAGCCGCGGCGTGCTGCTCGACATCCCGCGCCTGCAAGCAGCAAGCCGTGGCTCGAGCCCGGCGAGGCGATCTATCCCGCTGACCTCGACGGCGCCGCCGCGGCGCGCCAAGGTCCGCATCGAGAGCGGCGACATCGTCCTGATCCGCACCGGCCAGATGCGCCAGGTCCGCGAGCGCGGCGGCTGGGGCGACTACTCCGGCGGGTCCGGCGCCGGGCTTGAGCCTCACCTGCGCCGAATGGCTCGCGACCCACGAGATCGCCGGCTACGCCACCGACACCTGGGGCACCGAGGTGATCCCCAACGAGACGCCCGACGTCTTCCAGCCGCTCCACTGCGTCGCGATCGTCAACATGGGCATGCTCGTCGGCGAGATCTTCACGCTCGAAGCGCTCGCCGACGATTGCGCCGCCGACGGTGTCTACGAGTTCCTGTTCGTGGCGCCGCCGCTGCCGATCACCGGCGCGGTCGGGCTCCCCGATCAACCCGCAAGCGATCAAGTAGAATCCCCTGCGGTCGCTGGCCAACCGGCGTACGACGTGCGAAGAGAGCGTGCCGCCATGTTCTCCTCCCGTGCCGTCACTCGAGGAATCGAGGTCTCCGTCCAGTCGAGCTACGTCCCGGAGCAGTCCGAGCCGGACCAGCAGCAGTGGTTCTTCGCCTACCGCGTCCGCATCCACAACGGCGGCGACGAGACCGTGCAGCTGCTCACTCGGCACTGGGTGATCACCGACGCGAACGGCAAGATCGAGGAGGTGCGCGGGCCGGGCGTGGTCGGGAAGCAGCCGACGCTCGAGCCCGGCGAGGCCTTCGAGTACACCTCGGCCTGTCCGCTCGGGACGCTCGTTCGGGACGATGCACGGCACCTACCAGATGCAGGCGCGCGGCGGTGAGGAGTTCGACGCCGAGATCGCGCCCTTCACGCTCGCCGCGCCGAACGCCGTGCACTAGTTCAGCGAGGGATCTCTCCCTCGCCCCGGACGGGCAAAGCCCGTCCGGGGCCCCACTCCCGCGCTCGCTGTCGCTCGGCCGCGCGCTACGCGCGCGGAGTTCGTGTCTTGGGTCAACCTCCTGGCGCGGGCCGGGTCACGGACAGCTTGCGAGGCTCGCGATCCAATCCTCGATGAGCCTGCTCCCGACCGGGTCGGCGACGCGGGTCGCGAGCGGCGGCATCTGACCGCTCCCACGGAGGCGCGGCGCGGAGCCACAAGATCGATTCCTCGGGATGTCCGGGGCGGACGAGGCGTCGCGTCGATTACGCCGAGGCTCCCGGCCTGCGGCTCCGCGTCGCAGAGCCCGGTCGTCGCGAACGACGCGTCTCGGCGCGGAGGTCGATGGCCGTCGGTGCCGTGCCGCCGGGCCGGTGGCAATGCGCGCAGTTGGCCTGCAGATAGCTCCGCGCGCGCCCTCGAGGGTCGCACCGGCGTCGCTCGGGTCGGCGAGGTGCGGGAGACTCGCCGGGCGCGCCGGTAGGCACCGCCCGAAGAGGCCGACGCCCTCGAACGCGCGCAGTTGATTGTCGCTGACCCCGCCGTAGTCGAACGGTGCGGTTCAGCTGCGCGGTTTGCAATCCGAGCGCGCCGCCGGCGCGGCGCTGTGGCATCGACCGCAGTCGGCGCGACTCGGGATGTCGTGCGTGTGCGTGAGCGGCACTCCGGGTTGCTGCGGGTCGGTGACGGGGAACGTCGCGGTCGTCGCCGCATCCAGCAGGTAGGCCTCGGTCTGCGCGTCGTTCCACTGGTAGGTGTAGCCTTCCCAGCCGTTCGCGCGGCGGCAGGAGGAACCGCGTCTCGAGCGCGCGCCGCGAGGCGGGGTTTCCGAGCTCGAGCTCGTAGGAGAACTCCTTCACCAGGATCGTGCCCTCGGGCAAGCTCCAGGTGCCCGCCATCATGTGACCGATCGTCGCGCCCTCGGGCAGCACCAAGAAGCGGCGCTTGGCCGCCCCGTCCGACCAGAGCGGGGACTGGACGTCGTACGGAATGAGACCGGGCGCCGGGTGCCGCGTCGCGAGGTCGTCGAAGCAGCCGGTCGCCGACAGAGTCGTCGGGAACTCGCCGGTCGGGGCTCCGCTCGGCCGACGCAAGCGGTGGATCGCGCCGCCGCCCACGTTCGTGAAGTAGAGCTCGCCGTCGCGGTCCTCGCCGAAGCTCGAGATGCTCACGTTGCTCCGCCGCGAGCGGCTGGACGCTCACGTTCGTGCCGTCGAAACGCAACGCCCAGAGCTTGCCGCTGCAGTAGTCGCCGTAGACGTAGGCCCCGTAGAGCTCGGGAGCGCGGCGCCGCGATAGACGAGCCCCCACCACGGCACAGCCGTCGGCGTGCGTGTAGGTCGTGAGCGGCCCGGTCAGGGTGCCGTCGTCGCAGCCGCCGCTCGGGTTGTAGCAGGCGTTGCCCTCCTTCCTCCGCCAGCCGTAGTTGGCGCCGCGCTCGATGAGGTCGACCTCCTCGAAGATCGCCCTGGCCGACGTCCCCGGCCCAGAGCGCCTGGGTCACACGGTCGAAGCTCATCCGCCACGGATTGCGCATCCCGAGGGCCCAGATCTCGCCACGCGTACCCGGCGACACCGACGAACGGGATTGTCCGGCGGGATCGCGTAGGCCTGGCCGGGATCGGCATGGTCGACGTCGATCCGGAGGATCTTGCCGAGGAGCACCGTCGGGTTCTGCGCGCGATTGCCGGGATCGCCGCGTCTGCCGCCGTCCCCGAGCGATACGTAGAGCATCCCGTCGGGTCCGAACGCGAGCTGCCCGCCGTTGTGGTTCTCGAAGGGCTTCTCGATCTCGAGCACGATCGCGGCGCTCGCGTCGTCGGCGACGTCGGGATCGGCGCTCACGTGGTAGCGAGCGATCACCGAGCGCCGCGGGTTCGCCGCCGAGTAGAAGACATAGAAGAGCCCGTTACTGGCGTAGTCGGGATGAAACGCGATGCTGAGCGAGACCTTCCTCGCCCGAGTAGTGGCTCTGCGTGTGGACGTCGAGGAACGTGGTGGCGTGGGTGATCGCGTCGACGTTCGGGAACACGATGACGCGCCCCGTCTGCTCGACGACGAAGAGGCGGTCGCTGCCGTCCGGGGCGTACGTGATCTGCACGGGCGCGCTGAAGGTCAGTGACGGAAACGCGCGCTCGGTCTCGAGGCTCGGAAACTGGTCGGGGCTGCCGTCGAAGCGACAGGTCGTGTTGACCGGACGGGCCGCCAGGCCGAACGGCGCCGGATCGCTGTCGCAGGCTCCGTTGGACGTCATCACCGGGCGACGGCGTCGTGGTGGGACCGGCAGACGGGGTGGCGGCGTCCGTGGCCGTTCGGGTTGGCGTCGGCGTCGCGGTGCGCGTCGGCGTCGGGGTCGAGCAGGCGTCCGCCGTCGCGACGACGGCCGTCGGTGTGGCGCTCGGCCCCGGCGCCGACGTCGTGGACGTGGCCGTCGCCCCCGGCGCCGACGTCGTGGACGTGGTGACGGTCGGAACGATCGTCGGCGTCATGGTGGCGGTGGCGTTCTCGGTCGCGGTGGCGGTCGAGGTCGGGGTCGGCACGGCAACGAAGCCCGGACAGAAGGTCGGAAGCCGCGCCCGTCCGATGCGCGCGAGAAGCGCGTCCGCGTGGGGATAGACGAGCGCCATCGCCTCGGCGACCTTGCAGGCGGCGGTCCGTGTCACACACGCGCGCCAATCGGCGACGTCGTCGAGCGGCCCGATGCCGACCGCGGCGCAGGTCGTCCCGAGGGCGCCGACGTTGGCGCCGTTCCCGCTCGCGAGCACGGCGAACGGCACCTTGTCGCTGGTGCAGGCGGAGTCGACGCCGATCGCCGCCGGATCGACCGCGGGGAGCTTCCGGAAGGCTCCGTCGCAGGTACTGGGTCGGCGCGCGTCCAGCACGCGGCCGCAGCACCATCGGGGTCTCCGCAGGCGAAGAGCGCGCTCAGGCACTTGTCGAACGCGCCGCGCCAGTCGTCCGCCGCGTCCGCGCCGGCACGCAGCATGGCGGTCGTACACGGCGCCGAGCGGCGTCCGGCCTCGTCGTCGGCCGCACGCACGACCACGAACTCCGGCAGGCAGCTCTGTGCCGAGCGGCAACGAGCGAGAGCACGCCCGTGGCGCGCCAGCAGCGCCGCGGTACGCGGCACGGCCGTCGACGATCGCCTGCGCGCCGGCGCAGGTCTCGGCGTCGGCGAGACACGCGATGGCGTCGTCGACGTCGTCCCCGCGCCTTTCGACGCGGCACAGCGCTCGGTGACGCCGGCGAAACCGACGCCCTCGTCCGCAAAGAGCGTGACGCCGTCGCAACGCTTCCGGACGGCCGCGCGCATGCTCGCGATGAGCGTCGGCTGCTTCTGGTACGTCTGGGCGCAGGTCGGTGCTCGCGCGGAACGTGCAGGCGTCGTCCCTGGTCGTCCCAAGAGGCAGCGGACGAGGCTCGCGACGCACTTGGCGGCGTCCTTGCCGGCGGCCGGCCGCGAATCGGCCGGTCGCCGCGGCGAGCGCCTTCTGGCACCGGAGCGCCGCGCCGCTTGCGCGCTCACACCGGTCTTGGCCTCGGCACGCGTGCTCACGAGTCCGGAGCGCCGATCGTCGCCGCCACGATGATCGACGGGCAGAGACGGCTCGCGCGTGCGGACCGCGGCGGCAGCGGCGCTGAAGCACCCGATCGCACGCCGGGGAGAGGAGCGGTAAGCACGGTAGGTTCGGTAGGGTGATCGAGCGGGGTGACGAGCCTCGGAAGGCCCGCCCGAACGCTGCGTTTTGCTACCGAAAAAGCGCCGCCGCAGTCAATTCGCGAACGCCATGTGTGCACGATGGCCCGAGCGCTGGCGTGCGCTCGGGCCATTCGTATGACCGTGTGCCCTACGACGGATCGCAGGCGATCTTGAGCGAGTCGACGTCGACCTTGCCGGTGCTGTCCTCGGTACGAAGTCGGATCGTCTTGCGGGTCAGGCGGCCGTTCCTGATCGGAACCGTGAGATAGGCCGTGACGCAACGGTCCTGCGTGGCGATCGGCGTGGTGTACTCGATGACGCTGACGTGCGGGCCGGTCACGTTGTTGGCCCCGAGCGACTGGAGGATCGTGCTCAGATCGCGCCCGATCTCTCCCGTCGACGTCGTTGCGGCTGTCGGGCTTGGGATTCTTGATCGTAATGGTCTTCACGTCCGAGCCGGACGCAGCCGCTGCCCATGAGCCGGGGTCGTTGTTGTTGAGACAGATCATGACGTGCGCCACGCAGGTGCCGTTGGTCGCCCCGTCGAAATCGGTGCCACCGCCGTCGTTGATCGTGAAGCTGTTCCGCTTGATGCTCTTCTCGTCGGTCGGCGCATCCACGAAGAACTCGCTGACACAATCCGTCGTCACGCTACCGCCGCCCGCGGCGCAACGACCCGGGGCGGCCTCGGTGCAGCCGGGAAATGGCGGGTACGTCTCGCGCTCGGCGGCATTGGCGACCACGTCGGCCGTGTAGAGGTAGGTGTCGTGGTAGCCGTTGCCGAGCCAGAGATTCACCTGATCCCCGTAGTGCGGATGGCCGACGACACCGTCCTCACCGCCGGGGATCACGTTCTTGGCGACGACCGCTCCGCTCGCCATCTCGACGACGCTGCGCCGGTTGGCGCCGCTGCCGAACGAGAGGCCGGTCGCCGACGTGGGCCGGAGTCCGAAGTTGGCGACGTCGACCGTGAAGCGCGCGCCGTCCGCGGGCGCGCCGGGCGGGAAGCCGACCGCGGGTTGGGGCGGAATGCTGTAGACACCGCCGCCTGGGAATCAACGTGCCGTTCAAGTCGCCGTCGATGAAGCTGTTGAAGATGACGTAGTGGACCTTGCCCCACAGGTAGTCGTCGACGTCGGTCGAGTTGGCGAAGGCGGGCGCGAAGCCGGCCCCGGCCAGGAGGGTCAACGCATCCTGCAGACTCTTCACCAGGATGATGTCGCGCTCGTTCGCCGCCGAGAGCGCGACGCTGGTGTCGTCGAAGAAGTTGATGCCCGACACGCCGACGCCGGTGAACGGCATGCGCGTCAGGAGCCGGATCAAGCCGCGGAGACCCTCGGACGTCCCCTGACGGTAGCCGATGCCGGCCGCCGCGAGCTTGGCGTCGAAGGTGCGGTTCATCAGGCGTCCGACGGCCACGTTGTAGATGGTGGTCGCGACGCTATCGATCAGTTGCTGCGGCGTCGGCACGCCGGGGTCGCCGGGCGTGTCGAACCCGGCGGGCGTGTTGGTACGTCCACGCCGCGAGCCGGTCGCGAGCGTCGGTGACGGTGGCGTTCAGGAGGCTCGACAGCTCGACCGGCGCGCCGCCCATGCCGGCGTTGTTCACCGCGTCGACGAAGTAGCCGGCCAGTCGCTTCCCTTCCAGCTGATTCACGTCGGCCTGCATGCGCTCCATGTCGGCCATCGAGATCACGCCGTCGCCGACCGGCGTGCCGGGCGGCGTCGGGATGAGGTTCAGCTCGCTCCGGATGAGCTCCGGTGATGCGCGCGGCGCGGAACTCGTCGTAGCCGACGCTCAGGTACGGTCCGGTACCGGCGAGCGCCTCGTTCAAGGCGTCGTTGTCGGCGGTGTTGCCGATCGGGTCGTTGTTGGCGTTCACCCAGAAGTGCGCCGGCGGGTTCTCGATCTGCGGGATTTGCGCGTTCGGCACGATCTCGTAGGGCACGGATTGGTTGGCGGGTTGCGGGCCGCCGAGCGCCTTCCACTCGTTGCCGCCCGTCCCGTCGCGGATCGAGGAACGGCGGGTTGCCGTGCAGCGCCGCCGGCATCGAGGTCCTCGCGGATCGGGAACTCGCCGCTCGCGAAGTACGCGATGTTGCCGGCGACGTCGGCGTAGCCCCAGTTCTGCGAGCCGAAGTCGAAGAACTGCAGGCCCTGCTTGAAGGTCGTGAGATCGGTCGCGGTGTTCCAGATGTAGAAGGTTTCGAGCTCACGGGTCGCGTAGTTGCCGGTGAACTTGACCGTGAGAGCGGTGCCGACCTGGTTCGGCAGGAAGGGATTCCCGGCCGCCCCCGAGAAGCCGATGGTGAGGGTCTGCGGGAAGATCGGCCCGTGGCGCGGGATCACGATCTGACGCGGCGGCACGAAGTTGGCGAGCAGCTTGGTCGCGTTGAAGATGTTCCGCACCTGACCGACGGGGACAGCCGACGCCACCGCGATGACGGTACGCTCGAGCCCACCGATCGGCTCGTTGCCGTTCTCCATGTTGACCTTCACCAGGACCGGCGCCTCCACGACCGCCTCCGGGTTCCCTGGTAGTGACTGAAGAGCTTGCCCGTGCCGTCGGTCGACATGTCCTCGAGGTACCAGTCGGTGACGTCCGCCGGATTGGTGGTCGAGCCCCACGCGATGCTCTCGTTGTGGCCCTGTACGACGCCGGGGGCGCCCGCGAAGCCGATGCCGGTCGCGTTCAGGTTGCCGCCGCGATCCTTGGTGTTGACGTGGAGCTCGTAGAAGGTCGACGGGCTGCCGAGGCCGAGGTGCGGGTCGTTCGCGTAGATGGGGTTCCCGGTGTCGGTCACGGAGCCGTCGACCGCCCACTGGTTCGAGCCGACCGTGCCGCGCGCCCGGATCTCGCGCATGACCGGCTGCTCCATGAGCTTGGCGATGTACTCACGCGCCTTGGCGATGGTCTGCTTCCGCGCGGTGGCGAGCTGCTTCTGCTGCTCCTTGGTGAGCTTCCGCCGGCCCTTGGCGTCGGTCGCCGGCGCCTTCGACGCCTTGGGCGCATCCTTCGCGTCGGCGAGCATGGTCGCCTTCGTGGTCGTGACGCTGGTGAGCGGAATCGACGCGTTGTTTGCGTCCGGAATCGTGAACGCGTTCTCGGCCGGCTGCACCCGCGCGAGGTCCTGCGCGTAGGCCGTCGTGCCGGTCGGCACGCCGAGACCGTCGGTGATGTCGGCGAGGTCGTTGGTCGGGCCGTCGTCGAAGTCGAAGGAGAGCTGGAACGCCTGCAGCTTCCCGAACGCGACCGAGTCGACCGGCACCCACGGCGCGATCGAGGCGATGTGCAGGTTCGTGTACTCGGGGGCAGGTTGCCGGTCGTGTTGACGAGGTTGACGTACTCGTTCACGCCGTCGGCGTACGACTGCAGGACGCTTTGCAGCGCCGGCGAGAGCGCGTTGAACGAGTCGGTCGCCGCCTGACGAAAGCCGAGCGATTGGAAGAAGAGGTCCTGGGTGACGTTGCTGATGTTGCCCGGGAACGGGGATCCTGGGCGTGCAGGAGGTCCGGACCGGTCTGGAAGTCGGGAAGCCGAGGAGCTCGGACACCGTCCCGCTCGGGATGCGCCGGAAGACGTCCATCTGGAACATGCGCTCGCGGGCGTGGATGTTGCCGAGCACGAACGCCGCGTCGTTCTGATTCGAGGCGTAGATGTGCGGGATGCCTTTGGCGTCCCGGATCACGTCGACCGGCGCGCTCAATTGCCCGAACGTCAGGGTCTCCGCGATGGGGAGATCCGTGACGGGATCGGCGTTCGCCGGGACGGCGGCGAGGCAGACGAAGGCGAGGGCGACGATGGACGAAGCAAGGCGACGGCGATGGAGCATTGGGGGTTCCTCCTGGCTAGACGGCTCGGATGGTCTGGCTGACGATCGGCACGCGGCCAGCGGTCCGGCCGCAAGAACGCGGCATTAGACGGCGGGCCGCCGCCCTCTGTCAAGAAAAAGACCGTGACGGCCGGGCGGGGCTCATGGCAACCGCCCATCCCGTCACATCCTTTCGATCACGATCGCGGGCGCCATGCCCCCAGCCGCGCACATGGTGACCAGCCCGGTCCCGAGACCCCGCCGCTCGAGCTCGTCGAGCACCGTGCCGATCAGCATCGACCCGGTCGCCGCGATCGGGTGCCCGAGCGCGATGGCCCCGCCGTTGACGTTCACCTTCTCCGGATCGACGTCGAGATCGCGCATGAACTTCCACGCCACCACCGCGAAGGCCTCGTTGACCTCGATGAGATCGATGTCGTCGAGGCCCATTCCGGCCTTGGCGAGCACCTTCGCGCGCGGCCGGCACGGGCTCGTTCAGCATGAGCTCGGGCTGCCGGCGGCGTTCGCCATCGCGACCACCCGCGCCCGCGGCTTCCAGCCTTGACGCTTGGCGTAGTCGGGTGACGCCAGGAGCAGCGTGGCCGAGCCGTCCACCACCCCCGACGGAGTTCCCGGCATGATGGACGTGGTTGATCGTGATGGTCGGGGTGCGTCCGGCGCACCAGGTCGTCGAAGGTCTCGCCGGTGCCGTCGACCGGCATCGCCATGAAGTTCGAGAAGACGGCTGGCAGCTTGGCCAAGCCTTCGAGCGTCGTCTGCGGCCGGGGATACTCGTCGTGATCGAGGGCGACCGTGCCGTCGTCGTTCAGCACCGGGACCAGGCTCTTTCGCGAAATGCCTGCCGGCGATCGCCCGCGCCGCACGCTGCTGGCTCGCGAGCGCCAGCCGGTCGACGTCGTCGCGGGTCGCGCCTTCGAGGGTCGCGATCACGTCGGCGCACACACCCTGGTGCGGCTGCGGGTGCAGGTCGCGGAGGTGGAGATTGCCCGCGTCGAGCATCCCCGGGGGCAAGGTCGCCGTGAACGACATCATCTCGACGCCACCGGCGACCACGAGATCCTCCATGCCGGAGAGGATGCTCGCCGCCGCGAGGTTCACCGCCGTGATGCCCGATCCGCAGAAGCGGTCGAGGCGTGACGCCGCTCGCTCGGATGCTCCAGCCGGCGTCGAGCGCCGACATCCGCCCGATGCACGTCCCCTGCTTCCCGATCTGCGCGCTGCAGCCCCAGATGACGCTCGTCGACCTCTTCCCGTGCGGAGCTCGTTCCGTTGCTGGAGCGCGCCGAGCACGGTTGCGCCGAGGCGTTGCGGGTGCAGGTGCGACAGGGCGCCCTTCCCTTGCTTGCCGATGCCGCGGGGCGTGCGGACGGCGTCGATGATCCAGGCTTCTCGCGTCATGGGGTCTCCCTCCGGAAAGCGAACGTTGCGTTAGCCGAGACCCCGCGCTCGGGCAACTGGATCACGCCCCGAAGCCGATGCGCACCGCCGGCGTCCCGCCCTCGCGCTCGACCTGCGGGTCACCGACCGCGACGCGCGACGCATCGACACCCTGGCTCGTGAGCGCCGCTTTCACGCTCTCCGCGCGCGCCGTCGCGAGGGTGCGGAAGCGCGTCGTCGGGGATCGTCTTCGCCGTCGCCCACTCGTCGAGCGTCGGCTGGTACTCCGGCGCGAGCGTCGCGCTCCCACCGTCCGATCCGCGCGGCGAGATAGTCGCGGAATCGCATTCCGTTCGCCGCGGTTCGCGAGGTGCTTGATGCCACCGAGCACTCCCTGCTTCGCCTGCAGGTCGGCGAGCACGGCCGCCTCTTGCAGCGCGCGAACGTCGGGTCCACCGGCGCTACCGTGGAGGGTGATGCGCAGCGCCGGCGCGGCACCGAGAGCGCCGACGAGCTGCTGCACGTCGCTCGCTCGCGGCGCCTCGACCGTCGGTCGCCCGGGGCCGCACGGAATCGGCTCGGGAGCAATCGCGCCGCTGCCCCGGTCAGGATGCCGCTTGCGGCGCCGAGCAGCTTCAGCGGCGAGGTGACGGCACCGAGAATGGCTTGCACGAGCGCTTGCCCGACGATGCTTGCGATGTCGACCTGCGTGCCTTCCTTGCCACCCTTCACCGGGACGCCGAGCGCGATCTTCCCGTACGGATCGCGGAGCAGGCTGAGCGCGAGCTGGAGCGGGATGCCGACCTTCTGGAGGAACAACGAATCCCCTTCCGCCCCGCGACGCCGAGCTTGTCGAACTGCAGATTGGTCTTGCTGTCGTAGCCGTCCGGGTGCCCAGCGCACCTTCGTGTTCACGGTGAGCCGACCGTTTGAGATGCTGTAGCCGGCGGCCTGCATGACGTAGGGATTGAACTGCGGCAGTGGGAGGGCCTTGCCGTCCGCCGTGACCGAGATCGTTCCTTTGACCTGCTTCGCGTCGACCTTGAGCGGCGCGCCGCCGGGGAGCGTCGCCGTGAACGTCGCGTCATCGAAGGCATTCTCGGGGAAGCGCACTCCACGCGCGTGCAGCGTCATCGCGGAGACCTTGCCACGGTAGAAGGGCTTGACGGTTTGATCGAGGATGGTGACCTCGCCGCCGTCGACGTCGATGCGCCCCACGGCCACCGTGAGGGCCGGGCTCGTCGCGGCGGCGGGCGGGGTGGTCGTCGTGGGTGCCGCGACCTTCGGTTCCGGTGTCGCGGCGGTCTTCTTCGCGGCCGTCCCGTCGCCGGTCGCCGCCGCCGCTGCCGCGGGCTCGACGCTCCCGGGCAGCACGAGACCGCTCGCGGTCCGGGTGAGCGTCACGACCGGCGCGGTCAACGCGAGCCGCTCCAAGTCGATGCGGATCGGTTCGGGCGTCGTCGGCTTCGATCCCGGGAGCACACCCGGCACGCTCGCTTCCCTGATGCCGACCTCGAGCCGCTTCCAGCCCACGCCGAAGTCCTCCCCTGGGGAGCTTCAGCGCGAGATCGCCGATCGCGAGCGTACCCGCGACGATCAGCGGGCCCTGATCCGCATGGATGGTCAGGTCGCCCGCGCAGCGTCCCGGTCGGAAGCTGCACCGGGGCCGGGCCGCTCGCCGCCAGCAGACGCCCGAGCGCGACCTCTGGATCTGCGCGGCGAGGTCGGCCGCGAGCGGATCGAGGCCGACGGTGCCGGTGAGAGCGAGCGTCCCCTGCTCTTCCTTGACCTGCAGATCGACGCGCGCCCGCGAGGCCGGCAGCGCTCTCGAGTCCCGTCACCGTCCCCTTGGCGATCTCGACCACGAGCGGCGGCGTCTCGAGGACGACGGTCGCCTTCGTGTCGGCGATCTCGACCGTGTCCGACTTTCCACGTCCACGGCGGCGGCGGCTCGGCCGGGACGGGCGACGGAGCCGGCGACGGAGCGCTGGCGACCGCTCCCGCCGCATCCTCGGCTTCCGTAGCTCCGGCGGCGACCCGCTCCTCCCGCGTCCGCGGAGCAGCGGAAGCGGCACCAGTCCCTTCGGGGTCACCGTCACCGCGCCGCCGTCGAGGCGTCACGGTCTTCAGGATCGCGCGCCGGCGCGCGATCCCGATCTCCTCGACGTCGACGGCGAGCTTCCGCCATGCGAGCGCGGGCTCCGCTTCGCCGGGGACCTCGATCCGCAAGTCACGGAGCGCGACGGTGCCGCTGCTCGCCGGCAGGTCGTTCGGCTCGGCCCGGAGCGTGACGTGCGCGTCGAGGCGGCCCGTGAAGCCGCTCCAGCCGAGCTGCGGCGCATGCTGCTGCATCCGATCGAGCGGAAGGTTCGTGACGTCGACCGTCGCCTCGAACGCGTAGCCCTCCGCGCGCGTGTGGACGAAGGTGTCGATCCGAACGGTACCGTCCCCGAACTTGGCTTCGATCGATCCATGGCCCGGGACGTCGTCGTCGGCATGCAGCAAGGTGAAGTCCCTGAAGCCGAGGTTGTCGAGCTCGAGCTCGGCGTTCTCGGGCGGCGTCGTCACGTGGTCGAGGAAGCTGAAGCGCCCCTGGTGGAGCGCGGCGCGGTCGACCACGACGTTCCACGGCGTGCCTTTCGAAGGCGGGGGCCTCGACGGGCGGACCCGGGCGAAGTCCGGGATCGGGACGACACCCGACGCGAGACGCTCGAGGTGCACCGCCGGGCCCTCGAGGGCGACGTCCTCGATCCGCACCGTGCGGCGGAAGAACGGGAGAGTACCCGACCTGAACGTACAGCCGCTTGAATGCCGCGATCGGCGGCGCCTCGGGCGCACTGTTCTCGGCACGCAGTGCCACGTCCTTCAACGCCACGCCTCCGGTGCAGCAACCAGAGGTCCACGTCGCCGACGGTGAGCGCGCCCGCGATCGCGGCATTGGCCTGCTTCTCGATCTGCGAGCGGAGGATCGACGGCAACGCAAGGCGAAGCCCGACCAGCAGCGCCACCACGACCAGCGCGACGAGGTTTCGGCGCCGCCGCATCGCATCGAGCTTAGACGACCGCGGCGGCGATCACGACCCGGGAGTCATGAATATGCGGGGACAGAGCGGCTGACAGCACCGGCCTGCTGCTTCGACTCGTCGACGCGCATTTCCCCTTGGGCCGACCGTTCAGACGGCTTAGCGCGACGTTGCGGCGGTACCCTCCCGACTGGTGCCGGGGTCGGGGCTCATTCCGACGTCAGTAGCCCTCTTCACCGACTCGGTCAGGGCGCTCTTGCCGCGGGGAAGGTCCTGCGACTGCACCCGAGCGTCGATCGAATTTCGCAATCTTCCGCCAAACTGAGGTTCGCCTGCGCGACCATCGGTCGCGCACTATACCGCCATGGACCCTGCAAGACTCTGCACGGTACGTGCCCTGCCCGCCCGGTCCCGCCCCGCGCGCCGCCAGGAAAGAGGCTTGCCGTCGAGCTGGCATGTCGGTACCTGCTGTGAAATTCCGGGGAGCAAACGGACCGGCCTGGAATCGGAATGCCAGATGGGATCATCGGCGCGGCCGCGCGCACCGCGAGAGAGTCCGAACCTACGCGAGGACGGACGTTCGGATCCCCGATCTCATCGATGTCTTGCACGCCGACATCGGTCAGCTCCGGCGCGGGTTCAGCTCGCCGCAGGGACGGTCGAGCCGCACCTTCCGCCTGCTGGCGAAGCTGCTCGACGAAAGCGCGGACACTACGAGATGCGGATCCTGTATTGTCCGCCGCTCAGTCTCCTCTGGAGCTTTCTGCCGGGCGACGGCTCGCCGGCCTCCCTCCTCCACAAGTTCTATGCGCGCGCGGTTTGGCGTGAACGCGGTCCGCTGGCACGGCTGCGGCTGCTCGGCGCGCTGCTCGTGTCGCCGGTCGTGGCGGTCGGCATGATGGGATGGGTCACTTGGCTCAACGGCGCTGCGATCAAGAGACGTAGCGGCAAGGGGATCCTTCGGCAGATCAGCGAGCAGCTTTACCTCGTGGTAGCACACGACGTGTTGCCGCCCTGGTACTACATCTTCGAGCTATTCGAGGACGGGAAGCGCCGCCGTGCGAGAGACTATCTGCATAGGTTCGAGACCAAAGGCGGTATCTTCAGGTTTCTCAAACGGACATCTCGTGCGAACCGCACACCGCTCAGCGACAAGCTTCTCTTCGCCGCTCGGTGTAGCGACCATGGCCTGCCGAGCGTGCCGATTTTTCTGATCGCGGAGAACGGCGAATTCAGGGGGCGTGCGTGCAGGGTGGAGATGGCGCGCCTCGCCTTCCCGCGGTGGATCTTTTCGTCAAACCGCTCGGCGGCCGTGGCGGCTTCGGCGCTGAGAGCTGGCGCGTGGAGAGGAGCGGACTCTACAGCGACGGCAACGTCCGCCTTCCAGTCGCGGAGCTGCTCGCACACCTCCGGCGGCGATCACTCACCGAGTGCTGCATCGTACAGCCACGTCTGGTGAACCATCCGGACATTGCCGATCTGAGTAACGGGGCGCTGGCGACCTTGCGGATCCTCACCGTCGAGAACGAGCGTGGTGAGTTCGAGCCTACGCACGCTGTTCTCAGAATGGCCGTGGGCGGCAACACGACCGTCGACAATTTCCATGCCGGCGGCGTCGCCGCCAAAGTCGATTTGCTGAGTGGAGAGCTGGGCCGCGCCACCGATATCGGGCTGCGCCCAGATCGCGGCTGGTGCGCGAGTCATCCAGATACGCATGCACGCATCGAGGGTCGCCGGTTGCCGTTCTGGCGCGAGACCCTCGATCTCACGAGCCGCGCCCACGCCGCGTTCTCGGATCGCGTTTTGATCGGTTGGGATGTCGCCATTTTGAAGGACGGTCCCGTCCTCGTGGAGGGAAACGCGGGAGCGGACGTCGACATCGTGTGAGCGAACACATGGTGAGCCGCTCGGCGACTCGCGATTCGGACGACTGATCGCCTTCCACCTTCATCGCGCCGATGCGACGACTCCGCGTCCGATTGCAACGACGTGTGTCGGAGGAGCTTTAGCGATGAGCCAACCCTTGATGCACGATCCCGGTACGGTGAAGATCTTGAGGTTCGATGGGCGCCCTGATCTCTCGGCGCCCGAGGTGCGACGCGACGCTCTCGACGTACTCGAGAACGGTGGCGTCGTCCTCCTCTCGGAGTCCGGTTTCGAGTTGACCGCGATCGAGCGCGATCTGATCTCGAGACCCGAGGAGCTCCTGGCGGGATTCGAGGAGCCAAAGGTACCCAACGGCCGACCCACAATCGTCTTTGATCCCGCGCGCGGAAAGATCACCCGTCACTTCAACACCGTGCGCGGGAAAATGGTCCGCGCCAACGTGCGCTCCGAGTATCGCCCGCGGCTCGAGGCGATGATGGGGCGGTTCAGTACGTGGGTGGATGAGACCGTCACCACGCTGTTCCCCACCTACGGGAAGGTGCTGGTTCCGGATCGCATCACGTACCGTGCCGTACCCGCGCGCCGCGCGGCAGGCGCTCCATGTCGACTCGAGCTACGGCTATCCGACTCAAGGTCGCGGATGTTCCGCCTCTTCTGCAACATCGATCCAGCGCATCGGCCTGCGGGTCTGGCAGGTCGGCGAGCCATTCGAGGCGTTTGTCGGACGCTTCCTGCCGTCGGTCCAGCTGCGGCGCTCGCACTGGACGGCATCCCTGCTGGGCCGCCTCGGCATCGTGCGAGGATCGAAGACCGTGTACGATCAGATGATTGCCGACATACGCCGGCTGGCGAAGCGCGACGAGGAATACCAGAGAACAGCGCCTCGGGAGATCGTCGAGTTCCCTTCCGGCTCGTGCTGGTTCGCGATCACCGATCTCGTGCCCCACGGGGCAATGTCCGGGCAACACAGTCTCGACCAGACCGTTCTTTCTGCCCGCCTCGGGGATGAAGGATCCGAGCCAATCGTCCTTGCGCATTCTCGAGCGGCTGAGCGGACGTTCGCTCGCGTGACGAACGGAGTCTCGTCCGTGCGGAGACATCCTAGGCAGCGTTCCCGAGGTGCCGGTCCCCGCGATCCTCGCGGCGATGCTCGCTAGGAACGTCGTCGACAGGGTGTGCCGCCCAATGGCCGAACTCCGCTGACGGAAGCCCGAGTCAGACCCCGCTCACGCCCAGAGCCCCTCGCGAACGCGGACCTTGAAGGACGCGTTCGCTGTCGTCCTTCCATAGGTCGTCGGCGGTCCGAGTCTGCAGCTTTTGGTGGATCCCCGCAAAAACATGCAGGGCACGGCGCCAAACGATGCGCCGCTGGCGTGCCCGTAGCCGGTGACGGCTAGCACGGGAATTGCTCCGCGAGTTGGCGTGGTTCGAGATCGACCAACCCATATCGTCGCCCGTGGGGGCCGTGGCGTTGCTCGCGGTGGACCGGTCTGCTCGGTGGTGCGAACGGCTGAGCACGGAGCCTACCCTCATGTCGACACTCGTCGTCGTTCGTCACGGGCCTACCGTCTACAGCCGGGAAACCGCTTCGCTGGATGGCATGACACGCCCCTGACCATCAGGGGACACGAGGACGCGCGGCGCGCCGGGGAAACGTTGCGGCACGCGGGGCTCGAATTCGATGTGTGCTTCACCTCACGTCTCCTCCGCGCCGAGCAGACCGCTGAGGTCGATCCTCACGAGCGTGCGCATCGAGGATGACCGAATCGAACGCGACTGGCGGCCTCAACGAACGTCACTACGGTGCCCTGCAGGGCGAGACGCGCGGCACGATCGTCGCGAGCTACGGCAATGCGCAGGTAGTCGAATGGCGACGCTCGTACGATGCGCTGCCTCCGTTGCTCGGCGACGACGATCCACGCCGCATCGAGCAGCTCGCCCGGTTCCCGGACGTGCCGGCGCACATTCAGCCGCGCGGCGAACGACTGCGCGACGCGGCAGAACGCGTCGCTCCGCTGTGGCACGAGCGCATCGCGCCTGCGCTCGCGCAAGGGCTGCGCGTTCTCGTCGTCGCGCATACCAGCTCGGCTCGCGGCCTCGCGCGCCTCATCGAGGGACTGAGCGACGAAGAGTGTGCGGCGTTCCGGATAGCCACGGCGATACCGCGGGTCTACGAGCTCGACCGCGATTTGATGATTGCGCGGATCACGGATCTCACAAACGGGGTCAGATCCCAGGTGCTCTATTGGGTGAATCGACTCAAACCGCAACGGCTCGGCGCGATCTAGATGCCGTCGGTTCGCGACTCCGCATCTCATCCGCGCGTCGAGAAATCCTCCGATGCCGGCGCGTCGGAGATGGTGGGCGAGCAACGTGCCCACGCGGAGTTCCCGATCGGCTCGCGGCTGGTACGTTGGATGATGTCGAAGTCGGGACCTTTGTTGCCTTCGATCAAGTGCGGGCCTTCCGAGAGGACCGCCACGTCCCACCCGACGACGACCTGGTCGACGAATGCGAGGTGGGCGCGACGCGCGACGTCCAGCACCTCCGGCCCATCATGGGAATGCGCCGCCCCGTGATCCGTGCGCCGGTGGTGGGATGAGCATCGAACCATTGCGTGTCGCGACGGAGACCGAGATCGGTTGCCCTCCCGACCACGCCGGAATTCAGATCGATCGGCGCGGCAATGCCACCCGCGTGGAAGTTGTCGACGACGATGCCCGGCGTTCGCGCCATTCGCAGCACCGCGTGCGTCACCTCGGGGATGTCATGCTCGTCGAGACAAGTGACCACCCGAATCGAGCTGAGCGCCCCGGAGCTGATCTCGGCGAGCTCGGGATGGTTCGTGACGTACGCGCGGCCGACGTAGGGCTGGCGATGCGAGAGCGCGCGCAGCTCGTCCGAGAGCTGCGTCGCGTTGACCGTGCCGACGTCGGCGTTGCGGTACCGTCCGTCTCCCAGATAGGTCCACATGGCCGCACCCTTTCCGCCCGAGCCGCTGAGCGGCTTGAGAAACAGATCGGACGAGGGCAGCTCTTCGTCGCCTTCGTCGAAGCGGGTGATCGTACCACGGTCGACGACGAACAGAGCCGCGACGGCGGGGACCCCGTGCTCGTGGCAGCGGCGGGCGAACAGGGCTTTGTCCTGCAACGCCATGGTGGTTTCCGCCGACGAGAAGCGCGCCCGCAACACGGGATAGAGCCCGCTCTTGGTCTCATGCCGGTAGAGGTAGTCGAGCGCGCGGACGCGGCTCGCGTCGCGGTAGAGCTCGAAGAGATAGTACGAGAGCGGCAGGACGCCCCGCCGCAACCAGAGCCCGAGCTGCTCACCAGCCTGGCGGACGCGTCCTTTGTTCTCCTCCCGTCGGATCCGACGTCCGTGACGAACGGTGAGCAGCGCGATCATGCCTACGACGACGGGAATGCCGAGGATGAAAGCCACCGCGCTGAGGACACGGCCGATCGGACCGCGCTCGTTCCGGCTGTAGCGATGGAAGAACCGATGCAGCTCTCGAGCCGGCGAGCCGTCGTCGCGGATCCATGCCCAGCTCCACGGTGCACCGCTCCAGATCCAGAGAAGCTCGCTGGCCTTGAAGGGCGCCTTCATCGCTCGCCCGGCCCGCCGTCTGCTCGACATCGGACTCGCCTCGCGCCAGGGTGACGTCGATGATCGCCAATCGCTTCGCTGCCTCGGCCGCCATCTCGGAGCAGAAGTCATGCCAACCGTGGCATGCTCCGGTGCCGCCGTCGATTGACCCGAGGTCGTGGCCCGTGGTTGACGCAACGCCGCTGGACGAGGTCCTGATGCCGGCAGCCGTACCCGCTTCCGAAGGACGCCCGAACAGCGTCGAAGTCGACGGTGTCCGAGCGCACGCTGTGGGTGATCGGTTCCACGGCCGCCGCATTTGCGGCCATCCGCCCCGTCTTGGAGTCCGTCGTCAGCCGCTATCCCCGGATCAGTACGATCTACACCACCCGGGATCCCGCGCTCGTGCCGTGGCTCCGGGCGCACGCTCCCGCCGCGCTGGTCTCGCCTCGCCCGCCGACGTTCCCACTCGCCGCGGCGCGCGCCGTTCGACGACACAATCCGCGCCTCGTCCTGCTGTTGGACGGCATCGCGCGGTTCGAGGGCGCCATCCTGCGGGCGGCCCGGCACCGGCAAATTCCGATCGCGCTCATGGCAACCGAGGGCACGGCGCTGACGGGCGCGCCGCCCGCGTTGCTCGATCTCGTCGAGCGGTTCGTCGCGTTCGACGAGGACGGCGCGGGTGCGTTGCGCGCCGTCGCCAGCGTGCAGCCGCGTGTGACCATTGCCGCCGAGGCCGACCGGTCCCGGGCGGTCACCGCCGCTGCCGATGCCCTGCTGCCGCTCCTCCGTCGCGATCTCAAGGTGCAGGCAGCGAGCAGCGGCGCTGGGGCCGCAGAGCCGAGCGTCTCGCCGTCGCTGCGGTCGATCACGCGTGGACGCGTCCGATCGCCAATGCGCGCGCCGAGCGCATCGCGACGGCCGAGGATCTCGCGACGCATTTGCGGCACCCGCAGACGATCCTCTGTCTCGGCAACGGCCCCTCGTCCGAGGACCCGCGCCTACGCGGCATCGCCTACGACGCGCTGTTTCGCGTGAACCACCTGTGGCAGGAGCGGGGGTTCCTGACCGACCCCGACGTCGTGTTCACCGGTTCGACCGAGACGGTACGCCGGATGACACGGGCCATCCTGGCGGCCAGCACGATCCAGCACGAGGGCCGCATGCTGCTGACCGGCTTCACGCGGCGTGCGTTCCGGCGCTTTCGATTCTTCACCGTGGAGCGCTTGCACGTTTTGACCCCTCAGCCGTGGTGGGAAGGCGCCGTGCCGACCAACGGGATCTTGATGCTGGCGACGGCCGTCGCGCTCCGCCCCGCGCGCATCGTCGTCGCCGGCATGGACCTCTTCCGGCACCAGAGCGGCGCGTATCCCGGTGACGAGAGCACGGCCAACGCCTACACCTCGCGTCACGATGCCGACGTCGAGCAGCGCCTCCTGCTCGAGACGCTCGCCGCGCACCGCGGAGACGTCGAAGTGATCGGAGACGTCTTGGAGACGGTGTGGGAGGCGCATACGTCGGCGCGATTGCAGTCCTCCGTTGTCCCGGCGCGGGACGACCATGTAGGGGGCTCGTGAAGATGCATTCTGGTGCTGCGTTGCCGACACCCATGCCCGCGCACGACTTCAGGACCACGCTCCGTCATCGCAAGCTCGCCTATCTCCTGCGCCTGAAGCGTCGACGGGCGCCCGGAAACCGTTCGACGCCGGAAACGATCGTCCTCGACGTACGACCGGGCGTGGTGCCGAGTGCGAAGCCGACGGTGCGGATCTTCGTCGGGACGGAACCGGCGCAGTTTCGCGCCGAGCGCGTTCTCGTGTGGTCGATCCTGAAGCACCGCGATCCGGCACGCCGCTACGAGATCCATCTCATGAAGGACCTCGTCGGATTCAACCGCGACAAGTGGAAGACCGGCTTCACCTTCTACCGCTACGGCATCCCGGCACTCGCCGGCGCCACGGGCCGGGCGATCTACAACGACGTCGATCAGATGTATCTGGCCGATCCGGCCGCGTTGTTCGACGTCGACATGCACGGCAAAGGGCAGCTCGGGATCGACGCATGGGAGAGCTCGGTCATGCTCCTCGATTGCGAGCGGATGAGCCGGGTCTGGCACTACGCCGACGCGCAGCGTAGGGAAGCACCGGAAGTTCCGTGGCGCGGTGCACGACGCCGGCCTCTGGGGGCCGCTTCCCGGGTGTGGAACGCACGGGATGGCGAGTACGTCGCCGGCGAATCGAAACTCCTGCACTTCACGACGCTGCAGACGCAACCGTGGCAACCTTTCCCCGACGAGCTGCGATATCATCCCCACCCGCTGTCGGAGCTCTGGCACGGGTTGGAGCGAGAAGCCGACGCCGCTGGGTTCACGATCTTCACCAAGGAACGGCCGAGCCGGCGCTTCGCCGAGCTCCTCGCCCTCAACCGGGAGCTCCACGAGCAAGGCGCCGGCGCTCAAGGCAAGACGGCGGCGAACACCTTCGGCGGCAAGTCGCTTCGGGATCATGTGGCGCCCATCGCCGCACTCGTGCGCACGCGTCGTGCGCGAACCATCCTCGACTACGGCTCGGGCAAAGGACAGATGTACGAGGCGCTCCCCGGCGAGTCGCCGAACTCGCGTCGGAAGACGCTCCGCGCGTGGGGCGGCGCCAAGGTGACCTGTTACGACCCCGGCTACGCGCCCTTCGCCGCTCCCATCGAGGAGGAATACGACGGCGTCGTCTGCACGGACGTGCTCGAGCACGTGGCGGACGACGACATCCCATGGGTGCTGGACGAGTTGTTCCGACACGCCCGCGACTTCGTGTACGCCGTGGCCGCCTGCTATCGGGCACGCAAGACCCTCCCCAATGGGGAGAACGCCCACGTGACGCTCAGGCCGACGAGTTGGTGGCGCGACCAAATGGAAGCCGCAAGCCGTCGCCACGAGCGCGTGGAGTGGGTTCTCTGCGTCCAGCGGTGGCGGCGCAGCTCGCTGCTGCATCGCAGCCGGTTCTTCCGCGGCGGAACGCCATGACCGCCGGCCGGGGCTGGTTCGTCGATGCGACAGGCCCACCCGCTGCGGATCCCAAAGCCGCGCTGCACCTCGACGCCATCGACTTCGACTACGAGCCGTTCCCGATCGGCGTCGCGCGCGGCGTGTTCGACGCCGCGACGTACGCCGAGATGGTGGCGAGCTTCCCGACCGTCGACGACTTCGTCGCCAAGCACACCGTCGGGGTGAAGTACTCGTTGTCGCAGATCAACAACCGCCGCGCGTACGAGCGTTTCCTCCGCCGCCACCCCGTCTGGCAGCGCTTCCGAGACTACGTGAAGAGCCGGCATTTCATCCGCGACGTCCTGGCGGCGCTCCGTCGCCACGATATCGACCTCGGGCTCTACGAGCCGCCGTTCACGGAACGCATGCGGCAACGGTGGCGGGCGATCAAGCGCGGCCGCCCACTCCCGCGGATCCCGCGCTTGCGCGCGCGCTTCGAGTTCTCGGCGATGCCGGCGACGGGTGGGGGCATCCGCCCGCACACCGACGATCCGGCCAAGATCGTCACCCTCGTCGTCTCCATGGTGGGGCCCGGCGAGTGGCAACCGGCGTGGGGCGGCGGGACGAGCGTGGTGTGGCCCAAGGATGCGAGCCGCAGCTTCAACCTCGCGAACCGTTACCTCGAGTTCGACGAGGTGCGCACGCTCAAGACGTTCCCGTTTCGGCCGAACCAGTGCATCGTGTTCGTGAAGACGTCGAACTCCTGGCACATGGTCGAGCCGATCACCGGTGCCGATCCGAACGTCCTGCGCAAGACCCTCACGATCAACATCGAGACCAACTGAGCCACTGGCGATGCTTGCTCAGCGTGCCGTGGACGTGCCCGAGGTCGCCCGACGACCGGTCGATCATCCCCACTGGTGTGGGTGCTGGAGGACGACAAGCTCGGCCACACCATGCAATCCGTCGCCTTGGCCGAGGCGCTCGGCTGGCCGTATACGCGGAGAGCGCTGCGCTTCAACGCCCTCAACCGTCTGAGCAACCTTGTTGCTCTCGGCAAGCGTGCTTTCGTTGGACCGAGCGCCGGTCGACGCCGTTGTCGCCGCCGTGGCCCGATCTGGTCATCGCGACGGGTCGGCGCACCGCGCCGATCGCCCGTTGGATTCGCAGGCGGAGCCGGGGGCGCGCCCGACTGGTACAGCTCGGCCGCAAGGGCGCCGATCGCGCTGACGACTTCGATCTCTCGGTGACGTGCACGCACTTCGCGATGCCACCGCATCCGCGCCGGATCGAGACGCGCGTCCCGCTGACGGCGATCGACGACCGCAGCCTCCAGGTCGCGCGCGAGCGCTGGCGTGACTTGTTCGGGTCAGCGCCTCGACCGCATGTTGGACTGATCGCCGGCGGTACCTCGGCCCTACATAGGCTCGATGCGTCGACGGCGGCGCGGATGGGTCGCGCGGCCGCGGACTGGGTCCGCGCCGCGGGCGGCTCTTTGTTCGTCGTCACCAGCCCGCGGACGGGTGCCTCTGCCAGCGCCGCGCTGTGCGACAGCCTCGGAGCCGCCGGCCGCTTCTACAAGTGGCGACCAGGCGATTCCGAAAATCCCTATCTCGGCTGTCTCGCCGTCGCCGATGCACTGATCGTCACGAGCGACAGCGAGTCGATGCTCGCCGACGCCCTGGCAACCGGCACCGCCGTCCATATCTACCCGCTGCCGGAGCGGCGAAAGGACCACGCTACCACCTGCGGACTTGGGTGAGCCGATGCGCCGGCGAACGCCCTGCACGCTCGTGGCAGCAGCTCCTTTGTGCGCGTCTCGTCGACCTCGGATTGGTGCGGACGTCGCGCGACCTCGCCGCCCTTCACCGCCGCCTGATCGAGGCGGGCCATGCGCACCCCTTCGGTACGTCGCTCGAGGAGACGCCCCACCCGCCGCTTCGTGAGCTGAACCAAGTTCTTGAGCGCGTGCGGGCGCTGCTCGCCGACCCGTAGGCAAGACGCTGTGGTTGTTCGCGGCCACGGTGAGCGCTCTCGACGATCACGTGCGCTCAGCTGCCGGCAGTAGCGCGAGTCCTCAAACCCCAACTGGCGGCATTCCGTGGTCGATTCCGTGAGGACGAACACACGCCACGGCCGGCCGCATCCGTCCAGCGGCACTTGGGCGTACTTCGGCTACGAGAGCTGATTGAGGAAAGATGCATCCCTTCTCGACCATCGTTTCGATCGTCGCGCTCACGGCCGTGAGCGCCTCGGCTGCCACGCCCGTGGCTCCGCCACTGGCGCCACACACAGTGCACCGGCTCACGCTTCCGGCTGCTGCGACGGCCGGCAAGCAGCTCGACTCGAAGGTGAGCAGCCGGCTGCGCGTCGCCGCGCCTCGATTTGGCGCCGCGCCTGTCGGCGCGCTCGTTGCCAGCCGACCCGCCGCGCGCCGCGGACGGCAAGCTGCTGGTGTACATCGATTGCTGGACGCTCGGCCCCGAGCAGCTGGCCAAGCTGAACGAGGTCGGGGTGATCGTCGACGGTGTCGAGCTCCCGCGTGCGCGCGTCCGCGGAGCGGTCGATCCGGCCGCGCTCGACGCCGTCGCCGCATTCTCCTGGGTGCGTGCGGTGCGTCCGATCGACCCCGCCGTCGTCCAGGTCGGCAGCGCGACGACCGAGGGTGACGCCGCGGCGCGCGCCGACCTCGTGCGCGCCCAGGGCCTCGACGGCACCGGCGTGGTCGTCGGCGTCATCTCCGACGGGATCGACCACCTGGGGCAGGCGCAGCAGAGCGGCGACCTGCCCGCCGTGACCGTTCCCGCCGGCGCGTGCCGGCGCGGCAGCGGCGACGAGGGCACCGCGCTGCTTGGAGATCGTGCACGACATCGCGCCGGGCGCGACGCTCCTCTTCGCGGGCGTCGCCGACAGCCTCGGGATGAGCGAGGCGGTCGAGTGCCTCACCGCCGCGGGCGCGGACGTGATCGTCGACGATCTCGGGTTCTTCGGCGAGCCGTACTTCGAGGACGGGCCGGTCGCGGCGACGGTCCGTGCCGCGGTGCAGGCCGGCGTCTCGTACCACTCCTCGGCCGGCAACGAGGCCGAGCAGCACCTCGAGCAGGACTTCGCGGGGACGGACGTCCACGATTTCGGCGGCGGCGACAACACCGACGCCGTCGTGGTGCCGGCGGGCGGCGTCCTCACCTGCATCCTCGAATGGAACGACCCCTTCGGCGCCTCGGGCAGCGACTACGATCTCTTCCTTTTCGACCAGAACCTGAGCCTCATCGCGTCGAGCGACGATTTCCAGAACGGCGCGCAGGATCCGATCGAGATCGTCAGCGTCGTCAACCAGGGCGCCACCGCCGCGATCGCGAACGTCGTGATCGATCGCTTCGCCGGCGAGCCGCGCCGACTCGAGCTGTTCTGTCTCGGCGCGGCCGCGCTCGAGCACGGCACCGACCGCCGGCAGCATCATCGGCCAGCCGGCGCTCGCCGAGGTGGTCGCGGTCGGCGCCATCGACGTCGCCGATCCGGGCCTCGACGCGGTCGAGCCGTTCAGCTCGCGCGGGCCGGCCCGCATCGACTTCCCGACGCGCGAGGACCGCGCCAAGCCGGATCTGGCGGCCTTCGACGGCGTGTCGATCTCCAACGCAGGCGGCTTTCCGGCCTGCCCGCCGTTCTGCGAATTCTTCGGCACTTCGGCCGCCGCGCCGCACACGGCCGGCGTCGCAGCGCTCCTCCTCCAGCAAGCCCCGACGTTGACGCCCGCGGCCATCCAGAACGCGCTGCGCGCGGGCGCCGTCGACATCACGGGCGCCGGCATCGACGACGCGAGCGGCTTCGGCCGTCTCGACGCGCTCGCCGCGGTCGAGACGCTCGGCGGCACGCCGACGCCGACGCGTACACCGACACCGACACGCGCACACCGACGCGGACGGCGACACGCACGCCGACGCCGAGCATCACGGTGACGGCCACGCCGACGGGAGCGGTGACGCGCACGGCGACGCCGATCGCCACGAGCACGTCGACCGCGACGGCGACGCGTACACCGACTCCGACACCCACACCGACGCGCACTCCGACCGCGACACCGACCGCGACCGCGACGCCGAGCACGGCCGCGACCGCGACGGCCACCCGCACGGCGACGGCGACACGCACCCCGACGCCGAGCATCACGGTGACAGCCACGCCGACGGGAGCGGTGACGCGCACGGCGACGCCGATCGCCACGAGCACCTCGACCGCGACGGCGACGCGTACAGCAGCTCCGACACCCACACCGACGCGCACTCCGACCGCGACACCGACGTTCACATCGACGCTCGCACCGACACCGACACCGACATCGACGCGCACCCCCACGCCGGCTCCCACGAACACGGCCGTCGCGCCCGACGCCGACGGCGACGGTGTCGCCGACGCGACGACCGCGTGCACCAACGTCGGTCACGGGCAGGACTTCGTCGCGGGCGAGCACCCCAGAGTCATCCTCGCCAGGATCAACGCCGACGCGACGACCGGCGACGATCAGATCACCATCGAGGGAGCTTCACGCCTCGCCGTCGGCAACACCTTTGCGGGACTCGACCCGCTGACTCGTGGAGCGCGCGTCATCGTTGCAGAACGCTGCCGGCGCCACGCGCCTCGACGTCACGCTCGGCGGCGGGTCGTTCGCGGGGAACGGCACGCGCGGCTGGCAGCAGAACCGTACGCACACCGCGTGGACGTACAGGGACACGACCGGATCGCCGCTGAACGGCATCACCCGGCTGCGGATCGAGGACGACAGCAGGACGCAGGCGCGGCGGATCACCGTCAAGGTGACGGGCAGGAACGGGGTCTATCCGGTGGTTGCCGGCGACCAGCCGCTCGAGGCGATCCTCGTGCTCGGTGACCAGACGGACGCCGTGGCCGGCGCCTGCGGCGAGCGCCTTCGTGGCGGCCGACTGCGCGTTCAACAGACGGGCCACTGCGCTCAGCTGCAGGCAGTAGCGTGGCTCCTCAGGCCTGACTGGCGGCATCGTCTTGGCGATCTCGTGCACGACACAAAAGCGACGTCGTCGGACGATTCTATGGACGGGAATCGCTCGAGCGAGCCGCCGGCCGCCTTAGAGCCTGGCGGGACCATGAATCCGATCAGCAGCATCCAGCGGTCGGACGGTTCGATCGGGCCGGAACGCCGGGTGAAAGGACGGATCCGGTAGCGCTAGAGAACCCAACCGTGCCGAGACTCCGGACAGCGTGGCGGGTACGCTGTGTTTCGGAACTGCCTCCGGAGAGAGAAGCATGAGCGCTAGCGTCGACACAGCCCGCCACCCGCAGCTCGCGGTGGCGCTCATCCGGCACCGAGTTGGACTGCGCGTCCACGATGATTTCAGCAGTGACGGTCTCACCGTGCGCGCAGCTGTCCAGCCGACATCCTGACGAGGTACTGACGTCCGTCGAGCGGGAGCACTCCGGTGAGCACGCCTGAAGAACTGAACCGCGCTCCGACAGAGGAGGACCTGAACCGGCTCCAGGCGACGACGCTGCAGTACTACCTGCACGAGAGCAATCCGGCCAACGGCCTGGTCCGCGACAAGACCGACCCCGCTGCCCCCGCCAGCATCGCCGCCGTGGGCCTCGCTCTGACGACCATCCGGTGCTCGTCGAACGCGGCGTGCTCTCCCGCGAGTTCGCCCCCGAGATCGCGCTTCGAACGACTGCGCTTCTTCCGCGACAGCCCGCAGGGACGAGAGCCGGATGCAACGGGCTATCGGGGCTTCTACTACCACTTCCTCGACATGAAGACCGGTCGCCGCGTCTGGGAGTGCGAGCTGTCCACGATCGACTCGGCCTTTCTGTTCGCCGGGATGCTCACCTGCGCTGCCTACTTCGACGCGGAGACCGAGGAGGAGGCCGAGGTCCGCCGCTTGGCGGACGAGCTCTATCGCCGGGCGGACTGGCAGTGGGCGCTGAACGGTGGCGTGGCGGTGTCCCACGGCTGGCGGCCCGAGACGGGGTTCATCCCGCACAGGTGGACCGGCTATGACGAGGCGCTGCTGGTGTACCTGCTCGGGCTCGGCTCGCCGACGTTTCCGTTGCCGGCCGAGAGTTACGCCGCGTACCGTTCGACCTACCAGTGGAAGCGAGATCTACGGCGCGCGAGCTGCTCTACTCGGGGCCGCTGTTCACGCATCAGCTCTCGCACCTCTGGATCGATTTCCGCGGCATCCGTGACGCCTTCATGCGCGAACACGGCAGCGACTATTTCGAGAACAGTCGCCAGGCGACCTACGTCCACCAGGAGTACGCGCGGCGCAACCCGCTCGAGTTCGCCGGCTACGGCGAATACAGCTGGGGCATCACTGCGACCGACGGACCCGGTTTCGAGACCCGGACGGGTGAACGGCATCGAGCGCAAGTTCTACGGCTATCAGGCACGCGGCGCGCCCTACGGTCCCGACGACGGAACGCTGGCGCCGTGGGTGGTGGTCGCTTCGCTGCCGTTCGCTCCCGAGATCGTCATTCCCACCGTCCGCGCCATGGCGCAGCTCGACCTCGGTGCGACGAAGCGCTACGGATTCAAGCCGTCGTTCAACGCGACGTACGCGGTGCCGGACAGCCCGACGGGCTGGTGGGTCACGCCGTACCACTTCGGGATCGATCAGAGGCCCGGTCATCCTCATGATCGAGAACTATCGCACCGGCCTGATCTGGGAGATCATGCGCCGCTGCCCTTACGTGACGGCGGGATTGCGCCGGGCGGGCTTCCGGGGCGGCTGGCTCTGAAGGCGAAGCGGGGCAATTCAATGACAGGCCGAATCAGAACACGCGCGCTCGTCCATCGTCAAAAACGGACACGCGCCGACGAGCCACCGACGACGCCGGCGTCGGCTGCAACCCGCGCGCACCGCGATCGGCCCACGCTGAGGACCGGATGTGCCTGATCCGCTCCGCCTCCGCGCGCCGCCGTCGCCGGCATCGTCTTCGCCGTGCTGCTGACGACGACGCTGGTCCTGCTTCGCCTTGCACCGGCGGCCCCACTCGTCAGAACGGCTTCTGGCTCGCCGACTCGGCGCAACGACGCATGGCCGTCCTGGCTCTCAATCTGGTTCCCTTCACCGGGATCGCCTTCCTCTGGTTCATCGGTGTCGTCCGCGACCGGTTCGGGAACCACGAGGACAGGTTCTTTGCCACGGTCTCACTCGGTAGCGGGCTCCTTTTCGTCGCCATGCTCTTCGTCGCCGCAGCCGTCCGTAGCCGGCGAGGTCTGCTGGAGGAGGCGCCAATGCGCCGTCCGGGTTCAGACGGCGCATCGGCGCGGTCGTGTTGCGTGTGCGATGCGGATGGCGGCGGTGTTCACCATCTCGACCGCGACGATCGGCCTCCGGCTGCCGGGATCATGCCGCGCTGGCTCGGCGTCACCGGTTATGCCGTCGCCGCCGATGCTGCTCCTCGCCGTCGACGCGTCACACGCTGGAACGAGCTGCTCTTTCCGCTCTGGATCCTGCCTCGCATCGACACCCTCGTGACCTGCGTTCGCCGCGGTGAGCGTACTCATATCGACCCCACGGCGAGGTGATCGCCCGACCGTGAGGAATCGGCGCCACCAGCCGTATTGGGGTGCTCCGCACCCTTTATTTCTCTGCTCTCGAGGGGCTGTTTCCTGCCGTGGAACCCCTGGGTATAACGAACATGAACCCCATCCACATGCTCGACGTCACCGGCTGGGACGGCCCTTTTGGCGAAAGCCTGCGCCGCGACGCTATCGACGCGCGCTCGAGAATGGCGACGTTCTTTATCTGCCGAAGCTGTCCTTCACCGTGACGCCGGACGAGCGTCCGCTGCTTTCCCCGCGCTGTTGAACGGGGTTTCCAAGAACATCGGCCTCGAACCCACCGGGGCTTTGTGAAGAATGCTGCCGTTTCTGCGGCGGATCGCGCCTTGCTGGAACATATGATGCAGCGCTTCGCAACCGGTGCGGTGGATCTGATGAACGGTCTGTTCCCGCGCTATGCCGCGCATCTGGAGCGCGCGCGCACGTCCTATCGTCCCGTCGAGATCGCGGGTCGCAAAGCCGCACCGATCGTCGACGACACGCGTCTGCATGTCGATGCGTTTCCAACGCGGCCGATGAAGAAAAGGCCGCCGCATCCTGCGTCTCTTCTCGAACATCAACCCCGACGGCGCACCGCGCGTTTGGCACGTGGGAGAACCGTTCGAGGCCATGGTGCGAAAACGATCTTGCCGGGCATCGAAGAACCGAACGTGCTGGCGGATTTTTGAATGGCGCTTCTCTTTCCGCACCCGCGGAATGCGGAGCCGTTACGACAGCTACATGCAACGGCCTGCACGACGGCGCCAAGCTCAACGAGACCTATCAGAAGAACAGTCCGCGAGATTGAATTCGCGTTTCCCGCGGGCTGCACCTGGCTTTGCTATACCGACCAGGTGATGCACGCAGCGCTCAGCGGCCAGTACGTCCTCGAACAGACCTTTCACCTGGACCTGGAAGCGATGACGTACCCAGCCCGTTCGCCCTTCAATGTCCTGGAGCGAATGACCGGGCGAGCCCTCACGCCTAACCCGCCTCAAACTGAGGCACCCGGCGTCACGCAGGTGTGACACGCGCAGTCGGCTTCAGCCTCAAGCGCACTGCCGACGCCGACCGTGTCGGCGCATTCGCCTCGATCGCGGCTTTCAGACGGACATGCGCGCCGCTTCGACCTCGTCGGGCGTCAAGTTGGGAACCGTCATCTTGGTCTTGGGATCGATGGCTGCCGGATTCGTGATCCAGCGCTCCGCCCACTCGTAGTCGAGGCGCGGCGCCACGCGGATCAGTAGTCGGGCCCCTGCTGCTTGATCGGGATCGTCTCGATGACGGTCCCCAGGTTGTGACACTGACCGGAAGTCAGCGACCGCTGCCGGACGACGCACTCATGATGCACGAGCTGACCGGGAACCCCGCTTCCTCGAGCAGGTGCTCGGGCGCCTGGCTGGGCGGCATCCGAACACGGAAACGATATTCGTTGGTGGTCGCCGTGCGTTCGGATGGCAGTCATCCACGAGATTCGGCCGCCGTGACGCTCGAGCACACGCCGGATGCGGGCCTGGCGCATCGGGATCGTCCGCGACACTCCAGCTCGATTGCCGTCGTCGGATCGAGCGCGCTACACAGTCGAGCGAGCGCGCCCAGCAGATCGCTCGCTCACGATGCCGACCAGCGCTTCGCCCTCGACGACGGGCAATGCGCCAATCTTGCGATCGCGCATGAGGCGTGGCTGCCTGCTCGATGGGCGTGCCCGGCGTGATGGTCGCAGGAGACGGCGTCATCACCGAGTCGACCGTTGCCGTCGGCGAGGCAGCGCTCCTGCATCTCGATCCGCAATGATGCCGATGACTCGGCCAGACCGCCACGACCGGCGAGCGTCGTATCCGACGACGCGCGGAACGCTTCGCGAACGGTCGCTACCGTATCCTCCGGTTGCGCAGTCTCCACGTGAAGCCGTCATGAAATCGCGAACGATCATAGAGCACCCTTGTCTCTCGTGTTGACTGAGGTGTCTCCAAGTTTCCTGCCAGCGTTCCGGGTGCTGAACCTCTGGAATTTTCGGACGGTCGGTCGCAAGCTGCGGGAACCGTACGGACGGAGATTCCCGAGAATGAGAACGACCCTACCTGATGCCGCGTCGCAGGTAGGCGATCACGTCCAGCAACTCTTTCTTGGTGAGCGTGTCGCGGAAGTGCGGCATGCTCCCGACTCGCGCCGCAACATGTGCAGCGCCTTCGCGCGCGTCGCCTGCGAGCCGAGACGCGCGACCGTCTCGGCGCCGATCGGCGGCGCCACCATTGCAGGTTCCAGCAGATCCTCGGGATGGACGCCGTTGCCGTCGTCGCCGTGGCAGGAGGCGCAATACGTGTCGTAGAGGCGGTAGCCTTTGGACAGGATGGCGAACTGAAGGCGACGACCGCTCGGACGTCTCACCGGCTCGAGGGCCATCAGCAAGCGGCGGCATCGTCTCGTGGCCATCGCTCGATCAGACGCGTGAGCGCCGAGTCGCTGTACCGTTCGCGCGCCGTCATCAGATTGGGCGGCGGCGGGTCATTGCTCGCGCCCCCAGCACGCGCCGATGCCGTCGCCGTACGCGCCGTGACACGCTGCGCACGTCCGCTCGTAGGCGAAGCGACCGACCCTCAACAGCTCCCAGTCTCCTGCCTGACAGCGACGCGCAGGTAGGCAACGATCGCGTCCGGTTTGAAGATCCTCGGCGATCGCATGCGGGCGTGGCGTCGACGCGGACAGGCGTCCCATGCATCACCCGATCGAGGAGCTCGGTCGTCCGTCGCTGTATCGACAACCCGCGACGTTCGTAGGTTTGCGGGCCGAGATGTTGATGACGTCCGGCGACCGGACCGTCCCCCGTCCCTTTCGGCCCGTGACATCCGCCGCAATATGCCGTGTACAGGGTCGCACCCCGAACCACGGCGGTGCGATCAGCGGCGGTCTGCCTGATCAGTGCCGCGGCGTTTGCACGGCCCGGACGGCACGCGGCCGTCGCCAGCGCCAAACAGAGAACCCGTCGCATCGATCGAGCGGGCTCTCAACTGGAGCCGCGTCGCGAGAAGGCCCGCCGATCTCGAGCTCCTCGATCTTGCGGTAGAGCGACGACAGCGACACACCAAGGTCTCCGCCGCCGCTTTCTTGTCTTGATTGGCCTTCGAAAGCACCGCCTGGATGTGCGCCTTCTCGTACGACCGCAGCGCTTCGCGCAAGTCGTCGCTCGGTGCGATCGGAATGGTCAAGTCCGCCTTCATCGTCGCGCGGCAGATCGGCCGCGGTGATCCAATCGCCTTCGCCGACGATCATGGCGTGCTCGATCACGTTGTCGAGCTCGCGCACGTTGCCTTTCCACGTCGACGACATGAGGATCTTCATCGTCGTGCCGTCGACGCCCTTGAACGATCGTTTGAGCTCGCGATTGTGCAGTCGCACGAAGTGCTCGACCAGGGGTGGGATGTCCTCGCGACGCTCGCGGAGCGGCGCGATCGCGATACCGACCACGTTCAATCGATAGTACACGATCCTCGCGAAACCTGCCCTGTTCGACGGCCGTTGCCGAGATCGCAGTTGGTCGCCGCGATGAATGCGGACGTCGACCTTCGAGGGCGTCGTGGCACCGACCGGCAGGATCTCCTTTCTGCTCGATGGCTCGCAGGAGCTTTCACCTGGAGACCCAACGGCAGATCGCCGATCTCGTCGAGAAATATCGTGCCGCCGCGGGCCCGAGCAAAGAGCCTCTCCTGGTTGCTGACCGCGCCCGTGAAGGACCCGCGAAGATGGCCGAAGAGCTGGCTCTCGAGCAGATGCTCCGGGATCGCGCCGCAATTCACGGGGAGGAAAATGCGATCCCGCCGCTCACTGAAATGGTGGATCGCGCGGGCGACGACCTCCTTACCCACGCCGCTCTCGCCAGTGATCAGCACCGTGCTCTTCGTCGGCGCGACCCTCTGTACGAGGTGCATGACGTCGCGCATCGCGGCCGAGCGCCCGATCAGGTTGTCGAAGTCCCAATGGCGCGTGACTTGGCTCCGGAGGAGCTGGTTCTCCCACGCGACCTGGCGATGGCGCAGCAGATGGTCGATCTTGTGCAGGACGTCGTCGAAGCTGAGCGGCTTCAGGGGTAATCCTGCGCGCCGCGTTGCAGCGCCTCGATCGCCGTTTCCACCGTGGCGTGCGCGGTCATCAGCAGCACCAGCGTCTGCGTGGTGCGACTTCTCGCGTGTGGGTCAGCACCGTGAGTCCGTCGGCGCCCGGCATACGGAGGTCCGAGATGACGAGATCGAACTCTTGTCCGTCGAGCGCCGAGAGGGCGGCCGCGCCGTCTGGGACCGCCGTCACCGCGTAGCCTTCGTCCCGGAGGACTTCGGTGAGGCTCTCCCGGATAGCGGTCTCGTCCTCTGCGACCAGGATGGCGCCCTTGGTAGCCGGTTCGTTCGTCATGGGCGCGCACCCGAGAGCGGATGACTGACCAGCGGCGTGGTTGGAGCGATTCGTAGACGCATGAGACGCGGGAATCCAACCCGCATGCCGATCAGAACACTTGCAAGCCTCGGCGCGTCTTCCCAAGAATGGGAACGCAGCCGCCAATCTCCTGGTGTGCCTCTTCCCAGTCCCGAGAAATCGTGCGCTTCCTGTGGCTCAGCGGTTGGCCGATCACTAAGCGATGGATGCCTATCCACGCGCAGGAAGACCGGTGTTGGCGCGGCTCAGTGCAATGTTTTGTCCGCAGACGAAGAGTGGATCGTGCATGATCGTTGACATGTGGATGACTCGGCGAGCCGACTGACGATCCGGGCCCCCCAGGCGACGGGTGGCCGAGGCGGCGGTGCTGATGGCGCGCGCGCGTCCGTCGACTCGCCCGTGGTCAGCGCGCCGTCCCGTCGCCGAGCCGCGGCTCGTCGGCATCGTGTCGGCGGGACGATCGCCGCGCGTTGGCTTTTCCCGCCGAGCGTGAACCCAACGCCGCCAGCCGTGCCAGAGCGTCGCTCCGCAGCCGGTCGCCGAGATCAGCGACCAAGAACGGGCTCACCACCACCTCCGACACGCCGGATCGAGGAAGCGGCGCGCACTTGATGGAGACGCAGGTTCGCGCTGAGCCTCGTTCCCGGAAACGTGGAAAAATCCCGATCCAGCGCGCGGGCCAAAGGACGCCGATTTCCGCCCCGCGGACGTGGCGGAACTTTGCATCTCGATGCTCGAGAGGAGTGTTCGTCATGACTGAACCGAGCCTGGATCTCCGCACCGTCGTGGACGATCTCAAACGGGAACGCGACCACATTCGGGTCCGGCTGCATCTCGCGAAGGCCGAGGCCAAGGACGAATGGGAGGCGCTCGAGCACAAGTGGGAGCACCTGCGCAGCAAGATGGGCCTCGTCGGCGACGAGGCCGGCAAAGCCGCCCACGAGGTGGGAGCGGCCTTGCGGCTCGCAGCCGACGAGCTGCGCCGCGGGTACGAGCGCATCGCACGACTGCTGTGACGCCGATTTCCGGCTGATGCGTCGGCCGATCATCGTCATGCGCCTCGATCCGACGACCGCGGACTGCATGGTCTTCACCGCCAAGGAGGGGACTGCTCTCGGCGGTCGCGCACGATCTCCAGATCCGGCGTCTCGGCGTTCGAGATCGCGATCGACGAGACGGCCTGGCACGTCGAGGCGCACTTCGACTGCCGCGTCACTGCGTGGGTCGGCGTGATGCGCGACGGCGTCCTCCACCCCGACGACCTCGGCCCCGACGAGAAACGCCGATCGAGCGCAGCATCGTCGCCGACGTGCTGCACGCGGACCGTCACCCCGAGATCCGCTTCGTCTCGACGGTCGCGCGCGGCGGCGTGGCGACGCGCTCGGCGTCGAGGTACGCTCCCGCGCTGCACGGCCAGGAGCGGCCGGTCGCGATCGCGGCGCGCGGCGCGACGAACGCGGATGGACCGGCGAGACGCGCCTGCACCAACCGGACTTCGGCATCCGCCCGTACCGCGCCATGCTCGGCACGCTGCGCGTACAGCCGGACGTCGTCGTCCGCGTCGTCGTTCCGTCCGCGTGACGGGGCCAATCGGCGTGGCGGACGGGCTGGCACGAAAGCCGCGCAGAGGCTCGGGTAGACAATGTCGTCATCGCTCGAAATGCTCCGAATGCTCGTCGATCGCTTCGACCCGAGCGCGTTCGATGCCCCCGGTGGGCCGAGCGCGGATTCGCCTGGTCGTGCCTGAGGACGTGCAAGCGGACGTGGTCGTCGCCGGCGGCGGCGTCGAGCTCGTCGCCGGCGGATGCGACCCGTGTACCCGACGCCACGCTCACCGCCCCGCGCGAGACCTGGGAACGGATGGCGGCGGATCTGCGCAGCGGCCTCGACGAGCACCCAGGAGGGACGCCTGGTGATCCGCGACAACCTCCACCTCGGGGTCGGCTTCCTCGCCGCGACTGCGGGACTCACCGGGGAAGAGCGGTTGCGGTTCCGACGGGTCGAGACCGCCGCCGGCTCGTGGTCGATGGTGACGGCCGGCGCCGGCGAACCGATCCTGTTTCTCCACGGGCTCGGCGCCACCAAGGGGTCCTTCCTGCCGACGGTGGCGGCGTTGGCCGGCGTCATTCCGCACGATCGCGGTGGACCTCCCGGGCTTCGGCGACACCTACAAGCCGCTCGGGGCGCGCTACCATCCGCCGTTCTTCGCACAGCGCAGTGGTGGAATTGATGGAGACGCTCGGCATCGCCCGCGCGCACGTGATCGGTAACAGCATGGGCGGACGCATCGCCTTGGAGCTCGGCCTCCGCCACCTCGACAGGGTCGACGCGTCTGGTGCTGCTGGCGCCCTCGCTGGCGTGGCGGCGAGCGTCCGCTGTGGGCTCCTTCTGGTGCGCGCTGTTGAACCCCACCTCGGTCTCGATGCAAGTGGCGCCGCGCTGGGCCGATCGAGGCGATCGTGCATCGCACCATCCCGGGCGCCAAGGACGGCTGGGTGCGTGCCGGCGTCGACGAGTTCTTGCGCGCCTATCTGACCCCGCGCGGTCGGGTCGCCTTCTACGCGTCGGCGCGGCAGATCTATCTGGAAGAGCCGCACGGCTCGAAGGGCTTCTGGACGCGCCTTGCGCGGACTCATGCCGCCGGCGCTCTTCATCTGGGGCAAGCACGACACCCTGGTGCCGATCGGCTTCGCGGCGCACGTCCGGCGGACGCTGCCCTGGCCGCACGTCATCTCGAGCTCGACTGCGGACACGTGCCGCAGATCGAGCGCCCGCGCGAAACCAATGCGGCGATCGGCGATTTTCTGCTCGCGGCCACGGTCGACGACGACGCTCAGCTCGAAGCGGCGAGATAGCCCCGCCCCGCCCGCTCCGGCGATCGAGAAGACCAGCATCGGGATCAGGGTCAGCGCGGCGGAACGAACCACACCGGACACGGTGCTCGGTGCAGCAGCTGGCGTGCCGTATCGCGCGTGAAGAACCGGTGCACGAAGTCGCGCGCATGCTCGCCGATGATCGCGTAGGCGGGCCCACCCCGACCAGCTCGTCGCACTCCGCGTCGAGATCCAGCGCCTGACAGCGCTCGCGTTCGCCGGAGCTCCCACGTTCGCGAGCGCGGCTGGCGGCGCCCGATCGGGCGTCGGGGTCGACTGACGTCTGTCGCCGGCACCTTGCCGTCGCTGCCTTCGTGGCGCCCGTATTCAGGCGCTGCTGTCGACCAGGAGTGCCGGCGTCCTCACGCCGCTCGCCCGTGACCCTTGTAAACCCGATCTCGCAACGACATCGTGCGGCGCCCCGTCACCACGCGCCGCGGTGATCGTGACACGCGCGTCTGAGCGCCATCCCGCCAGCGACGCAAGCGGCTCTCGCACGAAATCGGGATCGATGTGCAGCGCGTCGCAGACGCTCTCGAAGGAGAACGGCTCGGAGCGATTTTCGCTCGCGAACCAATCCAGCACGTCTTCGTAGAGCGCGCGCTCGCGTCGACCGACGGCGTTCACGTAGCGTTGAAACTGGTGCACGGCATCTTCAGGCACGGCGAACCGCAGCCGGTGCTCGGGGTCGTCGAGCACGCGTGTGCGGGCGTGGTCCTGCGTCGGCAGGATCACGTCCGCCTGTCTCCAGTAGTCGAACGATCTGCGATTGGTTTCCGCCTTCTGGCTCACCGCGACGCCCTCCTCGGGCTTACCGCAGAGCAAGAGACAGACCATGCGAGGTCGGCACCGAACCACGGTGGAACGTTCGACGTGATTCCCGTCCGTGCGCGTCCGCGCCGAAAGCGATTCTCATCGATACGAAGGAATTCGCCGCAATCCGCAGCGCGCCGCGGTTTACCCTCGCCGCCCCATCCCAGTGCGGAACAGCCATGACATCTATCTCGTCCCCGGCTTCTTCGGGTTCGCGAACCTCGGCAAGTTGACCTACTTCGGACACCTCCGCGCCGTGCTGGCGGAACGCTGCGCCGCCGAAGGTCTCGCGGCACGCATCCACGCCGTGAAGACCCATCCGACGGCGTCGCTCGTGAAGCGCTCGGTACGTGTCCCTCGAGACGATCGCCGCGACCAGTAGCGCGTCGAACGGCGCCGTCCATCTGATCGGGCATTCCTCGGGCGGACTCGACGCGCGGCTCGTGGCGGCTCCGGAGCGTCACGTTGCCGACCCGCCTCGACGTCGAAGGCATCGCGCGGCGCATTCGCACGATCGTCACCGTCTCGACGCCGCACTACGGGACGCCGCTGGCGTCGTTCCTCGCGAGCCGGCTGGGAACCCAACTCCTGTACACCCTGTCGCTCAGCACCATGTACCTGCTGCGGTTCGGACACCTGCCGCTCCGTGTGCTGCTGCCGTTGGGAACGGTCTTCGCGCGGGCGGACGCCCTCGCGACGCAGAGCCTCCTCTTGGATCAGATCTTCGCGCTTCTGCTCAGCCGGTTTTCGGTCGGCCGGCGGCGGGCGGTGCAGTCGCTCTTTCGCGAAGTCGCGAGCGACCAGGCGTTGCTGGTGCAGCTCACGCCGGAGGCGATGAACACCTTCAACGCCACGACGGGGAATCGTCCCAGCATCCGTTACGGGTCGGTGATCACCCGCGCACCGCGACCGGGTTTGCGCTCGGCGCTGGCGGCGGGGCTCGATCCGTCCGGCCAAGCGACGCACGCCGTCTACGGCGCGCTCTACCGCATCGGCAGTCAGATGGCGCGCCGCCAGCTGCGGCCGCTTTCTCGCGAGCACGCGCGCATCCTTCGGCGCGCCTACGGCACGGTGCCGACGATCGGCGCCAACGACGGCATCGATGCCGACGTGCTCCCAGGTATGGGCCGAGATCATCCACGCGACCCAGGCGGATCACCTGGATGCGATCGGGCCATTTCCGCGATCCTCGCACCGGCCTCCGCACGTGGATTGGCTGTCGACCGGTAGTCGCTTCACGCGCCCGGACTTCGAGCACCTCTGGATCGGACGTCGCGCGCTTCATCGCGCGCGGCGGAAGCCGGGCCGTGAGCGGCGTCGGTCACGGCGCCTCGAAGAGGACGTCGGCGAGCCCGCTCGTGGCCGCGAGCTGAATATCAGCGGTCCGCCGCCGACCCCGCGCTCGTTACCGCTTCGGCTCGTACTGCGCCAGGATGCGTCGGGCGACGGTCATCTTGTGAACCTCGTCCGGACCGTCGTAGATGCGCGCGAGCCGCGCCTGGCGGTAGAACATCGAGAGCGGGTGGTCCTCGGTCACGCCGGCCGCGCCGAAGACTTGAATCGCGCGGTCGACCACGTCGTGCAAGACGCGCGCGCCGAAGAATTTGATGCAACGCGATCTCCTCGCGTGCCGCGGCCGGTCCCGCCGTGTCGATCGTCCAGGCCGCGTGCAGCGTCAGCAAGCGTGCGGCTTGGATGTCGGCGCGTGAGTCCGCGATCCAGTCCTGAATGTTCGCTTTGCGGGCGAGCGTGGAGCCGAAGGCCTCGCGCTCGGTCGCGTAGCGACACATGAGCTCGAAGGCACGCTGCGCGACGCCGAGCCAGCGCATGCAGTGATGGATGCGCCCGGGCCCGAGCCGTTCCTGCGCGAGGACGAACCCCATGCCCTCGTCGCCGAGGCGGTTGGTCACCGGCACCCGGCAGTCCTCGTAGCGGATCTCGGCGTGGTGGTTGTCGTCGTCGCCCATCACCGGGATGCCACGCACGATCTGGAATCCCGGCGTGTCCGTCGGGACGATGATCTGGCTGAAGCGGAGGTACGGGCTCGGGCCTCGGGGTTCGTCATCGCCATCACGATCGCGAAGCTCGCGCCGTGCGCGCCGCTCGAGAACCACTTGTGGCCGTTGATGATCGTACTTCGTCGCCGCCTGGCGACGAATCAGGCCGGGAGCTGCGCGTCGACCTGCGAGGCATCGGACGACTCGAGGCGGTCGAGGCGTGGGCCCTGCGGCGAGCTGAGGCATCGGCGGCCTCGATGCCCAGCCGGTGCATACGGGCGATCACCTCGCGGTCGAAGTAGAGGTAGGAGCCCGGCGTTGAACGTCGCGTCACGCGGCGGGCGGATCACCTCGTAGAGGTTCACGTCGCGATAGAGGTTGCTCTCCATGCGGGCCACGCGGTTGCGCTCGAGCAGGAGCTTCCGATCGATGTTGTAGGCGTTCTCGAGAAACGAATCGGCGGTCCGCTCCGACGGCGCGGCCGAAATGGACGAACGGCCCGCGGATCGAGTCGGGCGGCTCGGTGACCAGCACGGTGACGATCTCGTCGGCGCCGAGCGCGACGACCGGCGCCAGCGGCGTATTGACCAGCAGCCCGCCGTCCCACAGCAGATGCGGTCCGATCTCCACCGGCGGGAAGAGCAGCGGGATGCTCGCGCTCGCAAGCACCATGTCGACGGTGATCGCGTCGACGATGACGTAGTCGGGCGCGCGGGTGAACGCGGTGTCGTGATTCACGAAGCGCACCAGCTTGCCGGTATGCGCGTCCACGGTATTGATCGCGAGGCGCAGGCGTAGTCGACACTCGTTCGCCCCCGAACGCCTCGACCAACCGCCGGCGCAGGGGCGACGTGTCGGCGAGAAACGGCTCACGGATCCCCTGCAGGAGCTTGCTCACCAACTCGAAGCGGGTCGTCAGCAGATACTCGACCCAGGCGGCGAGCAGGCTGCCGCGACGCGGCGGAAAATGGTTGCGGGAGCGTTGCAGGAAAGCGCGCCATGGCGCGACAGAGGAGAGCCAGCGCGAGAACTCGCCCCAGGTGAGGCGGCCCCAGGTCGCCACGAGATCGCGGAAGAAGCGGTCGCTCGCGATCACGGGCGGGTCCAGCGCGATGCCGTGCCAGAAGTCCATGATCTCGCGCGGCGACTTCCCGGCAGCGATGAGCGCGGCGTTGATACCCCCGGCCGACGTGCCCGAGAGCACGCCCGGACCGTGCATGAAGCCGCGGGTCGTCGAGGCAGACGTTGGTAGACGCCGACCTGAAACAGCGCCGCGCGCGCCTCCCCGACAGCGACCAAGCCGAGCGTGCCACGCTTCTGCGCCTCTTCTCTTCTCGAGCACGTTCATCTGCCTCCCCTTCGTGCGCCGTCGCGAAGCAGCGCGATGCTCCTCACCACTACCTCACAGTAGGCCGACCGGCTCCATCACCGCCGCATCGCTTTGCCAGCTCTGCGAAGCGGATGCCGCACGCGTTCCAGATCTTGGGAACGGATCGCGGCATGCGTCCTTCCATCCGACCGGCCAACCGAAGCGGGCGCGTAGCCATTGCCCGTGCGATTTCTGGCACGCGGCATGGTCCTTCGCCGTCCACGGAGGACATCTGGCGTGTGAACCGTCGTAACGCTCATTCCGTCGATCGGTCCTCGCGCGGCGGCGGCGCGCGTCGGGTCGTCGGGGTAGGCGATCCGCGGCCGTCGTCGTCACGCGCGCAGCGGCCTTCGGCGGTCAGTGCGGCTCGCGGTCGAGATCGATCCGCACCGTGAGCAGCTCGGTGCCGACGAGGCGAACGATCGCCGCATTCAGCGGGTCGAGGCTACGCTGCCGTGCACGCGGATCGTCCTCCGGCATCAGGTGCGCCGTGCCCGGCGCGCCAGCGGCCCCCGACCATCACGCGGACCCGCGGGTTCGCGAGGATGTTGCGCACATAGTCGGCATGCCGGCCAGTGCTCCGCGACGAGCCAAAACGTATCGCCGTTCAGACCGTTGCCGACCGGCGTCTCGACGCGGCTTGCCGCTCGTCCGACCGATCGTCTCGAGCAGCGCGGGCGCGCCGGGTATACGCCCCGCGATGAGCTTGACGAACGGATTCACGAGATAGCTGCTGAACGTCGTGGCGATGCGGCGCTGAGCGTGCTCATGGCTCGCCCACTCCTCACCTGCCGGACGTCGTCCCGGCACCTGCATACCACGGCGCCGACGCATCGGGGCAGTCGATCCGCCTCCGTTCCGTTCGCGCCGACGAGCGCGTCGGATGCCGTGCGCGAGCCGCGGCAGGAGGGCGCGCTCGGGATCGCGCCGGACGCTCATCGAGGAGGAAGGCGATCTCGGCTTCGATCGACGCGCGCACGAGCTCGCGAACCGCCAGCGCGGGCGCGGTCAGGTTGCTGGCGAGCGCGAAGCGTGTCGTCTCGATGGGCGGCGCGAACGAGAAGTAGAAGCGCTGGGAGTCGCGGGAGCGGCGTGAGCCCGATGCCGCGGACGAGCGGCGGGATCTCGTCCGCCCGCGAGGAAAGACGGCGGAGCAGGGATCCGAGCAGCGGCGTCGCGAGCACGTCCCCAGCGTCGAGCAGGATGTCGTAGCATTCCTCGGCGCCGACGGCCCCGAACGGCACGATCGGATAGCCGTGCTCGATCGCGAGACGCGCGAAGCCCATTCGGTTGCCCCAAATGAGCCGGTACTTCTCTCCCTTGCGTTTGAACACCTCGCGGGCGCCGCCGGGACAGCACCAGGATCGACTCGCGAGCCCGCATGAGGCGCTCGGCAGTTGTCGGGGTCGCCTTCGACCGTACCCCAGCTCGCGAGCAGCGTCCGCCAACCGGGAAGCCGGAAGTGTACGTGGTCCCCGAGCGACCGCAGCTCGACGCCGCAACGATCGGCGATCTCGAGCACCAGGAGCGGCGCGTCGAGAAGTCCCAGTGACGGTGTGATTGCCAACGAGCAGGAAGGGTCGGTCGCGCGGCACAGGTTCTCGAGGCCGTAGAGCTGCGGCAGCGTGAGCCACCGCCAGGGAGCTGCCAGCACGGTGGTCGGCACGCCGAAGCGCGAGCGGGTCCGTGTCGTCCGGCTCTCCATGACGCAACTCAGAAGCAGGATGGATGCCGCGTACGCGGAGGTTCCCGGTCCCGATTCGGCGCGCGGAATACGCGGACGATTCGCAGCCACGCGAAGCCGTGCACGATGCTTTCCCGCGCATGCGAATGCGATCTCGGCCTCGCGATCGCGACCGGCCGCGCGCAGCACATCCAGCGGATCAGGAAGGACGTCTGCGGGTCCGGCGTCGTCCCGCATGCTGGCACGGGCCATGCTTCGACCATTTGCATGGCCCTCAAGCACTCCATCGATGCGCTAGTGATCGGGGCCGGGCCAGTCGGTCTGACCGCGGCCCTCACCCTGGTGCGACACGGACAGCGCCGCATCGGAGATCATCGACGAGGCCGAACGCGGAACGGGCCTGAGCTACGCGCCTGGCTCTCAATGCCGCGGCGCTCGCGACGTTCGAGGAGCTCGGTGTCGCGGCGGCACTGGTCGCCCGCGGCAACCGCGTCGACCGGGTGGCACTCTACGACGGTGCGACACGTCGCGGCGAGCTCGAGCTGGCGGCGCTCGACCCGGCGCACCCCTTCTTGCTCGTGCTGCCGCAGAGCGAGATCGAGGACGTCCTGCTCTCGCGCGCTCGCCGACCAGCGGGTCAGCGTTCGTTGGAATCATCGCCTGCGTCGCCTCGACGACCCGGCCGCAGCGGCGGTCGCGTGCACCATCGACCGGATCGAGACCGTATCGTCGGGTTACGCGTCAGCCACGGTCGGCCACGTCGTGGGAAGACCTACGAGCGTGACATCCCACTGGTCATCGGCGCGGACGGTCATGGATCGTTGGTACGCCGCCAGATGGGCATCGAGCTCGGCGAGACCGGCCCGGCGGGGACGTTCGCGGTCTTCGAGCTCGACGGGCAGAAACCTCCCGCCCGACCTGCCGGGACAGGACGCGCGACGGGAGGTGCGGATCACGATCGTCGATGGGAGACGGAGCATCTGGTGGCCACTGCCGGGGCGGCGCACCCGCTTGGGCATCGAGCTGCCGGCAGACGAGAGCGCCGACGGCCGGGCGCGACAAGAGTCGACTGCCGTCGATCGTTCCATGGCTCGCCACCCGTTCGACGATCAGCGCCTGCAGGAGCTCGTCGCGGAACGCCTCCCATGGCACGCGGCGCCGTCGGGACGTTTGATGTGGTCGGTCGCGATTCGTTTCGAGCGTGCGCTGGCGACTTCGTTCGGACGCGGGCGTGTATCTGGCTCGCGGGCGACGCTGCGCACCTCACGTTTCCGTTCGGCGTGCGGAGCATGAACGAGGGAATCATCGAGGCGCGGCAGCTGGCGACGCGCTGCGGCCATGTCCTCGACGGCACGGCTCCGGTCGCATCGCTCGACTCCTACGGTCACGAGCGGCTGGCGCACTGGCATGCGCTGTTGGCCTCGACCGAGGCGCCGGCACCGGCCACGACGCGCGGCGACTCGTGGCTGACCGCGAACGCGAGCGGCATCATCAGAGGCGCTTCCCGTCGCGACCCGCGACCCCGGGCACCTCATTGGCCGGATCGTCTCGCTGTCGCCGGACTGAAAGCGGGAGATTCATCCGGCGGATCAACACGGTGCCCCATCTCGCAGACGTAATGGCTCGCTGCGGATCGCCGTCACCTCCGACCCCGGCCGGGACCGCTGTCTCACTCGCGGCAGACATCGGTCGAGCGGTGCGTTGGTCTGATCACGCCTATCGATCCGCGCGGCGCGTGGTGGGAAGTGGGCCTGGAGGCGTGCGCGTGAAGGACAGAATCGTACGACCAGAAGCTCGGCGGCGAGGACTCGCATCGAGACCCGCAAACGCGGCGTCTGGTTGCTCACGAACCCCTCCACCAACAAGGGGCTCGCCTACACCGTCGCGGAGCGCCGGGCACTCGGGCTCGACGGCCTGTTGCCGCACCAGGTGCTCGAGATCGGGCAGCGAGGTGGAGCTCGAGCTCGAGCACATCCGCGCCAAACCGAGCGATCTCGAGAAGTACATCGGGCTCAGGCAGCGCTCCACGATCTGAACGAGCGTGCTCTTCTACCGCGTGCTCGTCGAGACACCTCTGACGAGCTGCTGCCGATCGTCTACACGCCCGACGGTGGGCCTCGCCTGCCAGAAGTTCAGCCACATCTTCGCGCTCGGCGCGCGGCATCTGGATCACGCCCGACAGCGTCGATCGCGGACGCGAGGTCCTCGAAAACGCGCCGTTCGACGACGTCCGGCTCATCGTCGTCACCGACAACGAGCGCATCCTCGGCCTCGGCGACCACGGCGCCGGCGGCATGGGCATTCCCGATCGGAAAGCTCGCCCTCTACGTGGCCGGCTCGGGCATCCATCCTGCGCAGACGCCTGCCGGTGAGCCTCGACGTCGGCACCGACAATCGGGCAGCTGCTCGGACGACCCGCTCTACATCGGCTGCCGGCGTCCGCGGCTCGCGGGCGAGCCCTACTCGACGAGTTCGTCGAGGAGTTCGTGCAGGGCGTCCGCGACGCGTTCCCGCGCGCGCATCCTCCAGTGGGAGGACTTCGCGAAGACGCACTCGCTTCGCGCTGCTCGAGCGCTACCGCGAAGCGCGTCCCGAGCTTCAACGACGACATCCAGGGCACCGCGGCGGTGACCTTGGGCGGCATCTTCGCGGCGCTGCGCATTACCGGGCAATCGATCCGCGAGCAGCGGGTCCTCTGCATCGAGAGCCGGCGGCGCGGTGCATCGGCATCGCCCGCCTCACGAAAGCCGCGATGCGCGCCGCGGGAAGCCGGCGACGACGAGTATGCACCGCGCGATCGCCGCCTTCGATTCCCACGGGCATCGTGTGCGCAGGGCCTCGAGATCCCGGACGCCCACAAGCGCGAGTTCGTCGCTGAGCAAGCAGACCCTCGACCATTACCGCATCGACGCGAGCTGCGACGCCCGTGGACGTGATCCGCACCTTCCAGCCGACGATCCTGGTGGGTGCGACGGCGCAGGCGGGCGCCTTCACGCGCGCGATGCTCGAGGAGATGGCGGCGAAACACGTCGCGCGCCCGGTGATCCTGCCGCTCTCGAATCCCACCTCGAGCTCGGAGTGCACGCCCAGGAGGCGCTCGAGTGGACGGGCGGTCGCGCCATCGTGGCGACCGGGAGTCCGTTCGACGACGTCGTTCACGGCGGGCAAGCGGCAGCGTGATCGGCCAGGGCAACAATGTCTTCATCTTCCCCGGCGTCGGCCTCGGGGCGATCGTCTCCGAAGCGCGCGAGATCAGCGGACGCGATGTTCGCGATCGCCGCCCAGACCTCCTCGTGAGCTGCGTCGGGGAGGAGCGCCTGGCGCTCGGCGCGATCTACCCGAGCCAGAACGATCTGCGCGAGGTCAGCTTCCGGATCGCGTGCGCGGTGGTGCGAACCGCCCGCGATGCGGGCCTGGGCGCGCAATCCCCGACGCCGCGATCCGAGGGAGACCGTCCGGCGTGCGGTCTGGTACCCGAGCTACATCCCGATCCTCGCGCGCAGTGGCGATCAGCGCTCGAGCCTGGCGACCCGACGCTCGAGCTGTTTCAGCTACGCATCCGCGGCCGCGTGGAACTGGCGCATCACCTCGCGCTCGAGTCAGCGCCATACGCGCGGCGCCCCGCCGTCCGGCGCGCATGTCCTTCTGGACCTCCGCACGGCCCCGCTCGACCAACGTCTCGGCGTCGCGACGGAGATTGCGGCGCACGACCGTTGGATTCGGCATCTTGCCCGTGGGCATGACCGTTCTCCCTTCATCCCGATTGAAGCGGTCGGCGTGCCAGCCGCGCTCGATCGCGTCGACCGCGAGTTGAACATCGAAAATGACGCAGGAACGTCGCACGTCTGAGAAGGGCTTCGTGCCGAATTCTCAATTTTCCAGGTTGCGTCCCCGGGTCGTGCACGCGGCCGCCTGGAACGTTACCACGACAAGAAGCGCAGTATCTTTCGGAGGCTGCGCGTCTCGCCCTCGAATGGTCGGCTGCACCAGGGACACGCTCGAAGCGTGGCACCACTGACAGCCAATCCATTGCCAATGCTCGGCCGATGCCCGAGAAAGCGCCGGTGACAACGATGCATCTTCGTCATCCGACGGGTCCCTGATACACCTCGACGAAGCGCATCATCATGTCCTGCGGCGGCATGAAGTTAGCCTGCAGTCGGTCTTCACGCAAGATCACGCTCGGGCCCTCCTGCGCGCGCCAGCCAGTGCGGCCCGCAGGTCCGCGAGCGACTCGGCGTAGAATCCGCGGCAACCGAGGCCCTTCGGCCGACTTGATCCCAGCGCACCGTGCCCATCGCGGTGCCGAACGTCCGGCCGTAGAGCATCCGCTCGTTCGGCTCCTCCATCGTCCAGCGAGCCCTCGGCGAAGATCACGGTCGTGAGCGCGACGCCGTCGCGCGCGGCCTCTGCATCTCCATGAAGTGGAAGCCGGCGGCGCCGTCGCCGCTCACGCAGACGACCTCGCGCTCCGGCGCGCCGAGCTTGGCGCCGATCGCCGACGGAATGCCGGTGCCGAGCATGCCGGAGCTCGAGGATGCTGTGGTACGAGCGCGGTGTCGTCGGCGGGCAGGCACGGCATGCGCCCAGAGCGAGGCGTGTTGCCGCCGTCGGTCACGTACACCGCGTCGCGGCCCGAAGCGTCTCGCCGACGACCTGCATCGCTGCGCCGGGTGGATGCCGGCCCGCCCAAGCTGGCGACGGCCGCGAGGCTCGTGTCGCGCCAACTGCCTGCTCGCTCCTCCGCATGCGCGCGCCAGTCTCGCCTGTGCCGCGTGGCTGCGATGCCGAGCGCGCGCGCAGCGCGTCACCAACCCTGGCAGCTGCGCTCGCCAGATCTGCGACGATCCCGATCGTGACCGGCCGCGTTGACGCCCGATGTGGCGCGGATCGACGTCGATGTGGATCAGCGTTGCGCGCCGGGTACGGCCCCAATACTTGTCGTAGGGGAAATCGAGGTTGCCGAGCCGCGAGCCGAGCACGCAGACGACGTCGGCTTCGCGCCGCGCCAGCGTCGGCGGCGCGGTCCGTAGCCGTGCAGGCGGTGCGGGTGGTCGATCGGCGAGAACGGCCGCACGGCCCGCCATCGTCGTGACGACCGGGCATCGAGCCGCTCGACGAGCTCCGAGGAGCGCGGCATTGCGCCGGCACGGTCGACGCCCGCTGCCCGCGACGACGAGGGACGATCCGCCGAGCGCGGAAGCTCGGCGGCTGCCTGGCAACTGCGCCTCGGAGGCCGCAGGCGGCGCCGCGCGAGGCCGGCGGCGGCACCGAGCGCGACCATCGCTGGCGTCCCCGGTCGCATACATGACCGGCGCCGGGATCTCGAGCTGCGCCGGGCCGGGACGTCCGCACCACATCTCGCGGAACGCGAGCGCCGTCAACTCCGGGAATGCGGCTCCGCTCGAAGATGGGTCCGCCCCATTTGACCATCGGCCGGAAGACGTCGAGCTGATCCTGTCGCCCGGAACGTCGCGACGGGGTCGAGGGATGAACGATGCCGAGACGGTGCTGCGCGGTGATGATCAGCACGGGCACGCCCTCGTGCCGCGCCGTGATGACGCCCGGCGGTAGATTGGCCGAGCCCGGGCCGGGGTTGCCGAGCACCGCCGCGACCTGGCCCGTCGTCTTGTAGAGACCTTCCGCCATGTGCACGGCGCGCGGCCTCGTGGCGGATCGGCACGAGACGGATGTCCGTGGGCTCCGAGGCTCGCCAGGATGCGGATCGACCTCGGGGCACGGAAGCCGAAGACGAAACGCACGCCTTCGTTGGCGAGACAACGAGACGAGCAGCTCGCCGCTCCGGTCACGTCATCCATGGACAGGCTCCTTTCTCATGCTCGAGAGCTCCCCTGCAGACCCACCAGCTGCGTCTCCGAGACGCTCGCCGAGGCGCTGATCCCGCACCGTCACGATCGGCGTATGTCGATGACGCGCCGGAGGCGGATGGTCGTTGACCTGGACGTCCGTGTTCGGCGAGCTCCGTCTTGAGCTCACCTCCGACAGCCCGCAGAGTGCCGCCTTCGAGGCGGCATACGCCGCCATCGAGCAGCGCCGGAAAGATGCCGGCCGTGGAAGGCCACGTTCGGCACGTGACGCGGCCCGCCGGCGGATGCGCCGTTGAGCGCATCCGGCGTACACCAAGACGGCTGGCAGCTCTCCGACAGTGAGGAAGCGCCGGGTGGCGGCTTCGCGCCGGTGAGAAGTCGTTGCGATCAATCCAGTCAGCAACGGCAGTCATGACTGCGCGACCACCCCCGCATGCGTGCTTTGCCCGTCGACGACCACATCGGGACCGACGAATGCGTCGAATTCGGGCGAATACGCGGGGCACGAGTCTTGCGACGACCTCCCACTTCGAGGAGGACATCCATCATGCGTACCATCAAATGCTGGCAGCCGCGGCCTGCATTATCGTCGATCGGCGCCACGGCGTTCCGCCAGCGACGCCGATCGCCGTCACGATCTGTGGTCAATTCGTGCGGGGCACGGGCCAGCTCGTCGCCGATCTCGATTGCTCGGCCAGTCCCGGGCGAAGCAGTGAAAGCTGCAAGGCAAGCTGCTCCTGAACGGCTTCACGTTGACGGGCCACTGGCGTCCGAGCACGTCGTGAGTTGCGAGCTCGGCGCCTGTCGGGTGTGGTCGGGCCGAGACGGTCACCGGCAGCTTTCGACGGCGTACGCAGCAAACGCGGTGCGCGGATCGAAGCCGGCGCCGTGATCACCGCCAACAGCGGCGACGGCGTCGCACCGACAAGACCGCGAGTCTTCGATGCCACGGTGTCGGCAGACAGCGGTGACGGCGTCACAGCAAGACCACCCGCGACCATTAGCGAGTCTACCATCACGGCAACACCTGGTGACGGGTCGCACCGACAGCTCGGTGACGATCAAGGCCTCGACGGTCGGCGGCGGCGGCGGCAACGGCACGTCGACAGCGACAAGAACGCCAAGGCGCTGAAGCTCTCCCACCATCAACGGCAACGGATTCGACGGCATCCGCGGCATACGCTCCACGCTGGTGGACTCGACCGCGACCGGCAACCACACCAACGCGGCGTGCGGCGTCAGCGACAGGTGCGCCGACGTCGCCTCGTTCCTCTTCCCCAGCGGTCAGGGATCCAGGCGCGTGCGAGACGAGCCGGAACACCGATGTCGGCGGCGTGGGGCGTCTGCGGCCTCGACTGAACGAGGTTGCGGCTCCTACCTGGGCAGGAAGCGTCGTCGCGAACAACCGATCTCGACTCAGCACCGTCACCGGCCCGGCAGACTGCCCGGGCCTGTGACGGCGCGAACGACGTAGTTGGCGGATAGATGTGCGTCGTCGGCGTGAAGTAAGCGTTGCCGCAGGACGCTGGCGTCGGCGACGTCCTGCAGGCGGAAGCCGGGGCCGGTCGAAAAACGGCCCGGCGTCCTCCAGGGTGCAGGGCGAAGGTGACCGGTTCGCCGAGCAGCGCCAGCGGGTTTCGAAGACAAGCGCCGCGCCGCCGATCCCCTGGAGTCGTGCTTGTCGGGCGAACCAGAGATCCAGGACCACCTGCGAACCGAGAGCGCTCATGGCGGTGCGCGGGGTGGCGGCAATCTTCTTGCGCGATGCGCGTCAGGTACATCACGACGCCTTCCACGAGAACGTCGCGTGCGGCGCTCGCGGAAGCCGGCCTTGCGCAACTCGTCGCGGAAGGACTGGGTCTCGAAATCCACCGCGACGCGGCGCACGATGTGCGCCGACAACTCCGCGGCGTGCCGGGCGACAATGCTGGCCTTTAAGGCTGTTGCCGGATGGTCGACCTCGAAGAGCAGCTGACCGCGCGGGCGCCTTCGCGAAGCCAGTAGCCCCGCATGTCGTATCCCGCCCGAGGACGACCTGTCGACCACCTTCCGCGCGGTGCGCGTGCGAGCGCGTCGTCATGGCGATGACGGGCGAGGACTGAACTGCGGCAGCCCATCCGTCGCCCAGTCGGTGTAGCGCCCGAGATCCGGGCCCGCACCCTCGTAGGCGATGGCGGCGGCACGCGCCAGCGGTCGCAGAATCCACAGGTGCGCATAGGGGTCGTCGACGACGTGCGGCCCCTGCGGGCTGCGCATGCTCGAAGGCCCGGCATCAGGCACACGGCTTCCGGCCGTTCGGCTCGGGACGTTCTCAAACACGGCGCACTCTCGCGATCAGTTCCCGAAGTCCCAGCTCTCGCCCGCGTGGTAGCGCCCGAGCACGTTCTTCGCGATCAGGATCTTGTGGACCTCGTCCGGGCCGTCCGCGAGCCGCAGCGTCCGCGCGCCCTGATACATGGCGGCGAGCGGCAGGTCGCCGGAGACGCCGGCCGCGCCCCACACCTGGATGGCGCGGTCGACCACGCGCTCGTAGGCCGCCGGGACGAAGATCTTGATCGCCGAGATGTCGGTGCGCGCGTCGCCGCCGCCGTCCATGCGCTCGGCGCAGTGGATCGTCATGAGACGCGCGGCCTGATGTCGATGTACGAGTCGGCGATGAAGCCCTGGATGAACTGCTTGGTCTCGAGCTTGCCGCCGTGCACCTCGCGCATCGCGGCGCGCTCGCACCATCAGGTCGAAGGCCCGCCACATCTGCCCGATCGAGTTCATGCAGTGATAGACGCGCCCGGCCCCGAGGCGATCCTGCGCAGCTTGGTGGCCTGAGCCGGCCTGGCCGAGCTGGTTCTCGAGCGGCACGCGCACGTTCTCGTAGGTGATCTCGCAGTGGTCGCCTCGGCCGGCCCCAGATCTCGATGCCGCGCACGATCCGGACGCCGGGCGTGTCCTTCGGCACGATGATCTGCGTCATGCGGCCGTTGTCGCTCGCCGCTGCGTCCTCCGTCCGGCACATGACGATGAAGAAGTCGGCGCGCGAAGCCGTTCGAGGTGAACCACTTGTGCCCGTTGATCACCCACTGGTCGCCGTCGCGGCGCGCCGTCGTCTTGATCGAGCGCGGATCCGAGCCGGCCGAGTCGGGCTCGGTCATCGAGAAGCCCGACTCCATCGTTCCCTCGGTGAGCGGCACCAGCCACTTCCGCTTCTGCTCCTCGGTGCCGTACTTGAGCAGGATCTTCTGGTTCCCGGAGTTGGGCGCCACCACGCCGAAGAGCGCCGCCGCGCCCATGCTGTAGGCCAGCACCTCGTTCATGTAGGCGTGCTCGAGGAAGCCGAGGCCCGCACCGCCGTACTCCGGCGGGAGATGCGGCGCCCAGAGGCCCGACGCTGCTTCACCTTCTGCCTTGATCGACCGCCGCGAGCTCCCGGGCGACGCGCCGATCGCTCGTCCGTCGCGCCGTCTCGCGACCCGGCCCAGAGCTTCCGCTCGTTGGGCAGGATCTCGCGGTTCGACGATCTGCGCGGGAGCGCGCGGATCTCGTTGATCCGGGAGTCGAGCGTCGGGATGGGCTTCACGTTCATGTGCATGGCGGCCTCCTCTCCGAGCTGCCCCGGTGGGCGCATATCGATTCGGTCCTATCACATCCTGGTCTGGGCGGGCCCCAGAGTTCGGCGCGTTCGAGGCCACGTTTGCGCCGCGGCGGCAGCGGTGAAGGGGCTGCCCGGGATCTTCCGGACCGCCTGTCGGTGCTCGCCGCCGGCGGGGGGCCGTCGCGCGCGAGATCGATCCCGTCGTGTCTAGAGGCGGCCTCGCGAGAATCGGCGAGGGGCTCGGGCGGTGGCGGCGCTCTCCGGCGCATGGAGCGCTTCTGATCTCACGCCAGCCCGAGGGCGGCCCTTCCTGGGTACCCAGCTCCTGTCCTGGCTCGCGCTCGCCGCTCCTCGGCGAGCACAACCGCGACGTCTATGCAGAGCTTCTCGGACTCAATGAGGCGGATCTCACAGGCCTCACGCGGGACGGCGGGATCTGATCGGGAG
>ERZ1370068.7093-contig-6032_pt1 | contig 77249 bp, 74 predicted proteins | sample MGYA00561227_ERZ1370068 | MGnify/ENA primary metagenome ERZ1370068 (study PRJEB38410, sample SAMEA6850437) | metagenome | study: Metagenomic assessment of the ecological functions of the soil: analysis of the soil microbiota associated with the... | reverse complement strand
GTAGCCACTTCGTTCAGTTACGTATTGCTCAAAGGACGAGTTCCTGGCGATGCTCGGCCACGAGCTGCGCAACCCGCTCGAGCGCGCTGACGCCGGCCTCGGCCCTGGCACCTCGCCGAGGTCGCAGAGCGGACCGCGAGTCACCAGCGTTCGCGCGAGGTGATCGCGCGCCAGGCCGGCACGCCTGCACCGACCTCGCTCGACGACCTGCTCGACGACGCCCGGCTCAACTCCCACTGCCGAGATCGTCGCTCGACCGCCGGGCCGGTGGATGGCTCGCGGCGGTGCGTCACGTGATCGGCTCGTTCAGGCCGCCGGTGATCGCAGCGCGCACCTGCATCGCCGCCAGAGCATGGCGCCGGTCCGGGTGATGCGGCGCAGAGCGTCTGGGTGACGGCGACGCCATCCGCCTGAGCAGATCGTCTCAACTCCGTTGCTCGACAGCGCACTGCAAGTCCCCGCCCGACGGCGGCAGCGTGCGAGATCGAGACGCGCGACCGTGCGGCGACCAAGCGGCCGCCTGCGTCGTCGCCGACCGACCGGCAGCGGCATCGCCGCCGGACTTCCCGCCCCGCGTCTTCGATCTGTTCGCCCAGGGCCGAGCGCGCGACGACGCGCGCGCAGTGGCGGCGCTCGGCCTCGGGCCTGACGGCCGGTGCGCCGCCTGGTCGAGGCTACTGCACGGCGGCGGCGATCACCGCCGCGCCCCGGCCACGGCGCGGCGCCACAGCCTGCCCGAGCTCCGCGTGGCTGGCCGCGCAGCGCATGCGCCCGCCGCGCGCGCGTTGCACGCCCGGTCCGGATGAAGCGCCCGGAGCGCCCGCTGCCGCGATCGCTGGTCGTCGAGGACAACACTCGGACGGGCGCGCGAGTCTGCTGCGCCAGCGCTGCTCGGCATGGACGGGCCACGAGGTCTAGCGCGGCCGGCGAACGGCGTGGCCGGCGTCGCCGATCGCGTGGGCCAGACGGCCCCGAGGTCGCGCTCGTCGACGTCGGCCCGCCAGACATCGACGGCTACGAGGTGGCGCGGCGGGTGCGTGCCGCGGCCGGCCCGCTGCGCCTGATCGCGGTGACCGGCTACGGCACGCCGGAGATTCGCCAGCAGGCCCTGTCGACGGCTTCGCGGCGCCTTCCTCGTCAAGCCGTTCGACATCAGGCGTTCGAGCGCTTGGCGAGCGAAAGCTGCAGTCGAGCTGAGCGGGCTTGCTAGGAGATCGTACCTCCACCTCCCGCCGCGACGCCATGGCCGGCAAGACGGAACTCAGATCCAAGGCCGCCGAGAAGCGGCTCGACTCGATCCGAACGCTTCGATCGAGACGCTCCGGAAAGACGGCAGCTCGAACGACGCCAAGCGCGGCTCAGACGCTGAGACACCAAGCTCGAGGGCCCTGAGCAAGCAGGTCGGTTTGATAGCGGGGACGGTCAGGAAGCTGGGTGTGCAGATGGTCCTGAAATTTTGAAGACGGCGACCAAACTCAAATCCGGCGACCGGGACCGCGAAGCCAAGGCGCAGCAGATGCGCAGCGACTCCGGAATGGAAGTCTCAGGTCGACAAAGGGAGACCGCCGCGCGCATCGCCGGGGAGAAGGGCAGCGGGCGCAGATGAACGCAAAGATGGTCTCGGAGCAGATGCGCAGACGCCCGCTTCATCAGGCTCCGAGGCGGACTTCGCCAGCATCAGTGCTCGAGGCGCGGGTGGCGTCGAAGCGCTAGCTCTCCCAGGGGCGGCCTCAGCGCCAGCGCCTCGCGCACGAAGTCGAGCCGGTCCTGGCCGAAGAACATCGCCTCGCCGACGAAGAAGGTCGGCGCGCCGAAGACGCCGCGCGCCACCGCCTCCTCGGTGGTCGCGATCAGCCGCGCCTTCGACCTCGGGATCGGCCGACCAGCGCGGTGAAGGCGTCGGCGTCGAAGCCGGCGGCGGCCAGCGTCGCGCGCCAGCACGCGCCGGGTCGCCGAGGTTGCGCGGCTCGCTCCCACATCGCCCTGCTGACCACCTCGACAGTAGCGCGCGAAGTCGCTCCGGCCGCGCGCAGCTGCAGGCCGGTGGCGCCGCGCATCAGCGTCAGCGTGTTGATCGGAAAGTGCGGGTTGAAGCGGAACGGCACGCCGTAGCGCGCGGCCCAGCGGGCGATGTCGTCGTTCATCCAGCGGCCCTTGGCCGGCACCGCTCACCGGGCTGGCGTTGCCGGTGGCCTTGAACACGCCGCCGAGCAGCATCGGCCGCCAGACCAGATCGCCGCGCCGGTCTCGGCCGACGAGCCCGGGCAGCTGCGTCCACGCCAGGTAGGACGTCGGGCTGCCGAAGTCGAAGAAGTACTCGACGGCTTGCTCGCGTCATCATCGCCTCACCAGGTTTCGGCCCAGGGCCGCAGGTCGAGCTCGTGCGTCCAGGCGCTGCGCGGCTGGCGGTGCAGGTGCCAGTAGTTCTCGGCGATGCGCCTCGGGGCTCGAGGATGCCGTCCTCGTCCTTCAGCGCGTAGCGCTCGGGAAAGTTCTCGCGCGATGAACGGCGTGTCGATCGCGCCGTCGATGACGACGTGGGCGACGTGGATGCCCTGCGGCCCGAGCTCGCGCGCCATGCTCTGCGCCAGCGCGCGCAAGCGCGTGCTTAGCGCCGGCGAAGGCGGCGAAGCCGGCGCGCGCCGCGCAGGCTGGCGGTGGCGCCGGTGAAGAGGATCGTGCCGCGGCCGCGCGGCAGCATCGCCTTGGCCGACCTCGCGGCCCATCAGGAAGCCGCCGAGCGCGCGCCATCTCCCAGACCTTGCGGTAGACCGCGCTCGGTCGTCTCGGCGATGCGGGAAGCGCACGTTGGCGCCGACGTTGAACACCGCGACCTCGATCGGCGCGATCTCGCGCTCGATGTAGCGCGACCAGGGTCTCCACGTCGACCTCCTTGCGCGCGTCGGAGGCGAAGCCGTGCGCCTCGCCGCCGTCGGCTGCGGATCGTCGCGACCAGCGGCTCGAGCTTCTCGGCGGTGCGCCGCGTGACGCAGGCGACGAAGCCTTCGCGGGCGCGAAGCGCGCGGGCGATCGCGCCGCCGGTCGAGTCGCCGGCGCCGATCACGCAGCACCGATTTCCGTTCGTTCACCTGCGCATCTCCCGGCTGCAGCAAACAAACAACTGTGCACCAAGCCGTCCGGCGATCCATCGGGGCAAACCGCTTGTATCGCACGATCGCCTCGGCGAGACTCGCCGCCGAACAGGCCCGCCGCGCCACCCTTGCGGGTCGGTTACGAAGAGCGTGAGCAAGAGGTTCCATGATGACGCGCGGGTCTTCATCAGCCATCGTCCGGGCGACGGCGCCGGCCAGGCGACGGCGCTGCGCCGAGGAGCTCGACGCCCTGTTCGGCGAACGGCAGGTCGTGCGCATCGCCAGGCCGATGCGGCCTGCCGGACGAGCGCTGGCGCGAGGCGCTGGCCGGAACGCCTCGCCGCACCGCCGATCCTCGTCGCCGCTCGTCACGCCCGAGTCGTCGGCCGGCGACAGCCGCACGGCCGACGACGCGGCTGCGCGCCCAGCTCGACGCCGGCCTCGCCCGCCGGACGCCCGGATCCTGCCTCTGCTCGGCGACGGCGTCGACCGGTGACGCCGGGCGCGGACCTGCCGGCGCCGTTCGAGCGCCTGTCTCGCCTACGCCGCGACCGGCCGCCTGCGCCACGCCGAGTGGCCCGGGCGACATCGCCCGCCTTGCCGAAGACCTGCGCGGGCTGGGCGTGCGCCCGCTCGCCGGCACGCAACCCGGCACCATGCCGCTGCCCTGCGCGACGAAGGGCCGATCGCGATGCCGATGCCCGTCGCAGAGGAGCCGTCGCCGTGACGAGCGGAGCGACGGCAGCCGCAGGCGTCTTCGGCTTGGTGGCGGCGGCCTGCTCGCTCGTCGGCGGCTGGGGCGTCTGGCGCTGGCGGCAGCGCCGGGCCGCGAGCCTCTCCGGCATCTGGCGGGCACAGCATCGGCCTGCGCGGCGCGCCGACCTCGCGCGATGGCGGGCTGATGCGCGTGACCGCTGACGCAGAAGGACCGCAGGCGTCGGCCTCGTCGAGCACCGTCGGCATCGAGACCGACCCGCAGTGGGAGGCGGTGCGCGACGCCTGGAAGTACCGCACCGGCAGCGACGGAAGCAGGTGATCTACCGCGGCCAAGGCGAGTTCATCGACGCCGGCGAGTTGCCACGAAGCCGGCGAGCGCGGCCGGCAAGACGCCGCCGAGCCGCTGTCCGACCGCCAGGTCGACCCGGAACGCGCCCGGCGATCGATCCGGCGCGCGGCGTGCGCCGGGTCGTGATCACGGTGCACATCGCGTCGCCCCGGGCGGCGGCGAGAGAAGATCGACGAGGGCAGCTGTTCCGCGGCGCGATCGACCCCGGCGGCCAGCGCATCCGCGGCCGGCTCTGGCTCAACAGGCGAGCAGGGCGAGCGCGTCGTCGAGTCTGCGCCGCGCTAGCGCACTAGGCCGCCGGTGCAAGAGCCCTCGGCCGGAGCTCAGCGCGACGGCGACGACCGTCTTGCCGCGGCCGACTGCGGCGGCGCGGCAGGATCTTGGCGAGCGCTGCGCCGGCCGCTGCCTTCGACCGGCAGGCGCTTCTCGCGCCACTCGGGCATGCCGCCGCGGAACCAGTAGATCTTGGTGTAGCCCTCGGCGCAGCGCCGCGCGCGCGACGCCTTGTAGCGACTTCCAGCACTCCGGGCCGTTGCAGAGGAAGACCACCGGCTTGTCCTTGGGGATCGTCTTCAGGGCGCTGAAAGTCGTCCTTCTTGGCGTCGAAGTCGACTTCCTTCAGGCTCTTCTCGAGGTACGACGGCGAGCACCGCGCCGCGGATGTGCTCGTTGCTCGTATTCCTTCTGGCGAGCGCGTGTCGACGATCGTCACGCCCTTGCTTGCCAGCTCGGCGACCTGCTCGGCGCTCACCCGGGTCGACGCCCGTTGATCGTATCGGGCGTCGCGATGCCGAGCGAGGCGACGTAGGTGAACTGGCGCGCCGGCGTCGGCCGACGCGATGCGGAACCGACCGACGCCCGGGAATCGGCGCCGTCGGGCGAGCTGACCCAGTCGCCGAGGCGGCGCGCATTCGGTGGCGCAGAAGTCCTTGCGCACGACCATGCTCATGCCGCCCGGCACCGGCCGCGTCGTCTTCAGGATGCGCGCCTGGCCCGGATGCGCGGCGATCCATTCCTTGGCCTGCGTCTCGTCGGCGACCGTGACGTCGGCCATGTCGAAGCGAGCGCGACCGGGCCGCCGCCGCTGGTGTTGCCGTAGGTGACCTTCGAGAACTGGGCGAGCTTCGACGCCCGACTCGGTGAGCAGGCCCTTGGCGACGTAGCTGCGCAGCGAATCCTGCTGCGGCAGGTAGAGGCGCTTGCCGGCAGCTTGTCGACCGTGTCGATGTCGCTCTTGGCGACCAGCGCGTAGACCTGCTCCTGGCCGCTCGTGCGCGAGCAGCTGGTAGGCGTGCAGGATCGCCGAGGCGGTGACGTGCGCCGGCGCGATGATGATCCTCGTTCTCGACCGTGCGGCTGGCGCGCATCACCTCGGCCATGCGTCGAGGTCTGCGTGATCGTGGTGCGCGAGCCGGTCGCGCGGGTCAGCGACTGCGCCGGCGCGAGCGACGCGCTCAGCAGCACGTCGCCGGTGGAATCGGCCGGGTCGACGCCGAGCAGGACGCGGATCTCGCCGGCGGCGCGTGCGGCGCCCGGCGCCAAGCCGACGAGGACGCCAGCGCAGCGCCGAGCGAACTGAAGAGGATCGCCATGGGAGTGCTCCTGAACGGTCGCGCGACGCGACAAACTCCGCTTAAGGCGTACAACCGCCGCGGATCGGGATTAACGCCGCGACGGACACCGGAAGTTGTTCACGCCGTATTGCCGGCGCGCGACACCTCCCGCGCGGCTCAGCAAAGCGCTCGGCGCGCTGCGCGAGCGCGCCGGCGCCGGTCAACGATCGACTTCAGCCGATCTTCACGGGCACGAAGATCTTCTCGCCGTCGCGCTGCACCAGCAGCGCGACGCTCTTCGGCTTGCCGGCCATCACGCTCTTCGACCTGCTCGACCGACTGCACCGGCTTGCCGTTGATCGCCAGCAGCACGTCGCCGGCCTCGATGCCGGCGCGCGCGGCAGCGCCGTCGACGTCCTCGACCACCAGGCCGGCGTCGACCTTCGCCTCGCGCTTCTCTCGCGCGTGAGCGGCCGCAGCGCCAGGCCGAGCTGCGCCGCGCTCGCGCCGGCGCTCGGCGTCGGCGACCTGCTCGGCTTGCTTCGTCGGCGCCGCCGAGCTTGGCCTCGATCGTGCGCTCGGCGCGGTCGCGCCAGACCTTGCAGCTTGACGCGCTCGCCCGGCGCCGCCATGCCGATCAGGCTCGACAGCTCGCCCGAGCGCACGCACCGGCTCGCCGTTGACCTCGGTGATCGACGTCGCCCGACTTCAGGCCCGCCGCGGCCGCCGCGCTGTCGGGCGCGACGTTCGAGACCAGCGCGCCGTCGACCGCTTCAGGCCGAACGAATCGGCGAGCGACTGGTTCAGGTCCTGCACCGTCACGCCGAGGCGGCCGTGCTGCGGCCTTGCCGGTGGCGACGATCTGGTCCTTGACCTTCGAGCGCGACGTTGATCGGGATCGCGAACGACAGGCCCTGGAAGCCGCCGCTGCTGCGAGTAGATCTGCGCGTTGATGCCGACCACCGAGCCGCTGCCGTCGAACAGCGGGCCGCCCGAGTTGCCGGGGTTGACCGCCGCGTCGGTCTGGATGAACGGCACGACCGCGTCGCCCGGCAGCGAGCGGCCCTTGGCGCTGACGATGCCCTGGCGTCGCGGTCTGCTCGAGGCCGTACGGCGCGCCGATCGCGAGCACCGGATCGCCGACCTCGAGGTCCTTCGGGTCGCCGAGGCGCACCACCGGCAGGTCCTTGGCGTCGATGCGCAGCACCGGCGATGTCGGTCGCGGTGTCGATGCCCAGCACCTTGGCGCGTGTACTCGCGCCGGTCGCTGAGCTTGACGGTCACGTCCTTGGCGTCGCGCACGACGTGGGCGTTGGTCAGGATCAGGCCGTCGGAGCTGATGATGAAGCCCGAGCCCATGCCCTTGAACGGCGTCGACGGGTTCTGGCGGCCGCGCTGGCCGGAAGCCGGGGACGCCGCGGAAGAACTTGAAGAACGGATCGTCCTCCATGCCGGGCGGCAGGCCGCTGCTCCTCGAGCGCACGCCTTGTGCGATGCCTTCGACGGTGACGCCGACGACGGCCGGCGCCGACCTGCTTGACGATGGCGCGGTAGTTCGGCACCTGGCCGGGCACGGCGTGCTGAGCGGCGCCGGCGGCACCAGCGCGCTCGGCTGGCGCGGCCTGCGGCGCGGCCGGCGGCGACGCTGGGTCGTCGCGTCTTCGAGCCAGCTGGCGGCAGATCGATCGCACCGGCGGTGCCGACGACGGCGATGCCGGCGCCGACGAGCGCTGCGCTCAGGGGTTTCAGCTTCATGGATCGATCTCCAGCGAGCGGTACGCGGAAGTTCCGCGTTGACGCCGAAGATAGGGACCGCCGGTTAGCCCTTGGTTAGGCGTCGATGAGGCGGAGATTAAGACGACGGCGCGGCGCGGCGCGCGGGAAGCGCACGCGTCGCGCGCAGGCCGCCGGCGGGCGAGTCGGTCGAGCGCGACCGTCGCGCCGTGCGCGCTCGGCGACGCTGCGAACGATCGCCAGGCCGAGGCCGCGTGCCCGACTCGCCGCCTCGGCGCGGCGGTAGAAGCGGTCGAAGACGCGCTCGCCGCTCGGCCTGCGGGATGCCGGGCCCGGCGTCGTCGACCGTGCAGCGTGCACGCCGCGTCGCGTCCACCGCCGACGCTGACGTCGACGCGCGAGCCCGGCGGCGAATAGCGGACCGCGTTGTCGACCAGGTTGCGCGACCAGCAGGCGCGAGCGCGCGTCGGCTCGCCGGCGACGAACGACCGGCCGTCGGCGCGGCAGCTCGAACTCGATCGCGCGCGCGTGGCGCGAACGGCATCGTCGTCGGCCACCGCCTGGCGCGCGACCTCGAGCAGATCGACCCGCTCGCGCGGCGCGCAGCGCCGCGCCCGGCTCGCTGCGCGCCAGCGCGAGCAGCTGCTCGACCAGCCGGGCGGCGCGGTCGATGCCGTCGGCGAGCGCTTCGATCGCGCCGCCGCGCGCGTCGCCTCGTCGCCGGCGCGCGGCGCAGCAGCTCGAGCTGCAGCTTCAGCGCGGTGAGCGGCGAGCGCAGCTCGTGCGCCGCATCGGCGACGAACGCGCGCTGCGCGTCGAGCGAGCTGCGCAGCCGCTCGAGCAGCGCGTTGAGCGCGCTCGCCAGCGGCGCCACCTCGTCGGGCAGGCCGCTCGGTCGGCAGCGGCGCCAGCGACTGCGCGTCGCGCGCGCGCAGCGTCGCGCGCCAGGCGTCGAGCGGCGCCAGGTGCTGCGCCGCCAGCCACCAGATCGCGAGCGCCAGCGAACGGCGCCATCGAGCAGCAGCGGCAGGACGCTGCGCCAGGCGGCGTGCGGCGGCGAGCCGCTGCCGGATCTCGACCGGCTGCGCGACCTGGATGACGCGCTCGCGCGTCGCGACGCTGTAGGTGCGCCAGGCGCGGCCCTCGACCTCGAGCGTCGGCAGGCCGAGCAGCGCGCGCGCCGGCAGCGACGAGTGGGCGCGCGACGCGTAGATGCTGCGGCCGTCGACGGTCCAGATCTGGATCACGAAGTCGAGCTGCTCGTCGGCGAGCGTGCCGGCCTGGCCGGCGCGATCTCGCCCTGGTCGCGCAGCGACAGCGCCATCTGCTGCAGCTGGTAGTCGAAGATCGCCTCGGTCTCGCCGAGCACGTTGCGGTAGGTGATCGCCGCCCATCAGCCGCGGCGCCAGCGCGAGCAGCGCCGAGCAGCGACGACCAGCAGGCGCACGCGGATCGAGACTCATCGCGCCGGCGTCCGGCGCGGCCTCGCGCCGATCGAAGTAGCCGACGCCGCGCACGTTGCGGATGAAGTCGGCGCCGAGCTTGCTGCGCAGCTGGTGGATGTAGACCGAGACCGCGTTGCTCTCGATCTCCTCGCCCCAGCCGTAGAGGCGGTCCTCGAGCTGGGCGCGCGACAGCACCGCGCCGGGCCGCGCCATCAGCGCCTCCAGCACCGCGAACTCGCGCGCCGAGAGCGGCACCGGCGCGCCGTCGCTGGGTGACCTGGCGCGTGCGCCGGATCGAGCGTCACGCCGCCGTGCGAGCAGCACGCGGCTCGGCGCGGCCGGCGTGGCGGCGCAGCACGGCGCGGATGCGGGCGTTGAGCTCGTCGAGCTCGAACGGCTTGACGAGGTAGTCGTCGGCGCCGGCGTCGAGGCCGGCGACGCGGTCGCCGCGCGCGTCGCGCGCCGTCAGCACGATCACCGGCGTCGCGTCGCGGCGCGCACGCAGCGCGCTGCAGCACCGCGAGGCCGTCGGCCGGGCCGCGCGCCGGCGCGCGCCGCGCGGCAGGCCGAGGTCGAGCAGCACCAGGTCGAAGCGCTCGCTCGCCGAGCGTGCCGTCGGCGGCGGCGGCGTCGCGCACCCAGTCGACCGCATAGCCCTCGAGGCGCAGCGCCCGCTGCAGGCTCTCGCCGATCATGCGGTCGTCTTCGACGAGGAGAAGGCGCATAGGCGGCGCAAGGATAGCGGCAGCGTGGCGCCGCGGCGCCGTACGCAAGGAGCAATCGCCGCCATGCGCGACAAGCCTCCGCGACACCCTGCTGCTCGTTCCGCGACCTGCGTCGCTGACCGCCGCGCCCTTCATCCTGCTCGCGCGTCGCGCTGCTCGCCGCTCGCCTACTGGCTGCTCGACCCGACGCCGCCGAAGCACGTGGTCGCTCGCGACCGGCCAGGACCAGGGCGCCTACGCCGAGTTCGGCAAGCGCTACGCCGCAGATCCTGAAGGAGAACGGCATCGCGGTGCGAGCTGCGAGCCGACCGCCGGCGCGGCCGAGAACCTCGCGCCTGCCTGCGCGAGCCCGACGGCGGGCGTCGACATCGCCTTCGTCAGGGCGGCGCCGACGCGCAGCGCGCCGCGCGGCGACGGCGACGACGCCGACGACGGCCTGGTCTCGCTCGGCAGCCTGTTCTACGAGCCGGTCTGGCTGTTCTACCGCGGCGACTCGGCCAGCGCCTGCTCAAGGCGCCCGAGCTGACGAGCCTCGCCGCAGCTCGCCGGCTGGCGCGTCAACATCGGCGCGCGCGGCAGCGGCGTGCCCAACCTGATGCGCACGGCTGCTCGAGGCCAACCAGCATCGACCTCGGCGACGCTCGACGCGCTGTCGCGAGCCGCAGACGCCGGCCGTGGTCGGCCTGCTCGACGGCGAGCATCGACGCGATCGTGTTCGCCTCGGCGCCCGAGTCGCTGATGGTGCAGATGCTGCTGCAGACGCCGGGCATCCGCCTGTTCGACTTCGCCCAGGCCGAGGCGCTACGCGCGGCGCTTCCCGTTCCTGAGCCCGGTCGACGCTGCCGCGCGGCGTCGTCGACCTGGCGCAGCGACATGCCGCCGCGCGGACGTGCACGCTGGTCGCGCCGACCGCGGCGCTGGTCGCGCAAGCGCGACACGCACCCGGCGCTGATCCAGCTGTTCGTGCAGGCGGCGCAGCAGCGTGCACGGCGAGCGCCGGCTGGTTCCAGCAGCAAGGGCGACTTCCCGAGCGCGCAGCAACACCGAGCGGCCGCTCGCCAAGGAAGCCGAGCGCTTCTACCGCAACGGCCCGCCGCTGCTGCAGCGCTACCTGCCGTTCTGGCTCGCCAACCTGATCGACCGCATGTGGCCGGTGCTGGTGACGATCGTCGCCGTCGCTGATCCCGCTCTCGCGCATGCTGCCGCCGCTCTACGACGTTCCGCGTCCGCTCGCGCATCTTCCGCTGGTACCGGCAGCTGCGCGGCGTCGAGGACGCGATCGGCCAGCGCCCGAACGACGAGCTGCTGCGCGAGCTCGACGACGATCGAGCAGCGCGTCGAGCACGTCACGGTGCCGCTCAGCTACGCCGACGAGCTCTATGCGCTGCGCACGCACATCCACATGGTCGCCGAGCGCGCTGACTGCGCGCCGCGGACGCGGCATGGCGCGTCGCCGGCACGCGGCCGGCACTCGAGCGACAGACGCCGCGCCCGCGCGTGCGTCGTCGTCGGCTGCGGCTTCGGCGGCATCGAGGCGGTGCGGGCGCTGTCGAAGGCGACGGTCGAGATCACGCTCGTCGACCGCACCAACCACCACCTGTTCCAGCCGCTGCTCTACCAGGTCGCGACCGCGGGCCTGAGCGCGCCGGCGGTGAGCGCGCCGATCCGCCACGTGCTGCGGCGCGAGATGAAGCGCGGCAACCTGACGATCCTGCAGGCCGAGGTGCGCGCGATCGACGTCGCCGCGCGCACGCGTCGATCGCTCGACGGCCGGCGAGCCGCTCGCCTGGGACCACCTGATCGTCGCCGCCGGCGCGACCGCACAGCTACTTCGGCCACGACGAATGGGCAGCGCACGCGCCGGGCCTGAAGACGCTCGCCGACGCGTTCGACGATCCGCGCCCGCGTCATCGGCGCGTTCGAGCGCGCCGAGCGCTGACGCCGACGCCGAGCGCGACGCCTGGCTGACCTTCGTCGTCATCGGCGGCGGCCCGACCGGCGTCGAGATGGCCGGCACGATGAGCGAGATCGCGCAGCACACGCTGCGCGCGCGAGTTCCGCCGCATCGACTCGAAGCGCACGCGCGTGATCCTGCTCGAAGGCTCGACCGCGCATCCTCGGCACCTTCGTGCCGAAGCTGTCGGAGCGCGCGCGCGAGCAGCTCGCGCAGCCTCGGCGTCGACGTGCGCACCGGCTCGCAAGGTGACCGGCATCGATGCCGACGGCGTGACCTACGACAGCGCGCGACGGCGACGGCAGCGAGCCAGCGGCTCGCCGCGCGCACCGTGATCTGGGCCGCCGGCGTCGCCGGCTCGCCGCTCGGCGCCGAGCTCGGCGCGCGGCACCGGCGCGACGCTCGACCGCGCCGGCCGCGTCGTCGTCGAGCCCGACCTGAGCCTGCCCGGCCACCCGAGATCGCGGTCGTCGGCGACCTCGCCGCCGCGCTGAGCCACGGCAAGGGCGAGCCGACGCCGGTGCCCGGCGTCAGCCCGGGCGCCAAGCAGATGGGCCGGGCCGCGGCGGCCAACATCGTTGCGCCGCCTGCGCGGCGAGCCGACGCTGGCCGTTCCGCTACAGCGACTACGGCAACCTGGCGACGGTCGGCCGCAAGGCCGCGGTCGTCGACCTCGCCGTGCCCGGCGTCGGCGCGCTGCGCTTCAGCGGCCTGCCGGCCTGGCTGTTCTGGCTGTTCGCCCACATCTACTTCCTGATCGGCTTTCGCAACCGCGCTGATGGTGATGGTCGACTGGGCCTGGGCCTACTTCACGTACGAGCGCGGCGCGCGCGTCGTCGCCGAGCCGGCGCGTCGTCGCCGGCGCCGCCGCCGCGCTTCTAAACTGCGCGCGCCGACGCGCGAAGGATCGCATGGACACCCGCACTTCGCCGTTCCGCCTGCGCATCGAGCAGGTCCAGGACGCGCTGCAGCGCGGCGCGGCATCGCCGCGCGTCGTCGTGCCGTCGAGCGACCCGCACCTGTCGGAATACCTGCCCGAGCGCTGGCAGGGCCGGCAGTGGCTGTCGGGCTTCACCGGCTCGATGGGCACGCTGGTCGTCGCCGCCGACGCGCGCCGCGCTGTTCGCCGACAGCCGCTACTGGGTGCAGGCCGAGGCCGAGCTGCGCCGGCAGCGGCATCGAGCTGGTGAAGATCCCGACCGGCACCGCGACGCAGCACATCGACTGGCTGGCCGAGCGCCTGCAGCGCGGCGACGACGGTCGGCGGTCGACGGCGACGTGCTCGGCCTGGCCGCGCGCGCAGGCGCTGCGCGCGACGCTGACGCAGCGCGGCATCGCGCCTGCGACACCGAGCGTCGACGTGCTCGGCGAGGTCTGGCCCGACCGGCCGGGCCTGCCGGCAGCGCCGGTCTACGAGCACCGGCGCCGCAGGCGCCGCTGCGCGCGCGCGGCCAAGCTGCGCGCAGGTGCGCGCGGCGATGCGCGCGCCAGGCGCGACGCACCACTTCGTCTCGACCGTCGACGACATCGCCTGGCTGTTGAACCTGCGCGGCGCCGACGTCAGCTACAACCCGGTGTTCCTCGCCCACCTGCTGATCGACGCGCACGGCGCGACGCTGTTCGTCGGCGACGGCCAAGATCGACGCCGCGCTCGCAGCGCGCGCTCGACGCGCGACGGCGTCGCGTCGCGCCCTACGCGCAGGCGCGCGCCGCGCTCGCGGCGCTGCCGGCCGACGGCGACGCTGCTGATCGATCCGACGCCGCGTCACGCTCGGCCTGCGCAGAGCGTCGCCGACGGCGCGAGGTCGATCGAGGCGATCAATCCGAGCACGCTGCTGAAGAGCCGCAAGAGCGACGCCGAGGCCGCGCACGTGCGCGCGCGCGATGGCCGAGGACGGCGCCGCGATGTGCGAGTTCTACGCCTGGTTCGAGGCGGCGCTCGCCGATCCGAGCGCAGCGAGCGATCACCGAGCTGACGATCGACGAGACAGCTCACCGCGCGCGCGCGCGCGCCGGCCCGGCTTCGTCGGCGCTGAGCTTCGCGCACCATCGCCGCGCTTCAACGCCAACGGCGCGATGCCGCACTACCGCGCGACGCGCGAGTCGCACGCGGTGATCGACGGCGACGGCCTGCTGCTGATCGACTCGGGCGGCGCAGTACCTCGGCGGCACGACCGACATCACGCGCGTCTGGCCGATCGGCGCGGTCAGCGCCGCGCAGCGGCGCGACTACACGCTGGTGCTGAAGGGCACGATCGCGCTCAGCCGCACGCGCTTCCCGCGCGGCACGCTGTCGCCGATGCTCGACGCGATCGCGCGCGCGCCGCTCTGGGAGCACGGCCTCGACTACGGCCACGGCACCGGCCACGGCGTCGGCTACTTCCTCAACGTGCACGAGGGGCCGCAGACGCATCTGCGCGGCCGTCGCCCGAGCCGGCGATGGCGATGGAGCCGGGCATGATCACGAGCATCGAGCCGGGCCTGTACCGGCCCGGGCAGTGGGGCATCCGGATCGAGAACCTGGTGCTGAACGTGCCGGCCGCGACGCTCGGCAGGCGCGAGTTCGGCGAGTTCCTCGAGTTCGAGACGCTGACGCTGTGCCCGATCGACACCCGCTGCATCGACCATGCGCTGCTGCGCGCCGACGAGATCGCCTGGCTCAACGGCTACCACGCGACGGTTCGCGAGCGCCTGGCACCGCGCCGGTCGAGCGGCGCCGCGCTGGCCTGGCTGCGGCTGCGCACCGACGCCGATCTGAGCTGCCGCGCGTCGCGCGGCGCCGGCGCGCTGCGGCTCATCGCCGCCCTGGCGCAGTTCGTCGCGTCGCTCAGCGGCGCTTCGTCGCAACGCGCTTCCGGCGCGACGCCGGCTGCCTAGAGTTCGCTCCACCGAATCCGCGCAGCGACCGCCAGGAGCCCGCCATGATCAGCCGCCTCACCGCCTCCGCCGCCCTGTTCGCCATCCTCGCCACCGCCGGCCTCGGCTTCGCCGCCGAAGCGCAGCAGCGGCCTGCTGCGAAGCAGGCCGCTCCGCCACGTCGACGCCGAACGATCACGCTGCCGCACGGTCGTGGTCACCGGCAAGCGCATACTCACAGCTGCGCCGGAGCCGAGCCGCGCACGACTGCGCGGTCCGGCGCCCAGCGCCGCCAAAAGCGTGCATTTTCAACGGCGCACGGTCACAGCGACCCGCGCCCGCCCGGCACCGACGATAGGCTGCCGCGGCGCCTGACCCGAAATCCCGGCCGAAGGTGCTCAGGGTACCGCGCGCGGTACCGAAATGAACGCGAGTCGGTGCTCCCGCGGGGGATCACTCGCCACCTTGCGCACGAGCGGGCCAGCCCTTCATGAATTTTCTGGAAAGCCACCGGCTGCTGCCCTGCGTCGTCGGCTTCGCGATCAGCGCGGTCCTGCTGCTGGCTCGGCTCCGAGATCTTCGCCGTGGCGCGCATCGCGCATACGTGCCGCGGCCTCCGGCTCAAGGCCTGCGCGCTGCTGCTCTCGGCGGCTTCGGCCTGTGGTGGCCGGGCCACTTCCTCGCGCCGCTCGACGCCGGCGGAGCGTCCTCGGCATCCCGTTCGTCGCCGGCGCGCTCGCCTGGGTCCTCGCCGGGCTGCGCCCTGCGTCACCGCCGTCGCAGCGACGCAGCGAAGACCGTGCCGGCGTTCGCCGGCCTGGCGGTGCTCGACCGCTGCTGGTCGCCTACGCGCCACTCGGTGTTCGCCACGCCGGGCCTGTTCCGCGCGACCGTCGCGTTCGGCGCCTTGGGCCCGCGGCATCGCGGTCTTCGTCCTGGCGACGATCCTGGTCGGCCTCGGCCTCGAGTTCAAGCCGAGCCAAGCAAGCTGCGCGCCACGCGCAGCATCGGCGCCGCGCCTCTGCGCGCGTCCGCTGCTGACGCTGGCCGCCATCGGTCTCGGCCGAGACCGATCCGGCGCGGCGCCGGCGTGGGCCGAGCGCGCTCGTCGGCGCGCTGATCGGCCCTGGCGCTGACGATGCTCGAGGCGCTGCAACAGCGGCGGCACGCGCGACGACGAGCCGACGCCGGCGCACGCGTCAGGCGCCGCGCCGACTGGTCGACAGCCTGACCGCAGCTGCCGACGCGGGTCTACTTCGAGGACCGCCTCGCCGCCGCCGCGACCAAGGCCGACGCCAACGCGAGCCGGCTCGCCCTGCTCTTCATCGACCTCGACGGCTTCAAGCCGGTCAACGACACTCTACGGCCACATCGATCGGCGACCTCGTCGCTCGAGCAGGTCGGCCAGCGCCTGAAGCGCTGTCGCGCGCGGCACGGACGTCGTCGCGCGCGTCGGCGGCGACGAGTTCCTGCTGCCTGCTCAGCAACGTCACGACGCAGGAGGCGATCGCGCCACGTCGCCGACCGCGCTGATCCAGGGCCGCTCAGCAGCCGTACGCGGTCGAGGGCCGCGAGGTCGACGATCTCGTGCTCGGTCGGCATCGCCATCTATCCCGGACGGCTGCAGCCACGCCAAGCTGATCGCGCGCGCCGATGCGGCGATGTACGCCGCCAAGCGCGCCGGGCGGCTCGAGCACTGCTTCTACTCGAGCCGCGATGGACGCCGACGCGCGACGACCAGTTCGACCTGCTGCGCGACCTGCGCCAGGCGCGTCGCCGCACAAGGAGCTCGAGCTGTTCTACCAGCCGAAGATCGATGCGCAGAGCGGCAAGGTCACCGCGGCCGAGGCGCTGCTGCGCTGGAAGCATCCGACGCGCGGCCTGCTCGCTGCCGACGCACCTTCATCCCGATCGCCGAGCGCTTCGGCCTGATCGGCGCGATCGGCAACTGGGTGATCGAGGACGCCTGCCGGCAGGCGCGCCAGTGGCGCGACGAGGGCCTGCGGATGCGCGTCGCGATCAACCTGTCGGCGCACCAGATGCGCCAGGACGACATCGTCGAGCGCATCACCGACGCGCTCAGCGCGCCACCGCATCGATCCGTCGCTGCTGACCTGCGAGATCACCGAATCGGTCGGCGATGGAGGACACCAAGGCGACGCAGACGACGTTCCGCCGCCTCGGCGAGCTCGGCGTCGCACCTGTCGATCGACGACTTCGGCACCGGCTACTCGAGCCTCAGCCTACCTGCGCAAGCTGCCGGCCGAGGAGCTGAAGATCGACCGCAGCTTCGTCATGGACCTCGAGCACCAGCGCCGATGCGCGCGCGGTCGTCGACGCGCGTCATCAAGCTCGCCCACGCGCTCGGCCTGAAGGTCGTCGCCGAGGGCGTCGAGAACCAGCGCCAGCAGCGAGGTGCTGGTGCAGATGGGCTGCGACGAGCTGCAGGGCTTCCTGTTCGCCAAGCCGATGTCGGCGCGCGCGCTGATGCTCTGGGCGGTCAACGACCGCTCCGAAGGCGCCTCGGTGTTCAAGCCGTCGCTGTTCGACGAGACCCGGCCAGTCCGATGCTCCGACGCTGCGGCGACGCGCCGGGGCGCCGGCGCGACGCCCTGACCGGCGCCCGGCGCGCCTGAAGGCGTCGGCACGGCCCGGCGGCGCCGGCCGAGCTGTCTTTCGTCGCCCGCCCGGCGCGCCTCGTCCGCAGCAAAGCGCGCTTCGTCGCAAGTCGCTGGGAAGGCTCGCGGCGCTCCCTACATTCACGTCCAACGCATCCCGGATGCGCCAGTTGACCAAGGAGCCGATCATGTCCGACAACATCTTCTCCGCCGTCCTGACCTTCAGCCTTCTGGCCGCCGGCACCATCGCGGTCGGGTCGGAGATGGCTGTGCGCCCAGCACGCCGCCAAGGCGAGCGCCGCAGATGCTGCCCGCGGTGACGGTGGTCGGCCGGCGCATGCACGTCGCCGCCGCCTGCCGCCGTGACGCCGACGGCACGCGTGCTGCCGCCAGCGCGTGACGCACCGCCGTCGTCGTGACCGGCCGCCGCTCGACGACGCGACCGAAGTCGCCGCCGACCGGACGCGCCGACTCGCGCGTCCAGTAGGGAACCGCCTTTGCCCCGGGCGCTCCGTCGCCTAATTCGGCAACCGCCCCGGGCGGCTGTCTTCGCGGCGCAGCCGCTCGGCCGCGCTGCGGCTGCCGGCCGACAACGCCTGCTCGAGCGTGTCGGCGCTGTCGGCGAGATGGGCCCGCGCTCTCGTCGCTCAGGCCCGGCGCGATGGCTCGGCGGCGCGGATCCGCTCGAGCAGCGCCCGCGCCTGGACGCGGACGAGTGCTGCGCGTGTCGGCGCGGCCTCGGGCGGCGCCGGGACGGATCAGCAGCGCCGGCGATGCGGTTGACGTGCTCGCGCTGCACCTCGCGGCGCAGCGGCGCGATGTCGCCGCTGCGCCGTCGAGCTCGCTCCACACCGCCTGCGTCGAGCCGGCTGTAGAGCTCGGACATGCGCAGGGCGCGGTCGCGCCGGACGGCGCCTTCTCGCTGCTTTCGAGCAGGCGCGTCGCGACCGTGTCGCTCATCAGCTGCCGCGAGCAGCGAGCGCTGCAGGCCGAGCACCTGCCCGGACGGCGAGTAGTCGGTCTGCGGCCGAGCCTCGCCGCCGAACAGCGCGTCGCGTGCGCTCGCTGAAGTCGGTGCGCGAGCTTGCGCTGCAGCGCCGGCGAGACGCGGAAGCTGTCGGCCGAGAGCAGGCTGCCGGCGATGACGTCGAGCGCCTCGCGCTGCTCGGCCGACCGGCACCGGCGTCAGCGGGTCGCGGCCGCTGCCCGGCGCAGTCGCGCAGCGTGCGCACGCCGCCGATCTGGCGCGCCAGCACGCCGGCCGCGCTGGCCGACGTCGCCGCAGCGCGTAGGCTGACCGAGCGGCTGCAGCACGGTGTAGTCCTGGTCGGCGCGCAGCTCGCGCGTTTCCTGGCGCTTGAGCAGGTCGCGCGCGATCGCGATCGCGCTTCTTGCGCGAAGCCGACGACGTCGTTGCCGAGGTCGAACTGCAGCGACTCGGGATCGATGCCGAGGAAGTTGTCCTCGTCGGTGCCGTAGGCGAGCAGCGGCTCGGCGCTGCGCGCGGCGATCTTCGCGCAGCTCGGCGCGCCTCGGCGGCCGCGGCCGGCGAGCGGCTTGTAGGCGTACTCGATCGCCCAGTAGTCGTAGGGACCGAGCGTGTCGTTGAACGGCGTGCCGCAGCGCTCGCGCGGCCGTCGGCGCGTCAGGTTGATCGGCGCGTACTCCATCACCGAGCCGGTGATGCGCGTGGGCGCGCGTGAACGCCGGGTCGGCGAGCTGCGCTGTCGCTGTAGACGCGCGAGGCGCGGAAGTTGTGGCGCAGGCCGAGCGTGTGCCCGACCTCGTGCATCGTCACGTCCTTCAGGTAGCCGTGCGACGAACGCCTCGGCCTCCGGGCTGCCGGGTCGAGATCGCCGCGCGCCTCGAGCACGTCGAGCGCGTAGCGTCATCTGCTCGGCGGCCGTGTCGGCGTAGGTCGCAGACGCGCCCGGATCGAGCGGCGCGCGCTGCGCTCGGCGCCGGCGAGCTGCGCGACCGGGTTCCGTCGACGCCGGTCGCCGACAGCACCTGGGCGCGCAGCGCGCGCTGGTTGCGCGACGACAGGCTCTCGATCGCCGATGTCGGCGTCGAGGATCTCGCCGCTGCGCGGGTCGACGTGGCTCGGGCCGATCGCGCCGAAGCGCCGGCGCGGCGTTGGTCATCCAGCGGATCGAGGCGCGGCCGAAGTCGAGCGTGTCGAAGTCGGCGTCGTCGGGCTGGATCTCGACCCGCACCGCGTTCTTGAAGCCGATCTGCTCGAACGCCTTGTTCCACTCGAGCACGCCGGCGGTGATCGCGTCGCGGTACTTCAGCGGGATCGGTGCGGTCGAGCCAGAAGACGATCGGCTTGACCGGCTCCGGACAGCGCCGCCGCCGGGTCCTTCTTCTCGAGGCGCCAGCGGTTGACGAAGCGCTGGCGCGGCGTGCGCGCGAGGTCGTCGCTGAAGTCCGATGCCGCGCTGGTGAAGTAGCCGACGCGCGCGTCGGCGCGTGCGCGCCGCCATCGGCTCGGCCGGGCAGCGCGCGCGAGCGAGTAGTGCAGGTCGAGGAACATGCTGCGCGGATCGGGCAGCGAGCGCGGCGCGGTCGGCTGCGGCGCGCCGGCGGCGTGCCGGGCTGCGGCACCGCGATCGAGCCGGTCGCGTAGTGGCGCAGCACCTCGAGCGCCGACCACGTCGGCGCGTCGCCGCGCACCGTCGGTGATCGCCGAGTTGCGCGGATCGAACGCGTAGCCCTGGCGGTAGCGTGCGCTGCAGGTCCATGCCGATGCCGAGCAGGTCGGCGACGAACAGCGCGTTCGGCCTCGACCAGCACCGACTTGCGCTCGGGTGCGGCTGGCTCAGCACCGCGCGCGCTCGCCAGCAGGCTCGGCGAGAACGCCGCCTCGACCGCGCGGCCTTCGGGCGTGCCGGCCTTGGCGACGTAGCCGGTGTTGCGCGCAGATCATCTGCACCTGGTTGTGGACGCGCCGGAACTCGACGACTGCCGCGTCGTCCATCAGGCCGCCGAAGAAGCGCGCCTCGCCGATGCCGGTCGCGAGCTTCGGCGACAGGAAGAACGGCTGGTTGAAGTCCTCCGGGCTTGCAGCTCGAGCCAGACCTTGTCGTCGCTTCTGCCAGAGCGTGAACAGGCCGTCGATCTGCGCTTGGCGTCGCTTGATCACCTCGGCGAACGGCTGCAGCCGCTCGGCGGCGGCGGCGGCCGGCGGCGCTCCGGCGGACTGCAGGCCGGACGCCGGCGCGCGCCGGGGCCGACGCGCGCCGCGGCGTCGCGCCGGCCGTGGCCGGCGCCGGTGCGCGGCCGGCGCCGGCGACGCGGTCTGCAACGGTCGTGCAGCCGGCCAGACGCAGCGCCGGCAGCGGCGACCAGGCGATGCGCGCGCGACGCGGCGAGCAAGCGCAGACGGATCGGCATGCGGGAGATCCTCGGCAAGACGGACGCAGAGACGGGTCGTTCGATGGTACATGCGGCGCGGATTGTTACGCGAACCGGCGCGGTCAATCTCGCATGTCGCGCCCGCTGCATCGACGTGCCGGCACGTGGCTCATTGCAGCGGCCTTGAAGCGCAGCGCGCTTCGGCTGGGCGCCTTCTTCGCCGAGGCGCTTCTTCTTGTCGGCCTCGTACTCCTGGTAGTTGCCGTCGAAGAAGACCCACTTCGAGTCGCCCTCGGCAGGCCAGGATGTGGGTCGCGATGCGGTCGAGGAACCAGCGGTCGTGGCTGATCACCATCGATCGAGCCGGCGAACTCGAGCAGCGCGTCTTCGAGCGCGCGCAGGGTCTCGACGTCGAGGTCGTTCGACGGCTCGTCGAGCATCAGCACGTTGCCGCCGTGCGATCAGCGTCTTGGCCAGGTGCAGCCGGCCGCGCTCGCCGCCCGACAGGTTGCCGACCAGCTTCTGCTGGTCGTTGCCCTTGAAGTTGAAGCGGCCGAGGTAGGCGCGCGATGGCATCACGAACTTGCCGACGACGAGGTTGTCGAGGCCGCCGGAGACGTCCTGCCAGACGGTCTTGTCGGTCTCGCAGCTCCTCGCGGCTCTGCTCGACGAACGCCATCTTCGACGGTCGGGCCGATCTTGACGTTGCCGCTGTCGGGCTTTTCCTTGCCCGAGATCATGCGGAACAGCGTCGACTTGCCGGCGCCGTTCGGGCCGATGATGCCGACGATCGCGCCGGCCGGCACCTTGAAGCTGAGGTCGTCGATCAGCAGGCGGTCGCCGAAGCTCTTGCTGACGTTCTCGAACTCGATCACCTCGTGGCCGAGGCGCTCGGCGACCGGGATGAAGATCTCGTTGGTCTCGTTGCGCTTCTGGTAGTCGACGTCGGAGAGCTCCTCGAAGCGGGCCAGGCGCGCCTTGCTCTTGGCCTGGCGGCCCTTCGGGTTCTGGCGCACCCACTCGAGCTCCTTCTTCATCGCCTTGGTGCGCGCGTCCTCGGTCTTCTGCTCCTGCTCGAGGCGCTGCTTCCTTCTGCTCGCAGCCAGGTCGAGTAGTTGCCCTTGTACGGAATGCCCGAGCCGCGGTCGAGCTCGAGGATCCACTCGGCGGCGTTGTCGAGGAAGTAGCGGTCGTGGGTGATCGCGACGACGGTGCCCGGGAAGCGCTGCAGGAACTGCTCGAGCCAGTCGACCGACTCGGCGTCGAGGTGGTTGGTCGGCTCGTCGAGCAGCAGCATGTCGGGCTTGGACAGCAGCAGGCGGCACAGCGCGACGCGGCGCTTCTCGCCGCCGGACAGCTTGCCGATCGACGGCGTCCCACGGCGGCAGGCGCAGCGCGTCGGCGGCGATCTCGAGCTGCAGGTCGGTGTTCTCGCCGCCGGCGGCCGCGATGATGCGCCTCGAGCTCGGCCTGCTCGGCGGCGAGCTTGTCGAAGTCGGCGTCTGGCTCGGCGTATGCGGCGTAGACCTCGTCGAGGCGCTTCTTGGCGGCGAGCGCGCCGCCGATGCCCTCCTCGACCGCCTCGCGCACGGTCTGGTCGGGGTTCGAGCACCGGCTCCTGCGGCAGGTAGCCGATCTTCAGGCCCGGCATCGGCGTGCGCCTCGCCCTCGATGTCGTTGTCGATGCCGGCCATGATCTTGAGCAGCGTGCGACTTGCCCGAGCCGTTCAGGCCGAGCACGCCGATCTTGGCGCCGGGGAAGAACGACGAGCGAGATGTTCTTGAGGATCTGGCGCTTGGGCGGAACGATCTTGCCCACGCGGTTCATCGTGAAGACGTACTGAGCCATGGTATATCTGGACCGGGTGTCCGAAAGAAGGAAGGGCGCCGCGCGCGAGACTCGCGCGGCCGAATCGCGCTATTGTCGCCGCCGCGCGGCGCCGGGCCTGCTAGGCCGGGAAGCCCGCGCGCGTTCGAGCGCCTCGCGGTGGTGCTCGCGGTCGCTCGGGTCGCCGGTAGTGCAGCGTCGCCGAGGCACGTCGCCGATCTGGAGCGTCGGCGCCAGCGCCAGCGTCGCGCTGGCGCTCCCGCTCGGCCGCCGGCGGCGTCGCCGAGCTGCGCGTGGCACGCGGCCAGCAGCGCGCGCTGCATCGCGTCGGGCTGCGGTGACGCAGCTTCGAGCGCCTCGATCGCCTCGGCGTAGCGGCGGGCCGCGAAGCAGGCGCGCGCCGAGATGGCTCCAGAAGCGCTCCGGGTGGTAGGGATTGAGGCGCATCGCCTTCCGGATCCACTCGATGCCCTCTTCCGGCCTGGCCGAGCCAGGTCAGGATCTCGCCCTGCTGCACGACGATCAGGTCGTCGTTCGGATTGAGGCTCAGCGCGCGCCGCTGGTGGTAGACGCGCCTGGTCGTGGTTGTCCTGGACGACGTTGATCGCGCGCCAGGATGCGGTGCACGTCGCAGTCGTTGTCGTCGAGCGCGAGCGCCGTCTGCAGCGCCTCGGCGATCGACCAGCGTCTGCGTCGGGTCGGCTCCTCGCACCAGTTGTAGACCCAGGTCTGGCCGAGCGACGCAGCGCCTTCCAGGCGTGCGCGTGGGCATAGCTCGGATCGAGCTCGATCGCGCGCTCGAGCAGGCGCTGCGCCTGCGCGTTGTCGTCGCGGTTGCTGCGGTGGTGCAGCACCTTGCCGGTCGAGCACGCACTCGTAGGCGGCCATGTTGTCGGTCGGCGTGCGCGCGGCGCGATCGCGCGCCGCCGCCTCGACGCGCCCGGGCAGCGTCGGCGACGATCGAGGTCGTGACCTCGTCCTGGATCGCGAAGATGTCCTCCAGGTCGCGGTCGTAGCGCTCGGCCCAGACGTGGCGGTCGGTCTCGGCGTCGATCAGCTGCACGGTGATGCGCACGCGCTTGCCCGGCCTTGCGCACGCTGCCCTCGACGACGTACTGCACGCCGAGCTCGCGCGCGACCTTCTGCACGTCGACCGCCTGCCCTTGTACTTGAACGACGAGTTGCGCGAGATCACGAACAGCTCGCGGAAGCGCGACAGCTCGGTGATGATGTCCTCGGTGATGCCGTCGGCGAAGAACTCCTGCTCGGGGTCGCCGCTCATGTTGGTGAACGGCAGCACGGCGATCGAGCGGCTTGTCGACGCGGTCGCGCGCGCCGCCGGCGCCGGCGCGCTGCGCGCAGGCGTCGCCGCCTGGCGCTGCGCCGCCCGGACCGGCGCTTCGAGGACGCGATAGGCGCGCACCGGCTCGGCGATGTTCTTGACGCGCTGCTCGCCGAGGTCGTCGAAGGTCGCGCTCGATGCGCTTGCGGATCGCGCACTGCACCGCGTCGGAGACCGCGACGCCGCCCGGCTCGGCGATGCTCTCGAGGCGCGCGCGCGATGTTGACGCCGTCGCCGTAGACCGTGCCGTCGGCTCTTCTCGATCACGTCGCCGAGGTGGATGCCGATGCGAAACTGCATCCGGCAGTCGTCGGCGACGTCGGCCGAGCGGCGGCCGAGCTCGGCCTGGATCGCGAGCGCCGAGACGACCGCGCCGCTGGCGGTCTCGAAGATCGCGAGCACCGAGTCGCCGGCCATGTCGATGACCGCGGCCGCGCTGGGCGTCGATCGGTCGTCCGGAAGACCGCGCGCGCAGTGTCGAGCGCGGCGACGGTGCCGCGCTCGTCGCAGCTCATCAGGCGCGAGTAGCCGGCCACGTCGGCCATCAGGATCGCGGCCAGGCGCTGCCGCGTCTCGGACTCGCTCACGCGCAGCTCCGATCGAGAAAGGTCGTTGCATCGAATGATTAGTTCTTCCGCACGCGATCGGCGACGCCGCGCGCCGGGCGTAGCCGCGCATCGACTGCACGCGATGCGACAGTCGCCGGATCGCGCGCTTCGCTTACAATGCCGGCTCGCGTCGCCATGTTTTCCAGTCAGCGCCGACGCAGTCGCTTCCGACTCCCCTCCCCGTCTGCCTTCGACTGGCGCCCGCACCGCGGGCAGCAGGCCGATGAATTTGGCAGAACTCCCGATGTCTTTCGATTCCCTCGGCCTGGCCGAGCCGCTGCTGCGTGCCGTTCACGAAGCACGGCTACACCACGCCCACGCCGATCCAGGCGCAAGCCATTCCCGCCGTGCTCTCGGGCGGCGACGTCATGGGCGGCGCCCAGACCGGCACCGGCAAGACCGCCGGCTTCGTCCTGCCGCTGCTGCACCGCCTGATGGCCAAGCCCGCGGTGCGCGATGCGCGCGGCCGAGCTGCCGATCCGCGCGCCTGATCCTGACGCCGACGCGCGAGCTCGCCGCGCAGGTCGAGGAAAGCGTTCGCACCTACGGCAAGCACTCGCAAGCTGACGAGCATGGTGATGTTCGGCGGCGTCGGCATGCAGCCGCAGATCGACAAGCTGCGCCGCGGCGTCGACATCCTCGTCGCCACGCCGGGGCGCCTGCTCGACCACCACGGCCAGCGCACGCTCGACCTCTCGCACGTCGAGATCTTCGTCCTCGACGAAGCCGATCGCATGCTCGACATGGGCTTCATCCACGACATCAAGAAGGTGCTCGCGGTCGTGCCGCCGAAGAAGCAGAGCCTGCTCTTCTCGGCCACCTTCAGCGACGAGATCAAGGCGCTCGCCGACCGCCTGCTGAACAAGCCGGTGCTGATCGAGGTGGCGCGCCGCAACCAGACCGCCGAGCTCGATCGCGCAGAAGGTGCACCCGGTCGGCCGCGAGATGAAGAAGGACCTGCTGACGCACCTCGATCAAGGACAACGACTGGCACCAGGTGCTCGTCTTCACGCGCATGAAGCACGGCGCGAACCGCCTCGTCGAGCACCTGCTGAAGCACGACATCACGCGCGATGGCGATCCACGGCAACAAGAGCCAGACCGCGCGCACCAAGGCGCTCGCCGACTTCAAGAGCGGCGACCTGCAGGTGCTGGTCGCGACCGACATCGCCGCGCGCGGCATCGACATCGACCAGCTGCCGCACGTCGTCAACTTCGAGATGCCGAACGTGCCCGAGGACTACGTGCACCGCATCGGCCGCACCGGCCGCGCCGGCTCGCCGGGCGAGGCGATCTCGCTCGTCTGCGTCGACGAGAACGGCTTCCTGCGCGACATCGAGCGGCTGATCAAGCGCGAGATCCCGAAGGAGATCATCCCCGGCTTCGCGCCGCCGACGCGACGAGCGGCCCGAGCCGATCGTGCTCGGCCGCATGGTGATCGGCGAAGGCGCCGGCCGCGGCGGCGCCCGGCCGCGATCGCGACGGGCGCCGGCCGCGGCGGCGGCGACGCACGGTCGCGCAACGCAGCGGCGCGATCGGCGCGTGGCAGCGGCGGCGGCAACGGCGCGCGGCAACGCGCAGCGCAATCGCGGCGCGCGGCGGCGGCGCGTGGTGCACGCAGCGGTGGCGCGGCGCCGCGTCGCGACGACGGCCGCAGCGCCGGCGCGCGCGCATCGCTCGACCGCGCCCAAGCGCTGAGCGCCACGCCAGCGATCAGGCGCATGGACATGGTTCGGCCGGCCGCGACTGCGCGCCGCGGCGCTCGCTCGCCGGCGCGACCGGCCTGATCGGCCGGGCGCTGCTCGGCGCAGCTGCTCGCCGACGATCGCTACGGCCGGGTCGACGTGCGTCGCGCGCCGGCCGCTCGCCGCGCGAGCGCGCGCGCCATCCGCAGCCTCGCGGTGCCGGATCGGCGACATGGCGCCGCGCTCGCCGGCGACGGCGCCGCGCGCCGACGACGTCTACATCGCCCTCGGCACGACGATCAAGGTCGCCGGCTCGCGAAGCGGCGCTTTCGCGCCGTCGACTTCGACCTCGTCGTCGCCATCGCGCGCGCCGCGCGCGCAGGCCGGCGCGCGCCGGCTCGGCGGTCGTCTCGGCGCTCGGCGCCGATGCCACCTCGCGCGTCTTCTACAACCGCGTCAAGGGCGAGATGGAGGCGGCCGTGCGCGCGGCTCGGCTACGACGTCGGTCGCGATCGCGCGGCCGTCGCTGCTCATCGGCGACCGCGCCGCGCTCGGCCAGCCGACGCGTCGCGGCGAAGTCTGGGCGACGCGCCTGCTCGGCGCCGGTGCTGCCGGCTCGTTCCGGCCGGCGTGCGGCCGATCGCGGCGGCGGCGGTCGCCGCGGCGCTGATCGCCGCGCTCGCCGCCGGCGAGCCCGGCGCTGCGCGTGCTCTCGTCGGCCGAGATGCAAGCGCTGCGCGCGCCGCTGAGCGCTCAGCCCTCGCCGCGCTTCAGCTTGCATCCGCGCACGCGCGTCTCCTTGCCGCGCGACTTCCACGCCGCGAGCTGCTGACGCCGCTCGACCCAGGTCAGGTTGTCGCGCCGCGTCTCGCGCAGCATCTTCTGGAAGTTGCGCAGGCGGTCCGGATCGACGCCGTCGCGCACCGCGCAGCCCGGCTCGCCGCCGTGCGAGCAGTCGCGAAAGCGGCAGCGCGCCGCCAGCGCCGCGACGTCGGCGAAGCTGGCGAGCGAGCGTCGCCTCGTCGGCGTCCGGGCGCAGCGTGCGCAGCCCCGGCGTGTCGATGATGCAGGCGCCGCCCGGCAGCCGGTGCAGCGAGCGCGCCGTCGTCGTGTGCATGCCGCGGCTGTCGTGCGCGCGCACCGCGCCGGTGTCCTGCACGTCCGCGCCGAGCAGCGTGTTGGTCAGCGTCGACTTGCCCGCGCCCGACGAGCCGAGCACGACCAGCGTCTGGCCGAAGCCGAGTGACGTGCGCGAAGCCGCCGCCGCGCTGGCGCGTCGGTGGCGTCGACGGCGACGACCTCGACGCCGCGGCGATCGGCGCTCGCCAGCGCCGCGATGCGCTCGTCGCGCCGCGCCGGCGTCGGCGGCGGCGACGTCGGCCTTGCTCAGGACGACGCATCGGCGCGCACGCCGCTCGCGTGCACGAGCGCGAGGTAGCGCTCGAGCCGGCGCAGGTTGAAGTCGTCGTCGAGGCCCATGACGAGCAGCGCGCAGTGTCGACGTTGCTGACGACCGGATGGCGGCTGCCGTCGCCGTCGCGGCGCGCGATGTGCGATGATCGGCTCGACCCGCGCGTGCACCCAGGCGTCGCCGCCGGGATCGTGCGCGGCGAGCACCCAGTCGCCGACCGCGAGCTCGCAGGTCGCCGCGTCGACGCCGCTGCGCCAGCAGGCGCGGCAGGACGCGCGCCGGGCCGCTCGTGTCGCCGTCGTGGAGTCTGCACCGTCTCGCGGTGGACGGCGGCTGACGCGCAGCGAGCGCGAACGCGCGGCGCTCGTCGGCCGTCGAGCGCGCTGCGCGCGCGCGGCGGCCAGCTCCGGCTGTCAGGCCGATCGCCCTGCAGCCGGTCGAAATCGAAGTTGATCATGTGAGATCCGAAGTGCGTTGCACGGTCGCCGGCGCACGCGGGCGCGCGAGCCGCCGGCGCGATCGAGCGCAGCCGTGCAGCGAAGGTGAGCGGGCAGCGCGCGCGACAGGCGCGCTGGATTTCGAAAGAGCTTCGGTGATCCGGGCGACGCGCGCGAGCGTCGTCGCGTTCGATCAGTGGCTTGCGAATCAGGCGGCCGCGGCGCGGCGGCGGCAGTGCACCAGGAAGGAGAGTCGTGCTTCTCCATGGCTTCCTCCTCGAGTCGGGTGGATTCGCGCGAGCGGACGAGCCGCTCGACTGGCGATCGCGGGACGCTGCGCCGGGGCGCGAGTCTGCGCACGATCGCTGCGCCGGCGGTCAACGCACGGGCACTTGCATCGCGCGCGCCGTGCGCGCCGCACATGCGGCGATCGAGGTCATTCGCGGCCCGTATGATCGCCGCGCATCGGCCCGCCCGCGGGCCGTCGAAGGAGACCGCGATGAGATCACTCGCACTGGCACTCGCCATCCTTCGTCGCCAGCCAGCGCGCCGTGCCGGCGTCGCCGACGCGCGCCGCATCGGCGGCGGCGGCGCCGTCGGCATGCAGCGCAGCGTGCCGCCGCGCGCGACCCGAAGCGGTGCCGGCCGACGCCCGCCGCACCGACCGCGCAGCCGAGCGCCTGCGCCGCACGCGCTGCAGCGACGCCGCCGCGGCGCCGCGGCGCTCGTGGATCGGCCCGATCGCCGGCCTCGCCGCCGGCCTCGGCATCGCCGCGCTGATGAGCCACCTCGGCCTCGGCGCGGAGTTCGGCAACATCATCATGATGCGTGCTGCTGGCGATCGTCGCCTTCGTCGCTGGTCCGCTTCGTGATGCGCCGTTTCATGCCGTCGAATCCGACGGCGGCGCTGGCGGCGATGCAGCTCGCCAGCGCCGGCGCCCCAGTCCGAGCGCCGGCATCGTTCCCGACGAGCAGCCAGCGCAGTTCGGGCTCAGCCGTGGCGCGACGACCGCCCGAGCGGCCTCGGCAGCGCGCCGCTCGCCGCCACGCTGCGCCGCTCGCGGCCGCCAGCCTGCCCGCCGACTTCGACGCGGCCGCGCTTCGAGCGCATCGCCAAGATGATCTTCATCCGCATGCAGGCGGCGAACGACAGCCGGCGACCTCGAACGACCTGCGCGCGCTTCACGACGCCGGAGATGTTCGCCGCGATCAAGCTCGACCTGCAGGAGCGCGGCAGCGCCGCGCAGCGCACCGACGTCGTCCGCGTCGATGCCGAGGTGCTCGACGTCGCGCAGCGAAGCCGATCGCCAGATCGTCAGCGTGCGCTTCCACGGCCTGATCCGCGAAGAAGGCGACGGCGTCGCCGAGCCGTTCGACGAGGTCTGGCACCTCGTCAAGCCGGCCGACGGCAGCCGCGAGTGGGCGATCGCCGGCATCCAGCCGACCTCGCCGACGCTCGCCTGCGCGCCTGACGCGCCGTTCGTCGCCGGCGCGTCGGCGCTGAGCGGCGCGCAGTCGTCGGCGCATGCGACAATCGCGGCGCCGCCACCCGGTCGCGGCGGCGCCTTTCGCGCCGAAACTCGATGCCATTCGAGCGCCGATCCTCGTGCCGCTGCCGCGCTGCTCGTGCGCTGCCTGTGCTGCCTGCCTGCGCGCTGTTGCCGCCGACGCGCTGCCGGCCGGCCCGGCGACATCGTCGCTCCCAATCGCCAACCTGGTCGTCCAGGGCATCCCTCCGGTGCCGCGCCGAGCATCGCCAGCGCCGTCGCGCGCTACTACCGACTTTCGCGGCCATCAGCTTCGTCGGACTGGCATCCGACTGCGGCGCGAGATGCTGGTCTCGCATCGCGCGCGCCGGCGTCGACACGACGCAGATCTTCCGCATCGCCGCGCCCGCTCGCCGAGCCCGAGCCGCTGACCGACGGTCAGCGAGCCGGTGTCGAAGGCCCAGCTACGAGCCGATCGACGGCAACTACATCGTCTTCGAGCGCGCGCAGCCGGCGGCGACGAGGCGGCGCAGCTCTATCGCCTCGACCTGGCGAGCAAGCAGACGACGGCCTCGCTGACGCCGCCGGCCAGCGCCACGGCATGCAGGAGCTGGCTGCATCGCTCGAGCCAGCTGCTCTACCTGTCGGTGCCGCTCGATCGAACCGCGCCGCGGCGGCCGCCGCGACGAGATCAGCGCAGACGCTCTGCGCTGATGGACCCGCTGCGGCCGCAGGCGCAGCGGCGTCTCGCCGAGCTGCCCGGCGGCGGCTGGGCGGCTGACGCTGGTCGTCGTGGGACGACACGACGGATCGCGCTGACGCGCTATCTGTCGGCCGCCGGAGTCGGAGGTGTGGCTGCTCGATCTCGCGACAGGCGCCAAGCGCAGGTGCTGCCTGCCGCCGGGCGAAGCGCCAGCGAGCCGACTTCGCCGCAGCGTCGTGGAAGCGCGACGGCTCGGGCTTGTTCTTCGTCAGCGATCGCGGCGGCGAGTTCCGCGAGCTGATGTTCTACTCGCCTCGCCGACAGCGCAAGCCGACGGCGTCACGCCGCAGCATTCCTGGGACATCGATCAGACGTCAGCCTCGACGCGAGCGGCCGCCGCTGCTCGCCGTCGCGCGCCAACGTCGAGGGCCGGCGACGAGCTGCGCTTCTTCGACGCCGACACCTTCGACGCAGCTGCCCGACGCCGCAGCTGCCGGACGGCAGCGTCGCCGATGCTCGCACGTTCCATCCGCGCCTGCCGCTGCTGGCATCGACGCTCGACGAGCAGCGCGGCGCCGGGCACGATCGTCGGCGTCGACCCCGCCAACGGCGCCGTGCAGCGCTGGACGCACGCCGTACGCGCCGCCGGGCGTCGACGCCTCGCCGCGTTCGCCGAGCAGTCGATCGTCCGCTGGAAGAGCTTCGACGGGCGCGAGATCTCGGGCCTGCTCAGCGCTGCCGCCGGCGCGCTTCGCCGGGCAAGCGGCCGGTGCTGATCGACATCCACGGCGGCCCGAGGGCCAGGCGCAGGTCCGGCTTTCTCGGCCGCTGCAACTACTTCGTCGAGGAGCTCGGCGTCGCCGTGATCCAGCCGAACGTGCGCGGCTCGACGGGCTACGGCAAGACCTTCCTCACGCTCGACAACGGCATCAAGCGCGAGGACTCGGTCAAGGACATCGGCGCGCTGCTCGACTGGATCGCGCGCCAGCCGGACCTCGACGCCGTCGCGCGTGATGGTCGCGGGCGGCAGCTACGGCGGCTACATGAGCCTGGCGGTCGCGACGACACTACGCCGACCGGATCGCCGGCGCGATCGACGTCGTCGGCATCTCGAACTTCGTCACCTTCCTGCAGAACACCGAGAGCTACCGGCGCGACCTGCGCCGCGTCGAGTACGGCGACGAGCGCGATCCGGCGATGCGCGAGTTCCTGCTCGAAGATCGCGCCGCTCACCAACGCCGCAGCGGATCACCAAGCCGCTGTTCGTCGTCAGGGCAGGAACGACCCGCGCGTGCCCTACACCGAGGCCGAGCAGATCGTCGCCAAGGCGCGCGCAGAACGGCACGCCGGTCTGGTACCTGCGCGCCGAGAACGAGGGCCACGGCTTCGCGCGCAAGGAGAACGCCGACTTCCAGTTCTTCGCGACGGTGATGTTCATGCGCGAGACGCTGCTCAGGTAGCGCTGGCACGGCGACGACATGGCCGACGTCGACATCCTCGCCCTCGGCGAGGCGATGGTCGAGTTCAACCAGACCGGCGCGGCGGGCGGGCGCCTCTACCTGCAGGGCTTCGGCGGCGACACGCTCGAACTTCGCCGATCGCGGCGGCGCGCCAGGGCGCGCGCGTCGGCTACCTCTCCGCGCTCGGCGACGACGTCTACGGCGCGATGCTGCGCGCGATCTGGCACGAGCGAAGGGGTCGACGACAGCGGCGTGCCAGCCGACGGCGACGCCTTCACCGCCGATCTACTTCGTCACCCACGACGCCGCGCGGCCACCACTTCAGCTTCTTCCGCCAGCGGCTCGGCGGCGAGCCGGCTGGCGCCGGCGCAGCTGCCGCGCGCGGCGATCGCCGCGGCGCGCGTGCTCCATCTCTCGGGCATCTCGCTGGCGATCTCGGAGACGCGCGCGCGAGACCTGGCTTCGCCGCGATCGCGACCGCGCGCGCAGGCCGGCGTCGCGGTCTCGTTCGACACCAACCTGTCGCCTGAAGCTCTGGCCGCTCGACGCGCGCGCGCGCGGCGATCGACCACGGCGATCGCCGCGTCCGACATCTGCCTGCCGAGCTACGACGACCTCGCGGCGCTGACCGGGCTCGACGTCGCCCGAAGCGATGGTCGACCATTGCCTCGCGCCTCGGCGCGCAAGCATCGTCGCGCTCAAGCACGGCGCGCAACGGCGCGTGGTCGCCGAGCGCGACGCGGCGCATCCGCATCGCGCCGCATCCGTGCACGCCGGTCGACGCGACCGGCGCCGGCGACGCGTTCGGCGGCGCCTTCGTCGCCCGCCTCGTCGCCGGCGACGACCTCGAGAGCGCCGGCCGCTACGCCGCCGCGACGGCGGCGCTCGTCGACCGAAGGCTACGGCGCGGTCGCGCCGATCCCGCACGCGGCACGCGTGCGCGCGGCGCTGCGGCGCCGGCTGATCGGCTCACTTCTCGGCCGCCGCCTTGAGGTTGGCGAGGCCGGCCTCGAAGTCCTTGCCGATCATCTTGTCCATGTCGACGAAGACGCCCATCAGCTTCGATGACGAACGGCGCCGGGCCGTGCATCAGCCACGTGCACCTCGGTGGTCGTCGCCGCGCGGCGCGAGCGTGAAGTCGGCGATGTTGTGGCCCTCGAACGGCTTGATGAAGTCGAGCTGGATGACGACCTTGGACGGCGCGCGACCTCCTTGATCTCCATCCGGCCGGCGCCGACCTTGCTCGAGCCGTCCCAGGCGTAGAGTCGCTCCCGGCCGCTCGGCCGGGCCGCTCAGCGTGCGCTTCATCTCCGGGTCGAGCTTTTCCCACGGCGACCACGCCGGCCACTGGCGAAAGTCGGCCAGCAGCGGATAGATCTTGTCGGGCGTCGCCTTGATCGCTGGCGCTGCGCTGGACCGTAAGCTCGTCGGGCGCAGCGCGGCGACGACGACGAGCACGCCGCCGATCGAGGACGACGACGACGATGAGCGACGGTCTTCCACATGACGGACCTCCTGGCGACGAATCATCGATGCGAGCGCGGCGTTCCGGTTCGGTGCACGCCCGGCGGACCCTGGAACGCGCCTGCGCGATAGGTGAGGACGAGCGTGTCGCGGTGGCCGTAGCCCTCGAGCGGCTGGATCGGCGTGCTTTCGTGGATGACGCGCGCGTCGTCGAGCAGCGAGCGTCGTCCACGGCTCGAGCATCGTGAAGCGCATGCCCGTCCGGGCCGTCGGCGGCGAAGACGCGCGTCTCGCCGCCCTTGATCCCTTCGCGGCCGACCAGGACGACGGCGACGAAGTCGACGCCGTCGCGATGCGCGCCCTCGGGCGTCGGCCGGCCGATGCCGTCGGTGCGTGTCGATGCGGAACTGGTGCGCCTCGACGTACCACGGCTGCGCGCCGCTCAGCCGCGACGCCGTCGCCAGGCGAACGACTGCAGCATGCGCTGCCACGCCGGCGCCGGCGATGACGCCGGCTCGATCGGCTCGAACCAGCGCTCGAGGCCGCCGTGCAGGGCGTTGTATTCGACCGGCTGCCAGTGCGCGCGCTGCGCGACGAGGCGGACCTCGCCGCTCGTCGACGACGAAGCTCGCGTGACGGCGGCGCCGATAGCGGCCGCCGTCGCGCAGGTGGGCATCGGGCGGCAGCGCGTCCCACGACGGCCTGCAGCGCGTCGAGCTCGGCGATCGCGGCGCGCCGCGAAGCGCGCGAAGTCGGCCGGCGCGAGGACGGCGTGGCCGCTGCTCGGCGAGCGCCGTCGGCGAGCCGCTCGAGCGGCGTCGTCGGCGCGCTGCAGCGCGGCCGCGCTCATCGGCCGTGGCGCTTGCCGCGCCAGCGCCGCGCCTTTGCGCGAGCGCCGCCAGCTTGGCCTCGGCGACCTCGCGCCGCATCGGCGCCAGGCCGCAGTTGGTGCACGGGAACAGGCGCTCGCTTCGGCACGTAGCTGCAGCGCGCTCGCCGATCGTCTCGGCGACCTCCTCCGGCGTCTCGATCACGTCGGACGCGACGTCGATCACGCCGACCATCACGTCCTTGCCGTCGAGCAGCCGCATCAGCTCGGCCGGCACGTGCGAATGGATGCACTCGAGCGAGACCTGGTCGATGCGGCTCTTCGCCAGCGCCGGGAAGATCTGCTCGTACTGGCGCCATTCGCCGCCGAGCGTCTCCTTCCAGTCGACGTTGGCCTTGATGCCGTAGCCGTAGCAGATGTGCACCGCGGTCTTGCACTTCAGGCCCTGCGGCGCGCGCTCGAGCGCGGCGACGCCCCACTCGGCGGCGTCGGCCATGTAGACGTTGAACGCCGGCTCGTCGAACTGGATCGATGTCGACGCCGTCGGCCTCGAGCGCGCGCGCCTCCTGGTTGAGCAGCTCGGCGAACGCGCATCGCCATCTTGATGCGCCTTCCTGCCGTCGCCGTAGTAGCGGTCGGCGACGGTGTCGACGATCGTCATCGGCCCGGGCAGCGTGAACTTCAGCTTGCTCGTCGTGTGCGCGCGCGCGAGCCGCGCCTCGCTCGCGTGGACGCGGCCGGCCAGGCGCAGCGGCCCGACCACCTGCGGCACCATCGCGTCGTAGCGGTTGTCGCGGATGCCCATCTTCACCTTGTGCTCGAAGTCGATGCCCTCGACGCTGCTCGAGGAAGCCGTGCACGAAGTGCTGGCGCGACTGCTCGCCGTCGCCGACGATGTCGATGCCGGCGTCCTCCTGCACCTTGAGCCAGAGCAGCGTCGCGTCGGCGCTTGGCGCGCTCGAGCTCGGCGCCGCTCGCTTTCCACTCGCGGCCACAGCTTGTTCGGTCTCGGCGAGCCAGACGGGCTTGGGCAGGCTGCCGGCGATGGCGGTCTCGAACATCGAAGTGATCCTTTGCGCGTGGCGGTGCGACCCTGCCGTGGCGGAAGCAGTCGCGCGCGGCGATTGCGCTACCGTCGCCGCGTGACCGCCGCCGATCAGCACGTCGCCGACGACGCGACAGCGCCGCTGCCTGCGAACGAGCGCATCGCCGCGCTCGACGTGCTGCGCGGCGTCGCGCTGCTCGGCATCTTCATTATGAACATGCCCGGCTTCAGCCATTCGATGTTCGCCGCCGCCGTCGACCCGACGCGGCCATCGGCGAGGCGCTCGTCGCCGCGCTGCGCGAGCTGCTCTTCGCCGGCAAGTTCAACCTGCTGTTCGGCCTCGCTGTTCGGCATCGGCTTCGCGCTGCAGATGGCCGCGGCTGCGATGCGCGCCGCGCGCGCGCCTGGCACGGCACGAGCGCCGCGAGCGCGGTGCTGCGTCTATGCCCGCCGGCTCGCCTTCCTGCTCGCCGTCGGCCTCGTCCACGCCGATGCTGCTCTGGTCGGGCGACGTGCTCCTCGTCTACGCCGTGCTCGGCTTCGCGCTGCTGGCGCTGCGCCGCCTCGGCGACCGCGCCCTGCTGCGCCCTGATCGCCGCCTGCCTTGCTCTTCCCGGCGCTCGGCCGAGGTCGCGCGCGGTCGCGCTCTGTTCGATCGCCACCGAGCACCGTCGCCGCCGTTCCAGTACCAGCAGTTCGAGGCGTCGAACGACCTCGCCTTCGGCCACGGCTCGTTCGGCGACGCCGTGCGCGAGACCGCGCGCGTCTTCGTCTGGAGCTACACGCTCGCCGCTCGGCCTGTTTAGCGTACGCCAGCTTCTTCGTGCAGATGGCCACCGGCATCCTGGTCGGCTTCGTCGTCGGCCGGCGCGGCTGGCGCGAGCGATCTCGCCGTTGAGCGCAGCGACGCCGAGCGCGCGCGCGCTGTCGCGACGGCGCTCGCCGTCGCGGTCGGCATCGCGGCCGTCGGTCCTGCTTGCCAGCTGCCTCGACCCTGGCGGCGACGGCCGTCGTCTTCGTCGCGGCGTTCGCGCGGACGATCGGCCGCGCGCGCGCTGGCCGGCGTTCTACGCGCTCGGCGGTCGTGCGCCTCGTTCGCGGCCAGCGATGCCGGGCTGGCTGCGGCCGCTTCGCAATCCGCCGGCCGGATGCCGCTCAGCAACTATCTGCTGCAGACGCGTGCTCGGCGAGCTTCGTCTTCTACGGCTGGGGCCTCGGCTCTGGGGCCGCGCCGGGCCGGCGGTCGGAGACGCTGCTCGCGATCGGCCTCTTCGTTCGCGGTCCAGCTGCCGCTCAGCCGCCGGTGGCTCGGCCGCTTCCGCTACGGGCCGATCGGAATATCTGTGCGCCGCTTCACCTACGGCCCGGCCGCGGCGTGAGCGCCAAAGCGCCTCGGCGATGCAGCGCGTACGACGTGCGCCGCACCGCCGGGTCGTGGGCCCAGGTGTTGATCACGACCTCGTCGAGCTGCGAACGTCCTCGACCAGCGCTGCGGATCCGCTCGCGCACCGTCTGCGGCCGAGCCGACGAAGGCGCGCGCGCGCATCGCGCGCGAGGCTCTGCACCTCGGCGGCGTCGAAGCCGCGCGCGGCGATCGTCGTCCGGCGACTGCAGCGGCCCGAGCGACGCCGCGCGCGCGATCGATGCGCCAGCGGTCGCGCGACAGCGCGAGGTGCGCCGCCTCCTCGTCGCTCGTCGGCGGCGAGCGCCCAGATGCACAGCGTCGCCTGCGGCGCGGGATGGCGCTCGCTCGGCTGGTACAGCGCGCGGTAGAGCGCGATCGCCTGCTCGGCGCCCTGCGCCGTCGGTGAAGAAATAGGCGAAGGCGTACGGCAGGCCGAAGTGCGCGGCGAGCTGCGCGCCGTAGTCGGAGCTGCCGAGGATCCAGATCTCGGGCGCGTGCGGCCCGAGCGGATGCGCCGGTGATGCCGGCGTGGCGGCCGCGCGCTCGGTCCAGCGCCTGCAGGTCGCGCACCTGGACCGGGAAGTCCTCGGCGGCCATGGCCGCGCATTCGGGTTGAGCGCGCGCGCCGTCCGCATGTCGCCGCCCGGCGCGCGGCCGACGCCGAGGTCGATCCGTCCGGGCGCGAGCGCCTCGAGCACGCGGAACTGCTCGGCGACCTTGAGCGCGCTGTAGTGCGGCAGCATGACGCCGGCGCTGCCGATGCGGATCGTCGCCGTGCGCGCGGCGATCGCCGCCATCAGGATCTCGGGCGCGCTGCCGACGATCGTCGGCAGGCCGTGGTGCTCGCTCAGCCAGAAGCGCGCGTAGCCGAGCCGCTCGCAGTGCTCGGCGAGCGCGAGCGTGTCGCGGATCGCCGCGTCTTCGCTGCTGCCGGCGAGCGAGACGGACTGGTCGAGGACCGAGAGCTGCCAGCTTCATCTCAGCCTGCGGATGGGTCGGGTCGATCCAGCGCACGCGTCTCGGGCTTCTCGACCGGCTCGATGTCGAGGTTCACCGCGACCGCCTCGCCGTCGCTGCGGCACGAGCACGCATTCGAGCGTCTCGTCGCGGCTGGCGTTGATCTCCTGGTGCGGCACGTAGGGCGGCACGTAGATGAAGTCGCCCGGGCCGGCCTCGGCGGTGAACTCGAGCGCGTCGCCCCAGCGCATGCGCGCCCGGCCCTTGACGACGTAGATCACGCTCTCGAGATGGCCGTGGTGGTGCGCGCCGGTCTTGGCGTCGGGATGGATGTGACCGTGCCGGCCCAGAGCTTCTGCGCGCCGACGCGCGCGAAGTTGATCGCCGCCTTGCGGTCCATGCCCGGGCGTCTGCGCCGTGTTCGGGATCGAGCTGATCGGCCGGGATGACGCGCACGCCGTCGTTGCTTCCAGGCGCGCTCGTTCGAGTCGATCATGCACGTGGTTCTGCAGGCTCTCCGCGATCGCTCGGGTCTCATGTCGTGCTACATTAGCGGCACAGTTATACGCAAGACAGTGGTTGTTCGTGATTCTCGTTCTACCCTCGCGGTCCTCGCGGTGGGCCACCTGAAATCCCCTGATCGGTTCTTGAGTGTCGCTGCATGCGCCGCATGTGCTGCGCATTCATTTCAATCGTAGACAGGATATTTTCTATGACGACCCAAACCGGAACCGTGAAGTGGTTCAACGAGAGCAAGGGCTTCGGCTTCATCGCGCAAGACGCGGGCGGCGCTGACCTCTTCGCCCACTTCCGCGACATCCAGGGCAACGGCTTCAAGACGCCTGACCGAGAACCAGCGCGTCGAGTTCGAAGTGAAGCAAGGCCAGAAGGGCCTGCAGGCCGCGAACATTCGCGTCCTGGCCTGATCGAGCTCGCCGCGTCCGGGCTCGTCCCGGAACGAAAGCCGCGGTTCGCCGCGGCTTTTTTCGCCTGCGCTGTCGCCGGGCGCCGACGCGCTGCCGCTGAGCCGATCCGAGCGGACCTGCCGCGGAGACCGCCCATGACCAGCACCGCCACGCGCGACCAATCACCAGGTCCGCCTCGCGCGCCGGCCGGTCGGCCTGCCCAGCGCGCGCCGACTGGAGCTTCACCGCCGAGGCCGGTCGGCGACGCCCGAGCCGAGGCGGCGTGCTCGTCAAGACGCTGCGCGCTCTCGCTCGACCCGGCGATGCGCGGCTGGATGAACGAAGGCAAGAGCTACATCCCGCCGGTCGGCATCGGCGAGGTCATGCGCGCCGGCGGCATCGGCGTCGTCGTCGCCTCGAAGAACCCGCAGTTCGCCGTCGGCGACATCGCGTCAGCGGCGCGCTCGGCGTGCAGGAGTACTGCCTGTTCGACGCGACCAGGATCGCGCGCGGCGGCCTGGTCGAAGATCGACCTGCGCCTGGGCACGCCGACGCAGTGGCTCAACGTCGCTCGGCATGCCCGGGCATGACCGGCCTACTTCGGCCTGCTGGACGTCGGCCAGCCGAAGCCGGGCGAGACCGTCGTCGTCTCGGGCGCGGCCGGCGCGGTCGGCCAGACCGTCGGCCAGCTGGCGCAGGATCAAGGGCTGCCGCGCGGTCGGCATCGCCGGCGGCCCGGCCAAATGCGACTGGGTCGTCAAGGAGCTCGGCTTCGACGCCTGCATCGACTACAAGGCCGGCACCGGTGCAAGCGACGGCCTGAAGGCAGCACTGCCCGAAGGGCGTCGACATCTACTTCGACAACGTCGGCGGCGAGATCCTCGACGCCGTGCTGACGCGCATCAACCGCAACGCGCGCATCATCATCTGCGGCGCGATCAGCCAGTACAACAACACCGACGCCGGTGCAAGGGCCCGGCGAACTACCTGTCGCTGCTCGTCAACCGCGCGCGCATGGAAGGCATGGTCGTGTTCGACTACGCCGAGCGCTTCCCGGCGCGCGATCGCCGAGCTGGCGGGCTACCTGAAGGACGGGCCGGATGAAGAGCCGCGAGGACGTCGTCGCCGGCATCGAGCACCTTCCCCGAAGACGCTGCTCAAGCTGTTCCGCGGCGAGAACTTCGGCAAGCTCGTGCTGCAGGTCGCGGACGCCTGACGCCAGCACAGCGCCGCGGCCTCGCAGCGGGCCAGACTTGCGGTCGAACGTCGCGTTCGCACCAGCCCGAGAGCGATCGGCTTCGCAGCTCCGATGAGCGACGCCGCTACGATCCGGACCGGCCGCGCTGCCCGTCGACCTGCTGCAGGCGTTCGTCGCCACACAGCCGCGATCATGCTCGCCGCTGACCGACGGCACCGGCACGCTGCTCTGGGCCAACGCGCGCTTCGCTGCGCGCGACCGGCTACGTCGGTCGGCTGGCGACCAGCTGCTCGACTTCACGCCGCTCGGCGCGTCGGGCCTCGAAAGGCGAGGCTGTCGCTCGCCGCGCATGCTCAGCGCGCCGGGTCGCGACACGGAGCGACTCGCAGACTGCGCGGCCCGACGGGCGTCGGCGTTCTGGGTCGACGCGCACTGTCGTGCGCGTCGGCGGCGCATCGTCTGGACGCTTCAGCCGACGTCACCGTGCGCGCACGCTTCACCGCCGCGCGCGCACGCGCCAGGACGAGCTGCTCGACACCGCCCAGGAGTTCGGCCGGCTCGGCATCTGGGAGCGCGCGATTCCTTCGGGCGAAGGCCGCTGGGACAAGCACGTGTTCGGCTTCTGGGGCATCGATCCGGCCGAAGGAACGCCGCACTACGACGACGCGATCGAGCGCATCCATCCCGAGGATCGCGCGACGCATGGTCTACGCCGAGTCGACGCGGCGCGCCGGCCGCTACGCGCAGCGCTATCGCGTCATCCAGCCCGACGGCAAGACGCGCTGGATCCACTCGCAGTGGGAGGTCAAGAACGGCCCGCGTGGCATGCCCGACCGCGCCCTCGGCGTCATGATGGACGACACCGAGGCCTACGAGGCGGCGCGCGCGCGCTGAGCGACGTCAACGCGCAGCTCAAGCTCGCGGTCGACCTCGGCAAGATCGCGATCTGGCGGCGCGACCTGCGCACCGGCCGCATGCACTTCAGCGACGTCGCGCTTCGAGCTGCTCGGCATGGCGCCGCGTCCCGAAGGCTTGTCGGTCGACGAGGTGCGATCGTTGATCCATCCCGACGATCTTCCGCTCGTCGCCGGCATCCGTCGAGCAGGCGCTGGCAACGGACCGAGCCGGTCGACACTGGAGGCGCGCTACCGGCGCGGCGACGGCAGCTGGCGCTACCTGCTGTCGCGCCGCGTCGTCGAGCGCAACGCAGGCCGGCGAGCCGATCGCGTTCGTCGGCGTCGCCTCGACACGACCGAGCGCGTCGAGCACCTGCGCGCACGCCGAGGAGCTGGCGCGCCGGCTCGACGCCGCATCGCGCGCCGCCGGCGTCGGCATCTGGACGACGACCGCCGATCCGGCGAGCACCGACTGGAACGCGCAGATGTTCGAGCTGTTCGACCGCTGCGACGCCGCCGATCGCGCCGACGCTTCGGCCAGTGGCTCGCCGAGTCGGTCCATGCCGACGATCGCGAGCGCGTCCGGCGCGAGTCGCGCGCCTACTTCGGCGAGCGGCGACGGGCTGCTACGAGATCGAGTTTCGCATCGCTGCGCCAGCGACGGCAGCGATGCGCTGGATCGTCATGCGCGCCGACGTCGATCGCGAGCACCACCGGCCCGCGCCGCGTCCTCGGCGTCGCCATGGACGTGACCGCGCACCATCGCGCGCTCGATCGCGCTGCGCGAAGCCAGCCGAGCGTGCCGCGTTCATCACCAGCCACGCCGGCATCGGCACGTGGGAGGCCGACGCCGACGGCTGCGGGCGCTGGAACGAGCAGATGTTCCACCTGCGCGGCCTCGCGCCGCGCGAGACCGCGCCGAGCCGCGACGGAGTGGATGGCGCTCGTCCATCCCGACGACGCTGTCGCGTCGTCCTCGACGGGACGGCCGGATGCCGCGGCAGCGTTGCTGCCGATGGCCTACGAGTTCCGCGTCCGCCTGCCCGACGGCAGCTATCGCTGGCTCGCGTCGCGCTCGGCCGCCGTGCTCGACGAGCTCGGCCGCCGGTCGCGGCGCGTCGGCGTCAACTGGGACATCACCGAGAGCAAGAACGCCGAGCTTGCGCGCCAGCAGGCGGCGCTCGCCGAGCGCGAGATCCAGGCCAAGTCGCAGTTCCTCTCGCGCATGAGCCACGAGCTGCGCACGCCGCTCAACGCGGTGCTCGGCTTCACGCCAGCTGCTGCAGATCGAGGCGCGCCAGTCCGCCACGCCGACCAGCTCGCCAAGCTCGAGCCACATCCGCGCCGCCGGCGACCACCTGCTCTCGCTGATCAACGACGTGCTCGACCTCTCCGGCCTCGAAGCGGGCGAAGTCACGCTGTCGCTGCAGGCCGGTCGATCTGGCGCGAGCTGGTGCGCCAGTCGCTGCCGCTGCTGCAGTCGCTCGGCGCGCAGCACGGCGTCGCGCTCGAGACGGCGCGCCGCCGACGGGGCATGCGCGCACGCCGACCCGACGCGGCTGCGCCAGGTGCTGATCAACCTGCTGTCGAACGCGATCAAGTACAACCGGCGCGGCGGCAGCGGTCGTGGTCGACGACGCACGCGACGCGGCGGCGAGGCGACGCTCGCGGTGCGCGACACCGGCCGCGGCCTGAGCGCGCGAGCAGATCGGCTGCGCCTGTTCGAGCCGTTCAACCGCTTCGGCGTCGAGACGCGAGGGCATCGAGGGCACGGGCATCGGCCTGACGATCGTCAAGTCGCTGGTCGACGGGCATGGGCGGGCGCGATCGAGGTCGACAGCGAGCCGGGCGGCGGCACGCGTCTTCACGGTCACGCTGCCTGCCGCGGCGCACGGCGACCGATCGAGCGCGACCGCAAGCCGACGGCGTCGCCCGCGACGCGCGCGGCGCGGCCGACGCGCCGTCGAGCGCGCGCGGATCGATCCTCTACATCGAGGACAACGCCGGTCAACGTGCTGCTGGTCGAGGAGCTCGTGAACAGCCGTCGGCGGCCTGGCGATCGTGTCCGAAGCGACCGGCGCGCGCCGGCGTCGCGCGCGCGCATCGCGCTGCGGCCCGATCTCGATCCTGATCGACCTGCAGCTGCCCGACTTCGACGGCTTCGAGGTGCTGCGCCGGCTGCGCGCCGACCCGCGGCACGCGCGGCGATCCCGTGCATCGCGCTTGTCGGCCAACGCGATGCGCGAGGACATCGAGCGCGGCCTGGCGCGCGGCTTTGTCGACTACTGGACCAAGCCGATCGACTTCGCCGTCTTCCTCGCCGCGCTGAACCAGCTGTTCCTCGGCCGTCGCCGGCCAGTGCCGACGCCGAGCCGCATCCGGCGCTAGCGGGCACGAGCGGCTAGCACGCGACCGGCTCGAGCAGGCCGCGCTGCCTGAGCATCGGCTCCGGCGCGGCGGCGCGGCCGCGGAAGGCGCGGTAGGCGGCGCCCGGCTCGATCGAGTTGCCCGACGAATAGATGAAGCGCTGCGAGCCGCGCGCGCGACCGCCGGATCGAACGGGTCGCCGGCCTCGACGAAGGCCTCGAAGCCGTCGGCGTCGAGCACCTCGGCCCACAGGTAGACGTAGTAGCCGGCCGCGTACGCCCGAGCCCGAGAACAGGTGCTGGAAGTGCGGCAGGCGGTGGTTCACGCCGACGCCCGCGCGGCAGGCCGATGCGCTCGAGCTCGGCGCGCTCGAAGGCGACGACGTCGATCGGCTCGCTCTCGGTGCGCGCGTGCACCGCCATGTCGACCAGCGCGCGACGCGGCGTAGCGCACCGTCTCGTAGCCCTGGTTGAAGTGGCGCGCCGCGTGCAGCCGCTCGATCAGCGCGTCGGGAATCGGCTCGCCGGTCCGGTAGTGGCGCGCGTGGCGCTTGAGCACCTCGGGCTCCTCGAGCCAGTGCTCGAACAGCTGCGACGGCAGCTCGACGAAATCGCGCAGCACGTTGGTGCCCGACGAGCCGCTCGTAGGTGACGTTCGACAGCAGGCCGTGCAGGCCGTGGCCGAACTCGTGGAAGAGCGTGCGCGCGTCGTCGAAGCTGAGCAGCGTCGGCTCGCCCGGCGCGCCCTTCGGCGAAGTTGTTGTTGTTGACGATGATCGGCAGCACCGGCACGCGCCGCTGCCGCCGTTCCTCGACTGCAGCGCGGTACGCGCTCATCCAGGCGCCGCTGCGCTTGGTCGGGCGCGCGAAGTTGTCGTGCAGGAACAGGCCGATCGGCGCCGCCGTCGGCGCCGTGCACCTCGTAGACGCGTGACGTCCGGGTGGTAGGCGGCGATCGTCGGCGCGCGCGACGAACGCGAGGCCGAACAGGCGCTGCGGCGCAGTCGAACGCGCGCCGCGACCATGCGGTCGAGCGGGAAGTACGGCTTGACCGCGCGCCTCGTCGAGCGTCGTAGCGCACCTGCGCGCACCTTCTCGGCGTAGAAGCGCCAGTCCCACGGCTCGATCGGCGCCGCGCTCGCCGCGCGAGCAGCGCCAGCGCCTGCGAGCGCCGCGCGCTCGCCTCGGCGCGCGCCTGCGCCGGCTCGCCAGACCTGCATCGAGCAGCGCGCCACCGCCGCCTGGCGTGCCGGCCATGGTGTCGGCCAGCGCGTAGTCGGCATAGCTCGCGTAGCCGTGCAGCGCGCGCCTGCTCGAGGCGCAGCTGCGAGGATCTCGCGCGGCGACGGCGCGGTTGTCGCTCGCGCCGGCGTGCTCGCCGCGCGACGTCCAGGCCCGCCAGGCCTGCTCGCGCAGGTCGCGCCGCTCGGAGAAGGTGAGGAACGGCACGATGTGCGAGCGCGACAGCGTGATCACGCGCGCGTCGGCGAGCGCCGCGCTCGCTGCGCCGCCTGGCGCGCCGCGGCGCGCACGAAGTCGGGCAGGCCGGCGAGGTCGGCTTCGTCCTGCGCAGCACCAGCTGGAACGCCGGCCTCGTCGGCGAGCACGTTCTGGCCGAAGCGCGTCGTCAGCTCGGCCGAGGCGCTGCATCACCTGCGGCGTAGCGCGCTCTGCTCGCGCGGCGCAGCTGCGCGCCGGCGCGCACGAAGTCGAGGTGCAAGCGCTCGAGCACGCGCGCGCTGCTCGCCGTCGAGGCCGAGCGCGTGCGCGCCGTGCGTGCAGCGCGTCGATGCGCGCGAACAGCGCGCGCGTGCATGTAGACGCGGCTGTCGTGCGCGCGCCAGCAGCGGCGCCATCTCGCGCTCGCACCGCCTGCAGCGCGGGCGAGGTCTCGCTCGACGTGAGGTTGTAGAACAGCGCGCTCGATCCGCGCCAGAGCAGACGACCGGCGCGGTCGAAGCGCGGCGACGGTGTTGGCGAAGGTCGGCGCCGCGCGCGGCGCCGCGATCGCACGTCGATCTCGGCGAGGTGGTCGCGCATCGCCTCCGCGAATGCCGGCGCGAAGTGCTCGGCGCGGATCTCGGCGAAGGGCGGCAGGCCGTACGGACCGGTCCAGGGCTGCGAGCAGCGGATTGCGTCATTTCTTCTTCTGGACGTCGGTCAGGTCGCGATCGTCGTAGCGGCGGTTGCTGGCGCACGACTTGCGCGTAGCGCCGTCCTGTGTCGCCTGCATCGCGCTTCGGCGTCCTGAGTTGTACGCCTCGGCCTTCGCCTCGTAGGCGTCGACCGCGCGTTGTCGCGCTCGATCGACCTTGGCGTTGTAGGCCGCGACCGCGTTCTGCGCTGGTGCGGTCGAGCGTCGCCGGCTTCGTCGGCGAGGGCGCGTTGCCGGCTGCGCGTCGATCTCGGCCTTGCTCGGCGTCGATCTCGGCCTTCGACTTCACGGCGGCGTCGGTCGCCTTGCGCAGGCGCTGCCTTCTGCGCCACGCAGTCACGCAGCTGCTCTGCGTCAGGATGGCATCGGGGCTTGCGTGCTGGCGCGAGCGTGCTTCGGCTTGTCGGCGGCCAGCGCTGCGGCAGGACGGCGCAGCACCGCCGCGGCAGACGAGCAGCGATGGCGGCGAGGAGAGCGACGAATGCGGTGCGACGGTCGTGAAGCAGGGCATGACGAATCGGGATCAGGCCGCAGGATGATGCCACCACCGGCTCGCGCATCGTCACGAACTCCTCGGCGGCGGTCGGGTGGATGCCGAGCGTCGCGTCGAAGCACCGCCTTGGTCGCGCCCGCCTTCATCGCCACCGCGAAGCCCTGGATCGATCTCGCCGGCGTCGGCGCCGACCATGTGCAGGCCGACGACGCGGTCGCTCGCGTCGTCGACGACGAGCTTCATCAAGCGTGCGCTCGCCGCTCCCCGACAGCGTGTGGCGCAGCGGCTTGAACTCGGTGCGGTAGATGCGGATCGTCGCCGAAGCGCTGCGCGCGCCTCGGCTTCGGAGAGGCCGATCGGTGCCGATGTTCGGATGGGTGAAGACCGCGGTCGGGATGTGCACGTAGTCGACGCGCCGCTCGGCGCCGCCGAACAGGTCGTCGACCAGCGCCATCGCCTCGGCCAGCGCGACCGGCGTCAGCTGCGACGCGGTCGATGACGTCGCCGACCGCGTGGATGCTCGGCACGCTGGTGCGGTAGCGCTCGTCGACGACGACCGCGCCGTTGCACGTCGAGCGTCGACGCCGACGCGCCTCGAGGCCGAGCCCGGCCGTGTTGGGCGCGCGCCCGGTGGCGCAGAGCACGCGTGTCGGCCTCGAGGCCGCTGCCGTCGTCGAGAGCGACGCGCGTCGGCCGCCGTCGCGCCGCGCGCTCGAGCGCACGCGACCTGCGCGCCGACGCGGATGTCGACGCCCTTCTTGCTCATCTCGGCGGCGACGAAGTGCGCGCACGTCGTCGTCGAAGCCGCGCAGGATCTGCTCGCCGCGGTAGAGCTGCGTCACCTGCGCGCCGAGGCCGTTGAAGATCGACGCGAACTCGCAGGCGATGTAGCCGCCGCCGACGACGACCAGGCGCTGCGGGAAAGCGCGCCAGGTCGAAGATCTCGTTCGAGCTGATCGCGCAGCTCGCCGCCGGAACTCCGGCGCGCACCGGCCAGCCGCCGGTGGCGACGACGATGTCGCTGCGGCGCGATGGCGCTGCCGCCGACCTCGACCGTCGTGCGCGCCGACGACGCGTGCGCCCGCGCAGCGATCAGGTCGACGCCGGCGCTCGTCGAGCAGCTCGGCCGTAGACGCCGTTGAGGCGCGCTGATCTCGACGCGCGCGGTTGCGCCTTCAGCGTCGCCCAGTCGAACGCGCGGCGCCGACGCTCCAGCCGAAGCCGCGCGCCTCCTCGAAGCTCTCGGCGTAGTGCGCGGCGAAGCTGTAGAGCTTCTTCGGGAATGCAGCCGACGTTGACGCAGGTGCCGCCGAGCGCCGCGCCTTCGGCGACGGCGACGCGCGCGCCGCGCGCGGCCGCCATGCGCGCCGGCGCGCACGCCGCCGCTGCCGGCGCCGATGATGAAGAGGTCGAGATGCGGCGCGTTGCTCCATTCATGCGCGCGTCGCGACGCTCACTTCGAGCGCCTTCTGCGAGCAGCTCGGCGACCAGGCCGTTGATGCCGTCGGCACGCGCCGGCGCTCTTCTCGCGCAGCGTCGCGGCGAGGTCGGCCGGCAGCTTGCAGGCGAACGGCACCAGGCCGGCGGCGGCATCGAGGCGGCGCTGCTCGCGCCGGTCGACGACCTCGCGCCGCGCCCTGGCCGAAGCGGCCCGCGGCGCCCGCGACCTTCATCTGCCCGCCGATCTTCTTGCCGAGCTGCTTGTCGAGATCGGACTTCTTCATGCTCATGGCGATGCGCTCGTCGCGCAGGACAGGTGATTGTGGCGCGCTGTGGCACAGTCGGCCGATGGCCCAGAAAGCGCGACCGTGTGCAAGGCCGCGCGTGCAGCTCGCCGACATCGATCGCGCCGTCTACGGCGACCACCCGTCACGCTCGCGCGCCATCCGTCCGAGACCGACGAGCGGATGATGATCCGGCTGCTCGCCGTTCGCGCTCAACGTGCCGGCCGACGACCGCGACGGCACGCCTCGACTTCGCCAGGGCATGTGGGAGCCCGAGCGAAGCCCGAGCTCTGGCAGAAGGACCTGACCGGCCGGCTCGTCCACTGGATCGAGGTCGGCCAGCCCGAGGAGCGGCGCCTCTGGTCAAGGCGAGCGGCGCGCGCCGACCGGGTCAGCGTCTACGCCTTCAGCCACGGCGCGCCGGCATGGTGGGCGGCGCTCGTCGGCGCGGCGTCGGCCGCGCCGGCAATGTCGACGCGTGGCTCGTTCCGTCCGAGCAGAGCCGGGCAGCTCGCCTTGCTCGCGCGACGCAGCATGCAGCTGCAGGTCAACCGGCAGGACGGCATCGTCTGGGTCGGCGACGGCGACGCGATCGGTCGAGATCCATCCGCACCGGCTCGTCGGCGCGGAGCCGCGATGAGCGCACCGACGCGCGCACCGAGCGCCCGACGCGGTGCTCGACTTCTGGTTCGGCGCGCCCGGCAGCGCGGAATTCGGCAGCGCGCGCAAGGCCTGGTTCGCCAAGGACGATGCCTTCGATGCGGCAGATCGCGCGAGCGCTTCGGCGCGCTGATCGAGCGCGCCGCTGCGCGGCGAGCTCGAGGCTGGGGCGACGACGCCGCGCTCGGCGCTGGCGCAGATGCTCCTCCTCGACCAGTTCACGCGCAACGCGCTTCGCGGCACGCCGCGCGCGTTCGCCGGCGATGCGCGGCGCGCTCGCCGCGGCGAGCCGGATGGTCGGCTCGCGCCAGGACGAGCGCTGCCGCCGTTCATGCGCAGCTTCGTCTACCTGCCGTTCGAGCACGCCGAGGGCCTGGCGATGCAGGACGAGGCGATCCGCCTGTTCACGCGTCTGGTGGCGGCCGCGCCCGAGCTGCGCCGACATGCTCGACTACGCGCGTCGCCATCGCGCGGTCATCGAGCGCTTCGGCCGCTTCCCGCACCGGAACGACATCCTCGGCCGCCAGTCGACGGCCGAGGAGATCGCCTGCTCAAGCAGCCCGGCTCGGGCTTCGAGTCGGGCGTGGCGCGTGCCGCGCTACGGCCGGCGCGGATTGTCGGGATGAGCGGTCGACCGATTCGGAACGCCGTCGTGGTCACGGTCGCCGCGGCCCACGCCGCCGCGCGTGCAGGCGCCAGCGGCCGTCCGTCCTGCACCCACGTGCGGCTCGTGGTAGTACGTAGCCGTGGCGAGCGCGCTCCCAGTGGCCGTTGACCCAGACGTGGCGGTGGCCGCGATAGTCCCAGTAGCCGGGCGCCCAGACGTAGCCGGCGCGCGCCGACGGGACGGCCTCGTGGCGCGGCGGCGGCGGGCCGACGCGGACGTCGACGTAGCGGCGCGGCGACGGCGGACCACCGAGATCGTTGCCGACGCGGCGGCGAGTAACGGTGAGGGTCTTGAGTTTCGAGAACATCGGCTGTCTCCTTGCGGTTCGAGGACGACACGATGATGGAAACCGCCGCGCGCGACGACAGGGTCGGAGAAGCTCTGGCACGGCCTGTAAGGCTCGTCCGTTCGATGCTGTCGTCCGCGCGCCGCCCGCCCCGTGAACGCGCGGGAACGCGAGGTCGCTCAGTCGGGCTGTCGCGCGGCACGAACAGCGCCGCGCTTGCCGACGAGAAAGTCGAGGTCGGCACCCCGGTCGGCCTGCAGCACGTGGTCGACGTAGAGCTTCCAGTAGCCGCTCGCGAGCGGCGGCGGCGGCGGCTGCCAGCCTGCCATGCGCGCTCGCCAGCTCGGCGTCGCTGATGTCGAGGTGGAGGCGCCGGTTCGGCACGTCGAGCTCGATGAAGTCGCCGTTGCGCACCGGCCGCGAGCGGGCCGCCGGCGGCGGCCTCGGGCGCGGTGTGCAGCACGACCGTGCCGTAGGCGGTGCCGCTCATGCGCGCGTCGCTGATGCGGACCATGTCGGTGATGCCCTTCTGCAGCACCTTGGGCGGCAGCGGCATGTTGCCGACCTCGGCCATGCCGGGGTAGCCCTTCGGGCCGCAGTTGCTTCAGCACCATGACGCAGGTCTCGTCGATGTCGAGGTTCTCGTCGTCGATGCGTGGCGTGGAAGTCCTCGATGTCCTCGAACACGACGGCGCGGCCGCGGTGCATCATCAGCGCCGGCGTCGCCGCGCTCGGCTTGATGATCGCGCCGCGCGGCGCGAGGTTGCCGCGCAGGACGGCGATGCCGGCCTTGGCCTTGAACGGCGCGTCGAGCGGCTTGATCACCTCGGTGTTGAAGTTCTGCGGCGTCGGCGATGTTCTCGCCGACGGTCTTGCCGCTGGCGGTGACCGCGTCGAGGTGCAGCAGGTGCGCGATCTCCTTCATCACCACCGGCAGGCCGCCGGCGTAGCAGAAGTCCTCCATCAGGTGCTTGCCCGAGGGCTGCAGGTTGACCAGGCACGGCAGCTCGCTCGCCGAGCCGGTCGAAGTCGTCGATCGTCGAGCTTCGACGCCGATGCCGGCCGGCGATCGCGATCAGGTGGATCACCGCGTTGGTCGAGCCGCCGATCGCGGCCAGCGTGCCTGATCGCGTTCTCGAACGCCTCGCGCGTCAGGATGCTCGACGAGCTTCTGGTCCTCGTGGACCATGTCGACGATGCGCCGCCCGGCCATCGCGCGCCAGCACGTTGCGCCGGCCGTCGACCGCGGGATAGGCGGCGTTGCCGGGCAGGCCGATGCCGAGCGCCTCGACCATCGCTGGCCATCGTGCTCGCCGTGCCCATCGTCATGCAGTGGCCGTGGCTGCGGTGCATGCAGCTCTCGGCGTCGAAGAAGTCCTGCGAGCTTGAGCGTGCCGGCGCGCACCTGCTCGCTCATGCTCCACACGCCGGTGCCCGAGCCGAGCTCCTGGCCGCGCCACTTGCCGTTGAGCATCGGCCCGCCGCGAGACGCCGATCGTCGGCAGGTCGACGCTGGCCGCGCCCATCACGCAGCGAGGGCGTCGTCTTGTCGCAGCCCATCAGCAGCACCACGCCGTCGATCGGGTTGCCGCGGATCGACTCCTCGACGTCCATGCTCGCGAGGTTGCGGTAGAGCATCGCGGTCGGCCGCAGCAGCGTCTCGCCGAGCGACATCACCGGGAACTCGAGCGGGAAGCCGCCGGCCTCGTAGACGCCGATCTTCACCTGCTCGGCGAGCGTGCGGAAGTGCGAGTTGCAGGGCGTCAGCTCGCTGAAGGTGTTGCAGATGCCGATCACCGGCCGGCCGTCGAACTGGTCGTGCGGCACGCCCTTGCCCTTGACCCAGCTGCGGTAGGCGAAGCCGTCGCGGTCCTGGCGGCCGAACCATTGCTGGCTGCGCAGCTCGCCGGGCTTCTTGCGCGGCTTCGTGGCGTCGCTCATCGCGATCTCCTGCGCCGTCATTCCTTGACCGAGCCCGGTCAGCCCGGAGACGTAGTACTCGACGAAGAACGAGTAGATGAACGCCACCGGCAGCGAGCCGAGCAGCGCGCCCGCCATCAGCGGGCCCCAGTGGTAGACGTCGCCCTCGACCAGCTCGGTGACGACGCCGACCGGCACCGTCTTGATCTCCGACGACGAGACGAAGGTGAGCGCGTAGATGAACTCGTTCCACGACAGCGTGAAGGCGAAGATGCCGGCCGAGATCAGGCCCGGCACCGCCAGCGGCAGGACGATCTTGGTCAGGATCTGCCAGCGCGTTCGCGCCGTCGATCAGCGCGCACTCCTCGAGCTCGAACGGGATCGAGCGGAAGTAGCCCATCAGCAGCCAGGTCGCAGAACGGGATCAGGAACGTCGGGTAGGTGAGGATCAGCGCCCAGCGCGTGTCGAACAGGCCGAGCTGGAACACGATCGCCGCGAGCGGGATGAACAGGATCGACGGCGGCACCAGGTAGGCGAGGAAGATCGACAGGCCCGACCTGCTTGAGCCGCCGGAAGCGCAGCCGCTCGATCGCGTAGGCGGCGAACACCGAGCAGGCGAGCGAGAAGAAGGTGGCGACGACCGAGACCAGCACCGTGTTCCACATCCACTCGGGATACGCGGTGTGGAACAGCAGCTTGTCGAAGTGCGCCAGCGTCGGCGCGATGCACCCAGAACGGATTGCCGGTGCGCGAGAGCAGCTCGTGGTCGGGCTTCACCGACGTGATCGCCATCCAGTAGAACGGGAACAGCAGCACGATCAGGAAGACGATCAGCGGCAGGTAGATCGTCACGCAGCTTGCGCGACGGCGTCTCGAGGTAGCCCATGCCGACGCTGTCGCTCGTCGGCGCCTGCGTCGGCACCGGCGCGTTGGCTTGCGGCGATCGCGTCGCTCATTTGTCCTGCCCGCCCTGCTGCCAGGCGCGCCGCTGCAGCCCGAAGTAGCTGAACATGATCGCCGCGAGCAGGAACGGCACCATCGCGATCGAGATCGCCGCGCCCTCGCCGAGCGCGCCGCCGGAGATCGCGCGCTGGAACGAGCAGCGTCGCCATCAGGTGGGTCGCGTTGAGCGGGCCGCCGCGCGTGATGCACGTAGATCAGCTGGAAGTCGGTGAAGGTGAACAGCACCGAGAAGGTCATGACGACGGCGATGATCGGCGTGAGCAGCGGCAGCGTGACGTGGCGGAACTGCTGCCAGCGCGTCGCGCCGTCGATCGCCGAGGCCTCGTAGTACGACGGCGAGATCGTCTGCAGGCCCGGCGAGCAGCGTGATCGCGACGAACGGCACGCCGCGCCAGATGTTGGCGGCGATCACCGACAAGCCGCGCGTTCCACGGGTCGCCGAGGAAGTCGATGTACGTGTCGATCAGGCCGAGCTTCACCAGCATCCAGCTGATGATCGAGAACTGCGCGTCGTAGATCCACCAGAAGGCGATCGCCGAGAGCGCCGTCGGCACGATGTAGGGCAGCAGGATGACGGCGCGAAAGAAGGTCTTGAAGCGGATGTTGCGGTTGAGCAGCAGCGCCAGCCAGAGGCCGAGGCACGAACTTGATGACGCTCGCGACGACCGTGTAGAAGAGCGTGTTGAAGAGCGCCAGCCGCGTGACCGCGTCGCCCCACAGGAACTCGTAGTTCTCGAGGCCGATCCACGCGCCGGCGCGCCCGACCTTGGCGTCGGTGAAGCCGAGCCAGAAGCCGAGCCCGAGCGGATAGCGTCAGGAACAGCAGCAGCAGCACCGCCGCCGGCAGCATGAACAGCAGCCCCAGCGCGTTGCGGTTGTTCTGCAGTCGTTCGAGAAGGTCATGCGAAACAGAGGCGACGGCTCGCGGATGCGAGCGAGCCGAGTTGAGGGACACGCGAGCGAAGCGAGCGTGATCCCTCGAACGAGGCGGCGCTGCGACGCGTCACCCGCAGCGGTGTCGTCAAACCGGTAGTAGCGCTCGGCGCGCTTCTGCGCCCGCTCCATCGCCTCCTTCGGCGTCTTCGAGCCGCTCGACCGCCTCGGCCACCATGTTGACGACGATGAAGTCGGCGCCAGCGCCCGCCGACGCGTAGCCGAGCTTGCCCGCATAGCCGGCCGGCCGCAGGTTCTTCACCGGGTCGCGGTACGGCGTGTTCTTCGGATCCGACCGTCCAGATCGGCGTGCTGCTGCGTAGCCGCGCAGCGGCGTGCGCGATGTAGCCGCCGGCGCGCCGTGCAGCCAGGTGCCGAACTGCTCCTGCTCCATCATGAAGCGCAGGAACTCCTTGGCCGCGTTCGGGTACTTGGTGTACTTCATGATCATCTGGTTGAAGAACAGGTGCGACTCGGTCGGCACGCCGACCGGCCCGATCGGGAACGGCGCGTGCTGGATGTCGGCTGCCATCTCCTTGACCTTCGGATCGGTCGAGTTCTTGGCCGCGTAGTAGATCGAGATGCCGTTGTTGGTGAGCGAGATCTGGCCGTCGAGGAAGGCCTTGTTGTTGTTCGGGTCGAGCCAGGACAGCGTGCCCGGGATGAAGGTCGCGTAGAGCTCCTTGCCGTACTCGAGCGCCTTCAGCGTCTCCGGGCTGTCGATCACGACCTTGTTGTTCTTGTCGACCAGCTTGCCGCCGAACGCCCAGATCAGCCAGTTGCATCCAGCAGGCCGTCGCCGGTGGCGTTGCCGAGCGCCATGCCGCCCGGCGTGCCCTTGGCGTGCAGCGCCTTGATCAGCTTGAGGAAGCCGTCGGTGTCCTTCGGGAACGCTGTCGAAGCCGGCCGCCTTCACCATGCTCTCGCGGTAGACGATCATGCTGCCGGTGCCGCGCCGAGCGGCACGCCGATCCACTTCTTGCCGTCCGGGCTGCAGGAAGGCCTCGCAGGCCGGGTACCAGCCGCCGTACTTCTTGCCGAGGTACGTCGGCAGAGGTCGGTGACGTCGAGCAGCTTGTCGGGATAGAGATTGGCGTCGTCGTTGGTCGACAGGATGATGTCGGGGCCGGCGCCGGTGTTGGCCGCGACCGCGGCCTTCGGGCGCACGTCTTCCCAGCCCTCGTTGTCGACGCGCACCTCGATGCCGGTCTTGTCGGTGAACTTCTTGACGTTGACCATGTAGGCGTCGATGTCGCCCTGCACGAAGCGGCTCCAGCGCAGGACGCGCAGCTTGGCGTCCTTCTCGGGCTTGAACGCGACGCGTCTGCGCGCTGCGCCGCGGCGCGAACAGCGCGCTGCCGGTGCCGAGGTCCGCGACCGCGGCTGACGCCGGCCGAGGTTTCGAGGAACTTGCGGCGGTTGAAGGAGGTAATCGGTCATCGCATGGTCTCCTGTCTGCGAGTGCTGTGGTGTCGGGGAAAGGTGAGCTCGCTCAGGCGGCGAGCCGCTCGCCGCTCGCCGGCGTCGAACAGGTGCGCGCGCGCGAGGTCGGGCACGAGGTGGATCGTGCTGCCGGGCGCGAAGTCGTGGCGCTCGCGGAACACCGCCGCCACGTCGGTCGCTGCCGTGGCGGCAGCGCGACGAGCGTGTCGGCGCCGGTCGGCTCGAGGACGACGACGCTGCGACGGCGATGCCGCCCTCGCTCGGCCAGCTGCAGGTGCTCGGGCCGGGTGCCGAGGACGACCGGCTGGCCGTCGCTGCCGCCGGCGCCGAGCGGCGCCGCAGCTGCGTGCCGTCGTCGAGCACGAGGCGGCCGCCGCCGCCGTTGCTGCTGCAGCGTCGCCGGGCAGGAAGTTCATCGCCGGCGAGCCGATGAAGCCGGCGACGAAGATGGTTGGCCGGGTGGTCGTAGAGCTCGAGCGGCGAGCCGATCTGCTCGATCCGGCCGTCGTTCATGACGACGATCCGGTCGCCCATCGTCATCGCCTCGATCTGGTCGTGCGTGACGTAGACCGAGGTCGTCTTCAGCCGCTGGTGCAGCTCCTTGATCTCGCTGCGCATCGCCACGCGCAGCTTGGCGTCGAGGTTGGAGAGCGGCTCGTCGAACAGGAAGACCTGCGGATCGCGCACGATCGCGCGGCCCATCGCGACGCGCTGGCGCTGGCCGCCCGAGAGCTGGCGCGGATAGCGGTCGAGCAGCGCCGAGAGCGCCGAGGATCTCGGCGGCGCGGCCGACCTTGCTGCATCGATCGTCGCCTTGTCCTTCTTCGCCAGCATCAGCGAGAAGGCCAGGTTCTGCGCGCACCGTCATGTGCGGATAGAGCGCGTAGTTCTGGAACACCATCGCGATGTCGCGCTCTTTCGGCGGCACGTCGTTGACGCGTCGCGTCGCCGATGCGGATCTCGCCGCCGCTGATCTCCTCGAGCCCGGCGATCATGCGCAGCAGCGTCGACTTGCCGCAGCCCGACGGGCCGACCAGCACGGTGAACGAGCCGTCGGCGATGTCGATGTCGACGCCGTGCAGGACGGCCGTCTCGCCGAAGTTCTTCGCGTACTGACTGGATCGTGACGCTGGCCATTTGCGCTCGCGTGAAGCGCGACTTCCGCCGCGCCGCGCGAAGTATCTGCAGCGCACGCGCGCCGCGCGCCATGAGGGCAAACCGGTAGATCGATGCACCGGCCGATTCGTATGATGACCCGACCACCATGCTTGACCCGCGCCAGCCCGGCCCCGCGCCGGCCGCCGTGTCGCCGCTGGTCGCCGAGCGGCTCTCCGACCGCCTCGCCGCACGCCTCGGCGGCCAGATCGACGCCGGCGCGCTGCGCCCCGGCGATCGGCTGCCGACCGAGCAGCGCCTCGCCGAGGCGCACGGCGTCTCGCGCACCGTCGTGCGCGAGGCGGTGCACCAGCTGCAAGTCGCGCGGCCTGCTGCGCTCGCGCCAGGGCTCGGGCGTCTACGTCACCGCGCGCGCGCGGCCGCGGCGCTCAAGCTCGACCTCAGCGCTGATCGCCTCGATCGACGACGTGATGCGGGTGCGCGAGGTGCGCCGCGCGCTCGAGGCCGAGACCGCGGCGCTCGCCGCCGAGCGGCGCGACGCGCGCTCCAGGTCGCGGCGCTGCGCCAGGCGCTGCGCGCGATCGACCGCAGCGCCGCCGAGGCGCGCGACGGCGTCGACGAGGACCTCGCCTTCCATCGCCTCGCTCGCCCAGGCGGCCGGCAACCCGCACTTCGGCCGGATCCTCGAGTTCCTCGAGCAGTACAGCGAGCGAAGCGATGCGCGTGACCCGGCGCAACGACGCGACCCGCGCCGACTTCGTCGAGGCGGTGCGCCTCGAGCACCGTGCCATCGTCGACGCCATCGACGCCGGCGACCCGGCGCCTGGCGCGGCGCCGCGCCATCCAGCACATGCGCGGCGGCGACCGGCGGATGCGTACCGCCGCGCCGCTCGTCGCCACGACCTGAGGAGACAGAATCCATGAACATCCTGATCACCGGCGGCGGCGGCTTCATCGGCTCGCGCCTCGCCCGCGCCCTGCTCGCGATCGCGGCCAGCTCGGCGGCAGGACGATCGAGCGCATCGTCCTCGCCGACCAGGTCGCGCCGCGGCGCCGAGCTGACGAGCGACAACGCGCGTCGAGGCGCGCGTCGGCGCGCTGCTCGAGCAATGCGAGGCGCTCGGCCAGCGAAGGCTTCGACGGCGTCTTCCATCTCGCCTCGGCGGTGTCGCGGCGAATGCGAGGCCGACTTCGACCTCGGCCTGCGCTCCAACCTCGACACCACGCGCGCCCTGCTCGACGCGCTGCGCGCCGCGACCGGCGCGGCGCAAGCCGGCGCAGCTGGTGTTCTCCGAGCTCGGTCGCGGTGTTCGGGCCCGACCCGTCGCATGCCGCTGCCGGCGCTCGTCGGCGACGACACCCTGCCCGCGCCGCAGACCTCCTACGGCACGCAGAAGCTGATCTGCGAGCACCTGATCGCCGACTACTCGCGCAAGGGCTTCATCGACGGCCGCTCGGCGCGCCTGATGACGGTGACGGTGCGCCCGGGCCGGCCGAACGGCGCCGCGTCGTCGTTCTTCTGCGGCATCATCCGCGAGCCGCTCGCCGGCGTCGAGGCGATCTGCCCGGTGCCGGCCGACGGTGTCGCATCCGCTGACGTCGGCGGCGCGCACGGTCGAGGGCCTGATCGCCGTCTACGAGGCGAGCGTCGAGCAGCTTCGGCGGCCGCGCTCGCGCTCAACCTGCCGGCGGTCAACGTGCACCGTCGGCCAGATGCTCGACGCGCTCGAGGAAGTCGCCGGCACGGCGGTGCGCGCGCGGGTGCGCTTCGTGCGCGACGAGCGTCATCGCCGGCATCGTCGGCAACTGGCCGCGCGGCGCGACCGCCGAGCGCGCCGGCGCGGCCTCGGCCTGCATGCCGACAGAGCTTCGCCGACATCATCCGCCAGTACATCGCCGACTGCCGCGCAGGCGCCCGACGCGCGCGCGCAGGACTCGCTGAAAGGACGCTCGCATGAACCAGGATCGACCTGCAACGGCCGCGTCGCCGTCGTCACCGGCGGCGCGCAGGGCATCGGCTACGCGCATCGCCGAGCGCATGCTCGCCTCGGGCGCGACGGTCGCGCTCTGGGACGCCGACGCCGCGAAGCTCGCCGAGGCCGAGAGGCACGCTCGGCCAGCGCCGGCCGGTGCAGCGCCCGAGCGTGGTCGAGCTGACCAGCGAGAGCGCGCCGTCGCGCGCGGCCACCGCGCGCACGATCGCCGCGCACGGCAGCATCGACATCCTCGTCAACAACGCCGGCATCACCGGCGGCAACGCGCACGACCTGGGAGCTCGCGCCCGACGTCTGGCGCCGCGTCATCGAGGTCAACCTGGTCGCGCCCTACCTCGTCTGCCGCGCGGTCGTGCCGCAGATGATCGAGCAGCAAGCTACGGGCGGATCGTCAACATCGCCTCGGTCGCCGGCAAGGAAGGCAACCCGAACGCCTCGCACTACAGCGCGTCGAAGGCGGGCCTGATCGCGCTCACCAAGTCGCTCGGCAAGGAGCTCGCCGACCAAGGGCGTGCTCGTCAACGCGGTCGCGCCGGCGGCGGCGAAGACGGCGATGTTCGCGACCGATGACGCAGCAGCACATCGACTTCATGCTCTCGAAGATCCCGATGGGCCGCTTCCTCGAGGTCGACGAGGCCGCGGCGATGGTCGCCTGGCTGGCGTCGGAGGAGTGCTCGTTCACGCACCGGCGTCGGTGTTCGACCCTGTCGGGCGGCCGCGCGACCTACTGAGTGCCCAATGGAGGCGAGCCGGCCGCCCGAAGTATCGGCTCGCGCTTCACCTCGGCCTTGCCGCAAGCGCTGGTGCTCGTCGTCGCGGCCTGGCTCTTCGGCTCGATCGCGGAGGACGTCGTCACCAGCGATCGCCTGACGGTCCTCGACGCCGAGGTCGCGCAGTGGCTGCGCCGCGCACGCGACTCCGACGCTGACACGCTGCGATGCTCCTCGTCACCGAACCTGCACTCGACGATCGCGATCGGCGTGCTACGCCGCCGTCGTCGCGCTCGCGCTCGCGTGTCAGCAGGCAATGGCGGCGGCTCTCGACCGGTCGTCGTCGCGCGTCGGCGGCGGCCTCGCGCTGAACGTGCTCGATGAAGCTCGCCTTCCACCGCGCGCGACCGGTGTTCGACGATCCGCTCCTGACGCTTGTCGACCTACAGCTTTCCGAGCGGCCACGTCGCCGGCAGCACGATCTTCTACGGACTGCTCGTCGCCTGGGTCTTCACGCGAACGCGCTCGGCGGCGCTTCGTGCGCCTGGCGATCGTCGCCGCCGCAGTCGCTGATCGCCCTGGTCGCGTTCACGCCGGATGGTACCTCGGCGTGCACTACCTGAGCGACGTCTGCGCGGCGTTCGCCGAGGGCGTCGCCTGGCTCGCGATCTGCATCGCGCGCGCTGCGCCGCGTTCTGGCGCCGAGACAACGCGAGCGCCACGCGCATGAAGCGCACCGTACCTCGATCGACGTCATCGTCAATGCCGGCTCGGGCGGCGGCAACGACGCGGTGCTCGCGGCGCGCGCATCGCCGCCCTCTTCGGCACGCCGGCGCTGAGCGCCGATGATCCGCGCTCGCGCATCGGCGGCGCCGAGCTCGGTGCGCTGCTGGCGCAAGGCGATCGTCCGGCGTCCTGACGTCTGATCGTCGCGCGGCGGCGGCGACGGAACGGTCAGCACGGTCGCGGCGGCGCTGGCCGGACACCGGCATCGCGCTCGGCGTGCTGCCGCTCGGCACGCTCGAACCACTTCGCGAAGGACCTCGGCATCTGCCGCTCGAGCTCGAGCGCCTGCGGTCGCGCGTGATCGCACGCGGCGCGACGCGCGCGCGTCGACGTCGGCGAGGTCAACGGCCGGATCTTCATCAACAACTCGAGCCTCGGCCTCTACCCCGACATCGTGCGCGACCGCGAGCGCCAGCAGAAAGCGGCTCGGGCGCGGCAAGTGGCCGGCGCTCGCGTGGGCGACGCTCGGCGGCGCTGCGCCGCTATCCCGTTCCTGAGCGTGCGCCTGTCGGTCGACGGCAGCGAGCGTCGTGCGCCGGACGCCGTTCGTCTTCATCGGCAACAACGCCTACACGATGCGAGGGCTTCGCGATCGGCGAGCGCACGCGGCTCGACGTCGGCATGCCTCAGCCTCTACGTCGCGCAGCGGCCCGGCCGCTTGCGCCTGCTGCAGCTCGCGTTCGCGCGCGCTCATCGGGCACGCTTCGCCAGGCGCGCGACTTCGACGCGATCCTCGGCGCCGAGCGATCGACGTCGAGAGCAGGCGCCGCGACTGCGCGTCGCGACCGACGGCGAGGTGACCGATGATGACGCCGCCGCTGCACTACCGCATCCGGCCCGGCGAGCCTCGTCGTGGTCGCCGCGGACCGCCGCGACGGGCCTGACCCGCTGACCTGACCGATGCGCACCCTCGTCCACCTCTCCGACCTCCACTTCGGCCGCACCGACCCGGCGCTGATCGAGCCGCTGCTCGCCACGCGTCAACCGGCGTCGGCGCCCGACCTCGTCGTCGTCTCGGGCGACCTGACGCAGCGCGCGCGCAAGCGCAGTTCGAGGAGGCGCGCGACTTCCTCGACCGCCTGCCGCCGCCGCAGATCTGGTCGTTCCGGGCAACCACGACGTGCCGCTCTACCGCGTCTGGGAGCGCTTCCTCAGCCCGCTCGGCGAAGTACCGCCGGATCATCGAGGCCGACCTCGAGCCGTCGTTCGTCGACGACGAGATCGCCGTCGTCGGCATCAACACGGCGCGCTCGCTCACGTTCAAGGACGGCCGCATCAACGAGGAGCAGATGGCGTCGATCCGGCGCCGCCTCGACGCCGCTCGGCCAGGCGGTGACGAAGGTCGTCGTCACCCACCACCCGTTCGATCTGCCCGACCAGGAAGGCGACGTCGATCTGGTCGGCGGCGCGCGCGCGGCGATGGGAGTGTTCGCGCGCTGCGGCGTCGACCTGCTGCTCGCCGGCCACTTCCACGTCAGCCAGGCAGGCTCGACCGTCCGCGCGCGACGAGATCGCCGGCTACTCGGCGCTCGTCGTCCAGGCGGGAACGGCGACCTCGACGCGCGGCCGCGGCGAGGAGAACTCGTTCAACGTGCTGCGCGTCCGCGAACCGCCGAGATCGCTGTCGAGCGGAGGATCGTGGCACGCCGATGCCAAGGCGAGTTCAGCGCCAGACGCGACTCGAGCGCTTCGTTCCGCGACGGCGACGCGCTGGATCGAGCGCTGATGAGGCCGGCCTATCCGCGCGCCGATTCCTGGTCCTGCAGCAGCCGCCACATCACCTTGCCCGAGCCCGACTTCGGCAGCGCGTCGACGAACTGCGACGATCTTGGGCACCTTGTAGGCCGCCATGTGCTCGCGCGCCCAGGCGATGATGTCCTCGGCGCGTGGTCTTGCCCTTGGCCTCGGCGCGCAGCACGACGACGGCCTTGACGGTCTCGCCGCGATAGGCGTCGCGCGCCGCGATGATGCAGGCCTCCTGCACCGCCGGGTGCTTGTAGAGCAGCATCTCGACCTCGGCCGGCCAGACCTTGAAGCCGCTCGCGTTGATCATCCGCTTGAGCCGGTCGGTGATGAAGAAGTAGCCTTCCTCGTCCATCCGGCCGAGGTCGCCGGTGCGGAAGAACGTTGCGCCCGTCGAACTCGACGAACGCGTCGCGTCGGTCGCCTCGGGATGGCTCCAGTAGCCCGTGAAGACCATCGGCCCGCGCGTGATGATCTCGCCGACCTCGCCGAGCGGCAGCTCCTCGCAGCGTGAGCGGATCGACGACGCGCGAGTCGACGCCGAAGATCGGGATGCCGAGGCACTGCAGCTTGGCGCGCTCGGGCGGATTGGCGTGGCTCGGCGCGCGCGGTCTCGGTGAGGCCGTAGCCTTCGGCGAAGGTGAGGCCGAACTCGTCGAGCAGGCGCTGCGCGACCGCGTGCGGCATCGCCGCGCCGCCGCCGCTGATGCAGCGCAGGCTCGACAGGTCGAAGCTCTTGTAGTTCGGGCTGCCGAACAGGTCGATGATCATCGTCGGGATGCAGACCCAGTGCGAGATGCGGTGGCGCGAGATCAGCCGGCCGGCGAGCTCGCGGTCCCAGCGCGGCATCAGGACCACGCGTCGAGCCCGAGTAGACCGAGCCGAGCACGCTGTAGAGCATGCCGGTGATGTGGAACATCGGCACGACGCCGAGGCCCACCGCCTCGGGGCCGGCGCCGGCCCCATTGGCCGCCGACACCGCGTTGTGCATCAGCGTGCGATGCGTGTGCATGCAGCCCTTCGGGCAGGCCGGTCGTGCCTGAGGTGTAGGGCAGCAAGGCGCAGGTCGTCGGGCTGCGCCGTGTGCGGGCCGGGCGCGAGCTGCGCGGCGATGCGCGTCGGTCCAGCGCGAGCAGCCGGCCGGCAGCTCGGCGGTCGGCTGCGCAGCCAGGCGTCCATCGCCGGCGGCGGCGCGTCGGCCGGTCGGCGATCGCGCCCGCAGGCATCGCATCGCGAATAGCGCGTGACGACGACAGCGCGCAGCGCGCTCGCTCTCGGGCAGCGCCGCGTTGGCGGCGTCGACGATCGCCGCCAGGTCGGCGCTGCAGATCACGACCTTGGTCCCGGGGTCGCTGATGTAGTGCTTGAACTCCTCGGCGCGGTTCATCGGGTTCACCGGCACGACCACCGCGTCGGCGCGCAGGATGCGCGTAGAGCGCGGTCGGGAACTGCGGGCAGTTCTGCATGAAGACGGCGACGCGATCGCCGGCCTCGACGCCCGCGCTCTGCAGCCAGCCGGCGAGCGCGAGCGCGTCGTCGCGCAGCTGCGCGGTAAGGTCAACGGCGCGGCCGAAGAACAGATAGGCGGCGCGATCCGGAAAGCGCGTCGCCGAGACCTCGAGGTTGAACCAGAGCGAGGTCTCGGGAGCGATCACGGCACGGCGGCAGCAGCGCCGCGGCAGACCGCAAATGCGGGCGGTCAGCGGGACCTCGAATTCGGATGGCGTCGCCACGGATCGCTCCTGTCGCCGAAGAATAGTCCTTCGGTACATAGCGAACGGCGCGTGGCCTTCTACGGCACCTTCCCGGGGTCATCGCCGGCCGGCGCGACGAAGCTGTCAGCCTCGGTTCGTGGCGCTGGCGCTTGCGCGCGTTGAAGGATCGAGCGAGGCACGTCGCCGAGATTCCTGAAGCGCGGCCTCTTCGCAGCGCTCGTCGAGGCACACGTTGCGCAGAGAATCCCCAGGTTGCGGCACGCCTTCGGCGGCGGTCTGCGGCTCGCCTTCGGCCGGGCGCCGGACGCGCCGCATGCGGACGGGTCGCGCGGCTGTGCTGCGCGGTCGGACGCGGGCGCTCGCGTCGGCGGCGCCGGAATGGTTGTGGAGCCGTACGGATCGACGCCCTGCGACGTCGGTTCCGTTGCTCGGCGCGCGTGGCTCGTCGGCCGGATCGTCGATGCCTTCGTCGGCACCGGCTTGCCCACTGGACGCGTGTACGGCGCGCTCGCCGCCGCGCTCCGCCCTCCGCACATCGTGTTGCGCTCGGCTGTCGCGGTCGGGCGCGCTGCGACGCTCGCGTCGGGTAGCGGTCAGCGGCGGCGGCGGCGGCAGCGCGCCGCCGGTCGACAATTTGCATCGACCGCCGGAGCAGCAGCCGATCGGCGGTCTCGATGATCCAGATCGGACTGCGGCGCCGTCGTCGGCGGGCGCGAGGCGCGGCGACGACGCTCGACGCCGCGCCGACGCGGCGCCGGCCGCGCGCGGTGCGCTCGTCGCGCCGCTCGAGAACTGCAATGCGGCGGCGGCGGCAGCTGCGAGCACCACGCCGCCGGCCGCGAGCGGACCCAGGCACCGATCTTCGAAGGCGCGGCGTGCGCCTTCGCGCCCGCTCCTGCGCCCAGCGGGATCGGCCGCGAGGCAGGACCGCTCACGTCGCGCCGGGCGGCTGTGCGGGCGCGCCGCCAGGAGCCAGCGGCGCCGGGCGCGACTCGGCGCGAACGGAGCCGGCCTTGCGGGAGCGGCGCGCCCTTGCGCCGGCTTCTGTATGGCCGAAGTCGCCAGCGCGCCGGGAACGGAGGGGCCCGCCGCGCCGCGGCGGTGCGCCCGCCGCTCTCGGACGGCGCTGGCGCGGGCCTGGCGGCAGCGCTGCGTTCGCCGAAGCGCCCGTAGGCGCGGTACGTTGCGACGGCGCTGCCGCGGCGGGGGTGCGCGGCGCTTGCTCGCCCTGGCGGGCGGTGATTGCCCGCTGCCTGGCACCGGCGTCGCGCGCGCCGTCGGCATCGGCGCGGTCGGGCTGAAGGTGGTCGGCGTTCGCGCTGGTCCGATGCCGGCGCGACGCGCGGCGGTCGGCATGTGCGTCGGCAGGTACGCGGTGTTGATGCGCGTCGCGTCGGCGACCTGCTCGATCTGCGCGGCCGGCGGCCGATGGCGCGAGGGCGCCGGGCATCGGTCGATACCCGGGCGGCCGCGCGGCGGGATCTCGGCGCTGGCCGTCGAGCTGACGGCGCGCAGCTGCTCGCCGCTCTGCGGCCGCTGGTTCGGCCGAACCGCGAGCATCCACGACATCGCCTCGAGGAAGCGCGGCGACACGCCGGGAACGATGCGGTTCTCGATCGCGTCGCCGTCCTCGGCACGGCGCGCGCCGCTCGCCGGCGCCGGCGGCACGCCGAAGCACAGGTAGTGGATCGACCGCGCCGAGCGCGTAGAGGTCGGTCCACGGCCCCTGGCGCAGCTGCGTCATCTCGGCGTACTGCTCGATCGGCGCGTAGCTCGGCTTCAGGATCGCGGTGAGCGACTGGGTGCGGTCGCTGATGACGCGCCGCGCGGCGCCGAAGTCGAGCAGCACCGGCGGGCCGTCGCGCGGCAGCGAGGATGTTGTCGGGCGCGATGTCGCGGTGGTAGACGCCTTCGCGGTGGAGCAGCTCGAGCGCCGACAGGATCGGCGTGCATGACGCCGCGTGATCCAGGCCTCGTCGGGCGCGGTGCGGCATGCCGCGCCGGCGCGTCGCGCAGCGTCGATGCCCTGGTAGGAACGGCATCACCATGTAGGCGGTGGCGTTGTCCTCCCAGAAGCGGTAGACCTTGACCAGCGACGGATGGTCGAAGCGCGCGAGCAGCCGCGCCTCGTTGATGAACGAGCGCAGGCCGATCGCGTACGTCTCGGCGAACGACGCTCGAGCGCACCGTGATCTGCGGCCCGGCGCCGCGCCGCGGCGAGCGACGCCGGCATGTACTCCTTGAGCGCGACTTCGCGCTCGAGCGAGTGGTCCTGCGCCAGGTAGACGATGCCGAAGCCGCCGACGCCGAGCACCCGCAGGATCTCGAACTCGCCGAACCGCGTGCCCCGGCGGCAGCGCGTCGTGGTCGGTCCCGGAAGGCGGAACCGAGGGCTTGCTGAGGGTGGGCGGGTGGGTGCTCATCGATCGGGCTGGCCGGCCACGGCCGAGGGACCGCGAGCTTACCGCAGGCCCCTGCTCCGGGCCACCCTCGGTCGGGGTGCGTCTGACGGCGTCGAAGGTTGAAAATAGCTGCCTTTCTCCAGCGATCGCATCCTCAAAGCGATGCGAAGACCCATGGCCACGATCCTTCAGCACCTTCCCGTCGGCGAGCGCGTCGGCATCGCCTTCTCGGGCGGCCTCGACACCAGCGCCGCGCTGCACTGGATGCGCGGCAAGGGCGCGATCCCCTACGCCTACACCGCCAACCTCGGCCAGCCCGACGAGCCCGACTACGACGACATCCCGCGCCGGGCGCTCCAGTACGGCGCCGAGAAGGCGCGCCTGATCGACTGCCGCGCGCAGCTCGCCGCCGAAGGCATCGCCGCGCTGCAGTGCGGCGCCTTCCACATCTCGACCGCCGGCGTCGACCTACTTCAACACGACGCCGCTCGGCCGCGCCGTCACCGGCACGATGCTGGTCGCGCGCGATGAAGGAGGACGACGTCAACATCTGGGGCGACGGCAGCACCTTCAAGGGCAACGACATCGAGCGCTTCTACCGCTACGGCCTGCTCGCCAACCCGGCGCTGCGCATCTACAAGCCCTGGCTCGACCAGGCGTTCATCGACGAGCTCGGCGGCCGCGCCGAGATGTCGGCGTTCATGACGCCAGGCCGGCTTCGCCTACAAGATGTCGGCCGAGAAGGCGTACTCGACCGACTCGAACATGCTCGGCGCGACGCACGAGGCCAAGGACCTCGAGCAGCCTCGACAGCCGGCATCACGATCGTCCAGCCGATCATGGGCGTCGCCTTCTGGACGCGACGACGTCGCGGTCAAGCGCGAAGACGGTCACGGTCCGCTTCGACGAAGGCCAGCCGGTCGGCGCTGAACGGCATCAGCTCACGCCGATCCGGTCGAGCTGCTCCTCGAGGCCAACCGCATCGGCGGCCGCCACGGCCTGGGCATGAGCGACCAGATCGAGAACCGCATCATCGAGGCGAAGAGCCGCGGCATCTACGAGGCGCCCGGCCTGGCGCTGCTCTTCATCGCCTACGAGCGGCTCGTCACCGGCATCCACAACGAGGACACGATCGAGCAGTACCGCGACAACGGCCGCCGCCTCGGCCGGCTGCTCTACCAGGGCCGCTGGTTCGACCCGCAGGCGATCATGCTGCGCGAGACCGGCGCAGCGCTGGGTCGCGCGCGCGATCACCGGCGAGGTGACGCTCGAGCTGCGCCGCGGCAACGACTACTCGATCCTGAACACCGAGTCGCCCAACCTCACCTACAAGCCCGAGCGGCTGACGATGGAAAAGGGCGAGTCGATGCTTCTCGCCGCAGGACCGCATCGGCCAGCTGACGATGCGCAACCTCGACATCGCCGACACGCGCGAGAAGCTGCTCGCCTACGCGAAGGCCGGACTGCTCTCGGCGGGACGGGCTCGTCGCTGCCGCGGCTGAAGGCGGCGGCGGAGGTAGTACCCGGCGGCTCGCGCCGACCGAGCGCAAAGCGCGGCCGGGCAGCGGCTGCAGCCAGCCACCGCCGCCCGCTCAGCTCCACCGCCACCGCACCCGCCGTCGCCGCCGTCCGCCGCCATCCGACGACGTGTCGACGCCCCCCAGCTCGCATCGGCGTCGCCCGCTGGAACGCTGCCGTCAGAAAAGCTCGCGCCGCAGTAGACCGCGCTGCCCGCCGTCACCACCGGTTCGCGCTCTTCTTCAGGATGTCGGCGCAGTCGGTCACGTAGACGAAGCCGCCGGCGATCGGAGCTTAGCGGTCGAGCGCGAACAGGAGCGGCAGGCGACGGCCGTGCGCGGATCGATCGATTCCTCCTTGCGGCTCGAAGAACCAGGCGCGGCGCAGGCCGTCGTTGGCGTTCAGCGCGCGCGCCGAGCGCTTCGGCCGGCGTGTGATGCAGGAAGCGCCCGAGCGTCAGTTCACCACTCGGCGTAGACGCGCGTGTGCAGGATGAACTCGTGCCAGAACGCGTCGACGGCTTGCGCGACGGCATGGCGACGAACTTGCGTTCGCTGCGCAGGCAGGCGATGAAGAACTGGCGAAAGCCGCGCTCGACCAGGTCGGCGTCGCGGCCGTCGAGTTGCGGGTGCCGCTCGCGCAGCTTGCGCTTAGCGAGCTGCGGCGGCGCGCTCGCGGATCGCCGCTCGCGCTGCCAGCGCGACCCACGTGACGACGAGCGACGTCGCGACGAGAACCGTGAACAGCGTCCCGAGCCACCAGACGCGTGGCCGCGCGCCGCAGAGCGATGGAGACGGCGATCGACGCGATCCAACGCCAGCGGCACAGCAGCCACACCAGAAACCGGCGTGACGCAGCACCAGCGGGCGCCCGTCATGGCGCGCCTCGACACGGCGGTCGCCTAAGCACGACCGGCTCGTGCTCGAGGCGGATGCCGAAGCGACCGTCAGACGCTTTCCTGGATCGCGCGCGCCAGCGTCATCACCTCCGAGCCGATCGCCGCGCCGCGGTTGACGAGCACCAGCGCCTGCTTCTCGTAGACGCCGGCCTGGCCGACCGACTTTGCCCTTCCAGCCGCAGGCGTCGATCATCCAGCCGGCGGCGAGCTTGACGCTGCCGTCGGGCATCGGGTAGTGAACGATCTCCGGGTCGCGGCCGATGATGTCGCGGCACTGCTCGGGCGTGACCACCGGGTTCTTGAAGAAGCTGCCGGCGTTGCCGATCGCCGCCGGGTCGGGCAGCTTGGCGCGGCGGATCGCGCACGACCCAGTCGAAGACCTGGCGCGGCGTCGGGCGCAGCGATGCCGGTCTCGGCGATCTTGCGTTCTGCAGCTCGAGGTAGCCGAGCACCGGCTGCCACGGCCGCGGCAGGCGAAGCGCACGCGCGTGATCAGCGCTGCGGCCGGCGAGCGAATGCTTGAACACGCTGTCGCGGTAGCCGAAGGCGCAGATCTGCGGGCCGCAGCGTGACGCTGCGGCCGGTGACGAGGTCGACCGCGTCGAGCGACTCGAAGCGGTCCTTCAGCTCGACGCCGTAGGCGCCGATGTTCTGCACCGGCGCGGCGCCGACCGTGCCGGGGATCAGCGCCAGGTTCTCGAGCCCCGGCCAGCCCTGCGCGAGCGTGCAGTCGACGAAGTCGTGCCAGTTCTCGCCGGCGCCGGCCTCGACGATCCAGGCGTCGGCGCGCTCCTCGACGACGCGCATGCCGCGCACCTCGACCTTGAGCACGACCTGCGGCATGTCGCGCGTCAGGATGATGTTGCTGCCGCCGCCGAGGATGAACTTCGGCGCGCGGCCGAGCTTCTGGATCGTCGACGACGCGGCGCACGTCGGCGTCGCTCGTGATGCGCACGAGCGTCTGCGCAACCGCCGGCAGGCCGAAGCGTGTTGTAGGGTTTGAGGCTCACGCCCGCGTCGATTTGCATGCGGAGAATTTTCGCCGATACGCACGCGCCGGCACGTTCGGCCGCCGGAGCGATCCATGCCCAGCTTCGATACCGTGCTCGAACCCAACCTGGTCGAGGTGCAGCAATGCCGTCGACCAGACCGCCAAGGAGATCGGCACGCGCTTCGACTTCAAGGGCTCGTCGGCGCGCGTCGAGCTGAAGGACAAGGAGCTCACGCTCTGCGCCGACAGCGAGCTTCCAGATCGGCCAGGTGATCGACATCCTGATCGCCAAGCTCACCAAGCGCAGCGTCGACGTCGCGCTTCCTCGACCGCAGCGCCGAAGATCGAGAAGATCGGCGGCGACAAGGTCAAGCAGGCTGCTCGTCGTCAAGAGCGGCATCGACAGCGAGACGCGCAAGAAGATGCAGACGCTCGTCAAGCAGAGCAAGCTGAAGGTGCAGGCCGCGATCCAGGGCGACACGGTGCGCGTCACCGGCGCCAAGCGCGACGACCTGCAGGCGGCGATGGCGCTGATCCGCAAGGAGTCGCCGACGCAGCCGCTCTCGCTTCAACAACTTCCGGGACTGAGCGATGCAGCACCTGATCGGCGCCGCTGCCGTCGCTGCTCGCGGCGCTGGCGCGCGCTCGGCGCAGACCGTCTCGATGGGCGGCAGCCTCGGCGACAACGGCGCTGCTCGTCATCGACGGCAAGCCGCGCACGGTCGCGGTCGGCGCGACCGGTCAGGGCGTCCGGCTGGTCAGCGTCACGAGCAACGATGCGGTGGTCGAGGTCAGCGGCCAGCGCGTCGCACGCTGCGCTCGGCGGCGCGCAGGTCAACCTCGGCGGCACGGCCGAGCGAGGGCGGCGGCACGCAGATCGTCCTCACGCGCCGACAGCGGCGGCCACTTCTTCACCAACGGCACGATCAACGGCAGAGCGGTGCGCTTCGTGGTCGACACCGGCGCGACCATGCGATCGCGATGAGCCAGTACGAGGCCGACGCGCATCGGCCTCGACTACAACGAACGGCCAGCGCGGCATGAGCACGGCACGGCCAACGGCGCGGTGCCGGTCTACCGCGCTCAGCTCGACGTCGGTGCGGATCGGCGACGTCCAGGTCTACAACGTCGACGCGATCGTGCTGCCGGCGCCGATGCCGTTCATCCTGCTCGGCAACAGCTTCCTGACGCGCTTCCAGATGAAGCGCGAGAACGACACGATGACGCTCGACTTGCGCTACTGAGTGCTCGGCCTCTCGGCTGTCTGCTGCACCGACACGCCGAAGTCAAACGATCGTGCTAAAAAGAGCGCTGAGCCACTCGTCACGCCGGAGACTATCGATGGACCTCGCCTTCACCCCTGAAGAACAAGCCTTCCGCGAGAAGATCCGCGCCTGGGTCGCGCGACAACCTGCCGAAGGAGATCAGCGACAAGGTCAGGAACTCGATCCGCCTGACGCGCGACGATCTGCAGCGCTGGGCCAAGATCCTCGGCAAGAAGGGCTGGCTCGGCTGGGGCTGGCCGAAGGAGTTCGGCGGCCCGGGCTGGAACGCGATCCAGAAGCCACCTGTTCGAGGAAGAGACGCGCGCTCGCCGGCGCGCCGCGCGTCGTGCCCTTCGGCCCGGTGATGGTGGCGCCGGTGATCATGGCCTTCGGCACGCCCGAGCAGCAGAAGCGCTTCCTGCCCGGCATCGCGAGCGGCGAGGTCTGGTGGAGCCAGGGCTACAGCGAGCCGGGCTCGGGCTCCGACCTCGCGTCGCTCGAAGACGCAAGGCCGAGCGCGCGCGGCGACAACTACATCGTCAACGGCCAGAAGACCTGGACCACGCTCGGCCAGTACGGCGACTGGATCTTCTGCCTCGGTGCGCACCAGCAACGAAGGCAAGCCGCAGACCGGCATCAGCTTCCTGCTGATCGACATGAAGAGCCCCGGCATCACGGTGCGGCCGATCATCACGATGGACGGCGAGCACGAGGTCAACGAGGTCTGGTTCGACAACGTCGAGGTGCCGGCCGACAACCTGATCGGCGAAGAGAACAAGGGCTGGACCTACGCCAAGCACCTGCTCGCCCACGAGCGCACCAACATCGCCGACGTCAACCGCGCCAAGCGCGAGCTCGAGCGGCTCGAAGCGCATCGCGCAAGGCCGAGGGCGTCTACGACGACCAGCGCTTCCGCGACGAGATCGCGCAGCTCGAGGTCGACGTCGGTCGCGCTCGAGATGATGGTGCTGCGCGTGCTGTCGGCCGAGAAGAGCGGCAAGCAGTCGCTCGACGTCGCCGGCCTGCTGAAGATCCGCGGCAGCGAGATCCAGCAGCGCTACAGCGAGCTGATGATGCTCGGCCGCCGGCCCGCGACGCGTGCCGCTCATCCGCGAGGCGATGGAAGCCGGCTGGCAGGGCGACCAGGCCGGCGGCAGCCGTGCGTCGCGCCGCTGGCCGTCGACCTACTTCAACATGCGCAAGACGACGATCTACGGCGGCAGCAACGAAGTGCAGCGCAACATCGTCGCGCAGACCGTGCTCGGCTGAAGCTGACACAGAACATGGACTTCGATTTCACCGACGACCAGGAATCGCTGCGCGACGCGGTGCGCCGCGTCGGGTCGACAAGGCTACGGCGTTCGAGCGCCGCCGCGCCATCGCAAGGCCGCCGGCGAGCCTGCGCGTGTACCTGGGACGAACTGGCCGAACTCGGCCTCGGGCGGGCTCATCCGGTGCCGACAGGCCGCCCGGCGCATGGGCTGGTCGACGCGATGGTCGTGCTCGAAGAGCTCGGCCGCGGCCTCGTCAGTCGCAACCTTCACCGCCGAGCGCGCAGCTGCGCCGGCTCAGCGCCGATCAGCCGACACCAACGGCGCGCCACGCTGCGCTGCAGCGCAGCCTCGCCGAAGGCCAGCTGATGCGTCTCGCCTGCCGAGGAGCGCACAGGCGCGCGCCGCCTCGCGTCGGCGACGGCCACGTCTCGCCGTGGCGATGCGGGCATCCGCTGGCGACTCAGCGAGCCAGAGACCGTCGTCCCGCCGGTTCTGGCGAGCGAACGCCATCGCTGTCCGGCGCCGGCGCGGGCGTCGACGAGCACCGCAGCATCGGCCTCTTTCCTCGGTCGAGCGCGGCGCCGACGGCGTCGCTGGCTATCCGACGGCACGGCACGGCGAGCGCTGGCTGCCAAAGTCGCGGCGGCAGTCGCGCTGTTCGACCGAGCCGGTCGCTGCCGCTCTGAGTCAGGCGCGCCGATGGCGCCTCGAAAGCGATCGCCGCCTCGATCGCGCCGAAGCGGTCGGCCTGATGGACCAGACGCTGGTCGCGCTCACGGTCGAGTACATGAACACGCGCAAGCAGTTCGGCGTCGCCGCGACCAGCTGGCGCCTTCCTGCGGCCGTGCGCCGCCGCATAGCCGACATCAAAGGGACTGCGGCTCGAGCTCGGCGCGCTCGATGATGACTGCTGCGCGACGCCTGCAGCTCGGCGAGACGGCGAGCGCCGCCAGCGCCGCCGCGCGGTGCCGACGAAGCGGCTCGGGCGCAGCTCGACGGCATGATAAAAACCTGTCGGTGCCCGGCACGATATCCAGCTGCACGGCGGCATCAGCGTCACCGGCGAATACGCCGGCGAGCCACTGCCGCGCCAAGCGGCTGGCGATCGCTCCAGGCTGTCCTTCGGCGACACGCTGTTCCAGCTCCGGCGAGGTGATCGCTCGGCGCCGGATGCAGGACGACGGCAGCGGGCGTCTTCGCCTGAGCCGGTGACCGTGATTGCCAGTGCGGCCTCGCTTTCCGACGATCGCCGGTCTGGCATTCGGGCCACGCCACCGACCCGCGACCCGGCGCGGCCGACCGGCTGCGCCGTCGTGCTGTGCACGCGACGTGCGGACCTGCCGGCGTCCGACGTGCGCGGCGCGCTGCCCCCGGCGCGCGCGCGGGAGGACGACCACTGCTCGCGCCCGATCAACCGAGTCGAGCAAAGGTCGCACGCGCCAGCTGCTCCGCCGGCGGCGGCGCCTTCGGCCTGGACGCCGCCGGCGGCATGATCCGCCTAAACAGACGGCGCGGCATCGGCGACTGGTCTGCCGCCTGGCCCGGCGAGGTCAGTGCGCACGCCGCCGTTCAGTCAAATACCTGATCGTTCCAGCGGCAGCGAAGTCCTGACACGACCTCTGGGTCGGCGCGCGCGCATCGCCTGGCGCGCCAGCCTGCAGCGCAAGCGGCACCTGGCGCGACGCGGTCAGCGAAACAACGTCGGCGCCAGTGCAGGCGCGTGGATCGGCAAGCCGCTGGCATCGCGCAGGCGATGAAAGGCAGCATCGGCACCGCGTGAACAGGTCGGCGGAAACCTGCGATCGCCGCGCTCTGGCCGCGCGTCAATGCGATCCGGCGACGTCGACCGATCGCGCGCGCCAGGCAGATCGTCGCCGGCGCGCGCGCAGCGTCGACGGCACGAAGCTCGTCGGCACGATGCGCGCTTCCGGCGCGGCGGCGCAAAGCGCTCAGTCCACGCGCCGCCGCGGCAGGAACCACGGGCGAGCGCTCGCCGTCGTCGCGACCGACCTGATGCTGACGAAGTCGAGGTGAACAAGGTGGCGCAGATGGCGCACGACGGCCTTGCGCGCACAACATCGTCGGTCCGATGGGCGACGGCGATCGATAAGCGCGTCCAGCGCAGAAGCGTGCAGCCGCGGCGCCGACGCTGGATGGCGCTCGCCGCCGACGTGCCAGCGGCGCAGTGCGCACCGGTAACGGCGCGCCAGATCGGCGGCAACGGACTCCCGCGCGGTCTCGCGGCGCGCCAGTCTGAAGGCGCGGCGTAAAATTTGGAAGACCTGATGAAGCGCACGCTGCGCGCACGTTGCTGCTGCGTGCGAAGGCGCTTGCCTCTCTTCGCCTGCGCGACGCGCGAGCCGCTTACCGACACGCCACCGATCGTCTTCATTTGAACGCCAGCGCGCGGCTTTCTGGCGCTGATCTGACCATCGGCGCTTCGATCGAACGTTCAGCCGCGCGCCTGCAGATCGACATGCGTATCGCTCGCCTGGTAGGCGAAACGCAGAAGAACGACTACGCGTACGATCGACCGCCGAGCGCGGCGTATCGCCGCCGAGGTGAAGAAGGTGCTCGCCGCGATCCGGCGCGAAGGGTGTCATGGTCAGCAACTCGCGCGGCTACGCGATCCACAGCAATCAGCAGCGGTGGCGGCGCGGCATTCCGGTCGCGTAATCTCGGCGAACGCCAGCCGCGGCAGCGTCTGGGCGGGCCCCGGCGTTCCTGCCCGGCAGCGAGTTCCAGCGGCGGGCGTTCTCGCGCGCAACGCGACTGAAACGGCGCAGCGAGGTGACGCCGAGGAACGCGTGGATGACGATCCACTCCGACAACAACGACAAGTACGCGCAGCGACAGGCCTGGATCGGTACGCGGGCGCCGACAGCATGTCCACTCTGGCGGACCTGCGCTGAAGTGCGAAGGCGTCGCTCAATAATGAGCATCGACCATCGCCGGGACGTCAGTTCGGGGCGCCGCAGGCGTTCGCCGGGACTCTTTCCGCTGTCACTGGATGGCCGCCGCGACAGGCACGGCGATCGTTCCCGAATATGCCCGTCGTCCTCGACGGCAGGGTGGGCTGGCGCAAGCTCAAACGGCAACCGGGCGGCTGAACAACCTGCCGCGCGGCGCGACGGTCGGAGTCTGCGACAAGAACGCCGCGACCGACGGCCTGCAGATCGGCCCGGCCGTGCACCGGAAGCGATTACTGCCGAGCGTCGCTGGGGCCGGAAGATTCCAGCCGCCAAACGGCCTCAACGCCACGTTCAGCTGATCGCCGCGCGCCAGCTGCCGTGACCGACGCACGTCTACGCTCAGCGTGCCGCGCTCGTCGTCAGTCCGTGAGCCTGCATCATCGAGCAGCTCGCGGCATGGCTTGCTGAAGCGGTCGCGCTGACGCTGACGCGTCAACGCAGCAGCCTCTTTCGGCGTTCGCGCTGCGGCTTGCATCGCTCTGACTGGCGCGAGCCCGCCGGCAGGAGTGCCGGGCGGCGTGGCGTCTCGACGACGCAGCTGAAGGTGGCCGACGCAGGCCCGCGCGCGATCGTCGGTACGTTCGGCGACGAGCGCATCGTCGGCCGCACCTGGCCGGTCGCCGAGAACCACGTCGTCGTTCTCGACTTACGGATGACGACGACGTTGCGCGCACTCGCGCTGCTCGCATTCCGCTCGTCGCCGCCTGCGCAGTCTTACTCGCCGCCGAGTGCGCGTACCGCGGCCTGCCGCCACACGCGCCGACGCGATCGCTCGCGACGATCAGCGGCTGATCGCTCGGAGGACCGCGTCGACAGCCGCGACAGCGGCGACGCACCGCGTTGCACGTCGCCGCAGCGCGCGCCGGCGACGCGGGTGCGCGCGGGGCTGGCCAGGCGAACGCTCGGCAGGAGCGCTTCACGACGCGGTGACGATCGCCGCGTCGCCGACGGCGGCGCGACCTTGCAGACGCTGTCGAACTGGCGCGACGCGAAGCTCGTGACGAGCCGCTGACGGCGGCGCTGATCGCCGCGGCGCACCCCCGCCTCGGCCACGACGGCGTGGTGCGTCGCCACGTTCGCCTGGGCGCTCAAAGCTCGGCGTCAACAACCACCACTGGACAACACCAGTCGAGGCGATCGTCCTCGGCGTTAACCGGTCGCGCACCGGGCGACGCTCGGCGCTGCCGGATTGCCGATTGCCGGGCGCGTGCGCCGAAGTCGCCGGGGCGAACGCCGCTGCAGCTCGCGCGATCGCGGCATCGCGAGATGGTGCCGCCGCTCGACCGCGGCGCGCCAGCTCTGCGATCGCCGTGACCTCAGCGCACTGGTGACCTGCCGACCTCCCTCTTCCCGGCAAAGGCTTCGGCGCGCCAGCGCGCGAAGTGCCGCCACGCTGATCTTTTGCCTCGTCAAGTCGAGCGGCTATCAGGCGATGATCGTGTGGCGACGCCGACCGCGAGCTCGATCCGACGGCCTCCTGGTTTCGCGACAGCGGCGGCGGCACTGGCCGCGCGCGGCGCGCGCTCGTCGTCGCCACAAGCCCGCCGGCCGAATTCGCCAAGCCCACCACCACCGGCGCCACTGCTGCTGCCCGGCTGTTTGCTGCGATGCAGGCGATGTCGGCGCCTGAAGGACCGGCCGCGGGGCGACCTCTCTCCTGACAGCGCTGCACGCCGGCTGACGTCGCCCCAACCAGCGCATGCGCTGGAAGGTCTACGAGGTGCGCTGCCGGCACGCGGTCGGCGCGCAGCTCGATGACTGCCGCGCGGGCGTGCTGCCACGACCGAGCGCGCGCGATGATCGCGCCGCGGCCCCTGCGAAACAGACGACGCGCAGGCGCTTCCTGACGCTGACCGAGGGCAAATTTTACCGGTTAAGCGGATGATCTGGGAGCAACCGCGTCGAGCTGCCGCTCGAGCCGGGCGCGATTCCGACGGCGGCGATCGGCGATCGCAGTGGTGCGCGCAGCGCCAGGCCGGTCGGATCGCGGTGCCACCGGGCGCAGCTGCCAGAGTCGAAGGCGCGGGCGATTGCGACGCCGAAAGCCGCGGGATCTGCCACGATCGGCGCACCCGCTCGTCGATGCACTCTCGCGCCACGATGCTGTGAACCGTGCGGCGAACATTCGCGCTGGTGCCGGCGCATTTCGCTTTGGGATCTCCGCGCGGCGACGCAGCGATCGCCGGGTAAACGCGGACGCTGTTCAGGCGACGCCACCGCGCCGCTGCTACAACGACGGGCGGATATGAAAGCGCGCTGCCGTCAAACGACGATATGGCGCATGCAGAGCAGCGTGCGCGCAGGTGGTCGCCAACAGCCAGTCGAACGACGGCACGCTGCGCTCGCCGCGGAAGCGCATCAAAGGCAACGGCGCCGTCCAGCAATCGCGACGCTGCGTGAGTGGTCCCGTTCGTGCGCCTACCAGCGCCGCGCAGCGCCGCGCCAGCCACCGGCCTGCGCATGCCGCAGATCTCGGTGATCCGTCGACGCGGGATGCGGAAGAAGCGGCGCACCGTTTATCGCCTGCCACCGCCTTTCTCTGCTCTGCTGGCGCGGCGCGGGAACCGACGCAGGTCCACTCTTGCGGCATCGGCGAGTTCCACCCCTCTGCGACAACCACCAACGCCGACGGAGCGACGCGCATCAGCTGGAGTGCGCGCGCTCGCTGAGCGGAAGAGCGCGGCCTGGCGACCTCGCGCGTCGACGACGTCAAAGATCCAGCTGTTCGCCGCTTTGCACTGCGCTGCGCATAGTTGAACCTGCACGCGCTGGCATCGGCGGCGCCCGATCGGCGCTTGCGGGAGCTGCTGCAGCGGCATCCGACGCTGCGCGGCGAGCTCTCGTACCGGGCGGGACGCGACCGAGGCGACGGTCGGCTGAAGCGCCGGCGTGGCGCGCGCTCGACCGAGATGCCCGAGCGCTTCCTGCGGGTGGCTCGACGCGGATCGCAGCGCGCTGGTCACGAGGCCTCATGCGCGAGCGCGGCGCGTTGAGCGACCGCTACCGCCAGCGCGGTCGCGCGCCGCATCGCCGGACAACAGCGCGGCGCTGTTCAGCCGCCTGCACTTCCTGAAACCGCGGCTGCCAGCTCGCAGCGCCTCCAGCACCATGCATAGGCGGCGGAAGCTCGGATCTGCCGGCGGCACGTTCGAGCAGTACTGCGACAGCGCCGTCGTACCACCAACCGTCAGCCGAACAGCCACGCGACATCGTTTGCTGCCAGCGCGTCCTCATGCCAGCCTCGCGCCCAACTAACACGGCTTAGCAGGGCTGCGCGCCGCCGGCGCTGATGACCCCAGGCTGCCGCGATCAGGCGGCACAAACTCAATACGCCGCCAGCTGGCGACCTGGCGCGCTCTTCAGCTCGCTTTCCTTAGCGGCCGATTCGAGCTGCGCCAGCGGTGCGCCCTTTCGATTCTCAATTCCTTCTCGATATCGCGCACGGCGGGCGCACGAAATCGAGCGCCTGCCCAGCCATTTCCACGCGCGGTTCTGAGATGCGCATTACCACCAGTGGCAAATGGTGCTGAAGATGATCAAGCTGTCAGAACATGCTCGATCCGCCGGAACGCCTGGCGAAGGTTCAAATCCGCCTCTTTCAGGCCGCCGTCGCGGCACAGCACTGGCAGTGCGGCAGAAACGAAGTTAGCGCAGTTCGCTAACGGGGGCGACGCGCCGTGCGGTTGCCACAGGCCCTCGGCCGCCCGGCCGCGCATGGAAGAAGGCGCCGCGCGCACAGGGCCGGTTCCTGCGCCCAGTTCGGCCGGCGGGCGCAATCCTCTTTGCCGCCGCATCGCGCGCGTATTTTTCCGCAGCCTGCGCGACGCCACGCGCGAACTGCGCTCACGATCAGCGAAGCCTGACGGCGCCGCCTCAGGCACGGCGCGATACTCGCCAGCTAACGCCCGGCGCCGCGCCGCACCGCGCACAGCCTCCGGCGACAGTGCTCACCTTCCTGAATTACCTGACCGCGCGGCTGACTCGCTTCGCCCGCCGCGCGGGAATTTTCCGGAAGCGCGCCCAGCGCTGATCGCGAGGCGCCACCGATACCAGCTAAAATGCCCCGACTGAGCGCGGTGCGGCGTCCGCCAGACCGATCGACAATTGCGGCTGACCTTCGCTGCTCGCCGCTGATCTGCCACGAGGCGTTCGTGACGTCCTCGTCGCCGGCTCAGCACGCGCTGTCTCGTCATT
>ERZ1370068.5649-contig-4668_pt1 | contig 77276 bp, 93 predicted proteins | sample MGYA00561227_ERZ1370068 | MGnify/ENA primary metagenome ERZ1370068 (study PRJEB38410, sample SAMEA6850437) | metagenome | study: Metagenomic assessment of the ecological functions of the soil: analysis of the soil microbiota associated with the... | reverse complement strand
GTCTAGGTGGCAAGGTCGGCAGGAGCAATCTTCATCTCTAGGCCATTTTCGTTCTCGTCTGTTTCGCGCCGCCCGGGCGGCTTTCGAATGATTCAAGACGAGCCTCGCGTTTTCAGCCCGACGGTTGCCTCATCACCTGCCGCACAACGTTCCGGGTCAAGAACTCCTGATCGAGGGCGCGGCGCCGCGTTCACAGCAATGCATGCGCCGGGTGCCACCACCGATGGGTGGTCGTGCGATTGGACGAATGTGGACGACCGCTTTGAGCACCAATTTCGAGGGCTGCGCTCTGGCCGTACTGAGACCCTCACGCGCCCCGCAGCTCAAACTGGCCGGACATGGCGACGCTCAGTCCCGCCGTCGCGCATTCGCGCAAATTATGCGACGCCTCCAGTTGCTTCCGTTCTTCAGGCGTGGGTCAATCAACCAACCGCCTTGTCGCGGTTCGTCGCCTTGTCCATTCCCTGACCGCCCCGATGCCTTTGACACCCTGTGAGCACGGTGGCCTCCAAGATCGGCTTCCGTGAAATCGGCGCCAGCGACGTCAGCACCTGTCAGATCCGCGCCGGCAAGCTTCACACCGAAGAGAATGGCGCCTTTCAAATTGGCACCTTTAAGATTGGCAAACATCATGAGCGACCGGCTTCAGGTCTGCGTTCGTGCAGATCGGCGCCCGCCAGATTCGCGCCGCTCAAGTCGGTTCGCATCTGTCCCATACCTTGATTCTTCATATCGACGGCGAGATTGGCGCGATTCAGATTGGCGCCATGCAAATCGGCGCCCGGAGATCGGCGATCATCCGAACGCCGGACAGATTGGCACCGGCGAAATTCGGCTTGTCCTTGACCTGACCGCCCAGGATCACCAGGCTCAGCATAGAGCTACCGGAAAGGTCGGCACCCGCGAACTTCGTACCCATGAGCCACGCACCGTTCAGGTTCGCCCGCGCAAGCTTTGCTCCCGCGAGATTGGACGAGACGAGACGAGACGCAAACAAATTAGCGCCGGACAGATTGGCACGCTTGAAGTCGATATTACTCAGATCCAGATCGGAAAGATCCTTGCCCGTCAGGTCGGCAGGTCTGTCGAGATCTGCCGTGGCCAGTAGTTGGCGAACCTGGTCGGCGGTGAGGTCTGCGGCGCAAGACAAAGTGGCAACGCCAGCGGCGAGGACGGCAAGCACGATCGCAGGTAAAGCGTAGGACGTTCCCGCTTGGCAATGCGTCGTGGCCTCGAAGATCCGGCTTTTCAGCTCGCATCGCTCCTCCGGTTTACGTAAGTTGCGACGCGGCCCAGCAACGCGATCCGAGATGAAGCAGGTGCGATGCCGGTCCGCCGTTCCCATGGCGGGAGTATGGAAGAAGCAAACCATTCCGGCAGATGTGCAACCAGAAGGAAACGGACATTCATTGCCAGCAGCGTGTCTTCGGCGGAGCTCGACCCGGTGGCAGACAGTCGCCTCTCTCCGAAGCAGACGCACAGAAAGCAGGCAGATCGCGGCGGCTGACGCGGAGTATCGGCCACCCGCACCCTGTCGGGCCTATCCATACGCCTCGTGGGCGTTCAAAGCCAATACGTTAGCCCTCGTCGGCGGCGACGGGATCGCATTGAGGCGTTCCTACAAGCGCCCTAACAGAGGCGCGAACACTGCGGTGACATCAAAGCAGGTGGTTTCCCTCCTGGAGCTTTTCGACAGAACACTGGTTTTCAGGGCATACGGATCAATGCAGACTACCCTCTGCGCTGCGAACGAGCCGATGCGCCATGGAGGTCACTATCCGCGATCACCGGCGATGCCACTCCCGCATTCCGGCGCCTCGCCCACATGGCCTTCGCGAAGCGTCGGCGCACGCGCTGGTCGCACACGATGCAGCGATCAGGTCACCGCGACAGCGCGACAGGCTTACGTGCATCGCCTCCCACGGATCAGGAGGCGTGCTTTGCGGGTTTCCGCATCCGGCGCACCGACGGATGCGGAGGCAAGGGTTCGTGCTACCGGTGCCTGCAGCTCAGGCAGCCGGGGTTTGACGCGCGCTTGCGCGCTTTGTGGCGGAACAGGCGCCGGGGTTTGACGCGCGCTTGCGCGCTTGTGGCGGAACAGGCGCGGGGTTTGACGCGTGCTTGCGCGCTTTGTGGCGGGAATAGGGGCCGGGGTTTGACGCGTGCTTGCGCGCTTTGTGGCGGGAACAGGCGCCGGGCGTTGACGCGCGCTTGCGCGCTTCGGTGCCTCGGGGTTGGTAGTGGGAATGGGCGCTTTGAGGGCGGCAGTTGTCTCGGGTTCCACAAGCTTGACTCCACCGCCATAGGCACAGCAGACGCCGCCTGTGGGTGCGTTGTGCTCACCGGCATCGATCGGTTGCGAGGCGACTCCCCATCGCGTCGGGCGTCGCCGCATGGATGCGGTACGCGGCATAGGCGCCCGCGATCATGATCGTCGCGATGGACAGCCAAGCGCCAGCCCGTTCGCAACGCCGCGGCGGCCAACAGCGGTTGCGTCACGGTTGCCGAGACGCCCACGTCGCCTGGTGTTGGCCACGCAGGTGTAGGGTCAGCGGCTGGCAACACTGGCGCTGCCTCGGGCGTGGTGAATAACGCTGGACATTCCGCGCCGCACTTGTAGCAGTTTGTCGCGGCCTGAGAATTGACCGCATCACATTGGTTGCACGGCTTCAGGTGCAGCGGCGAGCCACAGTCGCTGCAGAACTTAGCACCAGCTGGATTGCGGTGGTCGCAGAAGGGGCACACCGGTTCGCCAAAATACGCGGCGCGCGCGGCGTAGGTCCAGGGGCGGGCGGCGGCGAGTCCATACCGGCATTTTAAGCTCGCGCAAGAAATTCGCGTTGGGGCTTGATGAAAGCGCTCGGACATTGCCCCAGCTGACCGAGCGTAGCGGCAAGCAGAGTGAAGCGCCCGTCGGAAATTTCACTTCGCTGCGCTTCTCAACGCAGCAGAACCAAGGCGAACGGACTGCTTCCCGCAATTCTCCGGACACGGTCCTTCAAAGCGGTCATGGAAATCGTTTGAAGCAGCCCCCACGCCGCCGCAACGAGGCACCTCAGCCTTCTCGGCCTACAAGACCGTCTCTCCGTTATCCGTTGACGCGGGATCGCGAGCTTGCGCCCGACCTGCGGCGAGAGCGGCAGAACCGTCGCGCGCCGCCTTCATCTTTGGCGAGTAAGCGTCTGTACGTCGGCCGGAAACGGATCGCTGCGTCGCGTCGCCATGTCGACATGGATCGAGTAGTGAAGCTCACCGCTCGCGGCGAGATAGGCCTTCGTCGCGTGGTGCATCTCGTGAAAAAAGTAGTGGATCCGCTTGCGATCGCAATCAATCAGCCGACTGACGATGCGCACGCCGTCGCCAGCGAAAACTTCCCCAGGTAGTCGCACGTTCATCGCCAGCGTGAATGCCGATCTCCCCGTGCGGTCGAGATAGCTCCAGCCGATCCCGAGCGCGTTGTAGAGCGCGTCCGCTCGCGCACGATCGAACGCGAGCTAAACGCAGTACGCGACAAAGTTCATGTGGCCGTTCTGATCGGTCCATTCTTCGGCGGGATGTCGAGTCGCGTTTCGCAGGGTTCAAGCTGTCATCGCAAACCCACCCACCCCGGATCGGATCGTCGCTGTCGGTCGCCCACGTGCGGAGTGCTGTGAGCGGTTTTCGTACCAGCGCACGCTGATGCCGATGTCGGTGCAGCTAACGCGCGCGAAGATCGCCTCGGATGCTCATCGAACTATCGGGCCATGCTGATCGAGCTGCGTGCCGGCTCAGTGCCCGGCGAACCGACATAGCGCCGCGACCGGATGCGGCCAAGCGACTCGAGCCCGCGCTCGGCCGCCGAGGCCAGGCAGGTCGATGACGAACGCGCAGCCGACGATCGAGCCGCCGGCGGTTCCGATAAGCTTGGCGGGCCGCCTCGGCGTGGTCCCGCCTGTTGCAGACTCGGGATCAATCGACCAGCAGCACCAGTTCCCCGCTTGAACGGCGTCGCGGTGCATCTCGAGGCGGTCGGCGCCGTACTCGAGTCCGTAGTCTGCCGAAGTTTTCCGCCGGCAGCTTGCCGGGTTTGCGGTGATCGGCACGTAACCTGACGCGCAGCGTCGGTACGCGACCGCGGCGCCGATGATGAAGCCGCGCGATCTCGATCGCGGCAACCTTCTTGTCGATGGAGGATTCCCGATACGCCATCGCCAGTGCCTCGACGACAGCGTGAAACGCGGCGCCCTCTTTCAGCAAAGTCGATGATGTCCCGAATCCTGGGACGCCTAAGTTTCGGAAAGTCCGGGACCGTAGGCGAATCAGCGTCCGGAGGTCGAGGCCGGGCGTCGCGTCGTTGAATCAAGGCACTTACGGACTCGGCGTGCCCTTCGCGGGCCGCAGAGAACTGCCGATTCGCGCGATTCGTTTTTTGGCGCGCTGTAATTGTGCCACGGCTGATCGCCGCGGGAACGCTGTCCTGTTGGCGAGCCTTTGCTGGAACAGTGATCGCTGGATTTGGCGATCTTCTGAATGGCCTTTGGGTGAGACCGTTCTTGCTTCAATGCTCCGTCAGCCCAACGCCTAGCGTGCGTGACGAGCTCGAGCGTCAGGCCGCGCAGCTGCGCGTCGCGGTAGGCGAGCGCCGCGTCGCGGTAGGCGAGCGCCAGCGTCGACGAAGCGGTGCCGTCGTAGCCGCCTCTCGCTTAGAAGGCGTGCCTGCTCGACCCTGAGGTTTTCTTTATTACCCGATCACTATCGTGGCCTGCGGTGAACCGGACGCCTCGGTGATCGCGCCCATTTGGCGAATCGCCGGTCGCGGCGGGCCGGTCAACTGGGCCAGTAAGCGGCATAGACAACGAGTTTGCGATGCACGGCACTGACCGAATTGCGCTCTGCTGGCTGGCATTCCATGACGCCCAGGGTGGCTCGCAAAGTGCGCGTGAGCGGACTCCATTCCTGTCGCGCACTAAAACTCGGGTGTAAGGTCGGAATCACTGTGCCATCGAAACGGGGCAAGTCATGAGCGACCAACTGCAACACCCAGGCAGACCCGACAGCGACGAGATCGCCGGCGCGCGCCTTGTGGCACAGATGGGCATGATGCTCAGGCGTTCTGGGCTTCCCCGTACGCAACACGCTGCTGTGGCTCGCGGGCGTGATCTTTCTGGTCATCGTAGCGACGGCCTACGGGCAGATCCGGACTGAACCGCTGGAACCGAGCCCTTCTACGACGCGTTGGCGCGACGCGATTTTGCAAGGGTTCCTCAGGCAGCTCGGGGTATTCGGCATCATCGCGGGTGCGTTGCTCGTTCTCAACGTCATCCAGCGCTGGCTGGCGGAAATGATCAAGCCTGCTGCGCGAGGGCTTGACTCGCGATCTCGTCGATCTTCTGGATGTTCCCGCGCCGCGCATTCCGGCTCGCCAGCGGTGGACCGATCGGCGTCAACCCCGACCAGCGCATGCACGAGGATGCACGCCGCCTGACCGAGCTTTCGGCCGATCTCGGCATCGGCCTGCTGCAGGCCGCAATCCTGCTCGCCACCTTCGTGAGCGTGCTTTGGGCGCTGTCGGCGAACTTCGCTTTCGTCGTCTCCGGCCGGGTGATTTCGATTCCAGGTTACATGGTGTGGGCTGGCATTCTCTACGCCGGCTCTGCTTCCGTGCTGAGCTACTCGGTCGGCCGCAACCTGATCGAGCGTAACGCCGGAGGCGCTATGCCCGCGAGGCCGATCTTCGATTCTCGCTGGTGCGCGTCAACGAGCATATAGACGCCATCTCGCTCGCGGGTGGTGAAGCCGAAGAAGCGCGGCGTATCAAGCTGAATCTCGCAACGGTGCTGGTCGCGATGCGTCGTTTGGTCAGCGGCCAAACCAACTTGACTTGGGTCACCGCGGGGTATGGGTGGGTGACGATCGTGGCTCCGATCCTCGTCGCGGCGCCGCTCTACTTCAGCGGCAGCCTCACCTTTGGCGGGCTCATGATGGCGGCGGGGGTTCCTTCAGGGTCCAGTCGTCGCTCCGCTGGTTCGTCGATAACTTCGGCGCGATCGCGGACTGGCGCGCAACGCTGCTGCGCGTCGCAAGCTTCCGCCGTGCGATGCTCATGTCCGACGCATTGCACGACGTCTCGGGTCGCATCGCCTTCGAGGAAGGCTCTTCCGATCAAATGACGCTCGAGAACCTGGAGATCGCCTCGCCGTTGGGTTGCACGATGCTCGACGAACGGAAAGTCGAAGTGAAGGCCGGCGAGCACGTCCTCGTGGTTGGGGAACCCGGAGCCGGCAAGACGCTTGCTGTTTCGAGCGCTCGCGGGCCTGTGGCCCTGGGGCGCGGGCCGCATCTGCCGGCCGAGAGGCGCCACCGCCTTTTCCATCCCGCGCCGACCGTACGTTGCCCCCGGTACTCTGCGCGAGGTCCTGGCCTATCCGGCAGAAGCGTGGAAACCTTCGACCCGCAGGCATTCACCGATGCGCTCGATCGAGTGGGCCTGCCCCGCTTGGCCCCGATGCTCGATCGCGCCTCGCGATGGGACCGCGAGCTGAACTGGGATGAGCAGCAATACCTGATGCTCGCGCGTCTGCTGATCCACCGACCGCGGTGGGTGGTGGCTCGACGAGGTGCTGGATGCGATCGACGGCGAGACGCGTGTTCGCGCGCTCGAGATTCTCTTCAACGACTTGAAGGACGCCGCCGTTATCCACATCGGCCGCGGCAACGCAGCCGATCCCTCGTTCACGCACCTCCTGCGCCTTATCCAGGATCCCGAGATCCGCAAGCTGGTGTCGTGAAGAGCCCGCGGAACCTACGGGATTGCCACCCGGAATGCAGGTTACAGCGGTCTCGTGGATGGACCCGGCAGAGCGCGTCTGGGAAGTCCCTCTGGATGCCACGCGTGTGGTCGCCCGTTGCCGCGGGCGAGGCGCAGCTTGCCCTCTCGTCGGCATCGGCCGGCGGACGACCGGCACTGCGGTTGGATTTCGACTTCAAAGGCGGGCGGGGATTCGTGGTCGCCCGCCGTCCGGTGCAGCACGAAGTATGCGAGGACTACACGGTTACTTTTCGGCTGCGTGGCATGGGTCGAACCAACAACCTCGAGTTCAAGCTCGTCGACTCAACCGGGCAGAACGTCTGGCGACACGTCCAAGGAACCTGCGGCCGCCCGCACGCTGGAAACGCATTCAAATCGACAGCCGCGAGTTCGAGTTCGCCTGGGGACCGGCGAGCGGCGACGTCCCGAAGGATCTCGGAGCGATCGAGCTCGCGATCGTCGCCGGCGAAGGTGGCGCCGGTGACGTATATGGGTCAGCGACCTCAGGATCGAGGATCGCAGTTCGCTGACGGGCGCGCGGGCGAGCGCCTCGAGCGCCCTCCCGGGCTTCGACGCCGATCAGGCACTCGGCGGGTCCGGCTGGATCCCCAGTCCGGAGGATGCGCGACCCTGGATCGCCGTGGACTTCACCGAGCCGCGCAGGCTCGGCGGGCTCATCATCGATTGGCGGGACGGCGCGCCTGCGAGCGGATTCCGGCGTGCGAGCATCGTCGCGTGGTCGGCGTTGGCGGACGCTTTACACGACGCCGCGTGCGGGCGGCGCACGCAGCTACGTCTACCTGCCGAACCTGAAGACGCGGTTCTTCGGCTGGAGCTCAACGCACCGTCAGCCGGCGCCGCCTTGCGCCCTCAGTCGTTCGAGTTTGCCCGTTCGATCGAGGCTTTCTGCTACAGCGTCGCCCGGCACGAGCCGCGGGGCTGGCACCCGCGCTGGCTGCATCGCGAGCAGACCCTGTGGACGCCGATCGGCACCGCGAACGGCACGCACTGCGGTCTCAGTGACGACGAGGAAGGCGCGGTCGAGATGGAGCCGGGATGCATTCTCGATCGAGCCGATGGTGTGCGATCGACGGCCATGCTCTTCACCTGGGCAGATCGTCGCTGCAGCGGCAGGAACTGCTCGACGGGGTGCTGCCCGTCCCGTCTGCGATCTGGGAAACCGCAGCGTGGCGCCTGCGCGTACAGGGCGAGGCAACGCCGAGAGCGGGCTCGTTCGTCTGCGCTATCGACTCGAGAACCGCATCGGATCGATCATTATCGGTGCGCCTGCTGGTGCTCGTTCGTCCGTTTCAGGTGACTCCGCCCTGGCAGCGCGTCGGCAACGATCGGCGGCGTGAGCCTCGTCCACGACCTGGCATGGGAGGCGGGCGCGTTGCGTGTGAACGAGACGGCCGCCATCTTGCCGGCGAGCGCGCCTTCCGGCTTCGCGGCGACGAGGTTCGACGAGGGGTTCGTCGCTCTGCGTCTCTGCCGAACGCAGCTAGGGGACACACGAGTGCACGATGCGCTCGGCCTCGCCTCCGGCGCGTCTCGCCTTCGAATCTGTCGCTTCGAGCCCCGCGCAACGGCGGAGCGCATCGTGGAATGTCCGCCCGCGCATTCCTCGCTCGCAGTCGGCGAAGCACGGCATTCGATTGGGCGAATGAGCTTCCCGCAGCGCAGTGGTCCGGCGCCGGGTGGGCGATGGATGCGATCCGCGCCGCGCTCACGGCGACCGCGCACATACTCGTGACACCGCTCCGGCGCGGCGCTGCAACCCGGTCCCCGCGCGCTACGCACGCTCCTGGATTCGCGATGGCACCATCATGAGCGCAGCGCTGTTGCGGATGGGCCACGTGAAGGAGGTCCCGCGAGTTCATCCGCTGGTATGCGCCACACCAGCGCGCGGACGGTTTCGTCCCGTGCTGCGTCGACCGCAACGGACCCGACTGGCTGGTCGAGCACGACAGTCACGGGCAGCTGATCGCCGCCATTGCCGACTGCCACCGGTTCACGGCGGATGCCCGGTTCCTCGAGGAGTCCTGGCCCTACATCGTCAAAGCCGTCGGTTGCATCGAGCGTCTGCTCGAGGAGGACGGCCTGTTGCCGATGTCCGTCAGCCACGAAGGTTACCTCGCACAGCCGGTGCATTCCTGCTGGGACGACTTCTGGGCGCTGCGCGGTCTGCGCGATGCGGTGGACCTTGCCCACGAGGTCGAGGACCGGCGATGCCGCCGCCGAGCGCTGGCGTGGCTTCGCGGAGCGTTTCGCCTCCGCGCTGTTCGGGTCGATCGAGAGGACGCGCGCTGCGCGCGATCTCGACTTCATCCCGGGCAGCGTCGAGTGGGCGGACTTCGACCCGACCGCCACGGCGAACGCGATCGCACTCCTCGACGTTGCCGAAGGCCTCGATCCGAACGCTGTAGAACACACCTTCGATCAGATACCTTGCCGACTGGCGTCGCAGGCGCAGCGGAGACCTTGAATGGGCGAACTACACTCCGTACGAGATGCGCATCATCGGTGCTCTCGTGCGGCTCGGGCGGCGCGATGCGGCGCTCGAGCTGCTGCGGTTCTTCCTGTCGGATCGGCGGCCGCCCGCGTGGAATCAGTGGCCGGAGATCGCGTGGCGTGATCGTCGAGCGCCGGCGCACGTTGGAGATCTGCCGCACACCTGGGTGGCCGCAGAGTACGTGCTCGCGGTCCGCAGCCTGTTCGCCCTATGAGCGGGCTGCTGATCGAAGGCTCGTGGTGGCGGCGGGCCTCGCCGCGGAGTGGACGAGCGGCCCGGGCGTTCAGGTGCAAAAGATGCCCACTCTCTACGGCGGCCTTGAGCTTCTCCGCGCGCACCCGTCGACGAGCATACGTTTCGATTTGACATCGGACCCGGTGTCGGCGGCAAGCATCGAGCTTCGGCCGCCGCTGTCGGGGCGCCTGCTCGGCGTAACCGTCAACGGCAGCGCTCATGAAGATTTCGATGCGCAGTCCGTGATCATCTCCGAGCACGCCGGCACAGATCGCGTTTGCCACACCACCGCAACGGCTTGACCGCAATCGCGGCAGGTCATTCCGGCGAAGGCCACGATCCGGAGGTGCGCGGGTTCCCGCTTCCGCACGCGGCGCGCAATTTCCGCTACGCGTCGGTAAGATGACTCGCGATTCGCTACATCGTCGACGACCGGCTCGACGAACTGAAAGCGTTGGCGGAACCGCTCGCCCGCACCAGACGCCGAGCATAACCGTTGTGGTGAGTTGCCTTCGAGAACTTTCCTACGCGCGCAATGATCATCCGCCGATGGACAGTTCTGACCCAGGGGCCGACACTTCTTTGTGAAGTACGGTGAGAAGGTCCACAACCCGTCACACGCTGGACGCCCCAATGTTGATAACGCCGGCGACCACGTCCAAGGAGCCGAATCATGAAGAAGTTTCTCGTTACGTATCTAGCGCCCGCCTCCGTCATCGACGAATGGAAGAAGACTGCGCCCGAGAAGAGAAAGCAGGCCGAAGAAAAGATGCAGGGCGAATGGAAACAATGGATGAGCGATCACCGCGGGATGCTTCGCTGACGCCGGAGCCGGTGTGGGCAAGAGCAAGCGCGTTACTGCACAAGGCACCTCTGACACAAGAAACGACGTGATGCTTTATGGGATCGTCGAGGCAGAGTCGCACGAGGCGGCGGCCCGGACATTTGAAGGCCATCCGCACTTGCAGATCCCGCAGGCTTCCATTGAAGTGATGGAGATCAATCCCATGCACGGCATGTAGTGACGCGGTTGCAAAGGGGCGACGCTGCGGTTGCGGATTGTCGCATTGCCAAAAGCGCGTCAGAAGGGACGTGGTGTCGTAGGTTTTGCCTACACCGTGAACGGCGTGTCGCAAACGAAGACGATTACGCGCCAGGTCTTCCGCCCGCCCGGCACGGTCTGCCAGTAGCGTGGTGATCGGCTGGGCGCGCGGTCGCGATGGTATTAAAGTCGCGTCGTCGCCGCGTGCAAGCCCGAAGCGCAACGCACCCGGGTTGCAGCCGCAGCGAGAGCGGGTGCCGTAGGCGGCGCACCAGACCAACCATTTGAGCGGGCATTACGGGAATGCAGTGTCCTAGCTGCAGCGCGCTTGCTGCCGGATGCAGCCAGATTCTGTGCGGAATGCGGCGCGGCTGCGCTTCTGGCGTGCAGCGAGTGCGGACGAGCGCTGTCGGCCGGCGCAAACTTCTGCGTCCAGTGTGGCGCGCGGGTCGCTGAGCGACGACCCCCTGCCGACGCGACGCCGATCGCATCATCGGGCGCGCAAGCGCACTCATCCGACGCCGGCGTCGAGCGTCGTCAGCTCACCGTGTTCTTCTGCGACCTGGTCGGTTCGACGGCAATGTCGACCCGGCTCGATCCCGAGGACCTGCGCGAGGTGATTGGTGCTTACCACCATTGCAGTCGCCGAGACGGTGGAGGCGTTACCGATGGCTTCGTTGCCCGCTACATGGGCGATGGCGCGATGGTCTACTTCGGCTACCCCAATTCGCACGAGGACAACGCAGAGCGCGCGGTACGGGCGGCACTGGCGCTCAGCCACAACGTCAGGAACCTGCACACGCGCGGCGAACGCCTCAGCACACGAATCGGGATCGCAACCGGGCTCGTCGTCGTGGGCGAGCTCGTGAGCGCGGGCGCAACGCGCGAGCAGACGGCGCTCGGACAGACGCCAAACCTGGCCGCGCGCCTCCGAAGCGATCGCCACGCCGGACTACGGTCGTCATCGCCGACAGCACACGGCGGCTCGTCGGCGACCGATTCGGATGTCTTGATCTGGGCACGGTGACGCTCAAAGGCTTCGATCAGCCCGTTCGCGCGTGGCAGGTGATTGGCGAGGAACGCATCAAGCATCGACTGGCGGCGATCGACTCGGCGGTTGCCGCCGGAGCGGACTACCGACGCGAGCAAGCGTTACACGACGCCGCTCGTGGGACGCGAACAGGAGCTGGGTCTGTTACGCGACCGCTGGCAGCAGGTGACCGAAGGCGAGGGCCGGGTTGTGCTGCTGATGGGCGATGCCGGGATCGGCAAGTCGCGTCTCGTGCGTGCGTTCACTTCGGGCGTCGGAGAAACACCCCATTCGAGCTCCAGTTCCGCTCGTCCGCCTATCACGTGCACAGCCCGCTCTATCCGGTCATCCAACTTGTTCCGGGCGTCCTGGGCTGGCGACGCGTCGATTCCGACGCCGCCAGGCTCGAAAAGCTGCAGGCGTTCTGTGTCCGGCTGAAACTGTCGATCACCGAGGATCTGCCGCTGCTGGCTTCATTGCTATCGCTGCCTGACTGCAGGGACCTGCCGGTGGCGACGATGAGTCCGGAACGCCGCAAGCAGCGCACGTTGCAGAGCGCTGGTCAAGACCGCCGTTGCACTGGCGGCCGAACGGCCGTTGCTGATGGTCGTCGAAGATCTTCACTGGATCGACCCGACGACGATGGAGCTCCTGGCGATGCTTGCCGACCAGGCGCCGACAGTGCGGCTGTTCGCCCTCTTCACCGCGCGGCTGGAGTTCGAGACTGCTTGGCCGACGCATTCGCACGTTACTTCGCTGATGCTGACGCGCCTCACCCGGCGGCAAACCGAAGAGATGGTGCTCCCGTGCGGCTGGCGGCAGATCGCTTCCGGCGGAAGTCGTCGAGCAGATCGTAGCCAAGACCGATGGCGTCCGCTGTTCGTCGAAGAGCTGACGAAGATGATGCTGGAGTCCGGGTTGTTGCGACTCGAAGACGATCATTATCAGCTCACTGGATCGCTGCCGCCGCTCGCCATCCCGGCGACGCTGCAGGATTCGCTGACTGCGCGCCTCGATCGGCTCCGCGCGTGCGAAGGCAACGGCACAACTGGGCGCGATGCTCGGCCGCGAGTTTCCATACGCGGTCCTCAAGGCGCCGTCGCGACGGTGGACGAGAGCGTTCTGCAGCGAGACCTCGCGCGGCTCGTCGACGCCGAGTTCCTGTACCAGAGAGGCACGGAACCCGAAGTCGTCTATATCTTCAAGCACGCGCTGATTCAGGATGCCGCCTATCAGTCGTTGCTGCGAGTCACGCGCGCGCAGTCTCACGAACGGATTGCGCAGCGTGCTGATCGAGCAGTTCGGCAGCGAGGTGGACGCGCATCCGGAGCTCGGTGGCGATGCACTACACGGAGGGCGGCAATTTCGACAACGCAGCGCGTTGGTGGCAAAGGGCTGGTCAGCGTTCGTTCCAGCGCGCGTCGTATGCGGAGGCCATCGCGCACTACGTGAAAGGCCTCGCCACGCTGGAGGCGTCTGCCGGCTTCGGAAGCACGCGACCAGCTGGAGCTCGCGTTGCAGGTGGAACTCGGCTACGCGCTGATTCCGGTAAAGGTTGGTCGGCACCTGAAAGCGAACAGGCCTTCACGCGCGCCGGCCGAACTCGGTCGACGGATCGCGCGACACGCCGAAGTTGTTCCGCGCGCCTATGGGGTCTTGGTGCGTTTCATTTCGTTCGCGGCGAGCAGCATCGAGGCACGGCACGTCGCCGACCAATGCCTCGGTGTCGCCCGCCAGCACGATGATGTCGACTCTGCTGATCGAGGCGCACTACCTGAGCGGCATCGTGTTCCTGCGTCATGGGCGAATTCGTCCAATGGTCTGTCGGACCTGGAGGAATGCATCCGCCGGTACGGTCCCGACGAGCGCAGCATTCACCGGATGCTCTACGGGCAGGACGCGAAAGCATCGGCGCTGGGTTGGCTCTCGATGGCGCTTTGGTGCCTCGGAGAACCCGATGCTGCGCTCGCACGCGCCCGCGAATCGCTGGCGCTCGTGCGCGACAGCCCTCAGCCATTCCTCCTCGCCCGCGGCCTGGCAGGCGTGGGATTCGTGCACGTGTTTCGCGGCGAGCCGCAGGGCGCGGATTCTCCGTTGCAGCAGGCGCTTGCTTTATGCGCCGAGCACGGATTCGGGTACTTTCACGCAATTGTGGCTGCGTTCGCGGGCGCCAATCTCGTCGTGCTCAGCAGGCCGATCGAAGAGCATCGCGCAAATGCAGGCAAGCATCAGCGCGCTTCGAACGATCGGCTCGGAACTATTGCTGACCGTCGTTACTGGGTCACGTGGCATCAGCGCATTGCACGTTGCTCCAGACGGACCGGAAGCTCGCCGCAATCGAGGACGGGCTCGGCTGCGGTCGGCAGGAATGGCGAGCATTGGGGTGAAGCGGAATTGCATCGTATTCAGGGTCACCTGCTGTTGACCCGCGGCGCGCTGCCATTCCGAGGAAGCCGGGAGGCTTCGTACAGGACCGCCCTCGAGAGTCGCCGCCCGGCAACGCGCACGCGCCTATCGGTTGCGAGCGGCCACGAGTCTCGCGCGCTGAGCTCTGCGCGCGGGCAGAGGCAGAGGCGAGCAAGCCATCGCATTGCATTGCCGCGGACGCGCGTCGGCGCGTGGCCGAATGAGCTCGATTCGCCCGATCTCAGCCGTGCGCGAAAGGCGATGCAGCTGCTTCAACCGGATGAGGCCGAGCCGGGCCATCACGAAAGAGCTGCTATCGACCCGAGGCACAGGTAAATCGGGCGACTCAATCGAGGTGCGGCTCGCTCATGCGAATCAACGGCCCATGCGTCGCTCGGCGCGCAGCGGGAAATCCGCTCAGTAAGTCCGGGATCGCCTCCCGACGCGTCGATTTGCACGCGCGTGCGACCATCCGCCTGTCGCAGAACGGTAACGGTTACCGTCCGCGCCATCCTGGGCGCCACGAATCACCCGGTTGCCCGATCGGCCGATGTCACTCCACACCGGAATCCTGCAGCGCACCGCAGCGCTGCGCTCAGGCATGCCCATCGTACGTCGGCGGCGAAGGATAATAGGTGGGCACTGGTTCGTACACGACACAGCCTAACGGCAGCGCCGCCTGCACAGAAGCGCGAAAACGACACGCTGTACTCGCATGCGGCGCCCCGGGTCGTCGTGATCAAAATCACTTTCCTCGCGAGCGGCAATCTTGTCACTACGCCAGTGGATGGGCAAGCATCGTGCATGCGGATCAATGTGGGGCGACCAAGCTAGCCCGCTCGACCTTTGTCGCAAAAATGCCTCTCCTCTCGCGTGGCGGCTGCGGGCCACCTCCGCGCACGCGTGTGCTTGGCAGCCTACCTCGGACCTCGCGACGTAGGCCCAGCCCCGAAGTCAAGCAAGAAGAGGCTCCCAGACGAACGCTCCCAGGCGGTCTGCGACCGTCTCGTCGGGCGGATGATCGACTTGGCAACGAGCGCCCATGTCGGCCCGCTCTGCAATCTCCAGAGTGTCGTTAACCGCGATCCCGAAGCATCCGACGACGCTTTCGAGCGTGGTCTGTCCGACCAACTGTTGAACTGCTTCATGCTGATCGCGGTCGACAGGCGATTGTCGACCCTGAAGCGGACGCTGCCCGATATTTGCAGATTCATTACGCGGCCACTATAGTTTCCGACCTCCAATCGTTGCCGAGAGCGGATTGTTCCGGCCCCATGTCCCATGTCGCCGGAGAACCCGTAGCCGTGAAAGGAGCGCCAGCGCGGCAGCTGTTGCGAGGCCTTCTATCGTGCCACGGAGCCGCCGTCCTGCTATCCGCAATGCTGATAGCAACGCCGACGTCTCTACGCGCCGCAGAGACCGCAGCGGCGACCGATGAAAATGCCCACGACAAGCTCAGCGGCACGCAGGACGCGAAACGCACCGGTTCCGCCCGCTTCTTCGATCCGAAAGACGGCGCGTTCGACCTTAGCTATTTTCTCGGGGACCCCGCGGATTCCATGCCTGTGCCCATCGTAGTTACCGGAGCCTGCCGTGAGGGTACGGCGGCGGCGGTGGGGGCATGTTTCTGAGGCCACGACGCGAAGCCGGTGAGGAGGGATGGACGCGGCGGACATCTCTGCGCTAGGCGGCTTTGGGACGGAAAACGGGACGTGGGGCGCCTTTGGTGGCGATGCAAGTCGCTGGCCCGATGGACGCCTGCACGCTCGCCGCTGGCGGCACAGGCATGGCCAATCTGGGATTTCTTCGGCCTCGGCTCCGATCGCGCGTCGATCAATCAAGCCATTCGCTATTCGCTCGATTTCTCTGCTGCCGTTCTCAGGCGAACTGGCGCTCGCCCCAAGTCACCTTGGGCGGTCGGCGTTCGCTATGTTTACGCGGATGTGGATCCGCATCTGCGTGACGAGCCGCCGTTCCCGGGGCTCGCCCGATCGAGTCAGCGTGAGAATTTCGCGCCGACGGCGATCCTCGAGATACGACACGCGCGACAACATTTCACACCTACGCGCGGGGTTTATGCCGAGACCTCGTATCTGGCGTCACGCCAGGCATTGGGGGCTTCGGTCGACTTCGAACGCGTTCAGCAGGTTCTCATCGGCTGGATGCCACTCCGCCACGACATCACGGTTGGCTGCACGCGCGAATACGCGTGGTCGTCCGACCAAACGCCGTTCTTCCTGCGGCCGTACATCATGCTCCGCGGGGTACCCTCGGTGCGTTACCAGGAGGCGATCAGCCTATCGAGGTGGAAGGGCGTTGGCAATTCCACGGACGGTGGGCATCGTCGCTCGGCGGGGCCGGCAAGGCCTGGACCAACAGCGACAATCGTTCGTTTACGCAAGGTGTCGGTAGCGGTGGCCTGGGCTTTCGCTGAGCTTGCGAGCAAGTTCGGCCTTCACGCGGGCATCGATGTCGCGCACGGCGGAACGACCGCTCTTTACTTCGTTGTGTGGGAATGCCTGGTTCAGGCCTTGATGAACGTCGAGGCCAGATGGCGGCTGCGACAGCTGATCGCGAAACTCGAATCACTCGAGCTCAGGCCAAACCACGGCATTTGGGTGCAGCGCAATCCCGGCCGCGCGCGACTTCAGTATCTTTCTGCAATGAACTTGTACGGATAGTCCGGTTCGCGATAGTCGCCGGCCTTCTGCCGCTTCGGCAGCTTCGACCTTCTCCGCGGCGCATCCTTGTACTCGATGCTGTCCAGCAGGTGGCTGATGATGTTGAGTCGCGCCCGCTGCTTGTCGTCGGACCGCGCGACGAACCACGGCGCCCACGCGGTGTCGGTCGCGGCGAACATCTCGTCGCGCGCCTTCGAGTAGTCGTACCAGCGGCTGTAGGACTTGAGGTCCATCGGCGACGAGCTTCCAGATCTTGCGGCCGTCGTCGATGCGCGCCTCGAGTCGGCGCGTCTGCTCCTCGGGGCTCACCTCCAGCCAGTACTTGAGCAGGATGATGCCGGAGTTGATCATCAATTTCTCGAACATCGGCACTACCTTCAGGAATCCCGCCGCGTCCTCCTCGCGTGCAGAAGCCCATCACGCGCTCGACACCCGCCCGGTTGTACCAGCTACGGTCGAAGATCACGACCTCGCCTGCGGCCGGCAGGTGCGGCAGATAGCGCTGTATGTACATCTGGGACTTCTCGCGCTCGGTCGGCGCGGTGAGCGCAACGACGCGAAACACCCGCGGACTCACCCGCTCGGTGATCGCCTTGATCGTGCCGCCCTTGCCGGCGCCGTCGCGGCCCTCGAAGACGATGCACACCTTGAGCCCCTTGAGCTTGACCCACTCCTGCAGCTTGACGAGTTCCACATGGAGCTTTTTCATCTGCTCGCGCGTAGTCCTTGCCGGAAAGCGCGCCGCTGGCCGGCGCCGCGCCAGGACTTCCGCGCTCCCTTGGCGGTATCACTGTCGTGCTTATGGTCCTCGCGCTTGGGCTGCGGCCTTGCTTGATGCGCTTTTCTTTCTCATCGTCGTCTCCGAAGAGTTGATGTTGCGTCTGCCGCCGAACTAGAGCCGTCAAGGCGAGATTGCACGTGGCGCCCGCAGTTGCGCTGCAACGCCTGGTAGCGTTCGATCGCCGCGCGCGCGTTGAACAGCATGCGCTCGCGGCCGAGCCGTTCGGCCAGTCCGGAATTTCGCACGACCTCCAGTACACCGGGATTCAAGCCCACCAGCCATAAGACGGCGCCGCGTTCGGTCGCGCGTGCTTCTCCCTCCATCAGCGCCTGCAATGCCGAGTATTCGATATCGGGCACCCGGCTCATGTCCAGCGCAACGCACGCGCGGCTTGTACTGCGCGACGAGCGCGTCGATCTGCTCCGCCGACATCCTGGGCGTTGACGAAATAGAGGCGTCCCTCCGGCCGCACGATCAGCAGGCCCTCGAATGTCTCGTCGTCCGGGTGTTCGGGCGACAGCGGTCGCAGCACGTCGGCCCCGCGCTTGCGGCCGATGACCGACACGCGCGGGTTGACGGTCTGGCTGGCGAGGCCGATCAGCGACAGGATGATCGCCACCACGATGCCCTTCAGCGTACCGAACACCAGCACGCCGAGCGCGGCGACGATCGCCCAGCGAAACTCCATCGTGCGCACTTTGCGAATGGCAAGCGAATTCCGCTGGCTGGATCAGCCCGACCGAGTAGACGATGACGACCGCCGCGAGCGTGGCGTGGGGCAGCAAGCCCAGCAACGGCGCGAGCAGCAGCATGGTCGCGACCGCGACACCGGCAGTTACGAGCGATGCCTTCTGCGACCGACCGCCCGCGGCGCGCACGACCGCGGTCTGCGAGGTGCCGCCACCGGCCGGCATCGCGCCGAAGAACGCGCCGCCGAGATTGGCGGCCCCGGTCGCGATCAACTCGCGATTCGCATCGATGGGAGGATCTTCCGGACGGGCAAAGGCGCGACCCGCCGCGATCGTTTCGGTGAAGCTCATCAGCGCGATCCCCAGCGCGCCGGGCACCAGCTGCTCGATCAGCGCGGGATCGGGCATCGTGAGTGACGGGAATCCTTGCGGAATCAGGCCGACCGTCGAGACCCCGAGTGCCTGCAGGCCGAAGAACCACGCCGCGGCGATGCCGCCGCCGACGGCGATCGAGCGGCGCCGGAGAATGGGGCCACAGGCGCTCCATTCCGATCAGCACGACGAACGTCGCGGCGGCCACCGCGAGCGTCATCAGCGAGGTCTCTGGAACGTGCTGCGCGACGCTGCAGGACGTCGACGGAAGAACCCCTGCTTGGTGATGTGGATGCCCAGCAGCTTCGGCACCTGGTCCAGCACGATCACGAGGCCGATCCCCGCCTTGAAGCCGGTCAGCACCGGCGCGGAAATGAAGTTGGCGACGAATCCCAGCCGCATCAGCCTCGCCAGAATCAGCATCGCGCCGACCAGCGCGGTCAGCGTGGCCGTCGCCGTGACGAGCTTCGCCGGGTCGCCGTCCGGCACCGCCAGGCCGAGCTGCGTGCCGGTCAGGATCGCCAGCGTGGTGGTAGAGCTGACGCTCAGCACGCGCGACGAGCCGAGCAGCGCGTAGATCGACCATCGGGATGAAGGCGGTGTAGAGACCCACGGCGACGGGCAGGCCGGCTACGGTCGCGTAGGCCATCGCCTTGGGCAGAACGACCGCCGCGGCCGTGAGACCGGCGACGATGTCGAAAAGAGTGCGGCACGTGGCCGCTCGCTTGCCTTCGTGTCGGTCAGGCTGATTCATGGTGCCGTTCCGGTTGCGCGCGTTCGCTCATCAGTTCCGCGCGCGCGGACCAGTGGGTGTTGGTCTCGAGTTTACGATGCATTCGTTGCGCGCCGAGTTGCCAGTCCACGCTTGGTTTAGCACAATCTCGGGGACTAGACCGGAATCGGATTGCCGGTTCCAATTGTGGATCGCCTCGCTCAGCGAACTTGTCCGGCCGTTTGACGATGACACGTTCACGTAACTGCAGCGCGGATCGCGCTCACGTGGCCCAATGCAGCGCTCGCCTTCGAACCCTTGGTCGGGCGGGAGGGCGAAAGTCACCCGGGGATGGGAATGAACGGAGAGATTCGACTCGAAACGGCGTCCCGCGACTCGATGCTCAGTGCCGTGGATCGGGTATCGGAAAATGCTCTTCGGTCTGTTCATGGCGCTGACCTTCGTCGGAGCCGTGTCGGTGCTGAGGCCGGGCGCGAGCAAATCCGGGACATGTTCGTTGCTGCCTTCGGCTGCAACCTTGCGTGGGGGCTCGTCGACGCGATCATGTACCTGGTTCGCACGGTCACAGATCGCGGCAGATTGCTCACGCTCATCCGCTCCGTACGGAGCGGCCCCGGACGCGGAAACCGGCCGCAGGGTTCTCGAGCGGCTCGCTGTCACGAGTCGCGGCGAGTCTCGTTTCGTCGGCGGAGATCGAGGCAATGCGCGGGCGAATCGTCGCGCTGCCCGCGTACCCGCGCGACCGACTCTGCGATGGGATGACCTGCTCGCTGCCCCGGCGATATTCCTCGATCGTGGTCGCGGCTACCTTTCCCGTCGTGCTGCCCTTCGCGTTGATCAGCGATGTCGGAACGGCGAAGAACGTGTCCCGCGCGCATCGCTCTCGCCATGCTGTTCTTCGGCGGGCTCGCTCTCGGGCGTTACGCGGGCTACGGGAGCTGGAAGGTCGGGTTCATGATGGTCGGGCTGGGCACGGCACTCGTGATCGCGATCAACGCGCTCGGCGGATGAAGGCCGCGCTGCCGGGCCGTCGTCGCGTTCGCCATCGGCATGGCGACGACAGCATTCGCCGGCGAGGACGAGCACGCAGCCGGGCGCCGCGCCTCTCCGGCGACGAAACCATCGTGGGAGTTCGCGATCACCGCGTATCCCACAGTCGTCCGCGGCGGCGAAAACTACACGTCGGCGATCGCGGTAGCCGATCGCGGGCCGCTGCACCTCGAGGCCAGGTACAACTACGAGTCGGTCGGTGCGCGTTCGGCTTTCGTCGGCTGGACGTTTTCCGGCGGTGAAGCGATCACCTGGGAGTTGACGCCGCTGCTCGGAGGCGCCTGGGGTGCGACGCAGGCTTTCGTGCCGGGCCTGGAGGCCAGCTGTAGCGTGGAGGCAGCTCGACTTCTACGTCGAGGCCGAATACGTGAGTGACAACCGCGGGCGAGACCGACAGCTACCTTCTACGCCTGGAGCGAGTTGGGATTCCGACCGGTCGAGTGGCTTCGCGTCGGCGATTGCCGGCCAGCGCACCAGGGCCTATGGCGGCGACCGCGATATCCAGCGCGGGCCGTTCGCGCAGGTGACCTGGGGCCGCGTCACGATTAGGCGGCTTCTTGGTTCAACCCGGGGTCGAGGGACCAGGTCTTCGTCGGTTCGATCGGCGCCACGTTCTGAGCCACGCATGGCAGAGGACGCGCTGCTTTGGCCACGCGGCGAAGTGCACAGGATCGCGGCAAAATCGACGGGTCTGCGTCGAGGGCAGCGGCACTCCGGCACCCTCGCGAATGCCTAATCGATTGCGCTCAGCGCCCCTCGTCGTATTGTTGACCGAGGCAAAAGTGAGCCCCGGCGCGACGCTCGCGTCCAGGGCGCATGCCCGGCACCGATGTCCACTGCGGGGGAGAGTCAAACGAACCTGATCCCTCGGGTTCGACTGGGAATCACATGAGTGACAAACCGAGTGAATTGGGCGCTGCGTGCTGGTCCAAAAATCTGGACGAAATTGACCGCGAAGTCGCGCGCGTTGCGACGATCTGCAACGTCCGGATCTTGGCCCCGGGTATTATCGAGCGTGTTTTGAAGGGATGACGCGTCGGTCTGCGGCTCACGGAACTTTACTTTGCCTTCAGCAGGTTCGTAACGCCCTTACGATGCATTACCACGCACGAGACCAGGCACGGGGCGCGCTTTGGCGAGGCCGGAACCGCCCGCGTGGTCGCCGAAGCGTCGGGAGGCTTCGCCAGAAATCTGGCGAAAGATTGGGCGGCCCCCTACCGGCTGACATCGCCGACCGGGGAAACGGTGTCACGCGGTGATTTTGACGCGTGCTGAGTTGCGCGCTCGCTGACTCCGCGTCAGATGCACAGGCTGGTTTCTGCGGCGTGCGTACGGCTTTTTGGGGCGCATCTCATGACTGGATGTGAAGTCTCAGGACGCTGTGCTCTCGATTCACGAGCGTTGCGGCATCCGCTGCGATAACCCGGATTGGAGGCAAATGCGATGGACATCGGTCGCCAACTATCCCGCAGTCGTGGCACATTTCTGACCAAGGTCCCGATCCTCTTCCAGAAGCGTGCCAAGGTTGCTCAGGAGCATTTCGCAGAGCAGCTTCCAAAAGCGCTAGACGACAACCTCAGGCGGCTGCTCGACCCACCCTGCCGCCGCCGCGAGCATCTGGCCGGACTGGTGCAACTACGCGGTCGACGCCGCGCAGCGCTCGATCCTGTTCTGGGACACGCTGCGCGCAGCGCGGCAACGACTTCGTCGAGCACGCGCAGCGCAGGGTCTGCCGCCGGTCCTGCACTTCGACTACGAGACCGTCGCTCGACGGCCGCACGCTCGCCCGGCCGGTCAACTACGCGCTCGTGCGCATCGTCCCGCCCGACAGGCGTGACCGTCGATCCGAAGCGGCGGCCCGTACGTGATCATCGATCCGCGCGCGGGCCATGGGCCGGGCATCGGCGGCTTCAAGGACGATTCGCAGGTCGGCGTCGCGCTGCGCGAGGGCCACCCGGTCTACTTCGTCATCTTCTTCCGCGATCCGGAGCCGGGCCAGACGCTGCTCGACGTCTGCGAGGCGGAGCAGACGTTCGTGCGCAAGGTGCGCGAGCTCCATCCGGACAGCGCGAAGCCGGCGATCGTCGGCAACTGCCAGGGCGGCTGGGCGGCGATGATGCTCGCCGCCGCCGATCCCGACGACACCGGGCCGATCGTCATCAACGGCGCGCCGATGTCGTACTGGGGCGGCGCGTGGCAGGAGGGCGGCGGCGACAATCCGATGCGCTACGCGGGCGGCATGCTCGGCGGCACGTGGCTCGCGTCGCATGACGGCCGACCATGGGCGACGGCGTGTTCGACGGCGCGTATCTGGTCGAGAACTTCGAGAACCTCAATCCGGCGAACACGTTCTGGGACAAGTACTACCACCTCGTACGCGAACGTCGACACCGAGCCGCCGCGCTTCCTCGAGTTCGAGCGCTGGTGGGGCGGCTTCTACCTGATGAACCGCGAGGAGATCGAGTGGATCACGCGCAACCTGTTCGTCGGCAACAAGCTGTGGACCGGCGACACGAAGGCGCCGGCGGCAAGGCCTTCGACCTGCGCAACATCAAGGCGCCGATCGTCCTGTTCGCGTCGATGGGCGACAACATCACGCCGCCGCAGCAGGCGTTCAACTGGGTCGCGGACGTCTACGGCTCGACCGAGGAGATCAAGGCGCGCGGCCAGGTGATCGTCGGGCTCGATGCACGCAGAACGTCGGCCACCTCGGCATCTTCGTGTCCGGCAAGGTGGCGAAGAAGGAGCATGCGCAGATCGTCTCGGTGCTGAAGTCGATCGAGGCGCTGCCGCCGGGCCTGTACGGCAATGGCGATCGACGAGCGCAAGGGCAGAGACGGGCAAGATCGAGTACGAAGTGTCAGTTCGCGCGAGCGCCGGCTCGAGGACATCGTCGCGCGGCTCAACCGTTTCGAGCGCGCGACGACGAGAAGCCGTTCGAGGCGGTCGCCGCGATCTCGGAGTTCAACCAGCGCGCCTACGAGCTCTTCGCGCAGCCGCTCGATGCAGGCGACGTCGAACGAATTGACCGCGAAGCTGCGCGCGCCAGTTCCATCCGCTGCGCTTCCAACGCTGGGCGTTGTCCGACCTCAATCCGTGGCTCGGCGTGGCTCGGGCCGGCGGCGGAGCGCGTCAAGGCGCAGCGCACGGCCAGTCGGCAAGCGACAACGCTGCGCTGAAGCTCGAGAAGGTCGGCGTCCGACGGCGATCAGCGCGTCGCTCGAGTACTACCGCGCGCATGCGCGACGCCGCGAGCGAGGCCGCGTTCTTCCAGATCGTACGGCAACGTGTTCTCGCTGTACCTCGCCGACAAGCGCGCAGTGGACGGCGGAGACAGCGGCGAGCGATCGTCGAGCCGCGCGAGCTGCCGTTCGTCAGGGAGGCGCTCGCGTCGATCGCGGAGGGCGGCTTTCCCGAGGCGCTCGCGCGCGTCGCGTGCCTGCTCGCGCGCAAGGGCGAGCCGCTGCTGCTGTCGCGCGCTGCAGATGAAGCAGGAGCTGCTCGACCGACTACAGGAGCCTGCTGCCGGCGATGCCGCGCGACCAGTGGCGCCGGTTCGCGGCGAGCAGGAGATCATCGTGCGCTACGAGCCCGAGCGCGCGCTCGCGACGCTGCCGAAGCTGCTCGCGCAGCCGCGCCGACCGCGAGAAGCTCGTCACGCTCGTGCGGCGGCTGCTCGCCGACGAGCGCGTGCAGCGCGCGAAGCCCTCGACCGAGCAGCTGGCGATGATCGACGCACATCGGCGAAACGCTGGCGATCGGCTGCACCGGCGGCAAAGCGCGCGACGCGCCGGTGCGGCGCGAAGCGCACAGCGGCAAGTCCGCCGCGCAAGCGCACGGCGCAATGGAGCGGAGCGTAACGCCATGGAACGCACGCACGAGAAGTACCAGCGCCTGCTCGATTTCTGCAAGACGTTGCCGCCGACGCCGACGGCGCGTCGCGCATCCCTGCGACGAGCTCGCTGCGCGGTGCGGTCGAGGCGGCGCAGAGCTCGGGCTGATCGCGCCGATTCTGGTCGGTCCGCGCGCGCGGCATCGAGGCGCTGCGCGAAACAGCGGCATCGACACATCGCAGAACCTTCCGATCGTCGACGCGCCGCTACAGCGAGGCCTCGGCCGCACAAGGCCGTCGAGCTCGGTGCGCGAGGGCAAGGCCGAGGCGCTGATGAAGGGCAGCCTGCACACCGACGAGCTGATGGCTGCCGTGGTCCGGCGCGAGACCGGCCTGCGCACGGCGCGGCGCGTCAGCCATTGCTTCGTCATGGACGTGCCGACGCACGCCGGATACGCTGATCATCACCGACGCCGCCGTCAACATCGCGCCGACGCTGGAGGACAAGGTCCACATCGTCCAGAACGCGATCGACCTCGCGCACGCGATGCGCTTCCCGGAGGTGCGCGTGGCGATCCTGTCGGCGATGGAGACCGTCAATCCGAAGGTGCCGTCGACGATCGAGGCCGCGCGCGTTGTGCAAGATGGCCGATCGCGGCCAGATCACGGGCGCGATCCTCGACGGCCCGCTGGCGCTCGACAACGCGATCAGCCTCGAGTCGGTGAGGATCAAGAAGATCGACTCGCCGGTGGCCGGCCGCGCGCAACGTGCTGGTGGTCCCGGATCTCGAGGCGGGCAACATGCTCGCGAAGAGCCTGTCGTTCCTCGCCGGCGCCGACGCCGCCGGTATCGTGCTCGGCGCGCGCGTGCCGATCATCCTGACGAGCCGCGCCGACTCGGTGATCGACGCCGGCTCGCCTCCTGCGGCATTGCCGCGCTGGTCGCGCAAGCGCGTCGCGAAGCGCAGCCAAGCCAAGGCACGTGCGCCTGAGATCGCGCACGCGGCGGCGATGGCCGATGCAATCGTCGTACTGAATGCGGGCTCGTCGAGCTTCAAGTTCTCGCTGTTCGCCGACAGCGCGCGAGGCCTCGACGCTCGTCGCGCGCGGGCAGGCCGAGGGGTCTGTACACATCGCCGCGCTTCGTTGCGAAGGACGGGACTGGCGCGATCATCGCCGACGAAGTCGTGGGGTGAGGGCGCCTCAGCTCGGTCACGCCGGCGCGCTCGATCACCTCGTCGGCGTTCCTGCGTGAGCGGCTCGCCGACGCACCGGCTCGTCGGCGTCGGCCACCGCGTCGTGCACGGCGGGCTCGAGTACGCCGAGCCCGTGCGCGTCGACGCGGCGGTGCTCGCGGCGCTCGAGAAAGTACGTCCCGCTGGCGCCGCTGCACCAGCCGCACAACCTGGCGCCGATCCGGGCGCTGCTCGAGCGCCTGCCGCGACTTCCGCAGATTGCGTGCTTCGATACCGCGTTCCACCGTGGCCAGCCGCCGGTCGCGCAGGCGTTCGCGCTGCCGAAGTCGATCACCGATCGCGGCGTCATCCGCTACGGCTTCCACGGCCTGTCGTACGAGTACATCGCGCAGGCGTTCTGCCGGAGCACGATCGACGCGCCGCGGCGGGCAAGGTCGATCGTGCTGCATCTCGGCAACGGCGTCGAGCATGTGCGCGATCGCGGCAGGCCGCAGCGTCGCGAGCACGATGGGATTCACCGCGGCCGACGGACTCGCCGATGGGCACGCGCTGCGGCAGCCTCGATCCGGGCGTCGTGCTTTACCTGATGGACGAGCTCGAGATGGATGCGCGCGCGATCGAGAAGCTCATCTACCAGCAATCGGGCCTGCTCGGCGTGTCGGGCATCTCCAGCGACATGCGCACGCTCGAGGCCAGCGCGGAGCCGGCGCGCGAAGGCGGCGATCGACCTCTACGTCTACCGGATCGGCCGCGAGCTCGGCTCGCTCGCCGCCGCGCTCGGCGGGCTCGACGCGATCGTGTTCACGGCGGGCATCGGCGAGAACAGCCGGTCGCTGCGCGAGCGCGTCTGCCGCGACGCCGCGTGGCTCGGCGTCGAGCTGGATCGCCGCCGCCAACGCCGCGCGGCGGTGCGCGCGCATCAGCACCGCGCGCGAGCCGCGTGTCGCGCGTGGGTCATCCCGACCAACGAGGAGCTGATGATCGCGCGTCATACGCGCAACGCTGCTCGATGCGCCGCGCAGAAAGGGATCGCGCGATGACCGCTGACGACACTCCGCGGCATGGTGCTCAACGGACCGCAAGGCGCCTCGTCGATCGGCGTCGCGAACGAGCACTCGATCGCCTATGGCTGCGCCAAGGCGTTCCGCGAGCTCGGCGCGGATCTCGCGATCACCTATCTCAACGACAAGGCGCAAGCCGCTACGTCGAGCCGCTGGCGCGCGCGCTCGACGCGCCGCTGCTTCTGCCGCTCGACGTCGCGCGTGCCCGGCGAGCTCGAGGTCGGTGTTCGACGCAGGTCGACCGCGAACTGGGGCGAGCTCGACATCCTCGTCCACTCGATCGCGCTTCGCGCCGAAGGAAGACCTGCAGGGCGGGCTGCTCAACTGCTCGGCCGAGGGCTTCGCGAAGGCGATGGACGTGTCGTGCCACTCGTTCGTGCGGATGGCGCAGCCTCGCGGCGCCGCTGATGAAGCGACGGCGGGACGATGTTCGCGATGAGCTACCACGGCGCGCAACAAGGTCGTGCCGACCTACAGCGTCATGGGGCCGGTGAAGGCGGCGCTCGAGGCGTGCTGCCGCTACCTCGCCTACGAGCTCGGGCGCGCAAGGGCATCCGCGTGCACGCGATCTCGCCGGGGCCGCTCAAGACGCGCGCGGCGTCCGGGCCTCAAGGACTTCGACCTGCTGCTCACCGAGGCGGCGCAGCGCGCGCCGATCGGCGAACTCGTCGACATCATGGACGTCGGCTTCACCTGCGCGTTACCTCGCGACGCCGTACGCGCGGCGGACTGTCGGGCGAGACGCTCTACGTCGACGGCGGCGTCAACATCATGGCATGACGACCGCCGCATCCCCTCTAAGAATGGCGCGCTCCCCACGTTGAATCCCATAGTGCCCATGCATCGATTCGACACCGCTCCCTAGTCCGGGCGGTCGCAGCGCCGGCATGGGTGCACGACGCCGCCGGTCGCGCTCGTCCGTGCGCGGTGTAACGATCCCGCCGGTCACGGCCGCTGCCAGTTGCGCCACCTTCGCGGCGGCGCCGTGGACATATGGGATGATCGTCAGCGCGGACACGAGCAGGTACGTGAGCACCGTGCGCCCGACTTCAGGAGCCGCGTTGTTCAGTGCGCGACGAGGAGAGCAGGCCTGGGTTGCGCGCGGCGCTGGTGATCGCGACGGCCGTGCGCGTCGCGGGCACCGGCCCGCCGAGCAGATGCCCGACGGCCAGCGCGCACGCGGTGACGAGCACCACGGCAACGGCTATCCGCGGGCCGGCGCTCCACCACTGCCTGCCATGCGTTGACGAGCGCCATGACCACGAGCGTGATCAACAACCACTTTGCGACGCGGGCCAGCGCGGGCTCGATGCGCTGCGCGCGCCGCGGCGCGAAGTGGCGTATCGACATGCCGAGCGAGGCGGAAGGAGCTGCGCGATGAACACCTGCTTTTGCGAGTTGCGCCGGAGAGATGCCTGGCGTCGCCCGCGTACACGACGGCGAGCGCCGCGATCGACAGCGGCATCGAGACGACTGCGAGCAGCGCTACCATGATCTGCAGCGCGGGCGCGAATGCGCGATGTCCGCCGGCATCGAGCGAGCGGCGCAGCGCGACCGGCACCCGGCGAGATCGCCATCAGCACGATGCCGATGGCCGCGATCCGCGGCAGGTCGAGCGCCCGGGTCACGATCAGCGCGATCGCCGGTACCGCGACCAGCACGGCGAAGAGGCCGCGACGACAAGTCCCGGATGCGCGAGGACCCAGCGGAACTCGGCGATGGCGATGCCGAGTCCGAGCGTCAACATCACGGTAGAACACGGTCGCCGCGGCCGCGAGCGTGAGGGGGTTATCCCGGGATGACGCCGTCTACCGGCATGGCGGTCGGGACGCGACCGCGCGTATGGTGTGGCGCGGCGGCTCAGGCGATGGGATCGATCGATCGGGGCTCGCCGTGACTTAGCGGCGTTCGCGGCGCAGTGTGACAAAAAGGCAGGCAGCTTCAATTCGGGTGAGGCGACGGTGACCAACACAAGAGGAGCGCACGCAGCTGCTCGGTCCGGTCGATCGGATCTCCGTGACGCTGTTCGGGCCGTCATGGCGGTGACGATCGTGGGCGATCGCTGTCGATCGCCAATGCCGGGCACGCCTGCGCGCGCTGATTGCCGGCGGGCGGAAACGGATGAAGACGACGACCGTTGCCGCTGCGGTGGCGCGATTCCCGATGGCGCAACGCTGATGATCGGCGGCTTCATGGGCTGTCGGCACGCCCGGAGCGTCTGATCGACGAGCTGGTGCGGCAGGGCAAGCGCGACCTCACCGTGATCGCCAACGACACGGCGCTGCCGGGCGTCGGCATCGGCAAGCTCGTCGACGCGCGGACACCGTGCGCAAGGTCGATCGTCAGCCACATCGGGCTCAATCCCGAAACGCAGCAGAAGATGCTCGCCGGCGCGATCGAAGTCGAGCTCGTGCCGCAGGGCACGCTGATCGAGCGCATCCGCGCCGGCGGCTACGGGCTCGGCGGCATCCTCACGCCGACCGGCGTCGGCACCGTCGTCGAGGAAGGCAAGCGCACGCATCGAGGTCGACGGCACGCGACTACCTGCTCGAGACGCCGCTGCGCGCCGACTTCGCGCTGGTGCAGGCGTTCCTCGCCGACTACCTCGGCAACCTGCACCTACGCGCTGACCGCGCGCAACTTCAATCCGGTGATGGCGATGGCGGCCGACCACCGTCGATCGTCGACGCCGAGCACATCGTGCCGGTCGGCATGATCTCGCCCGACCACGTCGATGACGCCGGCGCCGCTCGTCGATTACCTCGTCGACGCGGAGCTGACCATGGACGCGCAGACCGATCATTGCCAAGCGCATCGCGCCGCGAGCTGCACGACGGCATGCTGGTGAACCTCGGCATCGGCATTCCGACGCTGGTCGCCAACTACGTTCCGGCCGGCATGCACGTCTTCTTCCAGTCCGAGAACGGCCTGATCGGCACCGGACCGATTCCGCCGAGGAAGGCATGGCGCAGCGCGCTGCTCACCGACGCCGGCGGCAAGCCGGTTACCGCGCTCCCGGGCGCCTGCACGTTCGACAGCGCCATGTCGTTCGGCCTGATCCGCGGCGGGCACGTCGACATGACCGTGCTCGGCGGCTTGCAGGTCGACGCCCGCGGCTGCCTCGCCAACTGGATGATCCCGGGCAAGATGGTCCCGGGCATGGGCGGCGCGATGGATCTGCGTCACCGGCGCGAAGCGCGTGGTCGTCGCGATGCAGCACAGCGCCAAAGGCAAGCCGAAGATCGTCCGCGCATGCTCGCTGCCGCTGACGTCGGTGCGCGCCGGTCGATCTCGTCGTGACCGAGCTCGCGGTGATCTGGCTTCCCCGGCGGTCGCGCCGACGCTGCTCGAAACCGGACCGGGCGTCACCGTCGAGACGGTGCTTGCGGCGACGGAGGCCGAGACTGGCGGTGCCTTCCGAGGTGCCGGAGATGAATATCAGATGAGGAGTTGCGCGTGACCAGCGACACCACGCGGCAGCGTGCTCAAGGACAAGAAGGCGCTCGCGACCATGCGAGAATCAAGGAGGGGGCGTCGCAGTGAATTCCGTCGAGATCGTCTATCGCTATGCCGCCGACGACGCCGGCGCCACGTGCGCGTCCCGGCGACGGCGACGCTGCGCGCCGGCGGCTGGACGACGGCAATCGGGCGTTCGCTTCGCTGCTCGACGATCTGGCCGTCGCGCGCACCGCCGGTCCGCCGCGTGGTGCCGATTGCCGGCAGCGGACCTCGGTGCTCGTCAGCGGCGACGCACCGGCCCAGCGGCCTACGCGGCCGTGCTGGGATGTTCGGATGCCCGGGTGCCGATCGAGCTCGTTTTCGGCGAAGGCCCGAACGATCTGTTCGTCGATGTGCGCGTTGCGGGCGGCGTGCTCGGCGCCGGCGTGCTCGCGAGCCTCAAAGTTACGCCGTCGACCACCTCGGCGACAGCCTGGCGTCGTCGTGCGTGCATCGGCCACTGGCGGCTGCGGCGCGGTCACCGCGGCGGTGGACGTCTTCCTCGATCCGTCGGCCTACCTCGCTGCTCGCTACGCAGCCCATGCTGCGCGGGACCTGCTCGACCGCCTCGTCGTCGTCGTGCATGCGTCGGCGGCGGGACTGGCGCAGCGCATGGCGCCGCCGGTGACAGCGCGTCGCCGGCTATCGCGCCGCCCTGATCAGGCGGCGGCCGCGGCCAGCGCGGCGGTCGCGCCTACGATCCAGGCAACCAGCTCGATCGCGCCGGGCGGCCGATGCCAGTCGGCGTTCGGCGTCTACGTGCTCGCGACGCGCGCCGTGTGGTCGCCCGCGGGCGAAGGTGGCGAAGCGCGTCAGGCTCGCCGAGCCGCCAACCGACCGCGACGCGTTCGGCTGCGCTCGCGCGCGCCATCGCCCACGCGCCGCGCATCGTGTCGCTACTGGACACGACCCCTGAGCGCGGCGCGCGAAGCGGTCGGACGCATCCTAGCGCGAGTGCCGACCGTCCGTCGTTCGCCGCGTCGACGGCGGCGCGCGATGCTGGCGGCGATACCAGCGTGAGAAGCCGCTCGGCGCGGCGAAGCCGAGCAGCGACGAGATACTCCGCCAACGACCGGTCGCGGTTCTCGAGGTAGCGTGCAACGAGCTCGCCCCGCGTCGTCGATGAGGTCGGAGTACGTGCGGCCCTCGTCACAAAGCCGCCGGTGCACGGTGCGGCGATCGACGCCGGGTGCTGGGCGACCAAAGTCGATCGAGCACTTTCCCGACCCCAGCAGCGTGACGATCAGGCCGCGGACTTGCGCGGTCATGCCGGGCTCCGATGCGCCCGTAGCCGGCGTCGATAAGCTGCCGCGCGTAACGCGCCATCGCGGGATCGGCGTTCGGATTGGGTCCGCTCGAGATCCCTGCGCGCGCAGACGACGCCGTTGAAGTCGTGGCCGAACTCGACCGTCGCGGCCGAACAGGCGCTAATGCACCGAACGGTCCGCCGGCGCATCGTGCGCGAAGCACACGCGAAGCGGCTGCCAGTCGGCGCCGAGATAGGTCCGCAGGAACCGGAAAACGACGCCGATCGCGAGCTCGGTCGACTGGCGCACCGGGCCGGCGCTGCCGACGATGAGCTCCTCGCGGACCACGACAGACGTCGGCGCTCTCCTCGATGGTCAGGAACGGCGCCTCGTTCAGAAGCCGGGAATGGCGCTCGAACGCCTCCAGCGCGCGCCGCAGCGTCGGCTGCTCGCGTACCAGCAAGCCCGATCGGACCGAGATTCGACAGCTGCCGCGTCTCGGCCATCATCAGGCCGAAGGCCTCGACGCCGCTCCGCTCGGCCGAAACCTCGAGCAACTGCCGCACGTTGTCGAGCGGCACCTTGAGCTCGGGATCGCCGAGGCACCGCGCCGGGGCCCGAATTCGCGCAGCATCCCCGCGGATCCGAGCCCTGACGGCGCGCGCGATCTCGGCGATGGTTGGTCAGGCTTCCGCTGCGTATCAGCTGCTCCACGCCCGTCTCTGCCCGCTGTCCCGAAAGGATAACTGTATGCCTCCTGCGAACAAGTCCGCCAAAACCATTGACCCTCGACAATGCGGGCCATCCGGGAATCGGATCAGTCTCACCCAAGAGACGACGGGGCCCGCAGGGGAGGAATCTGCGGCGCCATGAGCATTCGCGCTCCATCACGTCGAGTACGACCCGGCGTCTGCACAAGCCGGCGCCGCGCCGCTATGCGTGGACGGTGTTTGCCGTCATGTTCGCGCTGATGGTCGTCGACTACGTCGACCGCCAGGTCGTCGTCTCGATGTTCTCGCACCTCAAGGCCGTAGTGGGACCTGTCGGACGGCCAGCTCGGCGCCCTCGTCTCGATCGTTTCCGTCACCGTCGCGCTGGGCGCCGTGCCGCTGTCGCTGCTGGCCGATCGCTGGAGCCGCGTCAAGAGCATCTTCCTGATGGCGCTGGTCTGGAGTCTCGCGACGATCGCCTGCGCGTTCGCGGCGAAGCTACGCGACAGCTGCTCGCCGCGCGCAGCCTCGTCGGCCTCGGCGAAGCCGCGTACGGACCGTCGGCGCCGCGTTGCTGGCCACGCCTCGTTCCCGACGCGCATGCGCAGCTACGGTGCTCGGCGGCTTTCTTCGCTGGCCGGGCTGATCCTGGGCTCGGTGCTGGGCGTCGTGCTTGGCGGCTTCATCGCCGAGCGCTGGGGCTGGCAGGCCGGCTTCGGCGCGGTCGGTGTACCCGGGTTGCTGTTCGCGGTCGCTGCTTCCTCGTTGATCGTGCGCGACTACAAGACCGGTCGCGCTGCCCGTCGCGAGCCGTGGCCGGACGGCCGGTCGTCGATGTCGCGTGCGCGCGCCGTCGTCGCGGCGCTGCTGCGGCCGCGCACCGGCGCTCATCGCGTGCATCGGCGCCGGGTTCCAGCTCCTGACGCTGTCGATGACCTACGCGTGGCTGCCGACGCTATCTTCAACCGCTACTACGGCCTCGCCCCGACCAGGCGGGCCTCAAGGCAGGGTCTCGTCGTGCTGATGGGCGGCGTCGGTGCCGTCGTCTGGGGCGTGCTGGCGGATCGGCTGAGCGCCGCGCATCGCGCGTGCGCGCCTGTACGTTCCGGCCGCCGGCGCCGTGCTGACCGCTGTCGCTGATGTGGCACGGCGTTCGCGACGCTGCCGCCCGGCAACGCGCAATTCGCGCTGATCATTGCGGGCGGCCTGGTGATGGCGGTCAACATCGGCCCGATCACGCGCCGTCGTCATCGACGTCGTGCATCCGGGCGTGCGCGCGACGGCCGCATCGATGCCTCTCGCTCATGCAGAACCTGTTCGGCCTCGCCGGCGGGCCGCTCATCACCGGCATACCTGTCGGACGCGTACGGACTGCAGTTCGCGCTTGCCGGTGGTGCCGCTGTTCTGCCTGCTCGCGGCCGTGTTCTTCGCGCTCGCCGCTCGCACGTACGTCTCCGATCTCAAACAAGCCGAGGACTGACAAGCCCGCGCCTCGACGGCGGCCTCACGCCCCAAACCGCGTGAACTGAATACGACAGCGGCAACGAACACGCCATGGCCCGCCGACAGCCGAACGCTCGATCCGCTAGCCGACGCGCACGCGCCGAGCTTGCGAGCGGCAACTGGAATCCCGACTGGGAGCCGTTCGCAGAGCCTCGATCCCGGCGTGGACCGAGAAGGCCATCGCGCTCGCGATCGCGCCGGCGGTGTCGGGCGCGCTCGACAAGAAGACGATCGACGCTCATCGGCATCGCCTCGATGTCGTCGTGCACGCACCTGTACGCGCCCGGCGTGCGCCGGCACATCCAGCGCGCGCTGAAGGCCGGCGCCGACGCCGCGAAGAAATCACCGCCGTGCTGCAGCTCGCCTGCCTGCAGGGACTGCACAGCATGTGCGTTGCCGCACCCATCCTGCTCGCGGAGCTCGACGCCCGCGAAGCAGTCGAATCAACTGACGTCACCTCGACCCACCTCGAAAAGGAACGACCATGAACTTCCTCGACGGATCCCTGTTCCCCGAAAACCAGGACAAGCTCGTCATCACCGCCGCACCGTACGGCCCCGAGTGGATGCCTTCGGACTTTCCGGAAGACATCCCGGTCACGATGGAAGCGCAGGTCCAGAAGGCGGTGGACTGCTACAACGCCGGCGCCACGGCGCTGCACCTGCACGTGCGCGAGCTCGACGGCAAGGGCTCCAAGCGCCTGTCCATGTTCAACGAGCTGATCGCCGGCGTGCGCAAGGCCGTGCCGGACATGATCATCCAGGTCGGCGGCTCGATCTCCTTCGCGCCCGAGACCGAAGGCGCGGCACGCCAAGTGGCTGTCCGACGACACGCGCCACATGCTGGCCGAGCTCGATCCCAAGCCGGACCAGGTGACGGTGACCGTCAACACCTCGCAGATGAACGTCATCGAGCAGATGGACGTCGAGGACATCGCCGGCACCTCGCTGGCCGAGCCCGCATGAGCTTCCAGCGCCTACCGCGAGATGATCGTGCCCTCGACGCCCGAGCTTCTTCGAGGAGCACGTGCGCCGCCTCAGCGACGGCCGGCATCCAGAGCGCCTTCCAGTTCTACAACATCAACAGCTACGAGACCGTCGAGCGCCTGATCCGCCGCGGCATCTACAAGGGCCCGCTGGTGATGCAACTGGGTGGCGATCGGCGGCGGCATGGACCAGCCGACGATCTACAGCCTGGCCAACTTCCTGCGCGCCATCCCCGACGGCTCGATGCTGACCGTCGAGAGCAGCATGCGCAACGTGCTGCCGATCAACATGATGGGCATCGCGATGGGCCTGCACGTGCGCTGCGGCATCGAGGACAACCTCTGGAACCAGTCGCGCACGGCGAAGATGACCACCGTGCAGCAGATCGAGCAGCTGGTGCGCATCTCCCGCGAGTTCGGCCGCGAGGTGGCCAGCGGCAAGGAAGCGCGCGAGATCTGCAAGATCGGCGTGTTCTACGACACGGTGGAAGAGACGCTGGCCGCCAACGGCTTCGCCCCGAACGCCAAGGGCCGACAGCAGGGCTTCCTGCGCAAGGCCGCGTGAGGCGACCATGGCACACGCAATCCGCATGCACGAAGCCGGCGGCCCCGATGTCCTGCGCTGGGAAGAGGTTGCCGTCGGCAGCCCCGGTCCGGGCCAGGCGCGGCTTCGCCACGAGGCGGTCGGCCTCAACTTCGCCGACACGTATTTCCGCACCGGCCTCGTATCCGATTCCGCTGCCGAACGGCATCGGCGTCGAAGCCGCAGGCGTCGTCGAGGCCGTCGGCGACGGCGTGACGAACGTCGCGCCGGGCGACCGCGTAACCGTACACCGGGCTTCGTCAACACGCTCGGCGCCTACAGCACCGAGCGCCTCATTCCGGCGGCGCCGCTGATCAAGCTGCCCGGCGGCGATCTCGTGCGAGACGGCGGCCGCGATGACGATGCGCGGCCTGACGTCGGCGTACCTGATGCGCCGCGTCTGGCCGCTTACGCGCAGGCGACACGATCCTGCTGCACGCGGCGGCCGGCGGCGTCGGGCTCATCGTCTCGCAATGGGCGAAGCTGCTCGGGCCTCACCGTCATCGGCACCGTGTCGACCGACGCCGAAGGCCGAGGTCGCGCGCGCCGCACGGCTGCGATCACGTGATCCTGTACTCGGCCGCGAGGACGTCGCGAAGCGCGTTCGCGAGCTCACCGACGGCGCCGGCGTGGCCGTCGTCTACGACAGCGTCGGCAAAGGACACGTTCGCCGCGCTCGCTCGACTTCGCTGAAGCGGCGCGGCCTGCTGGTGTGCGTCGGTACCGTCGTCGGGCCCGATCCCGCCGATCGACGCGACGCAGCTTGCGGTCAAGGGCTCGGTCTACGTGACGCGCCCCGCGCTCGCCGACTACATCGCGGACCCCGCGAGAAAGACGTGCGCTGGCGAGCGAGCTGTTCGAGCACGTCGCCGCGGGCCGCATCAGGATCGAGATCAACCAGCGCTATCGGCTGCAGGACGCCGCGCAGGCGCATCGCGATCTCGAATCGCGCAAGACGATGGGCTCGTCGATCTTCGCGATCTGAGGAACGGCAACGCTCAGGAGAAATGACATGACACGCCACCGCAATGCCGACCGCTGCCCCGGCAGCCATCGCCGACGCGCGGCTCGATCAAGCGTCGAGCCGCTGACCTGCACGATCGGCGCCGAGCTGTCCAACGTCGAACCTCGGCGTCGCCTCGCGCGACGCCGGGCTCGTCTGCCGAGATCCGCGCGCTGCTGCTCAAGCACCGCGTGCTGTTCTTCCGCGACCAGGACATCACGCGCGCCGAGCACGTCGCGTTCGCGCGGCACTTCGGCGAGCTCGAGGACCATCCGGTCGCCGGCAGCGATCCCGAGAATCCCGGGCTCGTGCGCATCTACAAGTCGCCCGGACCAGCCGCAACGACCGTTACGAGAACGCCTGGCACACCGACGCGACATGGCGCGAGAAGCCGCCCGTTCGGCTGCGTGCTGCGCTGCGTCGAGTGCCCGCCGGTCGGCGGCGACACGATGTGGGTCAACATGGTCGAGGCGTACAAGCCGCCTGCCCGAGCACATCAAGGTCCGAGATCGCCGACCTGCGCGCCCGCCACAGCATCGAGGCGAGCTTCGGCGCGGCGATGCCGATCGAGAAGCGCCTGGCGCTGCATGCGCAGTTCCCGGATGCCGAGCACCCGGTGGTGCGCACGCATCCGGAGACCGGCGAGAAGGTGCTGTTCGTCAACGCCTTCACCACGCACTTCACGAACTACCACACGCCGCAGAACGTGCGCTTCGGGCAGGACGCGAGCCCGGGCGCGAGCCAGCTGCTCAACTACCTGATCAGCCAGGCCTACGTGCCCGAGTTCCAGGTCCGCTTCCGCTGGAAGCCCAACAGCGTGGCGTTCTGGGACAACCGCAGCACGCAGCACTACGCGGTGATGGACTACCCGCCGTGCCATCGGAAGATGGAACGCGCCGGAATCATCGGCGACAAGCCTTTCTGACGGCGCACGTTCGCCATCCTTCAGGAGTCAACCGCATGTATCGCCGACCTGATGGTTCCGCTCGACGACTCGCCGCTCGCGGTCGAGACCGTGTATCAGGCCGTCAAGCTCGCAAGCGTGCTTGGCGCGAGAGGTGACGTTCTTTCACGCCAGGACGGACTACGGCACGTCGAGTATCCGGGGCGCTCGAGCGCGTGCTCGCGCCGGCCGCGTTCAACGAGCACGTTGCCGGCGAGGCGCGGGCGATCCTCGCGAAGGCCGAGACCGTCGCGCGCGCAGCGGCGCGTTGCGTTCGACTCCGCCATCGTGACGAGCGACCGACCGCACGAGGCCATTCTCGAGACGGCCGCACGCACGCGGTTGCGACCTCGTCTTCATCGCGTCGCACGGCCGCCGCGGGCTCAAGGGCCTGATGCTCGGGTCGCAGACGGAGAAGGTCCTGCAGCACGCGACGATCCCCGTGCTCGTCGCAGCGGTCGAAAGCAATCTGTCCGATGCCGGCGCGCTGGGGCCGCTCGCCGTCATCCGCGACGAGCATCGCTCGATGGCCGCGGTCCTGCACGGCTTCGAATACCTGGTACGCGAGGCGCGCGAGGCAGGAGTCCCGCCGTCGTTTTCGCTGCTCCGCGCGATGCTCCACTGGGTCAAGGCGTATCCGGAAGCGCTGCATCACCCGAAGGAGGAGGCTTACCTCTTCCCCAGGCTCCGGGCGCGCACGCACGACGTCGACGCGACGCTCGACGAACTCGAGCGCCAGCACGTCCGAGGGCCACGCGCTCGCCAAGGACCTCGAGGACCGCGATCGTCGCCTACGAGACCGACCCGGCGCGCGGACTGCCGCACTTCGCGCAGGCGGTCGAGCGTTTCGCGACAGCACGCAGATCCAGCACATGCTCGTTGAAGCGAAGGTGATCCTGCCTGCGGCCGCCGCCATCTGACAGCGGACGACTGGGCGGAGATCGGCGCGGCGTTCTCCGGGCGGCGATGACCGCGCTTCACCGCCGACAGCGACGAAGAATTCCGGCAGCTTTTTTGCGCGGATCCAGAACCTGCTGCCCGAGCCAACGATCGGCGCGGCACGATGAGATTCACCGGATGCGCTGGTTCGGCGCTCGGCATGCACTACCGCATGCACTACCACCAAAACTTGGAACAAACGAGGGAGACGAAGCACATGCGACAAGAACTGAAACCGATCGTCCGCGGCGCGCGACTGCGTCGCTGCGCAGTCGCGCTCGCCGTAGGCGCCATGCTGGGCACCGCCACGGCGGCTTGCGCGTTCGACATCGACACCGGCAATCCGGACATCCAGATGCGGTGGGACAACACGATCCGCTACAACCTCGGCGTGCGCGCGCAGTCGCAGAACACCAAGATCCTCGGCAGCCCGAACTTCGACGACGGCGACCGCAACTTCGGCAACGGCTCGCTCGTCACCAACCGGTTCGACGTTCTGTCGGAGTTCGACTTCGTCTTCCAGAAGAAGTACGGCTTTCGCGTGAGCGGCGCCGGCTGGTACGACAACGCGTACCAGAGCCTCGACAACCACAACGACGCGACGGCCAACACGCTGGTCAACGGCCTGCCCGTCGCCGGCGTGCTCGAGTCGCCTACACGAAGCGCTACGCGAAGGGCGTTTCGGGCGAGTTCCTCGACGCGTTCGCGTTCGCGAACTTCGACGCGGGCGACGTGCCGGTCAACGTCAAGGCGGGCCAGCACACGGTCTACTGGGGCGACAGCCTCCTGCTCGGCGGCGCGATCCACGGCGTTTCGTACGGACAGAATCCGCTCGACGTCTGGAAGGGCTTTGCAACGCCGGGCAGCGAGGCGAAGGAGCTGTTTCGTCCGCGCGGCGGCCTCACGCATCGCAGGCGCAGCCGACGAGAGGATCTGTCGGTCGCCGGCCAATGGTTCTACAACTGGCAGGCGGATCGCATCCCCGAATCGGGCAGCTATCTGACGATCCAGGACCCGCTCAACTTCGGCGGCGACTCGTTCATCTTCGGACCGAATCCGCTCGCCGCGGCGATTCCGGGCGCGCCGGCGTACCTGCGCCTGTGGCGCACGCAGGACATCAAGCCGCCAGTCGAACTCCGGCAGCCTGGACGACTGGGGCGTGTCGGCGCGGTGGAGCCCGCAGTGGGCTCGACGGCGACGCTGGGCTTCTACTACCGCAACAGACGACCGACGTGTTCCCGCAGGCGATGGCGACGCCGGGCGTCGCTGCGGTGCCCGCGGCAGCCGTGCTCGCGCGCGCGGCGGCACGCCGCTGCCCGGCGGCACGCTGTGCTTCATCAATCCCGAACGCGACGACGCTTGCCGGATCTGCAGAAGTTCTGGCAAGCTCGGCACGCTACAACGGCGCCTACGGCGACGACATCCACATCTACGGCATCACGCGGCGCGAAGGAATTCTTCGGTGTGAGCTTCGGCGCGGAGCTCTCGTACCGGCAGAACATGCCGCTGGTCGAGCGACCCGGTGCAGGTGCTGCCCGCGTCGTTCACGGCGCTCGTGCCGGGCTCGATCGCGACGACCGACGTGCCGCCAGAGGGCACGCCGGGCGCGCTGGGCGACACGTGGCACGGCGGTGCTGAACGGCGTCAACATCTTTCCGAGCGACCGCGCTGTTCGATACGGCACGTGCTGGCGGGCGAGCTCACGTGGATGCAGTGGGCGCAAGGTTACGCAGAACGAGGCGGTGTTCAAGGGCCGCAGCAGCTACACGGCGATCGACAAGGCGTCGAAGAACTTCGTCGGCCTCGCGCTCAACTTCACGCCGACGTGGTTCCAGGTCTTGGCCGGGCGTCGACCTGCTGGCACCCGTCACGTGGAGCCAGGGCATCTCGGGCAACGCGGCGGTCGCTTTCGGCGGCAGCGAGGGCGGCGGCAACTGGAGCGCCGGCGTCGCGCGCCGACATCTACCAGAAGTACCGCGATCGATCTCAAGTACAGCGGCTACTACGGCGATTTACTCGACCGACCCCGACCGGCGCTACGCCCGCCGGCGGCGTCATGGGCGTGCCCAACGGCGCGAACGCGTCGCTGTCCGATCGCGGCTGGGTGTCGCTCACGTTCAAGACCACATTCTGATTCTGATACCGGAGGAACCATCATGTTTCGCAAGACATTGCTCGCCGCGAGCTTGCGCGGCGACTGTTTAGCCACCGGCGCGTTCGCGGCGGTGACCGCCGACGAGGCGAAGCAGCTCGGCACGACGCTGACGCCGGTCGGCGCCGAAAAGGCCGGCAACAAGGACGGCACGATCCCCGAGTACACCGGCGGGATCAAGGCGCCCGCCGAGTTCAAGGCGGGCAGCGGCTTTCGCCCCGATCCGTTCGCGAGCCGAGAAGCCGCGGCTCACGATCACCGGCAAGGACGCGGCGGCGCACGCCGACAAGCTGACCGAAGGCACGAAGGAACTGCTCAAGCGCTATCCGACGATGCGTGTGGACGTCTATCCGACGCATCGCACCGTGGCGCTGCCGCAGCGCGTGCTCGACAACACGCTGAAGAACGCGACCGGCGCCAAGAACGTCGACGGCGGCGTCGCGCTCGAGAACGTGCATCGCGGGCTATCCGTTCCCGATTCCCAAGACGGGCTCGGAAGCGATCTGGAATCACCTGCTGCGCTACAACGGTCTGGGCTACGACAACCCGCGCTACGAGAACTGGAACGTCGACGCGGCCGGCGTGCCGACGCTCGCCGTGACGGCCGACGCGAACTGGGCGTGGCCGATCTACGACCCGAAGAAGACGGGGCCGATCAGCGCCAGCGATCCCTACTGGCTCGATCAAGCTGCAACTACGTCGGGCCGGCGCGCCGCAACGGCGAAGCGCTGCTGCTCGATCGACGCCGTCAATCCGCTGAAGCAGCCGCGCCGCGCGTGGCAGTACCTGCCGGGCCAGCGCCGCGTGCGGCTCGCGCCCGACCTCGCCTACGACACGCCGAATCCCGGCGCGGCCGGCGCGGGGACCTACGACGACGTGTCGGTGTTCAACGGCGCGATCGACCGCTACGACTGGAAGCTCGTCGGCAAGAAGGAGATGTACGTCCCGTACAGCAGCTACCGGCTGACCTATCACAAGACCGCCGGCGGACATCACCAAGCCGAACCACCTCAATCCGGACCTCGTGCGCTGGGAGCTGCATCGCGTGTGGGTCGTCGAGGCGACGCTGAAGCCCGACAAGCGCCACATCTACAGCAAGCGCGTGTTCTACCTCGACGAGGACAGCTGGACGGCGCTCGCGTCCGATCAGTACGACGCGCGCGGGCAGCTCTACCGCTCGAGCTTCGCCTTCCCGTCGTACAGCTACGACGTGCAGGCGCCGTTCAGCGACACGTTCGCGATCTACGACTTCAGCTCGGGCGTCTACAACATCACGGGTCTGTTCGGTCCGTACAGCGGCCTCAAGTACATGACCGAGCTTCCGCGCGACAGCTTCTGGTCGTCCGAAGCGCTCGCCGGCGCGGGTCTGCGCTGACCGCGGCGCACCGCGTCCGACTCAGGTGATTCACATGCTTCCATTTCGCATCGGCATGGCGGCACTCGGGCTCGCGCTCGCGGTGTCGCCAGTCGCGCAGGCTGCGAGCTTTGCCGACGTGCTCGACACACCCGCGCAAGCTTCGCCGCTCGCGGCGAAGGGTCTGCTGCAGGCGGTGACGAGGGCCGGCGAGCGGGTGGTTGCCGTCGGCCAGCGCGGCCACGTCGTCGTGATCGGACGACGGCGGCACGACGTGGAAGCAGTCGCCGGTTCCGGTGAGCTCGGACCTGACATCGGTGTATTTCATCGACGCGAACCAGGGCTGGGCCACCGGACACGACGGCGTCATCCTGCACACGTGCTGACGGCGGCCTCACATGGTCGCTGCAGCTCGACGGTCGCAAGGTCAACGACCTTCTCGTTGCCGCGATGGAGCGCAAGGTCGCGGCCGAGCCCGCCTCCGACGAGGCCGAGAAGCTGCTCGCCGAAGCGCAACGCTACAAGGACCAGGGCGCCGACAAGCCGTTCCTCGACGTCTGGTTCGCCGACGCGAAGCAGCGGCTACGCGGTCGGCGCGTACAACCTGATCTTTCGCACGGATGACGGCGGCGCGACGTGGCTGCCATGGTTCGACCGCACCGACAATCCGAAATTCTTCAACCTCTACGCGATCCGGCCGGTCGCCGGCGATCTGTACATCGCCGGCGAGGGCGGGCTCGTACTGAAGCTCGACGCGAACGGCGCGCCGCTTCAAGGCACTCGCCGTTCCCTACAACGGCAGCTTCTTCGGCGTGGCCGACGCCGGGCACCGCGGTGCTCGCCTTCGGCCTGCGCGGCAACGTGTTCCGCAGCGCCGACGCCGGCGCGACGTGGGAAAAAGTCGACGCGGGCCTGCCCGCGTCCGTGGTCGCCGCCGCGCGAACGAAGGATGGCGCGACGCTGCTCGCCGACGCCGGCGGCCGCGTCGTGCGAAGCACCGACGGCGGCCGCACGTTCCGCGCCGCTCGCCGTGACGCCGCCGCTGCCGGTCGCCGGCATCGCCGACGTCGGCGAGGGCAAGCTCGCGCTCGCCGGGCCGCGCGGCGTCGCGGTCGCCGCGACGCGGGCCCGCTGACGCCAGACCGCCAACGCGAGGATTCGACATCATGGCCGCTGCCTCCACCGACCTCGACACGATGCCGGTCGTCCGCACGCTCGCGGAGTTCGACCGCAATTCGGGCAATGCGCTCGAGCGCCTGGTGTTCAACAACCGGCTGGCGATGGTGATCGTCTGCGTCATCGCGACGCTCACGCTCGGCTATTTCGCCGCGACGAGGCTCGTGCTGAACGCGAGCTTCGAGAAGATGATTCCGCAGAGCCAGCCGTACATCAAGAACTACCTGACGTACCAGAAGGACCTGCGCGGCCTGGGCAACGCCGTCCGCGTTGTGGTCGAGACCGTCGACGGCGACATCTTCGATCCGCGGCTACCTCGAGGCGCTGCAGCCAGATCAACGACGAGCTGATGCTGACGCCGGGCGTCGACCGCGCGTGGGTGAAGTCGCTGTGGACGCCGTCGGTGCGCTGGACCGAAGTGACCGAGGAAGGCTTTCGCGGCGGCCCGGTGATGCCCGACGCCTACAACGGCTCGCGCGCAAGGGCGTCGAGCAGCTGAAGCAGAACATCGCGCGCTCGGGGATCGTCGGCAGCCTGGTCGCCAACAACATGAAATCGAGCATGATCTTCGTGCCGCTGCTCGACAAGGAGCCCGGCACCGGCAAGCGCATCGACTATCAGCGGCCTGTCGAAGGTGCTCGAGGAGAAGATCCGCGCCAAGTACGAGCTGGCGCAGAGCCTCGAGCAAGGTGCGCAGCGAAGGGAATCGCCGCAGATCCGCGTCCACGTGATCGGCTTCGCCAAGCTGATCGGCGAGCTGATCGACGGCCTCGTCAAGGTGATGACGTTCTTCGGCATCGCCGCGCGCGATCGCCACGGCGATCATCTACGCGTATACGCGCTGCGTGCGCAGCACGCTGCTCGTCGATCGCGTGCTCGCTGGTCGCGGTCGTGTGGCAGCTGGGCCTCGTGGCGCTGTTCGGCTTCGAGCTCGATCCGTTCTCGATCCTCGTGCCGTTCCTCGTGTTCGCGATCGGCGTGTCGCACGGCGCGCAGAAGATGAACGGCATCATGCAGGACATCGGCCGCGGCACGCACAAGCTGGTCGCCGCGCGCTTCACGTTCCGGCGCCTGTTCCTCGCGGGACTGACGGCGCTCCTCGCCGACGCGGTCGGCTTCGCCGTGCTGATGGTCATCGACATCCCGGTGATCCGCGACCTCGCGCTGACCGCGAGCATCGGCGTCGCCGTGCTGATCTTCACCAACCTGCTGCTGCTGCCGGTGCTGCTGTCGTACACCGGCGTGAGCGCCGCCGCGGCCGAGCGCAGCCTTCGCGAGAGAGCGAAGAGAACCGCGGCAAGGGCCTCGGCGCGCTGTGGGCGTTCCTCGACCGCTTCACGACGCGCAGCTGGGCGCTGGGCGCCGATCGTCGTGGCGGCGGTGCTGACCGCCGGCGGCCTCGCGGTGAGCCAGCGCCTCAAGATCGGCGACCTCGATCCCGGCGCGCCGGAGCTGCGCGCCGATTCGCGCTACAACCGCGACAACGCCTACATCACCGTCGAACTACGCGCTGTCGTCGCGACCAGTTCGCGGTGATCGTGAAGACGCCGAAGGAAGGCTGCCTCAGGTACGAAACGCTGGTCGACGCCGACCGCCTCGCCTGGTCGCTGCGCCAGGTCGACGGCGTGCAGACGACGGTGTCGCTTCGCCGACGCCGTGCGGCAGATCACCGCCGGCTCGTTCGAGGGCAACCCGAAGTGGCTGACGCTCAACCGCAACCAGGACGTGCTGAACTACGGCGCGCAGCAGGCGTCGGTCAACAACCCGGACCTGTTCAACACCGAGTGCTCGGTGATGCCGGTCATCGCGTATCTCGCCGACCACAAGGCGGAGACGCTCGACCGCGTCGTCGCGGCGGCGGCGGCGTTCGCCGACACGCACGGCGACAAGGATCGCGCAGTTCCTGCTGGCGGCGGGCAGCGCCGGCATCGAGGCGCGCGACCAACATCGTCGTGCGCGACGCCAACCGGATGATGCTGCTGTACGTCTACGCCGCGGTGATCGCGCTCTGCTTCGTCACGTTCCGAAGCTGGCGCGCGGTGGTCGTCGCCGTCGTGCCGCTCGCCGTCACGTCGATCCTGTGCGAGGCGCTGATGGTCGGGCTCGGCATCGGCGTCAAGGTCGCGACGCTGCCGGTCATCGCGCTCGGCGTCGGCATCGGCGTCGACTACGCGCTCTACCTGCTGTCGGTCCAGCTCGCGCAGCAGCGCGCCGGCGTGCCGCTCGCCGCAGGCGTACAAGACGCGCGGTCCAGTTCACCGGCAAGGTGGTCGCGCTCGTCGGCATCACGCTGGCCGCCGGCGTCATCACCTGGGCGTGGTCGCCGATCAAGTTCCAGGCCGACATGGGAATCCTGCTGACGTTCATGTTCGTCTGGAACATGCTGGGCGCGCTGATCCTGATTCCCGCGCTCTCGTACTTCCTGCTGCCGACGGCGCCGAGGCGGGCGCCGGCCGCGCAGCTCGGGATGGCGACATGACGGCACCTGGCCACCGCCTACCGCATGGCGACGCTCGACCGAGTTCGTCGGCACGCGAGCTCGGCGTGTCGCCGTGGGTCGACGTCGACCAGCGCAGGATCGACGCGTTCGCCAGAATGCACCGGGCGACCGCCAGTGGATCCACGTCGACAGCGAGCGCGCGCGACGCGAAAGTCCGTTCGGCGGCACGATCGCGCACGGCTTCCTGACGCTGTCGCTCGCCGCGACGCTCGCGATGGAGGCGGGCGTGATTCCGCCCGACGCCGGCGCGGCGCTGAACTACGGACTCGGCAAGGTTCGCTTCCTCGCGCCGGTGAAGGCCGGCGCGCGCGTGCGCAACCGCGTCGCGCTGCTCGCGATCGAACCGAAGGACGAGGGCCGCGTGCTCATCACTGTTCGGCAACACCATCGAAATCGAAGGTGAGCCGAAGCCCGCGCTCGTCGCCGAGTTGATGGCGATGCTGATCGCCGCGCCCGCCGCATAGCGCATCGACGAGACGACGGATATGGACGCTGCTGCCACCCACACACGCCGACGCACGAGCAAGGCGCCGGCGCCGGCGGCGGACAACGGGGACGGGAGCCGCCGCGCCGGCTTCGCGCGCGGTTGCCGAGCGCGCGATCCAGCACACGCTCGCCGCCAATCCGCTGATCGGCCTGCGCCGCAGGACGTGCTGGCGTCCGGCCGCGACCCTGCTGGGCGCGCTGGCGCGACAGCCGAAGGTGACCACCGGCCAATACGCGCGCTTCGTCGCCGAATGCGCGCGCATCGCGTCCGGACGCTCGACGCTGGCCGCCGCGGCCGGCGACCGCCGCTTCACCGACGCCGCGTGGGCGGAGAGCGCCGTGTTCCGCCGCGTGCTGCAGTCCTACGTCGCGCTGTGCGCAGCGCTCGACCAATGCGTCGAAGGCGCCAAGCTCGACGCGACGATCGCCGAGCGCGCGCGCTTCGTCATGTCGCTCTACGAGGACGCCATCGCCCCGACGAATTTCCTCGGCAGCAACCCGGCGGCGCTGCGCAAGCTCGTCGACTCCAAGGGGACGAGCGTGCTGCGCGGGCTCGCGAACTTCGTCGAGGATCTGAGCGGCGGCACGTGGCTGCCGCGACAGGTCGACGCGCGGCGCCTTCGCGCTCGGCAAGAACATCGCGGCGACGCCGGGCGCTGTGGTTTTCCGCAACGCGCTCGTCGAGCTCATCCAATACACGCCGACGACCGCCGACGTGCACGCGCGCCCGCTGCTCATCGTCCCGCCAGCAGATCAACAAGTTCTACGTGTTCGACCTGTCGCCGGCGAACAGCCTCGTTCCGCTGGGCGCTCGAGAGCGGCATGCGCGACGTTCGTCGTCAGCTGGCGCAACCCGACGCGCGACGCTGCGCGCAGTGCGGCATCGACGCCTACGTCGAGGCTGCTCGAGCAGGCGGTCGATGCGGTGCGCGAGATCAGCGGGTCGCCCGACGTCAACGTCTTCGGCGCGTGCTCGGGCGGCATCACGCTGTCGGCGCTGCTCGGCTACCTCGCCGCCGGCCGCGAGCGGAAGATCCATTCCGCGACGCTCGCGGTCTGCGTTCTCGACACTGCCAGCGATGCGCGATTCGACGGCCGGGCTGTTCACGACGCCGGCGACGATCGCGGCCGCGAAGTCCGCCTCGCGCAAGCGCGGCGTGCCTCGAAGGCGCCGAGCTGGCACGCGTGTTCGCCTGGATGCGGCCGAACGATCTCGTCTGGAACTACCACGTCAACAACTACCTGCTCGGCAACGAGCCGCCGGCGCACGACATCCTGTTCTGGAACAGCGACACCACGCGGCTGCCGGCGCGGCTGCACGCGGACTTCCTCGATCTCATCGCGAGCGAACCCGTTTCCGCGCTCGCGCAAGCTTCGCGTCCGCAACCGCACGATCGACCTTCGCGGACGTCGGGATCGACACCTACGTCGTCGGCGGCCTCACCGACCACATCACGACGTGGCAGGGCGTCTACCGGACGGCGCAGCTCTACGGCGGCCGCCGCAGCACGTTCGTGCTTGCGAACGGCGGTCACGTCCAGAGCCTGATCAACCCGCCGGGCAACAAGCGGTCGTGGTTCGTCACGGCGCCGGCGCGCGCGGCGACGGCCGAAGGCTGGCTCGCACGGCAGGCAGAAGAGCGGAAGGATCGTGGTGGCCGCACTGGCGTGCGTGGCTGCAGGCGCGCGCGGGCAAGCGCGGCGCTGCGCCGAGCGGCGCTGGGCAGCGAGCGGCACCCGCCGCTCAGCCGCGGCGCCCGGCACCTACGTTCTCGAGCGGTAGACCGCGATGCCATCCTCGCCGCTTCAGCCGCATGCGACGCACGCGTCGTGCTCCGCGTCGAGCACTCGCGCGATCGGCGGGCGCCGCATCCGCTACGCGGTGCGCGAGGGCGATCGCGCGCGTCCGCCGCTTCTGTTTCTCAACGGCCTCGGCGCCAACATCGAGTTGGCGGTGCCGTTCGTCGACGCGCTGTCCGAGCCCGACCGTCGTCACGTTCGACGTGCCCGGCGTCGGCGGGTCGCCGACGCCGCCGTCGCCGTATCGGCCCGCGGGCATCGCGCGCCTCGCGGCCGCGCTGCTCGATCACCTCGGCTTCGACGAGGCGGACGTGCTGGGCGTGTCGTGGGGCGGAGCGATCGCGCAGCAGTTCGCGCTCCAGCATCCGTCCGCGCTGCCGCCGACTGATCCTGGCCGCGACGGCGACCGGCGCGCTGATGGTTCCCGGGCCGGCCGTCGGCGCTGGTCGCACTGCATGACGCCGCGGCGCGTACGTCGACGCCGGTCACGCGCGCCGCGTCGCCGGCAACGTCTACGGCGGCGCGTTTCGCGACGATCCGGATCTCGTCTGCGCGCACGTTTCGTCACGTCCGCTTCGCGAGCCGCGGCGGTTATTACCTGCAGCTCGCGGCGACGTTCGGCTGGACGAGCCTGCCGTGGCTGCCGCTCGCTGCGCCAGCCGACGCTCGATCATGGCCGGTGCCGACGACCCGCTGGTTCCGACCGACCAACGCGCGCCTCATGCAATGGCTGATCCCGGACGCGCGGCTCGCGATCGTCGACTGCGGCCACCTTTTTCTCGTCTCGCGCGCCGAGGAGTCGGCGCGCCATCGTGGATGCCTTTCTCACCGAGCGCACCGACGAACGCCCGGCGATCGGCGTCGCACTGACATTCGACCAGCGAGAGCTTTCAGGAGGACCCCATGACTGCATCCACGATTACCCGCACGCAGTCCGGCGCACGACGCGCCGCTGTCGATCGGCAGCATCCTCGACCGCGGCCTCGCCGCTGCGCCCGCGCAGGAGATCGTCTACGGCGATCGGCTGCGCTACACGTACGCGACGCTCGGCGAGCGCGTGCGGCGCCTCGCCTCCGCGCTGCGACGCGCTCGGCGTCGAGCCCGGATCGACGGTCGCGATCATGGACTGGGACAGCCACCGCTATCTCGAATGCTTCTTCGCCGTCCCGATGATGGGCGCGGTCCTCCACACGGTGAACGTGCGGATCTCGCCCGAGCAGGTGCTGTACACGATCAATCACGCGCGCCGACGACGTGATCCTCGTCAACGCCGAGTTCCTGCCGCTGCTGGAAGGCATCCACGCGAAGATACGGCCCGGCGTGAAGCTCGTGCTGATCGACGACGGCGCGCCGACGCCGCAATCGAAGCTCGAGTTCGCCGCCGAGTACGAGGCGATGCTCGCGCGAGCGACGCCGTCGTTCGCGTTCCCGCGATCTCGACGAGGACACGCGGGCGACGACGTTCTACACGACCGGCACGACCGGGCTGCCGAAGGGCGTCTACTACAGCCATCGCCAGCTGGTGCTGCATACGCTCGCGACGTCCGCTGCGCTCGCCAACGCGCCGCACGCGACGTTCACGGCGCGCGACGTCTACATGCCGATCACGCCGATGTTCCACGTTCACGCGTGGGGGCTTTCCGTACGTCGCGACGATGCTCGGCGTCAAGCAGGTCTACCCCGGCCGCTATGTGCCGGACGTGCTGCTCGGGCTCATCGCGCGCGAGCAAGTGACGTTCTCGCATTGCGTGCCGACGATCCTGCAGATGATGCTGGGCAGCCCGGCCGCGGCCGGCACGGACCTCGGCCGATGGAAAGTGATCATCGGCGGCTCGGCGCTGCCGGTGCCGCTCGCCCGCGCCGCTCTCGAGCGCGGCATCGACGTGATCGCCGGCTACGGGATGTCGGAAACCTGTCCGATCCTCACGCTCGCGCATCTGCTGCCGAAGATGCTCGCATGCGCCGGTCGAGGAGAGCGTGCAGTACCGCTGCCGGGCAGGTCGACCGATCCCGTTCGTCCAGTTGCGCATCGTCGACGCGCGAGATGAACGACGTCGCGCACGACGGCGCGAGCCAGGGCGAGATCGTCGTGCGCACGCCGTGGCTGACGCAGGGCTATCTCGGCGAGCCGGAGAAGTCGGAGGACCTGTGGCGCGGCGGCTGGCTGCACACCGGCGACGTCGGCGTGATCGACGCCGACGGCTACGTGAAGATCGTCGACCGCATCAAGGACGTCGTGAAGACCGGCGGCGAATGGGTGTCGTCGCTCGACCTCGAGGACATCATCCTGCGCATGCCCGGCATCGCCGAGGTGGCCGTCGTCGGCATGCCCGACGAGCGCTGGGGCGAGCGTCCGGTCGCGCTCGTGGTGCTGAAGCCGGGACAGGGCGAGCCGCCCTCCGAAGGCGCGATTCGCCTCCACGTCGACGACTACGCGCAACGCGGTGCGATCTCCAAGTACGCGGTGCCGGATCGCGTGCACTTCGTCGACGCCATCCCGAAGACGAGCGTGGGCAAGCTCGACAAGAAGGTGATCCGCGCGAACCTGCAGAGCGACGCCGCGCGCGGTGAGCCGCGCCCGTCGCCGACCGCATCGGAGGACACGATGAGCCAATACCGCGCGCCGCTCGCAGAGATGCAATTCGTCATGACGGAGCTCGCGGGCCTTGACGAGATCGCCGAAATTGCCGGGCTTCGAGGACGCGACACCCGAGACCGGTCGCCGCGATCCTCGAGGAAGCCGACAAGTTCGCGCACCGAAGTTCTCGATCCGCTGAACCGCATCGGGGATCAGCAGGGCGCGCGTCTCGAGGCCGACGGCCGCGTGACGACACCGCCGGGATTCCGCGACGCGTACCGCAAGTTCTGCGAGCTGGGCTGGAACGGCCTCTCGAAGAGCGCCGATTTCGGCGGCCAGGGCATGCCGCAGCTCGTCGCCGCGGCGATCGACGAGATGTGGAACGCGGCGAACATGGCGTTCGAGCTGTGCCCGATGCTCACCAGCGGCGCGATCGAAGCGATCGAGCTCAACGGCTCCGACGCGCTCAAGGAGATCTACCTGCCGAAGATGGTCTCCGGCGAGTGGACGGGCACGATGAACCTGACCGAGCCGCAGGCGGGCTCCGATCTCGCCGCCGTGCGCTCGAAAGCGGTCCGCCAGGCCGACGGAAGCTACGTGATCTCCGGCAACAAGATCTTCATCACGTACGGCGACCACGACTACACCGACAACATCGTCCACCTCGTCCTCGCGCGCACGCCGGATGCGCCGCCGGGCACCAAGGGCATCTCGCTCTTCGTCGTGCCCAAGTTCATCGTGAACGCCGACGGAAGCCTCGGCAGGCGCAACGACGTCGCGTTGCGTGTCGCTCGAGCACAAGCTCGGCATCCACGCGAGCCCGACCGCGGTGCTCGCCTTCGGCGACCACGAAGGCGCGGTGGGCCACATCGTCGGCGAGGAGAACCGCGGCCTCGAGTACATGTTCGTGATGATGAATCTCGCCCGCTTCGGCGTCGGCATGCAGGGCGTCGGGATCGCCGAGCGCGCCTATCAGCGGGCGCGCGACTATGCGCGCGATCGCGTGCAGGGCCGCGTCGCCGGCGCGGCGCGCGACGCCGCCGGCGGCATCATCGGCCACCCGGACGTCCGGCGGATGCTGATGACGATGCGCGCGCACACCGAAGCGGCGCGGGCGCTCGGCTATGTCACCGCGGCGGCGCTCGATCGAGCGCACCGGCATCCCGACGCGGACGTGCGCAAGCGCGAGCTCGCGTTCGCCGAGCTGATGATCCCGATCGTCAAGGGCTGGAACACCGAGATCGCGCAACAGACGGCGCTATCTCGGCGTGCAGGTGCACGGCGGCATGGGCTACATCGAGGAATCGGGCGCCGCGCAGTACGCGCGCGACGCGCGCATCACGACGATCTACGAGGGCACGACCGGCATTCAGGCGAACGACCTGATCGGCCGCAAGATCGCGCGCGACGGCGGCAGAGCGTTGCTCGCCGCGATCGAGAGGATGCGCGGCGTGCAGGAGAAGCTCGCCGCTGCGGGCTCGGACGAGCTCGCCGTCATCGGCAAGCGCGTGCGCGCGGCCGTCGACGCGCTCGCGAGGAGGCAACGCACTGGATCGTCGGGCGCCAGCGCGAGGAGCCGCGTGCCGTCCTCGCCGGCGCGGGACCGTTTCTCGAGCTGGCCGGCACCGTCTGCGGCGGCGTCGAGCTCGGGCGCGGCGCGCTCGCGGCGGCACGGCGACTTGCGGCCGGAGACGGCGATGCCGATTTCCTGCGCGCGAAGATTGCGACGTCGCGTCACTTTGCCGAACACTGCCTGACGAAGCGCTCCGGGGTTGCGCGACACGATCGTCGCCGGCGCGGAAAGCGTGCTTCGCGCTCGCCGAGGCGCAGTTCTGACGGCGCGCGCCGATCAATCCATCGAGGAGCCCGATCACGATGAACGAACATCAGCTGCGCCGACGATCCTGATCGTCCCGGGCCTGCGCGACCACGTGCCGGCGCACTGGCAGACGCTGCCTCGAGCAGAAGCTCGCGAACGCGAAGTCCGTGCCGCGGATGGAGCCGACCAGGACAAGCTGTCGTGCGCGGCGTGGGTTGCCGAGCTCGACAAGTCGCTCGCGGCGATCGCCGGACCCGTGATCCTCGTCGCGCACAGCGCGGGCGTGATGATCGTCGTGCACTGGGCGCAGCGGCATCGGCGACCGATCGTGGGCGCGCTGCTTGCGGCACCTCCCGACTTCGAGTCGCCGCTCCCCGAAGGCTATCCGACGCAGCAGGTCCTGCGCGACAACGGGTGGTTGCCGACGCCGCGCGCCGCGCTGCCGTTCCCGACGATCGTCGCGTGCGAGCACCAACGATCCGCTCGGGCCGTTACGAGCGCATCGAGGCGCTCGCGCGGGCCTGGGGCAGCAAGGTCGTCAATGCTGGGCAACGTCGGCCATCTCAATCCCGCGTCCGGCTACGGCGAATGGCCGCAGGCGGAGGAGTTCATCCGCGAGCTTGCGCACACGAGCACGAGCCCGCGATGACTCAAGCGTCATCGGCAGCAGCGATTGGCCTCCGTGGCGGTTGGCGCGGGCGCGTCCACGAGCACTGGCCGGGGCTTCTGCTCGCCGTCGTCGTCGCGATCGCGTCGGCGTTCATCGCCGATCACCGGGGCGGACCGACGCTGCTCTACGCGCTTCTGCTCGGCATGGCGCTCAATCGCCGTCGCCGCCGAGGGAAGGCGAAAGCCGGCGTCGACTTCGCCGCGCGGCGCATCCTGCGCTTCGGCGTGGCGCTGCTCGGCGCGCGGATCACCGTCGAGCAGATCGGCGGCCTCGGCTGGTACAACGGCGCGCTGATTGCTGGAGGCGTGGTCGTCACGATCGTCGTCGGCTGGGCGCTCGCCCGGACGCTGGGGCTTTCGCGCAGGATCGGCATCCTGACCGGAGGCGCCACGGCGATCTGCGGCGCATCGGCGGCAATTGCGATCGCCGCGGTCCTGCCGCGCAGCGAGACCTCGGAGCGCGAGCTGATCTTCACGATCGCCGGCGTGACCGCGCTCTCGACGATCGCGATGATTCTCTATCCGGTGATCGTCGGATGGGCGGGCCTCGACCCGCACCAGGCCGGCATCTTCCTCGGCGCGACGATCCACGACGTCGCCCAGGTCGTCGGCGCCGGTTACAGCATCTCGTCCGAGGTCGGCGATTACGCGGTGCTCAGCAAGATGCTGCGCGTCGCCTTTCTGCTGCCGGTCGTCATGGTGATTTCGCGTCGTCGTGCGTCACCGCTTCAGTCGCGACGACGTCGAGCGCGGCAAGCGATCCGCTGCTGCCGCCCTTTCTGCTCGCCTTCATCGCCTTCGTCGTCGCCGGAAGCCTCGGCTGGATCCCGAAGCCCGTGGGTGCCGCGCTGAACGAGCTCTCGCGCGCGTGCCTCGTGGTCGCGATCGCCGCCGTCGGCCTCAAGACGTCGCTCGTCGAAATGAAGAAGGTCGGCGCGCGCGCGATCGTTCTCCTGGGTCTCGAAACCGCCTTCCTCGCGGCCGTCGTGCTTGTTGCGCAGAAGCCGTCGCAGAAAGCCGGCGCGTCGATGGTGGCCGATGGGGGCCGGCCACCTCGATCCGAGCGTCAAGACTTCCAGAATTGGCGCGACGCGATGCGCGCGCCCTCGGCCATCGCCGCCATCTTCGCCCACACGACGTCGGGATCGACCGCGGATTGACCGACCCATGTCCCGAAGCCGCAGTCGCTGCCGGCCATGACGTTTTCGCGGCCGACGAGCTTCGCGTAGCGTCCGATCCGTTGCGCGATCAGCTCGGGGTGCTCGACGAAGTTCGACTTGGATTCGATTACGCCCGGAATGAGCACCTTGCCGTCGGGCAGCTTGACCGTCTCGAACAGCGCCCACTCGTGCGCGTGGCGCGGGTTGGCGGCTTCCAGCGCGACCGCGTGCGGCTTGGCCTTGAACACGATGTCGATCACATCGGCGAGCGCGCACGTCGCAGTGGTGGGGTCCCTCGTAGTTTCCCCAGCAAAGATGCATGCGTACTTTTTCTGGTGAAACATTGGCCAGCGCATGGTTCAGCGCTTCGACGTGCAGCTCCGCCTTCTTGCGCCACTCCGGAAGGCTCAGGTCCGCATGCTGGATGTGCCGCCCCATGCCGAGGTCCGGGCAATCGATCTGCAGCATGATGCCGGCTTTCGTGATCGTCTCGTATTCGTGGCGCATGGCCTCCGCGATCGCCGCGAGGTAGGCTTCCTCGGTCGGATAGTGTTCGTTGCGGAAGAAGAGCGACACCACGCCCGGCGACGCCGCCGTCATGAACGCGCCTTCGACCTTGACCTTCGCGAGCGCCGCTTTGAGATGTTCGACGTCGGCCACCACCGCCCCCGGATCGCGGACGCCGATGGGCGCATTGCACGCGGGTGTCTTGCGCCGCGATCGTCCCGGATCGCCGAACACCCGCTTCGCGAGACGAGGAAAATCCGTGAGGTCCTGATACACGAAGGTGTTGCCCTCGCCGCCGAAACCGGTCAGGCGATCCTTGATGTACGTCGCGTAACTCGGCTTGCTCATCTCGCCGTCGTCGATCACGTCGACGCCGGCTTGCGCCTGCTTGCCGACGACCTCCTCGACCGCCAGCGCCACGCGCTCCGCCAGCGCGGCGGCGTCGACCGGCACGCCCTCCTCCTTCGCGAACATCGTCCGGATCAGGTCGTCGGGTCGCGGCAGGCTCCCGGTGTGCGTGGTCAGAAAGCGGTCGATGCTTCGATTCATCGCGAATCTCCAGACGGTGAAACCCGCGTGCGCCGCGGGTGGACGATTCTACTTCGCGCCCGCCGTCCCGTCGGCCCCGGCGTCCGCGCCGAGATAGGCCCGGCGTATGTGCGGCTCGCGCAGAAGCGCCTCGGGAGTGCCGGTCGCGACGATGCAACCCTGCTCCAGGACATAGGCCCGCGCGGCGATGTCGAGGGCCATCGCGACGTTCTGCTCGACGAGCAGCACGGAGACACCCTCGGCGTTCACCCGCTTGATGATGTCGAACATCTCCAGCACGATGACCGGGGCGAGGCCGAGGGAAGGCTCGTCCAGCAGCAGGAGGCGCGGACGCGACATGAGCGCGCGGGCGATCGCCACCATTTGCTGCTGTCCTCCGGACAGCGCTCCCGCCGGGCGATCGAACCAATCGCTCATCGGCCGAAACATCGAAGCGACGCGCTTCAGCGACGATGCGCCTCGTTGCCCGCGCGCGCCGGACCGGTAGCTCCCGAGCTCCAGGTTCTCGCGCACGGTCATCGTGGTGAAGAGGCGGCGGCCCTCCGGCACGATGGCGACACCCTCCGCGCAGAAGCGGCAGGCCGGCAGGTGCGTCACGTCGCGAGAGCCGAGCGTGATCGTGCCCGACGCGGCCCGATGGATGCCGGCGATGACATTGATGAGCGTGGATTTTCCCGCTCCGTTCGGACCGACCACGCAGACGAGCTCTCCGGGGTCGATGCGCAGCGATACATCCCGCAGCGCAACGGCGGCGCCATACCGCACCTCGACCGACCGCAGCTCAAGCATGCGCTTTCCCCAGGAACGCGGTCACGACGTCGCTGCGGCTCATCACGTCGTCGGCCGCGCCTTCCGCGATGACCTGGCCGTGATCGAGCACGACGATGCGGTCCGTCAGCGCCCAGACGGCGCGCATCACGTGCTCGACGAAGACGATCGTCGCGCCGTCGTCGCGAATCCTGCGGATCAGCCCGATCGCGCCGTCGATTTCGGCGGGCGTCAAGCCGGAAAGCACTTCGTCCAGCAGCAGAGACGCGGGCGCGACGCGAGCGCGCGGGCAAGTTCCAGAAACTTCCGCTGGTGCAGGTTGAGGTCTTCCGGCAGCCAATCCGCCTTGTCCGCCAGGTCCGTGAACTCCAGCCAGCGCCGGGCCTCGCGCAATGCGGCGCGGCGATCCAGATGCGCGGCGCCGAACATCGCCGGCACCGCGACGTTGTCGATGACGGTCAGGTGATCGAAGGGCCGCGGGATCTGGTAGGTGCGCGCGACGCCGGCCCGCGCAATCCGGTGCGCGCTCCAATGCACGATGTCCTCGCCCCCGAGGACGAGCGTGCCGCCGTCAGGCCGGTAATGACCGCTGACGAGATTGATGAACGTCGATTTGCCCGACCCATTGGGTCCCAGCAGGCCGAGAATTTCCCCTGCCCGCACGTCGATGTCGACGCCGTCCAATGCGCGCACGCCCCGAAACGCCTTCCGGATGCCGCGCGCCACCAGGATGCGGTCGGCGTCGACTGCGCTTCGACTGGGTACGATCTTCGTCGCCGGCGCTTCATCCCCCACGACGGCCGGAGTCGCCGGCACCTGCACCTTGCGCCGGCGGCGCGCGAGAAGACCGCCGAGCACGCCTTGCGGCATGAACAGGATGACCACGATCAGCACCGCGCCGAAGACCGCCTTGCCGGCGACCGCAAGATCGCTCGCCGTGAACGCATAGAGCAGCGCCGTGATGATCGTAGCGCCGACGGCAGGGCCCGCCCAGTGGCGCGTGCCCCCGAGCACGCTCATCAGCACCACCGTGAGCGGCACCGTAATGGTGAACGTATCGCCCGCCGTCACATAGGAGACGAACAGCGCGTGCATGCCGCCGGCGACGCCGGCGAGACCGCACGACACCGCGAACGCCGCCATCTTGCACTGGAAGGTCGGCACCCCCAGCACTTCCGCGACGTCTTCGTCATCGTGAATCGCGAAGAGCCCGACGCCAAGCCGCGAGCGATAGATGCCGTAAGCGATCGCCAGCGTCGCCAGCGCCGCGGCGAGTCCCATCAGGTAGAACGTGGACGCCGGCGACGGACCCAGCTTCGGAACGGGAACCGCGCTCAAATAGACGCCCGGCCCACCGTCGATCGGCGTATTGAGGACGATCGTGCCGACGACGAACGTGAACGCGAGCGTCACGAGCGCGAAGAGCTCGCCTCGCACGCCCCTGACGCGGAAAACGACGGCGCCCAGCGCCACGCCCATGAGGATCGCCACGATCGCCGCCGCCGGCAACGTCCACAGGAACGGCACATCGAAGCGCGACGCGAGCGTGGCCGTCGTGTACATCCCGGCGCCGAAGAACGCGCCGTGCCCGAAGGAAAAGTAGCCCGAGTATCCGGAGAGGATGTTCCAGGAGGTGGCGAGGACGATCCAGTGGAAAACGAGGTACAGGAACGACTCGTAGAAGAGCGGCAGCCCGAGCAGAGGAAACGTCGCCAGCACGCCGCCCACGATCAGCATCGCGGCGTAGACCCTCGTCACTGGAGTTTGCCGGGCCGGACGAGGAGAACGACGATGAGCAGCGAGAACGACACCAGCGGCGCCCACGACGGCGAGGTCAGCGCCATCGTCACCGACTCGCTCACGCCGATGACGATGCCGGCGACGAGAGGTCCGAGCGGGCGCCCCAGCCCGCCCATCATCACCGCGGCGAAGACGACGCCGATCCACGCATAGATCTGCGCCGGAGCAAGCGTGTAGCTCAACGCGATGCACACGCCGGCCACGCCCGCGAGCGCGGCGCAGACGCCGGAAAGCAGCAGGGAGAGCGCCTGCCGGTTCACGCCGAAGGCGACCGCGATGGGACCATCCTCGGCCGCCGCGCGCAGCGCCTTGCCGACGTCGGTATAGCGCAGGCCCGACCAGATCGCGAGCGACAGGACCACCGACAACGCCAGCGTCAGGAGCTCCGGCGCGGGAACGTACAGGAACCCGATGCGAAACTTGGCGTTCCCGTATACCGACTCCAGGCGCCGGAAATCCGCCGTCCAGATCCACTGGATCAGCGACTCGACGATGACCGTCAACCCGAACGTCACGAGGAGCGAGTTGAAGGCGCTGATGTCGAAGCGGGCAAAGACCCACTGCAGCGCGACACCGAGCACGAAGAACGCGGGCACGATCAGCGCCAGCGTCAGGAGCGGATCGACGCCTCCGACTGTCGAGAGCTGATAACAAACGATACGCGGCGAGGAACGCGAGCGCAAAATGCGCCAGGTTGATCTGGCGCAGGAGCCTCCACGACAGGCTGAGACCGAGCCCCAGGAGCCCGTAGAGGGCCCCGATGAACACTCCCGAGAGCGCCGATTGCGCGAGGAGCGAAAGGCTCGGGAGCCCCATCGCGCGACTACTTCGTCATCAGCGTGGCGCCGGGCGCCGCGGCACTCTTCGGCCAGACGGTGACCCAGCGGCCGTTCTGCACCTGCTTCACCACCATCAGGTCGTCGCCGTAGTTGCTCGGCCCGTCGAAGCGCAGCTTGCCCTGGATCGTATCGACGCGATTCTTCCGCAGCCATTCCGCGAGCACCTTGTCGTCGAGGCTCTTCGTTGCGGTGACCGCGGCATCGAGCACCTGCCACGCCGAATACGACGCCGCGGCCTGCGTCTCGACGCCGGTGTAGGGAAGCCCGGCCTTGGCGGCCCGCTCGTTGAAGAGCTTCACGAACTCGGCCGCACCCGGATTGTTGAGGTAAGGTTGATTCTCCTCGAAGATCGTGGCCGCCAGCGCATTCTTGCCCTCGGGCGCCTGCGCCATCGGGCCGGGCGCCGGGTACATGTAGAAGTGCAGCGGCGGCGTGTAGTCGATCTTCTTCATCGCGTCGAGCAACTGGTTGCCCTCGAGCCCGATCGCGCCTACCCACACGAAATCGGGATTCGCATCCTTCACGCGCGCCGCGATGGCGCCGAAATCGCGGTTGCCGAAGTCCCATTCCAGGAACACGACCTCCTGCAGGCCGCGCTTCTTCGCCACTTCACGCGCGCCGAGCGACATGAAGTGGACCGAAGGAAACTTGCTCGTGACGATCGCGATGGTCTTCGGCGGCTTCGGCGTCGCGGCGAGCGCATCGAGCAGCGTATTCGGGAACGTCGCGGCAGGGTCGGCTCCCAGCGACCACGTCGGAAAGTGCGCGTCGTATTTGGCGAGGCTCGGAATGCCGAAGGTGTGGTGGATGAGGATCTTGTTGTAGCGTTGCGCGACGCCCATCGCGGAAAGGATCGCGCCGGTCGCGTACGGCCCCATCAGCAAGTCGACCTTGTCGACCGTGATGAGCTGCTCGTACAGCGTGCGCGCGAGCTCGGGCTTCGACTGGTCGTCCTTGACGATCCACTCGACCGGGCGGCCCAGCAGACCGTTCTTCTTGTTGATCTGCTCGACGTAGATTTCGCCGACGAGCTGATGGACGAGCGCCGTCGACGCGAGCGGCCCGGTGAGCGCGAGCGTGCTGCCGATGCGGATCGGCGGACCCGAGGGTGCGCCCGACGCAGAGCCGACCGCGACGGCGATGGCGCCCACGAGCGCGAAGAAGACCGCGGCAACATGGCGAACAGTGCGATTCATGATGGTCTCCTGGCGGTCTCGTGATTGATGATGAAGTCATCCGGGACGGGCGGTCCCCAGACATAGAAGGAATCCTCCGGCGGATGATCCTTGGCTTGCCAGTCGATCGTCGCCGGAATGAAATCGATGTCGTACGAATATTCGGCGAAGCTGCCCCACGGATCGCGAATGTAACGGAAATAGTTGGACCCGAGCACATGGCGCCCCACGCCCCAGCCGTGCGCGTGGCCGCGGTCGATCATCTGCTGCATCCCGAGACCGACCTCGTCGAACGTCGCGACGTCCCAGCTCGAGTGATGCAATCCGGGGCCGTCCGACTTGGCGAAGGCGATCAGGTGATGGTCGCTGGCATGCGCGCCATGCAGGAAGGCGATGATCTCGCCGGAGTGATCGGACAGGCGCAGCCCGAGCGTGTCCGAATAGAACCGCACCGATCGCGGCACGTCGGAGCTGAACAGCAGGATGTGCGAAAGCCGCCGCGGCCGGACCGTGCCGGCCTTGGAGCGCGACGGCGCGGCGCCGCTCCCCACCCTGGGCGCGCCAGCGGTCGCGACGGCCTTTTCCACCGGGGTCACCTTGCGCGAGACGACGAGCTGCACCGGCGTGCCGTCGGGATCGGCGAACCACGTCCCGTCCTCGTCCGCCAAGGGATGCGGCTTGGTCCTTTCGACGCCCAGCGCGTTGACGCGTTCCGCGATCCGGTCATAGTCGTCCGCATAGGCGCCGAAGCTCACGTATTGCAGGCGCTTCGGTCCGGGCGCCTCGTAGATCGAGCCCCAGCGATGCTCGAAGCCGAACGGTGCGAAGATCGAGGCGTCCGCCCTGTCGTCGCACATCGAGGCCGAAATCCGCATAGAAAGCGGACGCGACATCGAGATCGGGAACCGTGAAGACGAAGCGATGCAACGAATGCACCGCCACGGCGCCTTCGCGGCGCGGCGCGGACCTGGCTGCTGCTTCCATAGCTCTTCCTTCGCTCTCTGTTGCCGCTACGCCTGCCGCTGGAGGCTCGCATCCACGACCGTGAGCGCCGTCATGTTGACGATCCGGCGCACGGTGGCCGAAGGCGTGAGAATGTGCACCGGTTTCGCGACGCCGAGCAGGATCGGTCCGAGCGTCACGCCGCCGCCACAGGCGACCTTCAGCAGGTTGAACGCGATGTTGGCGGCGTCCGCCGTCGGCATTATCAGCAGATTCGCCTCGCCCTTCAACCTCGAGAACGGGAACGCGCGCATCCGCACTTCCTCGTCCAGCGCCGCGTCGCCGTGCATCTCGCCTTCGACCTCGAGCTCGGGATTCATCCCGTTGATGAGCGCGAGCGCCGCCTGCATTTTCTTCGCCTGCGGATGCTCGCTGCTGCCGAAGCTCGAGTGCGAGAGCAGCGCGACCTTCGGCGTGATGCCGAAGCGGCGGATCTCGTCCGCGGCGAGCAGCGTGATCTCGGCGATCTCCTCGGCCGTGGGATCGATGTTGACGTAGGTGTCGGCGATGAACACGCGTCCGGTTCGGGAGCATCAGCGCATTCATCGCCGCGCAGACCTTGCTGCCCGCGGCGCATGCCGAGCACCTGCTCGACGTAGGTGAGGTGCAGCGCGTGGGTGCCGAACGTGCCGCAGAGCATCCCGTCGGCCTCGCCCATGTGGATCATCATCGCGCCGATCAGCGTGAGCCGCCGCCGCATCTCGATCTTCGCGTACTGCTGCGACACGCCCTTGCGCGCCGTGAGCGCGTAGTACTCCGTCCAGTAGGCGCGGTAACGCGGATCCGGCTCGGGATTGACGACCTGAAAGTCCGTGCCCGGCCGGATGCGCAATCCGAGCTTCTCGACCTGGCGCTGGAGCACCGCGGGCCGACCGACGACGAATCGGGCGGGCAAGGCCCTCGTCGATCACGATCTGCACGGCGCGCAGCACGCGCTCGTCCTCGCCTTCGGCAAAGACGATCCGCTTCGGATCCTTCTTGGCCGCGGCGAAGATCGGCTTCATCAGCAAGCCGGAGGTGATAGACGAACTGCAGCAGCCGCTCGCGATACGCCGCGAGATCCGGGATCGGGCGGGTGGCCACGCCCGAGTCCATCGCCGCCTTGGCGACCGCGGGCGCGATCATCACGATGAGCCGCGGATCGAAGGGCTTCGGGATCAGGTACTCGGGACCGAAGTGCAGATCCTGCTCGCCGTACGCGTTGGCGACGATGTCCGACTGCTCCGCCATCGCGAGGTCGGCGAGCGCCCGCACCGTCGCGAGCTTCATCGCCTCGTTCACCGTCGTGGCCCCGACGTCGAGCGCGCCGCGGAAGATGAACGGAAAGCACAGCACGTTGTTGACCTGGTTCGGAAAGTCGGAGCGCCCGGTCGCGATGACGGCGTCGGGCCGCGCCGCCTTGGCGATGTCCGGCATGATCTCGGGCTCGGGATTGGCGAGCGCCAGGATGAGCGGCTTGTCCGCCATCCGCGCGAGCCACTCGGGATGGCAGCACCTTCGCCGCCGAGAGGCCGAGAAAGACGTCGGCGCCGGGCAGGATGTCGGCGAGCTTCCGCGCGCTCGGTCGGCTGCGCATAGCGCGCCTTGTTGTCGTCCATCTCCTCGCGCCGGCCGCGGTAGACGACGCCCGGCGATGTCGGCGACCCAGATGTTCTGCTGCGGTATGCCGAGCGAGCACCAGGAGGTCGAGGCACGCGAGCGCCGCGGCGCCGGCGCCCGAGCAGACGAGCTTGACGTCCTTCAGCTCCTTGCCGACGACGCGCAGGCCGTTCGTGATCGCGGCGCCGACGATGATCGCCGTGCCGTGCTGGTCGTCGTGGAACACCGGGATCTTGAGGCGCTCGCGCAGCTTGCGCTCGACGTAGAAGCATTCCGGCGCCTTGATGTCCTCGAGATTGATGCCGCCGAACGTCGGCTCGAGCGCGGCGATGATGTCGACCAGCTTGTCCGGGTCGCGCTCGTCGATCTCGATGTCGAAGCAGTCGATGCCGGCGAACTTCTTGAACAGGACGGCCTTGCCCTCCATGACCGGCTTGGCGGCGAGCGGTCCGATCGCGCCCAGGCCCAGCACCGCCGTGCCGTTGGTGACGACGCCGACCAGGTTGCCGCGCGCGGTCAGGTTGCGCGCCTCGGCCGGGATCGCGGACGATCTCGTCGCACGCTGCCGCCACGCCCGGGGTGTAGGCGAGCGCGAGGTCGCGCTGGTTGGTGAGCTGCTTGGTCGGCTGGACCGAGATCTTTCCCGGCGGGAATTGCCGGTGATACTCGAGCGAGGCGGCGCGAATTTCCCTTGTCCGGCATGGGAGGCTCCCGGCGGGATGGGCGAGTGCCATGATAGCAAGCCCGCTCAGGGCGTCTGTCGGAGAGGCCTCCGGGTTGATGCGCGCAAAGGCTCGCGAGGGGCGTCGGCTATAATTGCCCTGGATTTTCCGCTTCCGGGTGGTGCGTCAGTTCGACCCGACCCGAATGCCGCCGTCCCGCGACTTGGCCCCGAACCGGACCTTTCATGCTGGAAGCGCAGAAACTCGCCGCGCGTCGTGGTTTTTCGAGACTTTTCACCGGGCGTTTCGTTTCGCGTCGATGCCGGGCGAGGCCCTGGTCGTGACGGGCGCGCAACGGCACGGGCAAGACCACGCTCCTGCGCATGCTCGCCGGCCTGTCCGCCCCCGAGTCCGGCGAGATCCGCTGGCAGGGCAGCAGGGTCGGGCCTCTCGACGCCGCGCTCCGCGCGTCGATCGCCTTCGCGCGGGCACCTGCCGTCGCTCAAGGACGAGCTCACCGCCGAGGAGAATCTCGCCTCGCTCGTCGCGCTCGAAGGAGCGGCGGCTGTCGCGGCAGGCCATCGGCGACGCGCTCGACAACGTCGCGCTGTCGCGCCAGCGGGCGCTTCCCGGCGCGTGTGCTTTCGCAGGGCCAGCGCCGGCGCATCGGGCTCGCGCGACTGTCGCTCGTTTCGCGCCCGCTGTGGCTCCTGGACGAGCCGCTGGCCGCGCTCGACGCCGCCGGCGCCGAACTCCTGGCGCGCCTTCTGGCGCGGCCACCTCGCCAAAGGCGGCAGCTCGCCGTGGCGGCGACGCACGCGCCGCTCGGCCTTGCGGGTCGCGCGTGTCGGCGCTCGTCGCTCGGCGCTGACGCGGATGACGCCAGCCGCTGCCGCCCTCGCGCCGTAGCCGCGCGGACACCGCGTCTGGCCCGCGATCCGCTGGGCGGTCGCGCGGGACCTCAAGCTCGCGTTCCGCTCGCGGGCGGAACTCTGGCGTGCAATTGCTTTTCTACGTGATCGTGGCTTCGCTCTTTCCGCTCGCGACGACACCCGAGCGCAGCACGCTCGCCCTCATCGGACCGGGAGTGCTGTGGGTGGCGGCGTTGCTCGCCTCGCTCCTGTCGCTGCCGCGTCTCTTCGCGGGCGATTACGCCGACGGCACGCTCGAGCAGATCGCGCTGTCGCCCGTACCCGCTCGTGGCGCTCGTCTCCGGCAAGATCATCGCGCACTGGCTGACGACCGGCCTGCCGGTCGTGCTGCTCGCGCCGCTCGCTCGGCCTCCAGTACGCGATGGAAGGCGAAGCGCTCGCCGTGCTCGCCGCCGCGCTCCTCATCGGCACGCCGATCCTGTCGCTGCTGGGCGCCATCGGCGCCGCGCTCACGCTCGGCCTTGCGCGCGAGCGGGAGCCTGCTCGCGCTGCTGATCCTGCCGCTTGTACGTTCCGGTGCTGATCTTCGGCGCCGGGCGCGGTGGATGCCGCGCGCACGGGACTTGGCGCGTCCGCGCATCTGTCGCTGCTCGGCGCGGGATTGCTCGTCGCGTGCGTCGGCGCGCCGTTCGCCGCCGCGTCCGCCGTGCGGATCGCGCTCGACTGAAGCACTGAACGCCATGGCGACCCACTTGGTTCCAAGTTCTGCGTCGCCTGCCGACGTTCTCACCCGCTCGCGCGGGAAGCTGATTCCCGTGGTTCGCCGTGAGCGGCGGCGGTGCTCGCCATCGTCGGACTCGTCGATCGGGCTCGTCGCCGCGCCGACGGATGCCCAGCAGGGCGATGCCTACCGGATCATCTTCATCCACGTGCCCGCGGCATGGATGAGCATGTTCCTCTATGTCGTGATGGCGCTGCTGGAGCGCGGCGGCGCTCGGCTTCAACACGCGGCTCTCCGCGATGATGGCGCAGGCGATCGCGCCGACGGGCGCGCGTGATGACGTTCATCGCGCTGTGGACGGGCGCGTTCTGGGGCCGGCCCACGTGGGGAACCTACTGGGCGTGGGACGCGCGGATGACGTCCGAGCTGATCCTGCTCTTCCTCTATCTCGGCGTCATCGCGCTGCGCAACGCCATCGACGATCCGCGGCGCGCCGATCGCGCATGCGGCGGTGCTGGCGCTGACGGGCGTGGTGAACATCCCGATCATCTACTTCTCCGTCCACTGGTGGAATACGCTGCACCAGGGATCGTCGGTCAGCCTGACCAAGGCGCCGGCGATGGCGGCGATCATGCTGACGCGGCATGCTGATCATGTCGTTCGCCGCGTGGTTCTACGCCATCGCCGTCTCGCTCGCCCGCGTGCGCACGATCATGCTCGAGCGCGAGCGCGGCGCCGCCTGGGTCGCGACGTTGCGGAGGTGCGGAACGCATGAGCGCGGGCATCGACATTGCGGCCACCGTCAAGGAGCGCCGACGTGAGCGATTCTTCGCGATGAACGGATACGGCTTCTACGTGCTGGAGCGCGTATGGCGTGACGGCGTTGGCGCTGGTCGTCGAGCTCTACGCGCTGCGTGCGCGCCGCAGGGCGGTGCTCGCAGGAAGCCCGTCTCGCGCGACCTGAACGACTCGAGCCGTCATCCGGGAGCGGCCGAATGAAGCCGCGCCATCGCCGCTTTGCTGTGGATCGGCGCCGGCGTGCTGCTGCTCGCGCGCCGCGGTCGGCCTCGTGCTGAACGCGTTCCAGTCGAATCTCGTCTTCTTCTTCTCGCCCACCGACGTCGCCGAGCACCGCGCTCCGCAGGACCGCGCGTTCCGCATCGGCGGGCATGGTCGTGGAGAAGAGCCTCGACGCGCGGCTCCGACGGCCTCACCGTGCGCTTCAGGGTCACCGACACCGGCGCAGACCATCCCGTCGTCTACACCGGCATCCTTCCCGACCTCTTCAAGGAGGGCAAGGGCGTCGTCGCGCAGGGCAGGATCGGCCCGGACGGCGTGTTTCAGCGCGACTGAAGTGCTGGCGAAGCACGACGAGAACTACATGCCGCCCGAGGCCGCCGCCGCCGTCGACCAGGCGCGAGCGCGCGCGGCGATGGACAAGGCCGCCAAGACCCTGAAGCCATGACGCGAAGGACGCGCCGATGATTCCCGAGCTCGGACATTTCGCGCTGATCCTCGCGCTGCTGCTCGCGGCGCTGCTCGCGCACGCTGCCGCTCGCCGGCGCGCAGCGCGGCATCGGCGTGTGGATGGCGCTCGCGCGGCCGCTCGCGGCGGCTCAGTTCCTGTTCATCGCGTTCGCGTTCGGCTGCCTCGCGTACTCGTTCGTCGCCAACGACTTCTCGGTGCTGAACGTCGCGACCAACTCCAACTCGCGGCTTCCGCTCCAATACCGGATCGCCGCGACGTGGGGCTCGCACGAGGGCTCGATGCTGCTGTGGGTGTTGATGCTGGGCGGATGGACGATGGCGGTCGCGCTCAAGAGCCGCCACCTGCCCGACGAGATGGTCGCGCGCGTCGCTGGGCGTCATGGGACTCATCGCGCTTCGGCTTCCTGCTGTTCCTGCTGCTCACGTCCAACCCTTTCGACCGGCTGTTTCCGCCGGCCCGCCGACGGCCGCGACTCTGAATCCGCTGCTGCAGGATCCGGGCATGGTGTTCCATCCGCCGCTCCTCTACATGGGCTATGTCGGATTCTCGGTCGCGCTTCGCGTTCGCGATCGCCGCGCTGATCGGCGGCCGGCTCGACGCGACGTGGGCGCGCTGGTCGCGGCCATGGACCACGCTCGCGTGGAGCTTTCTCACCGGCGGCATCATGCTCGGCAGCGCGTGGGCGTACTACGAGCTCGGCTGGGGCGGCTGGTGGTTCTGGGATCCGGTCGAGAACGCCTCGTTCATGCCGTGGCTCGTCGGCACCGCGCTGATTCATTCGCTCGCGGTCACCGAAAAGCGCGGCACGTTCAAGGCGTGGACGGTGCTGCTCGCGATCTGCGCATTCTCGCTCTCGCTGCTCGGCACGTTCCTCGTTCGCTCCGGCGTGCTCACGTCGGTGCACGCGTTCGCCACCGATCCGCGCCGCGGCGTGTTCATCCTCGCGTTCCTGGCGCTCGTCATCGGCGGCTCGCTCGTGCTCTTCGCCATGCGGGCGCCGAAGGTCGGCGGCGGCGGCCGCTTCGATGCCATTTCGCGCGAGACGATGCTGCTCGCCAACAACGTGCTGCTGATCGCCGCCGCGGGCTCGGTGCTGCTCGGCACGCTCTATCCGCTGTTCCTCGATGCGCTCAATCTCGGCAAGATCTCCGTCGGCCCGCCGTATTTCGACACGGTGTTCGTGCCGCTGATGACGCCGCTCGTCTTCCTGATGGGCGTCGGACCGCTCGCCCGGTGGAAGCAGGCAACGCGTGCCCGACCTGTGGCAGCGGGTGCAGCTGGGCGCTGGCGGTCGAGCGTCGTCACGGCGCTCGTCTGCTGCCGCTCGTCGCCGGCAAGTGGACGCCGATGGTGAGCTTCGGCTTCCTGCTCGCGGCGTGGATCGTCGACGACGACCGTCGTCAACGTGCTGCGAGCGCGGACGCGGCGTGCGCGGCGGCGTCGTCGCGTCACCTCGACGCGGCAGCCGCAGGAGCTACTGGGGAATGGTCGTCGCGCATCTCGGCATCGCCGTCTTCATCATCGGCGTGACGATGGTCAAGGGCTACGAGACCGAGCGCGACGTGCGGATGGCGATCGGCGACACCGTCACCGTCGGCGGCTTCACGTTGCGCTTCGACGGCACGACCGACACCGCGTGGCCCGAATTACCGCGCGCGCGCGGGGCGCTTTCGACGTGAGCCGGAACGGCCAGCACGTGACGACGCAAGTATCCGGAGAAGCGCGTCTACGACGCGAGCGGGATGCCGATGACCGAGGCAGCCATCGAGAACATGCTCACCGGCGACCTCTACGTCTCGCTCGGCGAGCCCGTCGACGGCGGCGCGCTGGAGCGTGCGCGTCTACCACAAGCCTTTCGTCACGTGGATCTGGGCCGGCTGCCTCATGATGGCGCTGGGCGGATTGCTCGCGCTTTCCGATCGCCGCTACCGCACCGCGACAGCGGCGCGAGCCGGCGCGGCTGCGCGGCGCGACGGCGCAGCCCGCTAGGAGCTCCACCCGATGAGCAAGAAGCGGCTCGATACCGCTCGGCATCTTTCTCGTGCTGTGCGGGTTCCTGCTGGTCGGGCTCTGGCGCGATCCGCGCGAGGTGCCGTCGCCGCTGATCGGCAAACCGGCGCCGCCGTTCACGCTCGCGCAGCTGCACGAACCGGCGAAAACGCTCGGCCCCGCGGATCTCAAAGGGCAGGTCTGGCTGCTCAACGTGTGGGCGTCGTGGTGCGTGTCGTGCCGCGACGAGCATCCGCTGCTGGTCGAGCTCGAGCAAGCGCGAAGATCGTGCCGATCGTCGGCCTCGACTACAAGGACGAGTCCGCCGCCGGCAAGCGCTGGCTTGCCGACAACGGCGATCCGTACACCGTGTCGGTCGTCGACGGCGACGGACGCGTCGGCATCGACTGGGGCGTCTACGGCGTGCCCGAGACGTTCGTCGATCGACAAGGCGGGAGCGATCCGCTACAAGCAGATCGGACCGCTCACCGCGGAAGCGCTCGAGAAGAAGATCGTGCCGCTCATCCGCGAGCTGCAGAAATCATGATTTGCGTCCGTTCGCTGATTTCGATGGCAGCGATCGCCGCCTTCGCGTGGAGCGCGTCGTGCTCGCGGCGGAAGCCACACCCACCGAAAAGGATGCGCTCGTCGCGGCGCGCGCCGTGCGGCTCTCCGAAAAGCTCCGCTGTCTCGTCTGCCAGAACCAGACCATCGCGGATTCCAACGCCGAGCTCGCGCAGGACCTGCGCCGGCAGATTCGCGAGCAGATCGCCGCCGGCAAGACGCGACGACGAGATCATCGCCTACATGGTCGCCCGTTACGGCGACTTCGTGCTCGTACCAGCCGCCGGTCAAGTCCACGACGATGCTGCTGTGGGCGGGCCCGGCGCTGCTGCTCGTCGCGGGATTCGCGGGCCTCGTTCATCTGGTGCGCGCGCGACGCGCCGAGCCCGAAGCGCCGCCGCTCACCGACGACGAGCGCGATCGCGCGGCACGGCTTCTCGGCGGCGACGGCGGAAAGGATCTCGCGTGACGCTGTTCGTCCTCGATCGCCGTCGCGAATGGTGGCCATTGCCCTCGCCTGCGGTGCTGGTCCCGCTGTTGCGCGGCAGCGCGCCTGGCGTCCCGCGCGAAGCGGTCCAATGTGGCGATTCCTGCGCGACCAGCTGCGCGAGCTCGACGCCGATCTCGCCGCCGGCACGATGCCGCGCGATCGCTACGAGCAGGCGAAGCAGGAGCTCCTGCAGCGGGCGCTCGAAGAGTCGACGAGCGTCGACGCTGCCGCGCGCGAGAGCCCTCGCAATCGGCGGCGTGGACGGCGGCGATCCTCGGCAGCGCCATTCCCATCGCTGCGCTGCTGCTTTATCGTCGGGCTGGGAAACCACGACGCATTCGCGCCGCTTGCCGCGCGAGGCAAAGGCGACGGGCGAGCACAAGGTCACGCGGCAGCGAAGTCGAGGCGCTGGCGGAGAAGCTCGCGGCGCGGCTGCAGAACGAGCCGTCGAATGTCGACGGGTGGGTGATGCTCGCGCGCACGTACCAGGCGCTCGACCGCAATGAGGAGTCCGCGCGCGCGTTCGACCGCGCCGCTGCGCTCCTTCCCGACAACGCCGATCTGCTCGCCGACTACGCCGACTTGCTCGGCGACCATCGACGGCGGCTTCCGCGACAAATCGATCCAGCTCATCGAGCAGCGCGCTCAAGGCCGATCCCACGCATTGAAAGCGCTGGCGCTCGCCGGCACGGCGGCGTTCAATCGCAAGGACTACAAGACCGCGGTCGCGTACTGGGAACGGATGAAGGCGACCGTGCCGCCGACGTCTCCGCTCGCGGGATCGATCGATGCGAGCATCGCCGAGGCGCGCGAGCTGGGCGGCCTGAAGGTCGCGGCGGCGCCGGCGGCGTCCCCTGCCCGCAACTCCGGCCGCGACCCTCAGCCGCAAGCTCCCGCGCCGGCGGGCGCGAAGATCGCGGGAACGGTGCAGCTTGCGCCGCGCGCTCGCGAGCAAAGTTTCGCCGACTGACACCGTCTACATTTTCGCCCGCGCGGTCGACGGGCCGCGGATGCCGCTCGCTATCCTGAAGAAGCAGGCGAAGGATCTTGCCGGTCACCTTTGCGCTCGACGACTCGATGGCGATGACGCCCGATCTCGCGCTGTCGAACTTCCCGTCGGTCATCGTGGGCGCGCGCGTGTCGAAGTCGGGAAGCGCGACGCCGCAGAGCGGAGACCTGGAAGGCCTGTCGTCCGCGGTCAAGCTCGGCGCGACGGGTCTCGCCGTCGTCATCGACCGCACGCTGCCCTGAGCGCGCCGGCAAGCGACGCCGTCCGATGAGCATGCCGGGCAGCACCGATGTCGACGTCGCGATCGTCGGCGCCGGCGTGTCGGGGCTGGTGACGGCATTCGAATTGCAGCGGCGCGGCGCTGACGATCGAGGTGCTCGAGTCGGAAAGCCGCGCCGGGCGGCGTGATCGGCACGATGCATCGCGACGGCGCGCTTTACGAGACCGGCCCGAACAGCGTGCTCCGATTCGACGCCGCTCGTCACCGAGCTCCTCGATGCGCTTCACATCCGCGGCGAGCGCATCGAGACCAGCGCGCGTCGCGGCGACCCGTTACATCGTCCGCGAAGGACGGCTGGTGCCGCTGCCGACCGTCGCCCGGCGCGTTCTTCATGAGTCCCGCGTTTTCGCCGGGCGCCAAGTTCCGCTTGTGGCGCGAGCCCTTCATCGCACCGGCGCCCGCCGACGTCGAAGAATCGGTTGCCGCCTTCGCTCCCGCCGGCTTGGCGCCGAGATTCTCGACTACGCGGTCGACCCTTCGTCGCCGGCGTCTACGCGGGCGACCCGGACGCGGATCTCGCTCGCCGCCGCGTTTCCGCGCATCCATGCGCTCGAGCAGAAGTACGGCAGCATCATTCGCGGTCAGGTCAGTGCGGCGAGGAACGCCGGCAGAACGCGCGGAAGGGCGGCGCCGCGGGCGGCAGCTTCTCCTTCCGCAACGGCATGCAGACATTGACCGACGCGCTCGCGCGTGCGGTCGGCCGCGTCACGCACGGCGCGAACGTCGAGCGGATGGGGCGATCCGACGATGGCCGATGGATCCTGACCGGCACCCGGCACGGAGATCCCCTGGTCCGGCGGGCGAAGAGCGTCGTGCTTGCGGTTCCGGCGCACGTGGCGGCCACCGCTCGTGCGCGGGCTTGCGCCGGCATGCGGCGCAGGAGCTCGCCGCGATACCGTACGCGCCGCTCGCCATCGTCGCCACCGCCTATCAGGTCGCGCCGACGTCGCGCATCTCGCTCGAGGGATTCGGCTTTCTCGTCCCGAAGCGGGAACAGCGAAAAATCCCGGGGTCGCTCTTTTCGAGCAGCATGTTCGAGGGCCGCGCGCCCGCGGACACTGCGCTCATCACGTCATTCGTCGGCGGCATGCGCCATCCCGAGCTGGCTGCAATACCCGATGCCGAGCTCACGGCGGTCGTGCATGGCGAGCTTCAGGCGCTCATCGGCGCCAAAGCGGACGCGCTGTGGACCGCGATCACCCGCTGGCGCCACGCGATTCCGCAATACCATCTCGGCCATCGCGAGAAGCTCCGCACGGTGGAGGACGCCGAGCGCGCATTGCCCGGGCTCGGGTTCTGCGCCAACTATCGCGGCGGCGTTTCGGTTGGCGATCGCCTCGCAGGCGGCGCGCGCAATGGCGGAAACGATTGCGCGCTTTGTCGGCGCTGCACAGTGAGGAAAGCGGGCGATGCATGGGTGCCTGCGCACAGCGACGCCTCCGGCAGTCCGGACGGGACGAAGCAGGCGTGAGTGCGGGCGGGCCAAGCGGGTTGTGCGCGCGGGATTTCCGTCCTACAACGACCAGCCGCATTTCCAGCAAAGCTCGAACGTCGCGGGATTCTCCTCGCCGCACTTCGCGCAGACGATGGAGCCCGTGCGATTGCGCTCCTCCCGGTAGGTCTCTGAGGGACTTCGTCGGCCCGCGCGCGATCGGCATCGTCGTCGAGCCAGACCTGCGGCTGCGACACCTCGGGCGGAACTTCGCCGACGATGCTCGACATGTGCTCGTTGAAGACATGCGCCTTGATGCCCGCATGCGCCAGCCGATCGACGAGGAGGTAGGCCTCGACGCGGTGCGACGCGATGAATATCCGCTGCATCGTCAATGCCCGGGATGCGTCCCCAGCAAAGCTTCCACCAGGCGCTCGAGCAATGTCGCGAGCAGCGCCGCGCGCTTCGCGTCCCACGGGTACGGCGGCGACTCGTCCATGTAGCACGCCTGCGCGGTCTCGAGCTGGAGGGCGTGGACGCCGCGGGCCGGGACCCCGTAGTGGCGGGTGACGTAGCCTCCCTTGAAGCGGCCGTTGACGATGGAGGAGAATCCCGCGGCGCCGGCGAGCACCAGCGCCGCTGCGTGCTGGAACGCCGGCGCGCAACTCGCGCCATCGGCGGTGCCGAGGTTCAAATCGGGCAGGCGTCCCGCGAAGAACCGCGGGACCTCGCTGCGGATCGAATGGCCGTCGAGCAGGATCGCGTGACCGTGACGGGCGCGCACGCGCTCGATCTCCGCCGCGAGCGTGCGCATGGTAGGGAACGAAATACTCGGCGCGGCGCGCCGCAACTTCGGCAGGCGCGGGAACATCGCCTGCGGCATAGATCGCCTCGTCGGCGAACGTGCGCGTCGGGCAAAGCTCCGTATTGTCGGCACCCGGGTAGAGCGCCCTGCCGCCCGGATCGCGATTGAGGTCGACGACATAGCGCGAATGCGTGGCAACGACGAGCGTAGCCCCCATGCCGCGGGCGAAGCGCGAACAGCTTTTCGACATGCCAGTCCGTGTCCGGGAAGCGCGCGGGCTAGCGGGCGTCAGCGCGCGCCGCGAGGTCGGGCGGGACGTAGGTTCCCGCATGGGGAACATCGATCACGAGCGGCGCATCGCCGCGCTCGATTTCGTGCAGCTTCATGGGCCCCACCAGTGCGCGACGCGTCCGGCGCGAATGATGCGCCCGGCACGCATTGCCCCGATCCGGTAGCAAAGCTCCGCCGGCGACACGATCTCCCACAGCGCGAGGTCGGCGCGCTGCCCGGGCGCAAGCGTGCCGCGATCGGCGAGTCGGAGCGCGCGGGCCGCATGCTTCGTCACCCCCGCGACCGCTTCCTCAGGTGTCAGGCGGAAGAGCGTGCACGCCATGCTGAGCATCAGCGGCAGCGAGGTCGCCGGCGACGTGCCGGGATTGCAGTCCGAGGCGATGGCCATCGGCACGCCCCGCGCGCGCAACGCCGCAATCGGCGGCAAGCGCGTCTCGCGCAGTGCGTAGAAAGCGCCCGGCAGCAGCACGGCGACCGTTCCGGCGCGAGCCATCGCCTCGACGCCCGCGTCGCTCGTGTATTCGACATGGTCGGCCGAGAGCCCGTCGAATTCTGGCCGCGAGCGCCGCGCCGCCGGTGTCCGAGAGCTGGTCGGCATGCAGCTTCACCGGCAGCCCGTGCGCGCGCGCAGCCGTGCAACACGCGCCGCGTCTGCGCCGCGGTGAAGCCAATCGTGTCGCAGAACGCGTCGACGGCATCCGCGAGCCCCGACGCAGCGGCTGCCGGAATGATCTCGTCGCAGACGAGGTCGATGTAGTCGTCGGCGCGTCCGGAATACTCCGAGGGCAGCGCATGCGCCGCGAGCAGCGTGGTCCGCACGTCGACTCCGAGGTCCGCCGCGATCGCGCCGCGCCGCGCTGAGCTGCCGCAACTCGTTCTTCGTGTCGAGTCCGTAGCCGGACTTGATCTCGACGGTCGTCGCGCCCTCGTCCGCGAGGGCTGCGAGTCGCGGCAGGCTCGCGCCGACCAGCTCTTCGTCGGTGGCGGCGCGGGTAGCCCGCACGGTGGCCTTGATGCCGCCGCCCGCCTCCGCAATCTCCGTGTACGTGGCGCCGTTCAGGCGCGCCTCGAACTCGTCGACGCGACTTCCGGCATAGACGAGGTGCGTGTGGCAATCGATGAGCCCGGGCGTCACCCACGCGCCGCGCGCGTCGAGCGATCGGCCCGCCGACGTGCCGGGCGGCAGGTCGCGCTCGGCGCCCACCCAGGCGATCTTGTCGCCGGCGATGCCGACGGCGCCGTCGCGGATCGCGCCGTAGGGCCGGTCGCCCGCCATCGTCGCGACGATGCGCGCCGGTGATGCAGAACGTCGAACGTCGATTCGCCATGATCGTCGAGCCGCGAGGCACGCGCGATAGCGCGCGAAGCATGGCTTCTTCGTCGCGATGATGGCCGTCGCGCACGACCCATCGTCCCGCCGACCATCACGTCGCGCACCGGCGCGCGGCACGGGCCGAATATCGCGGCGTCGAGCACCGTGTCGACAGCGCTGCTCAGCGAGCGCCGGATCGTCGGTATCGAGCACGACGAGATCGGCGCGGCATCCGGGCGCAATCGCACCCGCCCGCCGGCCCTGCGCCTGCGCGCCGCCGCGCGCCGCCGCCGCATAGAGCGCGTGGCCGACCGGCGCATCGGCGGTCGCGAGCACGTTGCGCGACTGGCTTGCAATTCGCTGCGACCACTCGAGCTGGCGGAGCTCCGCGAACGGGTCGATGCAGCGTGTTCGAGTCGCTGCCGACGCCGAATGCGCCGCGCGCGTCGAGGTAGGCACGCGCCGCGAACGTGCCGTCGCCGAGATCCGCCTCGGTCGTCGGCGCGAGCCCGGCGACGGCGCCGCTGGCGGCGAGGCGTCGCGTCTCGTCGTCGGTCATGTGCGTCGCGTGCACGATGCACCAGCGCGAGTCGACACGCGCGTGGTCGAGCAGCCATTCGACCGGGCGCGCCCCGCTCCACGCGACGCAGGCCGCGACCTCGCGCGCCTGCTCGGCGGCGTGAATGTGGATCGGGCGAGCTCTGCGGCAGCAGCGATGCGATGGCCGACAGCTCCTGCGGGGTCACGGCGCGAAGGCTGTGCGGCGCGACGCCGAGATTCCAGCGTCGCGGCTGCGGCGTCGCGGGCGAGCGCTTCGCGACGAGTCGCGCATACGAGTCGACCGAATGCACGAACCGCCGCTGCCCCGGCGTCGGCGGCGCACCGCCAAAGTCGGAATGGGCGTAGAACACCGGCAACAGCGTGAGCGCGATTCCGGTCGACGCCGGCCGCAGCGGCGATGCGGCGCGCGAGCTCCGCCGGATCGGCGTATGGCTTCCCTGCGGATCGTGATGCACGTAGTGGAATTCGGCGCACCGCCGTGTAGCCCGCCTTCAGCATCTCCGACATAGGCTTGCGCGGCGATCGCCTCGAACGCGTCGGCGTCGACGCGATCGAGGAATGCATACATCGCCTGCCGCCACGTCCAGAAGCTGTCGCCGTCCGCGCTCGGCGCGCCCGGTGCGTCCCGCGATCGCGCGCTGGAAGGCGTGCGAATGGAGGTTGGGCATCCCCGGCACGAGCGGACCAGCCACGCGCTCGGCGCCCTCGGGTCGCCCGGCTGCGTCGACCCGCTCGATCGTTCCGTCGCGGGCGATCTCGACCACGACGTCGCGCCGCCAGCCTCGTGGCGTCAGCGCGTCCGCGGCGAAGAGTCTCATCGGCATTCGATGCCGACGACGAGCGCCACGCGCGTCGGACGCGAGCGGACCGGACGACGATCGACACTTCGTCGCCGGATGTCGTCGCGGCGGCGAGGAGCGCATGTCCTTCGTCCAGCCGATGAAGGCCCGATCCCGGAACAGCGCACTCGTGCGCACCTTTCGCCGCGAAGGACACGTGGAACTGCGCAGGCTCGAATCGCGTCTCCGAATCGCGAACGACGGCGACCCGTCCTCGCGCGCGGCTGCGGCGGAACATCGCGTTGAAATCGCGGCAAGGTCCGGCGAGCAGCGTGCAATCGATCGCATCGTCGCCGCTGAAATCGTGCGCGACGAAGCGCGTCGAGAGCTCCGTTTCGCGCACTGTCCCTTTGGGACCCATCCCAGTCCCGCGCAGACGCATTCCCGAGCCGCCGAGCAGCACGATGGTGCGATCGATGCCCGGAAAGCGCGAGAAGGGGCCATCCTGTTCGACGTCGGCGATGCTCACTCTCCAGGCGAATGCGTCGAGCGCAGCTCCGGGCGGATGCACGGCAATCTCGGTCGTGCGTCCCGCGCCGTTTTTCCACGGCATCGAACGATAGTCGTTGGGTGTGAGTAGGCGAACCATCGAAGCGGGCGCGCGCGAGCATCTTATGCGTCGATTGTAGAGCATACCCCGGCGCCCGCCAACGCGAGAATCTCGACGTTGTCCGCACCGAGCTTCGGCAACGTGCATCGGTTCCCCGGAATTCGCATTTGACAGCGACCTTGGTTGCGTCCTAGATTGAACCCGTTTCGATCCCCTTCCGGAGATGTCCATGCACAAGATGCTCGCCTTCGCCTTCGCCGTGCTCTTCGCGGCCGCGACCCCCGCCGCCGCTCAGGAAACCAAGGTCGCGATCGGCATGTCCGGATGGACCGGATTCGCGCCGCTCACGCTCGCCAGAGAAGCCGGGCATCTTCAAGAAGAACGGCCTCGACGTGTCGACTCAAGATGATCCCGCAGAAGGACCGCCACCTGGCGATCGCATCGGGCGACGTCCAGTGCGCGGCGACGACGGTCGAGACCTGGATCGTCTGGAACGCGAACGGCGTCGCCGACCAAGCAGATCTTCCAGATGGACAAGAGCTACGGCGCCGACGGCATGGCCGGTGCGCAACAACGTCGCGAAGATCGCCGACCTCAAGGGCAAGACCGTCGCGCGTCGCGCGCCGGGCACCGCGCCGCTACTTCACGCTGGCGTGGTTCCTGAAGAAGAACGGCCTGTCGGTGAAGGACGTCACCGTCGTCAACCTCGAGCCCGCAGGCCGCCGCGCAGCGCGTTCGTCGCCGGCACAGACATCGACGCCGCGATGACCTACGAGCCGTATCTGTCGACGGTGCGCGACAACGCCGCCGCCGGCAAGATCATCGCGACCACGCTCGACTACCCGATGATCATGGACACGTTCGGCTGCACGCCGAAGTTCCTCGCGGACAACCCGAAGGCCGCGCAGGCGCTCGCCAACAGCTACTTCGAGGCGGTCGAGATGATCAAGCAGCGACCCGACGAAGAGCGTATGAGATCATGGGCGCCGACGTCAAGCAGACCGGCGAGCAGTTCGCGAAGTCCGGCGGCGTACCTGCGCTGGCAGGACAAGGCGGCGAACCAGAAATTCTTCGCCGGCGAGTTCCAGCAGTTCAGCAAGGAAGCGGCCGACCTGCTGCTCGAGATCGGCATCATCAAGTCGATGCCCGATCTCACCACGCTCGCCGACACGCAGCTTCATCAAGTGACAGCCGGACGCGCCTCCTGCGCATCGTGGCCTGCGACGCGTGACGCCGCACGATCATCCGCCGCTCAAGCCGCATTCGCGGCGCGGCGCGCAAGGTCGCACTCGGCATCGCGTTCTTCGTGCTGTTCGTCGCCGCGCTGGGGCGTCGGCGACGCTCGGCGGCTTCGTCTCGAAGACGTTCCTCGCCGATCCGCTGACGATGCTGCGCGAGGGATGGGCGCTGCTTCGCGCAGTACGGCTTCGCCGACGACATCGCGCATCACCGTCTGGCGCGTGGTCGGCGGCTTCGTGCTCGCCGCGGCGCTGCGCCGTGCCGCTCGGCATCGCGATGGGCGCGTACAAGCCGATCGAGGCGTTCTTCGAGCCGTTCGTCTCGTTCGCCCGCTACCTGCCGGCGTCGGCGTTCATTCCGCTGCTGATCCTGTGGGCCGGCATCGGCGAAATGAGCAATACGTAACTGAACGAAGTACATAC